>ERZ1292629.1617-Hain-H43-01um-R1-1617-length-21242-cov-5_pt1 | contig 21242 bp, 22 predicted proteins | sample MGYA00564399_ERZ1292629 | MGnify/ENA primary metagenome ERZ1292629 (study PRJEB36523, sample SAMEA6512636) | groundwater metagenome | collected 2019-01-08 | study: AquaDiva: Metagenomics assemblies of 32 groundwater samples | reverse complement strand
TAAGACGCCCTTGTGCCGTGTCCTCATTCGGGAGCTCGAGGGGCGACGCAGGTCCGTGAGACTCGCGGCTCCAACTGGAAAGGCGGTTGTGAGGCTGACGGAGGTGACTGGCAGAATAGCTTTCACCATTCATTCCTTGCTCTATGGTCGTCCTGTTGCAGAAGACTGCGATGAGAAGGGGAACATACAGCTTGTCTTCGGGCCACCTCATGCGCCCTGTGGGCGTGGGGAAGTGCTGATCGTCGACGAGGCCAGCATGATAGGGTCCAGACTCAATCATGACCTTACAAACCATATGCCAAGTCGCACGGCTCTCATCTACGTTGGCGACCGAGAACAGCTGCCGCCCGTGAAGGACACTTGGGGTCCGAACTTTTCACAGCCGACTGCCGTGCTCGATGAGGTTCATCGTCAGGCACTGGAGAATCCTGTCCTGCGGCTCGCTACGATGATTCGCAAGCGCGAGCGTTACGTGGTCGAGAATGGTGATCCGAGACTACAGTGGCTAGTTCCGAGCGACCTGACGGATGCTGCCGGCTGGCTCGCGGGACTCAGGCAGTGGGGACATGATGGAACTCTGCTTACCTGGACGAACCATGTGCGGCGTATGCTCAATGTGCTCACGCGCAGTCTTCGGGGCCTTCCGCACCCGGCCGCGGCCGAGGTCCAGCTGGCCTCAGACCAGTTCGATCCAGCAGTCATCATGCGGACGCACATGCTTCGTGGCGTGCCTCCGTTGGGGCCAGGCGATCGGCTCGTGGTTCGCAAGAATAGTTCTGGGACAGGCTACATGAACGGGGAAGTGATCGAGGTGTCCGAAGTGATTGGGCCGGTTGCGTTTGGGGAGAACGCAGACCGTGCCGAGATGCTCGGTGTTCGCGTTCGTATCAGGGGTCACAAGAAACCTGTGGTGATCGATCCAGATCTCGTGGGCGCGCCTCAGGGTACCTTCTTCGACAAGATCGGGAAGATAGCGCGGGAGTATCCGAAGAAGCAACGAGGCCAATCACAGGATGCGGCCAACGCATGCACGAGGCGTTGGAAGTTCCACAAGCAGAGGCGCGACGAGCTCTTGCACGTAGATCTAGGGGAGTGTCTCACCATTCACTTGAGTCAGGGATCGCAGTTCGCGAATGTGGGACTCGTGATCGACGATGCGATGCGCAAGCTCGATGCTAGGAAGCCAGACGAGTCCCGATCGCTCCTCTACACAGCGATTACCCGTACCACCGAGAACCTGAGGATTTTCTATGTCTGACCCGCTTGACGGTCTCGTAGACGCTCTCGCGGATGCGTTGGATGTATCTCATTGTTCGAAGCTCGCTGATCGGACAGTGTGCGATGTTGCGTTGCCTGTCTCGGATCTTAGGAATAGGGATCATCATCAGAGGATTCTTATTGATTCCGGGCGGAGTCGAAAAGGTTGGTCTCGAATTGGACGCGCGCTTCATTGTCTTCAGCTCTACGCCTACAGCAACGTTCTTGACCTTGCTCTCGGATCCCGCGAGGCGCTCCTGTGCGGCACTCTTGGACACACAGGTCAGGCACATCTTCTTCGTCGCTGGCAGGAAGAGCAGAACGGTCGCGACCCTGACGTGTTCCATGAGCCAGAAGAGGCCATGGAGGTCTGGTGCGATCTGCATCCAGAAGGGAAGCCATATCTGGAAGTGATGATCGGGGTTCACAGACGGTATATGGCCGTTTGGCCGGAGCCGCCTGGTGAAATTCTGCTTGTCGAGCAGGAAGTCTCGATGGTCATCGGCTGGCGCCAGGATCTGTCGGGTCCGCGGTGGGGTCTGTGGGTCGTCACTCAGGAGTCTGCGGACGAGGTTGAGCGGCTCGAGAAGGAGAGGGCAGATCTTCCGATCAAACGTGCTGAGGCAGCAGCGCGTGATGAGGACCCGAATGCCATACCTGGTCCTGTCCCGCCGACGGCAATGCAGACGCCTTCAGGTCTTGTCGTCGAGGTCACACCGCTTGACGCTCCGGGTCATCGCGACCACGGCTGGCCGATCATGCTGACACGTCGCATCGACGCTGTGTGGCGCGAGAGGTCGAGGAGAGTGCCGATCGTAGACCACAAAGTGACAGCCAGCGACACGTCAGCAGGTCGCGCAGCTAAATATGCTCCGGATGGCCAATTTGCGAGCCTGAGACTGATTGGAGCCCAGCTATGGCCGAAGGATTTTTCGCACGTGCTCTTGAACCTCATCAACAGGGAGGAGCCGTGGAGGATGACTCGGCACGTAGTTCCGGCGACACCGTGGCGGGATGCTCAATTCGCGTGGCAGATCTACGAGATCGAGCATCGGATTGCGCAGCTCGAGGTCCGTCGGGTCGATCCCTGGTACTGGCCAAAGGCTCAGGGTGAACTTAGCTGCTGGGGCCGCTATGGTCCGTGTCACGGTCTCGATCTCTGCGCGCTAGGTCCGTCTGCGGTGAGAGGCCGAGACGATCGTGATTGAAAGTCTTCCTGGGGCTTCGTACCGAACCAAGCTCGGTGCTGCCTATCTCGGCGATGCCTTGGATCTGTCGAGCAGGCTTCCGTCTTCATCCGTCAATCTCATTTTGACTTCTCCGCCTTTCGCCCTGAAACGCAAGTGGGAGCTACTTGAGGCGCTGTCGCGAAGCGAGCCTCAAGCCTCATCCCGCGCGCTTCCCGGAAGGTCTACCGGAATTCTTCATCAAGTTCCTCTCTGATCCTGGCGATCTCGTCCTGGATCCGTTCGCAGGTTCGAACGTAACGGGCTCTGTGGCCGAACGACTCGGTCGTAGGTGGCTCGCCTTCGAGCTTTTCTCTGACTATCTCGCTGGTTCCAAATTCCGTTTCGACACTGTGCTCGATTGCGGATAGACTTTACACGTCAATACGGAGATCCTCTCATGATGCGCGAACCAGATGACCGTGGACTCTTCTCTGTCTTCCTGCCGGTCGATGAAATGCCGGCTCCTCGGGATACCGACGATGAGCTTGACGAGGAAGACGAGGACGAGGACTTCGACGACCCTGATACGTATGACGGTCATGACGATGACAGGAACGTCGAAGATGACGAGTACGAAGAGGACGAAATCGACGACGAAGAGTCGGAAGACGACTAGTTGGTCTTGACGCGGGTAGGTCTTTACGCGTCAAGTATTGACACAGCGTCTTTCCATGTCAACAGGCTCATCTTCGTAGTTGACGGGTCCAGGGATCGCGCGCTAAGGCAAAGGTCGACGACGTGATCGACTTTCGGGTCGGTGGGGAGTTCTACCAATGCCCGGTGGGAATGGCGCTGCGGCATCCGTGTCTCAGGTTCAGAGCAGGCCGACGTTGCTCTGCATCGTCTACGGTCGGGCGAAACGCGGCAAAACTGCGAGCTCGCTTCGTGCTTTCGCACATCGTTCTATTTCCATTGGCGTGCGCGCGGCCGTAGAGCTCGTAGGCGAGTCCGTCTGCGGATTTACGCCGAAGCCAGTCATCGAAGGTGTCACGAATCTGCCTCAGCTCGTGGCCTACCTGGAACAGCTTGGTACCAGCGGAGCTGTCAGACAGTTCTCTTCTGTCCTTGTCGATGATGCCTCTCACATCTGCCAGCAGAGCATGCTCGCGTGGGACGTGGAGAAGGGGAACAACCAGTTCTATCCTTACAAGATGCTCGATTCCTGGCTCCTGCGTCTGGCGGCTATCTGCAGGCGACTCGGAGTCCACCTCGTGATGAATTTTCACGAGAAGGAGCCGGGCTTCGACACGCGGGTCAATCGTCCGACACCCGGCGGTCCGCACGTTCCGAGCAAGAACCAAGTCGATACTGTGCCGAGCTGGTGCGATCTCGTCCTGCGAGCAATCCCGGATCCTGAGTCTCCTGACCCGTGGTGGCCTGTCTGCTTCTGGTGTAAGCCCACTGACACCAATTGGACCACGGCGGATAGGAACAGCGTCTGCTGGACGAAGACGCCAGAGAACCTGCGTGAGATCCTGCGTGCGAGTCCGGGAGGCTACGATCTCGGTCGGCTTCCTGGTCTCGAGTGGCAGGACGAATGGGCGCAGGTCGTCTGCGACCGGATGCTCGCGGGCGAGCATCCGAAGGACATCTGCGTCGACGTAGCTGCACGATGGAAGGGCCGTGTGAAGCATCCTTCGCAACAGGTCCACCTCATGTGGGCCTGTCAGGACGGTATCGCTCGCGCGGTCATCCGCAAGCGGCAGTCGCTCGGTCTCTTCAACTTCGAGGCTCTTGCGGAAGCTCCGGCTCAAGGTCCGGTCGCGTCTCCGCTTCCGCCTCTGCGTGGTGAAAACACAGAAGGGGAACGTCCAGGCACCTGATACTGCATTGTGCATTGTCAGAGTGTCACGTTCGACGACAATCCAAACGGAAGGAAAATGAGTCATGGCAAATCGCCAGCACGCTACCCTACTCTTCGACGGGTCTGATTTCGAGGGCGTGCGCGCCTTCGGTGCCCAGGCTCCGGAGCTCGGGTACTACGAGGCAGAGATCCTGGATACGTACCGCGAAGATGGAGACGATCCCGATTCGATCCGGATCGACGTGAGGCTGCTGCCGAGCGGCTACACGGCGCTGGACTGGGGCAACCTGTACAGGGCCGCTGACGGAACACGCTGGCCAGGTCTCGAGGATCGCCAGTTCAACGGCCGCCGCGCAAAGTGGAAGAGCGTGTATCTGAGCGCAGGCTATAACGAAGCACAGATCAACGACCATGTGAACAAGAAGGGCGAGAACTGGCTCATCAAGAGCCAGAACGGCGGCAAGAGCGTCTTCGTGGCATGGGCTCCCAGCACGGGCGGCCAGCCGGTGGGTCAGGTGAAGGACTACGGTGCGATTCTGGGCTACATCACGCCGGAGGACTGCGCGCGGTACAAGGCGAACAACCAGGTACCGCAGGACACGCGTCAGTACATCAAGGCGCTCCGTCAGCTCCAGGAGGGGAACCTCGCAGCCGCAGTAGGCGGTGGTGCGGTCGGTGCGCTCCCGCCGATGCCGGGAACTCAGGCTGGAACCGCCCCGATCCCCGGTGGCGGTCAGGGCCTTCCGCCTCTTCCGCCAGGAGTGGTGCCGAACAATGGCACAGGAACAGCCTACTCGACGCCTCCGCCGCTCCCGACGACCGTCGCTGGGATGGCTCGGTAGAGCTGCGCAGTTGGTTTTCTCCTCGGGCTCGCGGTGATGAGCAGTACACGCGGAGCAGTTCCAGGGCCCGAGGGGATTTCGGCACATGAATCCGTACCAGCGGTCTTGGGGCGGTCACGAACCGCTCTGAGGCCGCTGCACGGTTTCGATCCGAGGACTCTCGGAGCATTGTGCGATGTATGTCCGCTTGGTCCGAATGGCTTCATACGAGACAAGACGAAGCCCTGGGCTCCGGTTCCTGGCGAATTCCATGTCAATGCGAAGTATGTCGCTGTGGCTGAGGTTCCGGGCAACGAGGAAGAGCGCGAAGGCAGGCCCCTCGTAGGGAGATCGGGCCATGCCTGGAACGTATACCTTGGGATGACCGGCCATTACAGGCCGGAGGTCGATCTTTTGAACGCTCTCTGTTGCAAGCCTCCAGGTGACGCGTCAGGTGCGGTCGAGCGCATCTCGAACATGATCCTGAAGGCCAGACGGAATCTTGAAGCCAAGTATGTCTCAGAGGGTTTGAAGAAGGGCGAGGCTCGGCAGCTTGCGGAGCAGCGAGTCCCACATCCCTTGGTCTGTTGCAAGCCGCGCCTCTTGAAGGAGCTGACGCCCTATCGGAATATCCTCACTTTGGGCTCGAGCTCGACGCGCACGGTTCTCGATACGGCATCGAGCATCTTCGCGTTGAGGGGAGGTCCGAAGGAGGTTCCCTCCCGGAATCCGGATGGTACGGAAGGTCCTCCGCGCAGGGTCATGCCGACGTTCCATCCTGCGTTCGTGATGCGTGCTCAGGGATGGGCTCACACGTTTGTTTCGGATCTTGGCAAAGCGTTCCGTTTCTTCACGGACACGATGAATTGGATCGATCCGGACATGCTCTTGCAGCCGAATCCGGATCAGCTTCGGGAGTGGCTTGCAGTCCCGTCTCCGTTCTGGGCCTACGACTTGGAGACGGATGCCATCGAACCGCTGCTCGCGAACGTGCGCTGTGTCGCCATCGCGACCCCAGATCTCGGTGTCAACGGAAGAGCTTGGCGCGACGGGCCTGTAGGGACGAAGTCGCGGGCGGTGGGGATAACGATCCTCGGCAGAGATGGAGTCTCGCGACAATATCCTGATGGCGAGCGTCTCGGGATTGAGGAGATTCTGAGACAATGGTTCCTGGATGGCTCGAGGCCAAAAATCGGGCACAACATTGTGACCTACGACAACCCCGTGACTCGTCGTTGGTTGGGGCTGAAGCCTTTAGGGACGACCGATACGATTCTGCTCACGCGGATGCGTTCCCCGGAGTCTCCGAAGGCGCTCGGTGTCATAGGTACGGAACTGACGGATGTCAACGCGTGGAAAAACGACTTCGACGGGCGCAAAATCGCAGTCGACGCAGCGACAGATCTCGAGCTCGTGACCTACTGCATGAAGGACGCTTGCGTAAACGCGCGCATTTTCGTTCCTCTCGTGGATGCGTGCGAATCGAGACAGCAGCTCGGGCTTCTTCCGGAAGTCCTCAAGCCGGCTGGCTGGCTGAAAGACAAGCCGTGGACCCTACTCGATCTCGACCACGAGCGTCAGGAGATGTGTGCAAACCTGCACGAGAACGGCGTCTACGTCGATGAGGAGGCACGGGCCAAATTCGAGAAGTTCTATATGGGCAGCGTCGTTCAGAGGTACAAGAATCTGCTCGGCTTTGCTTCGAAGTTCGGGCTCAAGGTAGCGCCCCTCGAGGAGGTGATGGAAACCGTGCCGGAGGACGACGAGGATGACGAGTGGGGCATCGATGAGCCGGAGGAGGAGAAGCCGAAGAAGCGGCCCAAGTCTGCAGGCTTCAATCCAGGTTCCGCGAACCAGGTGCGTGACTTGCTCTATGATGGCTGGCGCCTCACGATTCCGCCATTCATGGAGGAGCGCGACTTCCACACGAAGAGCGGTATGCCATCGACGGCTGACAAGGTCCTCCGTGCCCATCTCGCTGCGGGAAAGCTTACCGAGGACCAAGCAGATTTCTTGAAAGAACTGCGTCTCTACAGGCGTGAGAAGAACAAGGTGCTTGGTACTCTACTCGTTCCGCTTCGGAGGAAGAGCGCGGATTCAGAGCACGGTCTCGTGTGGGATGACGGCCGTGTTCGAAGCTCCTGGTCCGAGGCGATTACAAGCGTTGCGAGATTGTCCAGTTCAAATCCCAATCTTCAAAACGTGTCCTCACGCAAGGGACTGGGTCATCTCCGCAAGATATTCGCAGCGCCTCCGGGTTACGTACTCGTAGGTGCCGACCTCAATCAGGCGCACGTGCGCGTCTGTGCGAACTATTGGCGTATTTCGCGTCTGCTCCGGTGCTTTGAGGAGGGAATCGATCCGCACAACATGCTCGCACTGGACGTGTTCGGCGACGACTTCAAGAACGCTTCGGGTTGGGGGCCTGAAGGCTTCTCTCTGAAGATAAAGCCCAAGGAAGGGGATGCTAAGGACCAGCGCGAGGTGATTAAGACATTTAGGTACGCTTGTGCGAAACGTGGCACGCTCGTGGCCGTGTTGCCTGGACACGGGAAACCAATCGAGGAGATCGAGCCTGGGAAGGACTGGACGTGGTCTCATGATGGTAGGCGGTCGACTGCAACAAGGATCGTACAGAAGACATGTGTGGGGATGAGAGACTGCGTGGCCGTCACGCTCCATGATGGAGGTGGTCAACCGAAATCTGTTGTGTTTACTTCTGACCACCGTTTCATGCTGCGGGATGGGTCTTACGCACACGCGCGCGATCTCGAGCAATACGATTCTTTAATGTCAGCGCCATGGTCGCCAGATGTCCGGGTCGAGCGTGTTGAATCTGCTGGTGAGCATGAAGTGTGGGACATCGCTGTCGAGCACGAAGCTAGCAATTTCGCGATTGGTGCTGGCGTGTTCGTTCACAACAGCATCTATGGCGCGGACAAGAGTGTCATTTACCAGGTCGTCACGAGCACGGAAGGCGAGGGCGGGCACCTCCCGTATCTTCATTACGATCCTAGGCAGATTGCGCTCTTCCACAAGCGCTGGCTGCGCGCGGAACCAGAGTGGGAGTACGCATGGGCCCGTATGCTCGCGATGTTTGGAAAAAACGGATTTATGGATGAGCCGATCCTCGGTAGACGTAGCGGAGCGTTGAGTGGTGGAAAGAAGAATGAAGTTATCAACAACCCGATTCTCGGCGCAGAGGTTGCTCTCATCAGCCTCGCTGAGGTCGGGCTTCGTGCCGCCTTTCCGCATCAGCATTGGGGTCCGGGTACGGGTCTCATCCATCAGGAACATGATCATGTCAGTGCACAAGTTCCGGAACATCTCGCGGAATGGGCGAAGGGCGTCTTTCGCGAATGCATGAATTTCACCATTCCAGGCTGGCCCGTGCCGATCACGTCGACTCCAAAGGTTGGGAGGACGCTCTACGATGTCTGAGTCTGTGAAGCCAGAAGCCCGCTGGTATCTTGGCACGTCGAAGTACGATGCAGATGCAGACATCGATCGCTGGCAACGCGATTTGCAGCCAGTTCTGCAGGCGAGTGCACCCGGGTGGGACGTCGTCGTGCGTTCGGCGAGGGACGAGTGGAACGCGAAATCTGGTGATGCTGCGAATTTCAACGCGTACATCGATGAGATCGTGAATGCGCGCACGTGGCAGGGTACCTACCTCTTCTGCGGGATCGTGATTCCGTGGGACAGCGCAAAAGCAACAGACGCTCTCTTTTTCGAGGGTCCTGTCGTGGGAAAGGGCAACGCTGATCTCGTGTCAGGTTTCAAGGCTACGAAGAGGCACGTGATGTACTGGGACACGGGGATACGGTTTGCACTTGTAGGGGAACTCAAGCGGGTTCAGAAGGGTGGTTTCAAGAAGTGGGCGCGTCTGTTGCCAGTGAGGGGCCAGTCACGCTAAGGACGTGGCCATGACGGGTCCTCCCTATGTCGTTATCGTAGCGGACTGCCCATGGGCATTTGGCGACAAGCTCACCATGTCTACGGTGAAGCGCGGTTCTGCATCAAACTACGGAACGCTCAGCACCGACGAGCTGAAGGGACTCCCTGTCTGTGATCTTGCGGCCAAGGACGCTGTGTTGCTGCTCTGGCGGCCGGACAGCCTCATCTCCGTGGCGCTGAGCGTCATGGAGGCCTGGGGCTTCAGGCAGACTCAGGAGTGGGCATGGCTGAAGACGGCCAAGCGCGAGAGCCGGCTCGATAGTGGGGACATTCCGGACGATCTGCATATGGGGTTTGGCATGGGGCGTCTTGCCCGCAACTGCGACGAGAAGGCGTTGGTCGGTGTTCGCGGTTCTCCGTACAAGATGGTCGTTAGTCGATCGGAACGCAACGTCTTTCTATCTCCGAACATGGGTCATTCCACCAAGCCTGAAGTTGTGCAGGACGCGCTCGACCGCATGTTTCCAGATGTTCGGCGCCTTGAGCTCTTCGCCAGACGCCAACGGTCAGGATGGGACTGCGTTGGGGATGAGGCGCCAGAAACGCGTGGGGAAGACATTCGTAGCACACTGGAGCGTCTTCGGTGTGCAGAAACGTGAAACTGAGGAGGTGGCCATGGCCAGCGAGAAAGTCACGAAAAAGGTCAAACGCGCGAAGTCGAACGGTGACGAGATCAAGACCACGAAGCGTCCCGAAGATGCTTCTGACGGTCCTGCCATCATCCGCAGGGTGGCGTACAACCTGAAGCCGCAGAAAGTCGAGGTCCGGCAGCACACGCTGGGCCGCTTGAACCTCGTCTATGGAGACAACGGGACCGGTAAGACGACTCTCAATCACGCCGTCGAGCTTCCACTCACGGGTGCGGCTGACGATTTCCAGGGCCGTGACAGCGTACGTGACGAGGCCATGCTCATCGGTCTGGCTCCGGGTCGCGGTGAGCATGGCGAATGGGCGATCTCCCAGATCGAGACGTCGGACGGACGCAAGGGTTCCTGGCGATGTCACAGAGAAGGCACGGTCGTCAAGAACGCGCCTCCGAATCCTCCTGCGGGCGAGGATTCTGGCGATTCGAAGCGACCGAGTCCGACCTTCCCGCTGCGGCGTGTGCGCGCTGGACTTGGTGGGGACGCGAAGACGGGGCGCAAGTTCTTTTTCGAGCAGGCCTGCGGAGGTCTCTCCGATGATGACGTACTGGCATGTCTCCCGTCCACGCTGCGCACCTCGTACAAGAACATCGGGGAAGCCCTCGTGAATGCGAAAGCTGGTACAGAAGATGAAGAGGACCTCTTCGGTGACGGCGTGGAGGCATCGGCCAATACCTCAGCGGTAGCTCGCCTGTCGGCCGTTGCACAGTACGCTGGGAAGCAGAAGCTCGCGGAAGGACGTGCCGTGAAGACGGCTGAGAGTCTCGTGGAAAGACTCAAGCAGAATCTCGCGCCGCGTCCGAATGACGCCGATATCGATGCAGTCAAGACTGTCCAGACTGCTGCGCAGGACAGGCTCGCAAAGGCGAACGCGTGGGAGGGATACGAGTCAGCTCTTCGTCGAGCACAAGTAGATCGATCGCGTCATCAGCCGGATGCGGCTTCGATGATGAGTGCCATCGAAGAGAAGCGCCGAGGATGCGAAGCTACGATCTTGCAGGCGGAGCAGGCAATCCAGGGATGGGGCGTACAGCTCCAGGCGGCCGAGGCCGATCTCGTGCTCCTTGTTCCGGCTCATGGCGGTTCGCTGGCAAAACGCACAGATCTCGCTATAGAGATTCTCTCCACGAGCGTACAGGAAGGCATCTGTCAGTGTCCGATCTGCTCGAGTCCGATCGGGTCGGAACATCTGCAGACCTGTCTTGACTACTACGTGCGGCAGCAGCAGCAGGTCACGCAGGAACGGGAGGGCGAGAAGCAGCGTCGAGCCGCGATCGAGGGACGACTCTCCGAGGCTCGTCGGAATCAGGCTCAATGGGCGGCCACGCTCGATGGCGCTCGTCAGGCATTGGGTCATCTGAAGTTTCCGTCTGCGGCTACTGTGCTACCTGTGGCCGTCTCGGAAGAGCCTCAAGCTCCATCGGGTCCGCCTCCGGAGAACCCTGGGATCGCAGCGTCCGCTGCGCGAGAGCAGGTCGAAAGCGCCTGGTTGGAAGTCAACCGTCTCGTACGTGTCGCAGCTTCGTGGGATCAGGTCCAGAAGGCGCGCGACGAAGTTGAGGGCCATGAGCGGAAGGCACATGCCTGTAGCGGGCTCAGCAAGGCCTGCCTGGCCGCGATGGAAGAGCTCCTCGATGCTCGCATTGAGACCTTCAAGGCCGTCGTCCAGAAGTACATGCCGGACGGCTGGAGTTTCCATCTCCGTCTGCGAGAGAAGAAGCGGGCCGTCTTCCAGATGGGAGTCGTGGTGGATGGCGTTCTTTACACGGCGCTGGGCGGGGTCGAATGGGCGACGACGACAGCGGCTATCGCGATGGCCATCTGCGAACGCGAGTTCGATCTCTGGGAGAAATCGGGGCGACAGGGGGCAGGTCCGCTTCGTCTGATCATCATCGAGGACCGCATGTGGAAGACGTCGAATCTCGCGAAGGTCATGGGAGCATTCTCGACCTTCCGCGGACAGGTCTTCATCCATTCCACGGAACTTCCAGATGGCGAGTGGCCTGTGGAGTGGACTCTCATCGATGTCGAGCACCCTGAGAGTGGGGTGCTCGAGACCGAAGATGAGATCGCCTACGTGGAGTCGGCGGACCGGTCGCAGATCCCATCGATTCCCTCTGCGGCGACCGGTGCCACTTGGGAAGTGCCGGAATAGGGATCGTTCCGACTCGAGGAATTCCATGTCGCTGACACCAGTGAAGAAGTCTGTCGTGCAGGCTCTTGTAGGATCTTTCGAGACGGGCAGGGCGAGACCCGACTACGGCGCCGTCTCCATTCTCAATGACAGGGCTGGAATCAGCTATGGCCGTTTTCAGGCGACGGACAGGGCCGATACGCTCGATCTGATCGTGCATAGGTACGTCGACCTTGGGGGCACGCTCGGTACGGATCTGCGGCCGTTCCTAGATGATCTCGATCGCGACTTCACAACGAAGGTCGATCCCGCGAATCTGAGTCAGTCCGCGAAAGATCTCATGGACCTTCTCCGTCGGGCAGGCACGGACCCGGCGATGCACGCGGCACAGGATCAGGTATTCGACGAAGCCTACTGGGTGCACTGCGAGGGACAGTGCAACGCCATGGAGATCGAGCTTCCGCTCTCCTGGGCTGCGGTCTTCGACGTCGTCGTTCAATCTGGTCCGGGAGGTGTCGGAATCATCCGTAGGAGATTTCCGGAACTTCCGCCTGTCAAGGGTGGGAACGAAATCCGATGGGCGCTCGCCTTCATGCGTGCGCGGAGGGACTGGATTGCCTCGTTCGTCAGCTCTTTCAAGGAACCGGCCTATAAGGCTCGGCACGAGGCTCTTGTGAGGAAGACCGTCTACCGGGCGGATGCCCTGCTTCTTCTGGCTGAAGTGGGAAACTGGGATCTCAAACCGCCTTTTCTGGCTCGTGGCGTGACGATTCAGTAGTCCTGTTGCGTACTTATCGTTCGTTGGGATAGGATGGGACAGGCCATCCACTACGATGACTGACATCCTGCATATCTTCGAGGTTTCAGCCTCGATCGTTGCCGTACTCGTTGCCTTCGGTACCTTCGCTTGGCAGCTGCGAATCCAGAGGAGCGAGAAGAAGGACGAGAAGGACGAGAAGCAGCGGGAGGACCTGGGCCTGCGCTTGAAAGTGCTGGAGACGTTCGCGGCGAGGCTCGATGGGGCCAACGTCTTCGATGAGCTTCAGCGCGTGCATGAGCTCGATGTGGCCATCGCAGAACTCAAGGAGACGGTAAAGGGCATCCGTACGTCGCTCTCCGAACTGCGTCAGGCACTCCGCGACGCTTTACCGTCGGACGGATCTTAGGTAATATCGAGGTATCGAGGAGGATTTCATGTCCGGACATCGAGCGCAGAGGATCGATGAACTCCTGTCGCGGTGCGAGGGGGGCGTTGACCGTATGCTGGAGATTCTGGCACCGTTCGAGCCTCGGGCGAAGAAGACCTCGACCGAAGATGTCACCTCGAATGGGAGTGGTTCTGCTGGACCCGCGAATCTTGTGACGCCACGGGTGCAGGTTACTCGGCGCTGAGCCAGAGGGCGGTGAGAGCTCCGATGATGACGCCTCCTCCGGCTCCGTAGGCTGCCCAGGTCCAGCGTTCCCTCCTGTAGATGCCCTCACGCGTCTCGGCCATGATTTGCCGCTGAAGGCTATCTGCGACCCGGCTGTGCATGCTGATGACATCGGTCTGGCACGCAGTCACGACGGTCTGGATCTGTTCGCAGCCCTCAAGGAGGATGTCCTGCCGGATGACCTCTTCGGTTGCGCGGCGCCATGCCTCCGGATTCACGATCCAGAACTGCTCCGTCTCGACTGGGAGCTTGACGGTGTTGCTTGCACGATCCAGGACGAGGATGCGTTCTCCGGGTTCTGGCCGGACGGTCACGATCGTGCCCTCTTCGGTCGTGTCCGTCTTCGCCGCCATCGCACCTGGACGAAGCATGAGGCTGGCAAGAATCGAGGTCACGTAGCTCCCAGCTATTTCGGGTTTGTGGGACGATCCGGGTTGAATCGGGCGGCCGCGATCTCGGCCAGCTTGTCGTCGTCCGCCTCGCGGATGTGGACCGCGGCGGCTTCGGCCTTGATCTTTCCGACGTCTATGATTCTTCTGGCTTCTCCCTCGTGGTCCTTCGGTGGCGGTACGAGACGCGCGGGATTCGTCTTGGCCGGCTTTCTGCGTTGAATCACGAGGAGGCCGACGAGCGTGAGAAGGCCACCGATCGAGGCCACGATGGCCGAGATTTTTCGGGCTGGTGCACATCTTCCATTTCCGACAACGAGGAAGAGCGCGACGAAGGATGCGGCGACAAGCGCGCTGCCAGCAAAAACAGTCAAGATCCAGGCGTCCATCTTAGGCAGCCTTTCCGTTTGTTTCCTGGTGCCTGCGGCCCCAGTAGAGGCCACCGATTGTTCCGAGGAGTGAGGCCACGGTGCCGCCCTCGACGTCTCCTGGTTGCCAGGAGAACGTGCCGATGGTGAAGCCATCCCCGACGACGAAGCGCAGGACGGTCCCGAAGCACGCGACGTTGAGCCAGAGCGTGGTCCAGGAGAACTTGCCGTCAGATGGGGAGTTCCACGGAGCCCGCATGTAGTTCTCCTTAGCTCCTATGTTGGTGCAAAGCCCTGACGCGGCGGCGGGGAAGCGAAAGTGAACGCGCTGTGAGCTATGGAAACGTTTCCGACGCCAACCGCGAGACGCCCGAAAGCAAGCCACCACCAGTACGGACCAGTCCCAATATCCATGCTGGTACCGCCGTCTATGGTATCCCAAGGGCCGCCTATGAAGCCACCGGCATCGGTCAGTCCGGTGCCTACCATTCTGTACCAGCTTCCCGCACTTGTCCCGAAGCGAGTAACGGAAAGAAAGAGACGTCGCAAGAGTCCCGCTGGAGCAGCGTCGTTCGATAGGGTTGCCACACCGTTCAGTATTGTGATGATGCCAGCTACCCGCGTGCCAGCTGCAGGATACCTGAACGAGATCCCGAACCCGTCTGCCGTGCCGCTGTTTGGCGAGCTTTCGTTGCCGAGACCGAGAAAAACGAAGGTATCGTCGAAGGGTGCAGGAGGGGTAATCTCGCGAAGCATGGTGAACAGTTGGAAGAGCAGCGCGCCTGTCAGCGATCCTTCGAAGATGTCCCTCGCAGGAATAGACCACCCGCAGGCATCACCGGGATCTGTCGTAGCCGTTCCGCTGACTAGGCCGCCCGATATCGCGCCGCCAGCATCGACGAAGCGGTTCCCAGGGTCTTCGACGTTGAACGGATCCCAATGGAAGCCACCTAGCGCGGTGACTTTCGCCAGCGTGAACCGGTCCCATTCGGAACGGAAACGGTACGACATTAGTAGATGTCCCAGCGGGCGGCAGCCGCATCGTGGAGCCAGAGCGCGGCGCGAGGATTCGCGAGCACGACTGCTGCGGCGACTCCGTCGATTGTGTCGGCCCCGTTCGGAGTTGCAGAAAGTGTGTTCACGTCGTCGGTGATCTTCTTGATGGGTAGCCAGCGTCCGCTTCCTGTTGCGGCGGGCAATAGGAGATTGATGTTTCCTCCAACCGTGTTGCCATCAATAACAGCATCTGTCGCGAGCACCGTATAAGGGGACTGCGCGAAGACGACGACCGTGGCGATCTGGCGGAACGGTCCGAGGAGCAGATTCGCGAAGCTCGGAGATCCGAACGTGATGGCGGTCGTCCCGATGACGATGGCGCCAGTGTTCGTGCATGTCCAGATCTGACCCGCCTGGGTCCCTTCCTCGATGGCTACCGTGAGCCTCGCCGTGAAATCGGTGGCGGTCGCTGCATCAGGGACCCGATCCAGGATCCACGGCGCGCCAGCGTTCCCGAGCTGCGTGATGCTGTAGATTCCGTTGTTGGGCTCGGCAGCGCCGGCCTCGTTCTTGGCGAGGACCCTGTTGGTAAGTGCAGGAGCGATTCCGTCGATGGCTGGGATGGCGCCATTCGCGTCTGCGGTGAGGCGCCTGCCTCCGTTGCTCGCTGTATTGGCCGGGAGCGCAACGAGCGTTCCCATGCGTACCGAGTTCTTCCAGTCTCCGAAGACAGGAACGCCGAAGGTCCAGCCTGCCATTATGGCCTCGCTCCAGCCTCATCTGTAAGACAGATGAATGCGACTGGTGCGGGAGGTGCCAAGGTGGCGATGAAGAAGCTTGCCAGTCGATTGAATCCCGCGATGTCGCCACCGACAGGAACCGGCAGGGCGGTATTCACTGGGATCGTCGCGAAGTTAGCGCTGAGCGCACCGCCGTCGGTACCGGCGTGGCTGAAAAGGGAAGGTACGGTCTCGGTGACCACGTAGATGAGGCGGATTCCGGCGCCGATAGTTATCTCGAGCGCGTTGAGGTCCGCGAGAGTCGCGCGAAAGACCTGCATCGGCAGGATCTGCGTGACGGAGAGGGCAAGGGCCATGGGATGCTCCGGGGATCCACATATCTTGACGTGTCAACTTCTCATGCATAATAGCCTGATGGAGCGTCGAATACCATGCCACCGGAACAGGACAAGGCAGATCAGGCCACAGAGGGGTCTCCGGAGACGCTACGGCCTCTCGGCTTCTGCGCGTCCCTCGATCGCGTGATGTCCGCTGTTCACGACTGCGGCGAGAAGCTGGCGGCTGTAGGACTTAGTGAAGAAGAGGGCCTCGTGGACGCGGATGCTGCCCGTCGTCGTATCGACGAGCTCCGCGTGTCCTTCGCGAAGGCCGTCCTCGCCATCGAGGACATCAAGATCCAGGCGAAGACCTACGCAGAGCCAGTTGTACGTCCGATGGCCGGGATCGTGCTCTCTCCCCGGGCGACTCAGGAACTCAGGGTCGGTCTCGATGCGTGTCTCGTGAACGCGAAGTCGCTCTTCGGCACTACGGCTCTTCTCGGACATACCTTCGGCGCGCCCCGAACCGACGGTGTGCTCATCCTGCTTGCGGACGTGCTTCTCGACGGCAAAGTCGTGTGGCAGTCTCCAGTTGGCGGAGTCGGTCAGGACGAATGGCGCTGGCGCTCGAGCTAGTTCGAAAGCATGAGCGTGATCAGCGCTTCTTCCAGTCCTTCGCCGCGAGTCTGAACGCCTGCGTTGGACTCTTGCCAGCTCGTAGATACTTTTTTGCGCGCTTCGACACGAAGCAGTTGTAGGCGGAAAGAGGATGCGTTCTGCGTCCTTTCGCCCTCGCCGTGAAGCTGATCTTCTTGCCGCTCTTCGTCCTGAAGCTGACCTTCTTCGCCATGACGGTGCTCCTCTTGAGGTTCGCAGCAGTCTATCCTTTTTTCTCTGTTTCGTCCTTGCGTTCGTACCATGGGAAGGTCCGCTGCTCTTCGGGGAACTCCTGTAGTTCCTTCTGTGCTGCTCCGCCCGAGACGAACATGCTCGGCGAGAAGTTCCTCTTCACGACATCGGTGGACCTCGGATCCATCTTGTCGGCAATGATGCCGATGAGGTCCGTCTCGATGAAAGTGCGAAGCTGTTCGATGGCCTCCGTGATGGATGTTCCTTCCCACTGCTCGTCAGGCGGATCTTTCCTGCTATACTCGAAGAATTCACGGATTGATTTCGTATCTTGTTTGACGTACTTCGCGCCAGACCATGTTGTCTCGTGGAATTCGAGCGGCCACCTTTCAGTCGGGTATACCGTGCCATCTGGGTCGATGTACTTGCCCTCGGCGCGGATTCCGACTTGCCATTGGCCGTCGTCGTACGTTCCTGAATACCAGAGGATCGCCTGCGCTTTGATGTGGAGCCAGTGTCCGAATTGATTCGAAGCTCTGTCGATCTCGACATCGAGTAGCGGCACATGGTCTGAGTCCTGCCATGCTTCGTACTCGACGACTTCGGCATATTCGGGGAACCGTACGGTCGGCCACGCGGCGCGTTCAACGAGTGAGCTTTCGATGTCCTTACTGAGCGGCGTGCCGTATTCCTTCTCGTAGCGTTTCCGCATGTCGGCTACGTCTTCTTCGTGGCGTTTCCACGGCGAGCCTTCCTCGGTCGCGTTCTTCATGAACCAGAATTGCGTCGCAGCGAGTTCTGGCGGAAGATAGACGAATTCGTTGATGTCAGCAATTATGGGCCACCACGTCGAGACGTAATCGAGGCTGCCGCTCCTGTAGGCGCGTTCGTAGATGTTTCTCGCCTCTTTGTCATCGCTTGATGCCTCGACTGAGTTGAGGTCGAGGCCGACGTAGTCGATTACCTCGTCGTCGCTGCCATGCCAGAGGAGGGCGCCTCTTACGTCCTTACTCCAGTCTCTTGGATTCGGGCCGACGAGGAATCGTGCGAACTCGATGACTTTCGGTCCGAGTTTGGATCCTTCCATGCCGGATTCAGGATCGTAGAGCCACGGCACATGGTCGTGCTCGGCCTTCGCTTGTACGAGGGTATCTGGCTCTCTATTTTCGGTCGGCAACGCCTCGAAGGTGACGAATGGAAACCCGCTCTCGTCTCGCATCGAGTAGATGAGGGATTTCCCATCCGCTACCTCTGTCCAGTACACGCTGGCGCAATGGCTCATGTAATGGCCTTCGTCCTCGACCTGTTTGCGTGTGGTGAGCTTCTGCACTGTCCAGCCGTCGTCGAACCGGTAGACGACGCGGCCTTGGTGCGGCGCTCCTTCGGCCTTCTCGACGATCTGGTCACCGAAACGCGCATGCCACGCGTCTGCAGCCTGAATGACTTCCTCGATGCTCATGGACATCAGGTTCGTGGGCCGCTCGATCCACGCCCAGTCATGCAGGTATCGGAGATCTGGCCAAGCCCGCAGGAGCGCCATGCGTTTCTGCAAAGGCTCGCTGGCTGCCTCCCTTAGTTCGTGGCTGCGACTCACCTGAAGTCCGGCCCACGCAATCATCGTGTCGATGTGCTGTGGCTCCTTGGCTTCTGGATCGAAGCCGTCCTTCTCGAGCCACAGGGCGACATAATCTGCTACGTCGGGTCCATGGATCTTCTCGACATAGTCGATACGCGCCTTCGTTCCGCTCGTCCGCGTGACGAGCGTGAGCCCGAGCCTGTTCGACAATTCCTGTAGCCGTGCTCGCTTCTTCTTGTCGTCGGAGCCGATGGCGGCGGTCATGAGGATTGCGGCAATGGGTCCTACCATGGGATCGTCTCAGCCTCGGGCCGCGAGGATGATGGTGGTCAACGCGAGCAATCCGGCGAGGCCTGTGTCGTAGCCGTCACATGGAGCGTCCCATGTGTCCTCTCCGACCTCGTGTTGGTGCCAGGCTTTTCCGTCCCATTCCCAGTAGATCCCGCTCAGGTGGAGGCCGCCGTAGCCTTCTGGCACCGAGAGACCGAGCCGCTTGAGTCCCTCTACGAGGTGTCGCTCGAATCCTTGCGCATGGGTGTCGAGGCGTGGAATGCCCTCTTGCTTCGATGTCCTTCGGACTTGTTCCGCCATCGGATGCCCGACATGACTTGTCATGAGTACGATGATCTCGGTATCGACAGGTATCGTTCCGAGGCGGCGCTGTCGTCCGGAGACGTGGTGTCGGATCTCGATCCCGACGTTCTCCGCCGCGCGGTACATGAGGTCGAACCACTTGCCCGCATCGCCACCTATGAGCAGGGCGACGTGCGGTCGATGCACTTCGCGTTTTTCTTCCTCTGCGGTCTCAGGCCTGAATTCCTCGGGCCAGACCCAGGCGGGTATCGTGATCTCCTCGCCATGCTCCGAGTGGAGCAGGACGCCGCGGATCGTGACGGCTGTGGCCCACCACGTAGCGCCTCCACGAGTCCAGGTCGTTCCTGGTATTGGCAGCTTCGAAGGCAGGTCGGAGGGCACGTCCTGATCCTATGCCGAACACTTGACGATTGCTGGCCGCCAGTGGAATATCTCGCGCCGATAGGCTACAACAGGAGGAGCGAGGACATCTCAATGCCTGTCGCAGTCGCTCTTCCAGCCCTTCTCTCGTTGGCCGCTGCCTATCTCGTCGAGGGCAGGAGACCCGAGATGCCAGCAGGAGGCGCCGAAGGCGGTCTCGATGATGCGGACCTATGGGTTCGCATCGACAACGGCGGTGATGTGCTCTCGGGCATGATGTTCTCCGAGGCCGTGAACAACGATCCGCGCCGGGTCGATGCGCTCATCCAGCAGCGCGTGCTCAAGGAGTTCTATCGCGCGCTCGGGATGAAGCTGCGAGGAGAAGCCTACACGGCGCTGGCTCAGCACATGTATCTGCAGCGGATGGCGGATCTCCGTGAAGCACATGAGGGCAAGATCACGGCGAGGGCGCTTGCCGACGATCATTTCGAGGATTGGGAAGAAAAGAGCGCGCTCATTCTCGCAGTATGGCAGATGCGTCAGAATGAAGCCGATCTCATTCGCGAGGCGATCAAGGAGAACAGGAACGAGATCTATCGGGCCCTACGAGAGGCGGAACAGCTTGCTATCTGGGCTTCGAAGCTCGCTGTGAAAAGCGAAGACAAGGCCGCTTGGTCGGCTCTTGTCGGCGTCTTTGAGAACATGCGCGACTTCGTCCAGCGCGGCATGGAGCTCCTCGGGATCGAGCTCCAGATCCCGGAAGGTGAGATCTCTCTCGAGTCCCTCATCCCTGAGTACGCTCTTCCGGAAAAGGAGGAAGTGAGGGGCATGGATCCGGCGGACTACAGCTACTGGAATCGGGGAGAGTTCAGTACGGATTTCGATTCATTCAGGCCCGCGGGTCAACGCGGCGCAGGAATCTCAAGAGCGCAATGGCGCCACGCAGGTGGACGGCACTACTAGCTTCAGAGGCCACGAGGAGAGGCAATCATGGCGAAAGCAGACGCGGCGGGAAAAGTGCTCGTGGGCCTGATCTCGGCGCTCGCAGCTGGCGCCGCCGTCAGTGGAGAGATCAAGCGGGCCAAGGAAGACGACACGCTCTCTATCCGGGCGATCCTCGAGGAGGGAAGTTTCCGTGTGCACGAGCTGCTCACGCCGGAGACCGTCCGTGAGGCCGGCGTCCTGCTCGACCTGCCTCTCCAGGATTGGGCCAAGTGGACCGGGCGTGGCCTACACCGCATCTTCGTGATTGCCGATCTCGATTCGGACCGCGGCGCCGTCTTCGTGGCGCACAAGGCTGGCGCTGCCTGGGATCTCAACATGGCCTTCGGACCTAGCGGTGCGACGATACATCCTGATCTCTTGGCCGGAATCTACGGTGCGCTCAGGTATCTGAGCGCCAGCGAACAAGCCAGGAATCCGACAGTCAGGAAGGCTCGAGCGGACAGGAAGCGGACTCGCGGGGAGCATTTTGGTCAAGCAGCACCGGCAATAGCTCTGGGAGCAGAAGCTCTCGTCGACGTGATGGCGTCGATTGGCGCTACAGCCTATTTTGCGCGGATGCTCCTGCGCGACGAGGGGGCCATGGCTTGGCTGACGGGGTATGCGCCAGACGTCTGGTCCGAGGAGAGCGAAGCCTGGAAGACGGGACTCGACAATGTGCAAAAAAAACTCTCGGAGGCAGGCCTCAAGATCGGGCGCGATTGCGCGTGGATGCTGTCTCCGCACACCATATTCATGAAGTTCGTACAGCTCGTTGCGGACGTGAAGATTG
>ERZ1292629.1616-Hain-H43-01um-R1-1616-length-21250-cov-5_pt1 | contig 21250 bp, 14 predicted proteins | sample MGYA00564399_ERZ1292629 | MGnify/ENA primary metagenome ERZ1292629 (study PRJEB36523, sample SAMEA6512636) | groundwater metagenome | collected 2019-01-08 | study: AquaDiva: Metagenomics assemblies of 32 groundwater samples | reverse complement strand
GACGGCTCGGTGTTTATCGCCGGTCCGGACAAGGACAAGGCGGAGCAAGCCGCGCAGGAAATTAGGATGCTTACCCGGGAATTCAAAGTCGGAGAAATGGTGGACGGTCGGGTGGTTAGAGTCCTGGACTTCGGCGCCATTGTGGATCTGGGCGGGGGCGCGGACGGCATGATTCACGTTTCCGAACTCAAGAGCGGTTTTGTAAAAAACGTGGAAGAAGTAGTACATGTCGGCGATTTGGTGAAAGCCAAAGTTATCCGGTCAGAAGAAGGCAAGATCGGTTTGTCGCTTAAGCAAGCAGAACCTAAGTAATTTTCATTCCTGTGGTAAAATTGGGGCATGGTCGAAATTTTTAGCCAGTCGCCTTTTGTGCGCAATTCCCAGGTGCCGGAGGAGAAACTCGCCTTGGGCGATGCGCCGGCAGTTCCGCCGCCTCCGCCAAGTTCGCTGGAGGTCATAATCCGGACGATGGAGTCGGATGTTGCGGAGATGGGCAAGACCGGCCGGCTGACCCGCACGCCGACGCTAATTGCCGCAACCCCGCCGTCTCCAGAGAAGAGATCCCTGTTTTGGATATGGTTTTTGACCGGCGTTTTGGGTACGGCGGTGCTTTTTTTCGGCGGATATTTCTTACTGCCCTTTGTATTGAACATAATAGAACAAACACCGCCGGTCGCGCCGCCTACAGCTCCACCCACAGTTCTGGTGCCGGCACCGACTTCAACCACCCCGGTATTTCTGGGACATCAATCCTTTTTCCGGCAGATGGCGGACGATGTTATAAATATTAATCCCGGCGTGACTTCCGAGCCACGCACCACCGACCAACAGATCAAACTTCAGTTGCCGAATATAAACATCAATTCCAAACTGATCGAAGTGGTGATTTATACCGCGGAGGGGCAAGCCTTGGCCTGGACCGATTTCTTGCGGGCGAAGGGTTTTACTGTGCCGGACGCTGATTTTTGGCGTGGGCGCTTGGAACAGGACTTCACTTATTTTATGGAGCGTGATGCCACCGGCGCTTTCGCTTCCGGCTATGTGCTTAAGCTCCAGGCCGGGCAGTCCCCGCTCATTATTCAGCCGTCGCTTCTGCAAATGGAAAAAGATACGGCCCTGGCTAATCTATTTTTGAATCCGCCGGGCGAATCCAGCGGTGATTTCGCCGACGCCCAGATAAGCGGTCAGCCGGTGCGCGTTAAAAATTTCAAGAATAAAAATGCCGCTCTGGTTTATGGTTTTGCTTTCAACAAGTACCTGATTATCGCCACTTCCCAAAGCGGCTATCGTCTAGCCCTCTCTCGATTATAAACTAGTCAGCTATCCTTCAGGTTTGACGCTGGCCGTTTTGGTCGCGGCGGCAGTTTTGTGTTTCAAGGCGTTTAGGAGTTTCTTGTCTTCTTTGAGCCGTCCCCGCACGTTTTCAAAGCCGGTGCCGAGCTTTATCACTTCTCCGCCCGAGGCGGATCCGCCGTTGGCGGAAAACGTATAGCTGGCTCCGGACTTTTGGACCACGCCGTATTTGATGGCGGCATTCAGGACATCACCCTCGTAAGAAATGCCGGTGCCGAAGAGAATATCAAATTCCGCGATTTTGAAGGGCGCCGCCACCTTGTTTTTAACCACTTTGGCTCGGACCCGGCTGCCGTAGGTCTCGTCGCCTTTTTTGATTTGGGCGATGCGCCGGATATCAATGCGCACCGAAGCGAAAAACTTAAGCGCCCGGCCGCCGGGAGTGGTTTCTGGATTGCCGAAGAAGACCCCGATTTGCATGCGGATTTGGTTGATGAAAACGATGAGCGTCTGGGTCTTATCCGCGAGCGCGGTCAACTTGCGCAGGGCCTGAGACATCATCCTGGCCTGGAGGCCGATGAATTGTGCACCCATTTCCCCTTCAATCTCCGCCCGGGGCGTAAGCGCCGCCACCGAGTCCACGATAATCACCGAAATCATTCCGGAGCGCACCAAACTTTCCAAGATATTCAACGCCTCTTCGCCGTTGTCCGGCTGGGAAATCAAGAGCTCGTTTATTTTAACTCCCAGGCGCGAGGCATAGTCAGGGTCCAAAGCATGTTCGGCGTCAATGTAGGCCGCCTTCCCGCCTTGCTTCTGGGCTTGGGCCACCACATTGAGACACAGAGTGCTTTTCCCGCTGGCCTCCGGCCCGAAGACCTCAACTATCCGCCCGCGCGGCAGACCGCCCACGCCCAGGGCCATGTCCAGGGAAAAAGAACCGGTGGGAATTACGGCCACATCCACCTTCCGGGCATCGCCCAGTTTCATAATCGCGCCCTCGCCGAATTTTTCCTGAAGCGAGGCCAGCAGCAAATCAATCTCCGTTTTGCCGGCGGGCTTGTCTTCTTTTGATTTTGGAGAAGTTTTAGGCATGAATAAATTATAGAACTAGCTCTGTAAAAATGCGAGTCCAATCCTGTAAAACTAAAAGCTAACGAAGCTATAAGCTAAAAGCTATTGTACCGGCGCCGTCCCGTCCGCCGGTTTTAAATTGCGAATCACCTGTTTAATAACTTTTGTCTCCCCACCCAGGAATTTCTTGGCGGAGATTTCAATCATGTTTACGGCTGGTGTGAGCGCCACCCGTTTTTCCCAGCTGCCGTCGGGGTTCAGCCGGACCTGTTCCGAATTTATGTAAACCGCGTCGCTGCCCACAGCCCTGCCGCTTATAGTAATCGTTTCCTCTTCCACGGTGATGGCCGGTTCCGCCGGGTAATAAATTTGGAGCTCCGGCCTGCCCAGAATTTGCGGCAGGCGCCAGCCGACATAGATTGCAACAATGACGATTACGGCAATGATCCAGCCATAGCGCCTGGTTGGCCGGAGGGCGAAGCGGTTCTCCGGCAGGCGGTCGCGCTCCCCGGATTTTTTGAGTCCGGCGCTCTCTTCTAAAACACTCCACCATTCTTCAGTATCAAATTCCAGGATATGGGCCAGGCGGCTTAGGTAGCCGCGCAAATACGGCGCCGGCGGCAAGTTGCCGTACTCGCCGCGACTCAAATTTTCCAGGTGGTCCATGGCGATTCCGGAAAGCTCGGAAACGCGTCGCAAGGTCAGTCCGCATTCGCGGATTTTGTCGTTGAAGAGTGTGGAAAAATCCTTATCCATTGAAATCAGGTTGCTTGTCCAGATACACCTCCCGGGGCTTGGCGCCCTCGCCCGGCCCGATAATACCCCGTTCCTCCATTAAGTCCAAGAGGCGGGCGGCGCGGGCGTAGCCGACCTTAAGCCGTCGCTGCAAGAGAGAAGCCGACGCTTTCTTGGCCTGGCACACTACGTCAATGGCGTGGATAAGCAGTTCGTCATCATCGCCGCTGGCTTCGGTAAAGTCGAAAAGGCCGGGCGGTGCTCCGTTCTCGCCCTCGGTGAAGCTGAACTCTTCATACGATACCTGATTGTTCTCGCGGATGAAATCAGCCACCTTCCGGATTTCCTCTTCGGATATATATGCGCCCTGGATACGCTTGGGTTTGGAAAGTTCCGAGGACATAAATAAAAGGTCGCCGCCGCCCAGGAGTTTTTCCGCGCCGGACGCGTCCAAGATGGTGCGTGAATCTATCTGACTTGCGACCTGAAGGGCGATGCGGCTGGTGATATTGGCCTTAATAAGTCCGGTGATGACCTCCACCGACGGCCGCTGGGTTGAAAGCACCAGATGCAGTCCGGTGGCGCGGGACATTTGCGCGAGACGCACTATGGAGCCCTCCACCTCCCGCCCGTAGGAGGCCATAAGGTCGGCCAGCTCGTCCACGACGATAAGCAAGAAGGGTAAAGGATTATCTTTACCACCATTCTGATTGTAGCTAGTGATATCCCGGCTGCCGGCGCGCTGCAGTAAATCATAGCGCCGCTCCATTTCGTTTATCGCCCAGCGAAAGACGCCGATGGTTTTTTTGCTTTCGGTGATGACCGGGCTTACCAGATGGGGGATGTTTTCGTAGACGCTAAGCTCCACCCGCTTGGGGTCGATAAGAATGAGCTTCAGGGTGGCGGGAGAATTTTTGTAGAGCAGGGAAATAAGGAGAGAATGTATTAAAATCGACTTACCCGATCCAGTAGCGCCGGCTATTAAGAGATGCGGCATCTTTTCAATACTGGTGAAAAGCGGCTCGCCGGTAACGTCGCGCCCCAGGACAAAACCCAGAAGCCCGGCGGCGGCGAAATCCGGGTAGCTCATCAAGCTTCCCAGACGCACCACGGCCGCGGCTTTGTTCGGCACCTCAATGCCCACCAGGGATTTACCGGGAATCGGCGCCTCAATGCGGATAGGATGAGCGGCCAGGGCTAAAGCCAGGTCCTGGTTTAGGGCGGTAATGCGGGATAGCTTCATGCCCTCCGCCGGCTTCAGGGTGTAGCGAGTCACTTTGGGGCCGATGTTTATCTCGCCCATTTCCACCACGACCCCGAAGGATTCCAAGGTACGCTTAATGATATTGGCGTTGGCGCGCAGGTCTCCGGTTGTCGGCTTCTCCGTGGAAGATTTAAGCAGGTCTAAAGGCGGCGGGACATAATCCTTGAATTTGGGCAGAACCACTTTTTTGGATTTTAAGAAAGCCGGGATTACGGTGCGTACTTTCGCTTCTTCCGGTTCCTTGGCGGATTCTTCTTCGGCTTCGGCCTCGCCTTCTTTTTTGGATTCGCCCGTAACTACCGGTGCCGGCGCCTCTTCCTTTTTGGGCGCGCGCTCCGGCAGTTTGATGCGGATGGGAGCATTCAGGGTTATAAGCAGGGAGGCGATGAAAATCACCGAGTTCAACACGCCGCCGGCGACTTTGCCGAAAGGCACTTTGAGGAAGCCAAGAGTAAGTCCCAGCCAGCCGCCGCTGCCGGGCGAGAATATATCAATCAAGCCCAGAACCGAAAGAACCAGCCCAACCGCACCCAAGAGGGTCATACTCACCATGCGCTGCCGCTCGGAGATGAGGAACACTCCGGCAACGACGATCAAACTTAACGGCAAAACGAAATAGCCCCAGCCCAAAAGCCGGTCTAAGACAGCGTAGAGAAAGTTGCCGGCCGGTCCGGCGGCATGAAGTCCGGCCAGGATGAACAGGACGGCCAGGCCGACAAAAACAATCGCCCACACGCTCTTTTTGGTCTGCGGATGGAGGCGGTGGCCTTCTTTTAAGGTAGCTTGCGGCTTTTTGCCGTTTTTCTTGGCCATAAAGCAGCTAGAATTATGAATTAGGAATCATGAATTATGGAGACAAACGAAGAGGAGCGAAAGCGTGGGTACACCTTATATTGTCGCTCATTTTTTGAGGAGTTTCAAATAAGATTATAGAATTAGAGGTATGATCGCCGAGCAGATTTTCAAGGCCTATGATATTCGCGGACGTTATCCCTCGGAAATAAATGAGGCGACGGTCCGCGCCATAGCCAACGCCTATACCTACTTCCTTCGGCCGCGTGTTATTGTGCTTGGCCGAGACGTGCGTAAATCCGGACCGCAACTTATGCGCGCGGTAAAAAACGCACTCGTCCAAAGCGGTGTCAACGTAATTGATATCGGGGTGGTGCCCGTGGACACTTTTTATTTTGCGGTTGGGTATCTGCGCGTGGACGGCGGGATTTTCGTCTCCGCCTCCCATAACCCCCGGGAATGGAATGGGATGAATCTTGCGAGGCGCAACGCTCGACCCATATCTTCGGAATCCGGACTTCTGCGCATCAGGGACTTGGCAAAAAAAGGCGTCGTGGTGCGCGCTCGCCGACGGGGCAAAGTAACTAAAAAGAATATCCTTGACCAGCATCTGGATTTCCTCGGCCGCCGCTTTCCGATTGTGAACGCCCGGCCGACTGTGGCGGTCATCAACGGCAACTTCGGCGTGTCCGCGAAGTTTTTTGAAAGTTATGTGCGCCGGAATAAATTGCCGTTCCAACTTATCGGTTTAAACCACAAGCCGAACGGTAAATTTCCTAAGGGACCGCCCGACCCGCTTTTACTGGAGAATCGGCTGGAAACCAGCCGCTTGGTGAAGCGGACCGGAGCCGATTTGGGCATTGCCTGGGACGCGGACGGCGACCGGGTCTTCTTCATAGATGACCGGGGGAGATTTTTAGAAAGCTGTTTTGTCGGTGCGATCCTGGCCAGCGAAATTTTAAAACTTAATCCCAAAGGTGCGATAATAGTCGATACCCGAGTTATATATCCTGCGTGCGACGCAGTTAGGCGGGCGGGCGGGCGACTCATTGTTTCCAGGCCGGGAATGACATTGATTGCCGAGAGGATGCGTCGCGAGCGTGCGGTCTTTGCCAGCGAATTCAGCGGACATTTTTTCTTCCGGGAAGCTTTCAATCGCGACAGCGGTCTTCTGCCGGCGATACTCCTGCTTAATTTCATGTTCCGTCAAAAGAAAAAGTTGTCGGTTATCGCCGAGCCATTCTTCAAAAAATATTTTTTGTCCGGAGAGATAAATTTCCATTTGGCCAGTCAAGAAAATGCGCGGCATATCCTAAGCGCGGCGGAAAAGTTTTATAAGGGCGGCAGGAAAAATCATATAGACGGCCTATCCATGGAATACCCCGACTGGCGTTTCAATCTCCGGCCGTCCAATACCGAGGCGCTCCTGCGGCTGAATGTGGAAGCGCGCGACCGGACGGTGTTACGCAAACGAACCAAAGAACTGCGGCGGTTTGTTTTGAAGCATAGCCCGAGATAGGCCGCTATTTGCTGTGTTTTTTAGACGATTTGACCCCTGCCCGGAATACTGATATTTTAAGGCCAGCCAGAAGGTGGCTGCGGCTTCGGGTTATGGAAGGGGGTGATTCATCATGCCCGAGCAGAAACCGCTCTTCGTTGAAAAGTCGTTGGAACTCATGCGTGAGCTCATCCGGCTTGTTCCGGCGTTGAATAGTCGCGTGGAGCAGGCCAGGAGAAAGAGAATTCCGCTTGAGCCAGGGGTTGAAGAGTGCCTAGTCACCGCCTCTCTTCTCAAGGAGATGATCCGAGAGATGGAGGAAGAGGTAGGTCGAATAGTAGTGATCGACAACCACAACAACCAGCTGGCATAGGTGGAGGTGTCGCATGACCGGAGTAGAGCGTTCGTAAAGCGCCCGGCAGGACAAAATAGGTCCGCGGGCGCTTCGCTTTTTTTATTGACAGTCCGGGATGCGGGGGTTAGAGTACTTTAATATGATGCCGGAATTCAACAGTTCTTACGGACTCAAACTTACCTTGAACCAAGTGGTCGCGGAAATAATCCGTTTTATGCAGGCGGAGCCGCTTTTTAAATATAAGGTGACCATTGGCACCGACTCGGAATTACTTCGGGGCAGCCGAGCCGATTTTGTTACTGCAGTGGTCGTACATCGGGTTGGGAACGGCGGTCGCTATTTCTGGCGCCAGGCGGAAGTCGGCAAGTTCCACACTCTGCGCGACCGGATAATCAAGGAAGTTTTAATTTCGCTGGACCTGGGTAAGGCGACGCTTTTAGAATTGCGCAAGCTTTTGGGCGCGGACGGCCCCGGTGCCGCCGCCGTACCACAGTGGGATTTTGAAATCCATGTGGACATCGGCGAAAACGGCGAGACCAGAACAATGATTAAAGAAGTAGTCGGCATGGTCCGTGCCAATAACTTTGAGCCGATAACCAAGCCGGGCAGTTATGCGGCTTCCAACGTAGCCGACCGCCACGTGTAGGCGTTAAGCGACGCGAAATCAATGCGAATGCACGCGAATGACACGAACAAGATCATTTATCCGGAACTTTCCTATATAGTTACCGGCTTGTGTTTTGAAGTACAGAAGGATCTCGGCCGCTTCTCGCGCGAGCGGCAGTATTGCGATGTGCTGGAGCATAAATTGAAAAGCCGTGGAATTTCTTATGAGCGGGAGAAAATTATCACAGCAGGGGATGATGAAGAAATAAAAGGTAACCGCGTTGATTTTATTATAGATGGCAAGATACTACTCGAGGCAAAATCATTACCGTATACTACGAAACAAGATTATTTTCAGGCGCAGCGATATTTGAAAGCCACGAATCTTAAACTAGCAATGATAGTTAATTTTCGTTCGAAATATTTAAAGCCGAAAAGAATAGTTAATAATCTTATCTGATATTCGCGTTATTCGCATGTATTCGCGATTTGTTAGCGTCGCATAATAATGGACACTGTTGTTTTTGACATTGAAACCCAGAATTTTTTCACCGACCCGGAGGTGGGCTGGAACAACTACGACGCCCTGCGCCTTTCCGTTTTGGGTGTATATTCCTATGCCCAAGATAAATATATAAGTTTTGAGGAAGCAGAACTCCGGGAGGCACTGCCGATTTTCGAGGGCAGCGGCCAGCTGGTCGGTTTCAGCATCAGCCGTTTTGACCTGCCCGTTTTGAACCGCTATTTTCAGAAAATAGAGCCAAACTTCAATTTATTCGATAAACAGCGGCTGGACTTGTTGGATGAGATCGAGATGGCCACCGGCTGGCGGGTCAGCTTGGAACGCCTGGCCCAGGCCAACTTGGGCCGCGGCAAGAGCGGGCAGAGTTTTGAAGCCGGCAGCTTGTTCGCCGAAGGCCGGATGGAAGAGCTCAAGGCATATTGTCTTAAAGACGTGGAGATTACCCGCGCCCTTTACGAGCAATATAAAAAGGAAGGATATTTTTGGATTCCGGATAGATTAAGCGGTGAGCTGGTTAAGATAGAATTTAGACGCGGATTATTTGCTCCATAGAAAGCATGAAGAAAGTATATTTGGATTATGCAGCCACAACCCCCTTAGACAAAAAGGTGCTCCAGGCAATGGCGCCGTATTTTACGGCGCGCTGGGGCAATCCCGGCTCGCTCCACTCTTTCGGCCAGGAAGCGCTTGCGGCGGTGGATGGCGCCCGGGAAAAAATCGCCGGAATTTTGGGCGCGGACTTCCGGGAAATAATTTTCACCGCTTCGGCGACTGAGGCGAATAATCTCGCGCTCCGCGGCTCGATTCGCGGATTCACGCGGATGATAAGCGGATTAACGCAGAAAAATATCAGCGTAAATCAGCTAAAAATCAGCGTTGATCAGCGGCCGAGATTGATAATCTCGGCAGTGGAGCATGAATCGGTTTTGGAGACAGCCCGGGACCTGTCTCGCTTCGCGAGATCCCGCATAGCGGGAGACAAAGACGGCGTGGAGGTTGTGGTGGTGCCGGTGGATAAAACCGGCCGCGTTGATTTAAAGAAGCTCCAAGCGGCCCTGGACGAGCGCACTGTTTTGGTCTCGGTGATGTATGCCAATAATGAATTGGGAACCGTACAACCGATCGCCGAGATTGCCAAAATAATTTCTGATTTCCGGTCGCGAACTCCCAAATCTACTACCTACCACCTATTACCTACCACCTACCCGTTATTCCACACCGATGCCGTCCAGGCCTTCCAGTTTTTGCCGTGCCGGCCGCAGGAGCTCGGCGTGGATTTAATGACTTTATCCGGGCACAAGATTTACGGACCGAAAGGCATCGGCGTCCTTTACGTCCGCAACCTACTACTTACTACTAACTACTTACTACCTACTATGACTGGCGGCGGCCAGGAGTTCGGCTTGCGTTCCGGGACGGAGAATGTCCCGAATATTGTGGGACTGGCTCGAGCGATGGAGTTGTCCGACAAAATCCGCGGGCAGGAAGCTAAGAGAATTTATCTTCTGCGCGAGCGTCTGTGGCGCGGTCTTAAAAAAATTTTCCCCAAAGCGGAGACCAACGGAATCGCTATGAATTCCGGCGCTGGAAGTTCGGCAAGATATTTACCCAACATTTTGAACGTCTACCTACCCGGTCAATCGGCGGAGGAAGTGATTACGGTTCTGGATTTGAACGGCATTGCGGTTTCCGCCGGGTCGGCCTGCCGCAGCCGCTCCTCGGAGCCGTCCCACGTTCTCCGAGCTATGGGTCTGGCCGCTGGGCGCCTTAAATCCAGCTTACGTTTCAGTTTGGGGCGACCCACCACTTTTTCAGATATTGACACAACACTCGCGACTATTAGAAAATTATTCGGTAAAAACAAGAAACACTAACAATCATGAAAATCAACATCAGAAACGTTTTTAGAGTTGCCGGCGCATTGATCGTAGGCTTAGTCCTGGGTGCGGCTTTTTATCCGGGTTTGGCCAGCGCCGGCTTTTTAGGGGATTTATGGAATAGTTTTGTCGCGCCGTTCACTACTCCGGCCGAGCCGCCGGCGATGAATGGAGTTCCACCGGCATCCACCTCCACCGCGCCGAGCCTATCACCCACTCCGCCAGTCGTCCTATATAAACCGGCAATTGATTACGAACGAGCGGTGGTGGCGGCGGTGAAAAAGGCCTCGCCGGCGGTGGTGTCCATCATCGTATCTAAGGATGTGCCGATTGTTGAAAACTGCCCGATTGATCCCTTTGCGGACCTGCCGCCGGAATTCCGCCAATTCTTCGGCGGGGACGCGCCGCAGCTTTATGGTGAGTGTGAACGCGGTACCAAGCTCCAAGAAGTCGGCGGCGGCAGCGGTTTCATTATCTCCGCGGATGGCTTGATCCTCACCAATAAACATGTGGTTTTGGACGCCCAAGCGTCCTACACCGTTTTTACCAATGACGGCAAGAAATACACCGCCCAGGTTCTGGCCCGTGACCCGCTTCAAGATTTGGCAGTGGTGAAGATCGCCGCCAGCGGCTTAGCCACGGTGGAACTTGGCGATTCCAACGCACTAGAGCTGGGCCAAACGGCCATTTCCATCGGCAACGCCCTGGGCGAGTTCCGAAATACGGTTGCGGTCGGAGTTATTTCCGGTTTGTCGCGCACGGTAAACGCCTCCGGCGGGAGTTTTTCCGAGACCATTCGCGGCGTGATTCAAACCGATGCGGCTATAAATCCCGGCAATTCCGGCGGCCCGCTTTTGAACTTGCAAGGCCAGGTTGTCGGCATAAATACGGCGATTGTCTCCGGCGCGCAGAACATCGGCTTCGCTATCCCGATAAACGATGCCAAGCGCGCCATCACCTCGGTTAAAAAGAGCGGTGAAATTCAGACGCCGTTTTTGGGCGTACGCTATCGCATTCTTAACCAGGAATTGGCCAAGAAACTTAATCTGGCCGTGGACTACGGCGCACTTTTGGAATACGGTGAGAAAGAGCCGGCGATTACTCCGGATTCCCCGGCGGCGCGGGCCGGACTTCAAGTCGGCGATGTTATCTTGGAGATTGATGGTAAAAAGGTAGACGAAGATAATCCATTAGGCGCCATTATTTCCCGGCAGGAAGTAGGCGACACCGTTGCTTTGAAAGTGTGGCGGAACAATAATACTTTTATACTTAAGGCAACGCTGGCTAAGCGGCCGGTGGATTAATTGGATTAGCAATCTCTGGGGTAGTTTGCCAATCGGTGGAAGTGTGCTATGCTATAGTTACGAGAGTACGAAAATTCGTATATTCGTACATTTTCGTATTTCGTAGCCAATATGTCTGGTTTTCATCGTTTCACTATTAAAGCTCAGGAGGCGCTGCAGAGCGCGCAAGAATATGCGGCGCAGAAAAATCACGGCGAACTAAAGCCGCTGCATTTACTTTTGACCCTGTTGCGGGACGAGCAGTCCCTGGTCCAGCCGGTGCTTCTCCAGAACGGGGTTAACCTGGACAAACTGTACGAGGAAGCAGAGCGCCAGATTTCCCGCTTGCCGAAAATAATAACCGGCGGCGCCGTCGGCCAGTTGTATCTTTCCCAGGAACTGATGCGCGTTTTGGACCAGTCGGCCAAGGTGGCCGCCCAGCAAAAAGACGAATTCATCTCCTGCGAACACCTGCTTCTCGCGCTCTTGGACGTTCCCTCCGCGGCCCAAAAAATCCTTCAGGATTTCGGAGTGCGCCGCGAAGCGGTCATCCGCAGTTTGGCTCACTTGCGCGGTTCGGTGCGGGTGACCGACGAAACGCCGGAATCCAAGTTCCAGGTGTTCGAAAAATACGCCATAAATCTGACGGATAAGGCCAAGGCCGGGGAGCTGGACCCGGTCATCGGCCGGGAAGACGAACTGCGGCGCATGATCCAAATTCTTTCCCGGCGCACCAAAAACAACCCGGTTTTAATCGGTGAATCCGGGGTGGGCAAGACCGCCATTGTCGAAGGCCTGGCCCAGCGCATCATCTCCGGCGACATTCCCGAACCGCTTAAGGGCAAACAGCTATTAATGCTGGATTTGGGTGCGCTGATTGCCGGCACCAAGTTCCGCGGCGAGTTTGAAGACCGGCTGAAGGCCTTTGTCAAAGAGGTGAAAAACGCGGCCGGAAATATAATTCTTTTTATTGACGAGATTCATACTATCGTCGGCGCCGGAGCGGCGGAGGGCGCAATAGATGCTTCCAATTTGCTAAAGCCCGCGCTGGCCCGCGGCGAGCTTCACGCCATCGGCGCCACCACCACCCGCGAATATCAGCGCTACATTGAAAAAGATGCGGCGCTGGAGCGCCGCTTTCAGCCGGTAATCGTCGAGGAGCCGTCCATTGAGGATTCCATTGCTATTCTTCGCGGCCTCAAGGAGAAATACGAGATTCATCACGGTTTGCGCATCTCTGACGAAGCCATCGTAGAGGCGGTGAATCTCGGCGCGCGCTACATCACCGACCGCTTCTTGCCGGACAAGGCGGTGGACTTGATTGACGAAGCGGCGGCGGCCCGGCGGCTGGAATCCGAAAGCTTACCGACGGAAATAAATCGCTTGCGCAAAGACATTACCCGCCTGGAGGTGGAACGCCAGGCCTTAAACAAAGAGAATAAGGAAAAATCCAGTTCGCGGGTCCAAGAGATCGACGCGGAGTTGAGCAAGCTCAAGGAAGACAATGAAGAGTTGTCTTCGCGCTGGCGGGCGGAGAAGATGAAGTTTGAAACATTGCATCAGCTGAAGCAAAAGGTAGAGGGCCTGCGGCGGGAGGTAGAAGTGGCGGAACGCGAGGGCAACTTGGAACGGGTGGCGGAGATAACCTATGGCGAACTGCCTCAGGCCCAAAAGGACTATGATAATTACGAGAAGCGCCATTTCGGTTTGGGCAAAGCCAAAAGCCGCAAAGCCGCGGAGGAGCCGCGCTTCTTAAAAGAAGCCGTGGACAAGGAAGACGTGGCCGCGGTCGTATCCACCTGGACGGGAATACCTTTACAGCGGATGCTGGAGACCGAGAGCGAGAAACTCCTGAAAATCGAAGAGGTTATAGGCAAAAGAGTGGTGGGCCAGGACGAAGCCATCCGGGCGGTAGCCAGCGCCATACGCCGGGCGCGGGCCGGACTATCCGACCCGAATAAACCCCTGGGCTCCTTTATTTTTCTGGGACCGACCGGCGTTGGCAAAACAGAACTGGCTCGGGCGCTGGCCGAGTTCATGTTTAACGACGACAAGGCGCTGGTGCGCATCGATATGTCCGAATATATGGAACGGCACGCCACCGCCCGCCTCATCGGCTCGCCGCCGGGCTATGTCGGCTACGAAGAAGGGGGACAGCTCACCGAAGTGGTTCGCCACCGTCCCTATTCTCTGATTTTGTTCGATGAGATTGAGAAAGCCCATCCGGAGGTGTTCAATTTACTGCTGCAGATTCTGGACAACGGGCGGCTTACCGACAGCAAAGGCAAAACGGTGAATTTCAAAAACTCTATCATTATCATGACCTCCAATGTCGGCAGCCAATATCTGCAAGCCGCCAGCCGTATTGGTTTTAGCGGGGCGGGGGACAAAGAAGCCGGCGACGCTGAGGACTACAAGAGCAAGGTTTTGGAAGCCCTCAAGAAAACTTTCCGGCCGGAGTTTTTGAACCGTATTGATGAGACGACCGTCTTTAATCCGCTGCGTCTCGCCGATATCGAGCGCATCGTGGACATTCAACTGGCCCAGATCGAAGAACGGCTCCAAGAGCATAAAATTCATCTGCACATGGATCCGGCGGCGCGCAAGTTTTTGGCCCAAGAGGGTTTTGACCCGGAATTCGGCGCCCGGCCGCTGCGGCGCCTGATGCAAAAAGTAATCTTGGATAAACTTGCGGACAAAATAATTCGCGGCGAACTTGCCGGCGGGGGGAAAATCAAAGTCAATCTCCGCAATAATGTTTTGACCTTCAGCTCCGTTTCCGGCGTAAGATGACGTTTAAGGATATAGGCGATAAGCTCCGCGCCGTGCCGGAGTCCGGAATGGGCTCGGCCGCGCTTAAAGCCGCAGTCGTGGGCCTGGTTTGGATGCTTCTGCCGTACTGGGTGTTCCTTCTCGCCATCCTGGGCTTTTACTTCATACCTATTTTCAAGCCGCATAGTTTACTTTTACCTCTCGGCGCAATCTTATTTTTTGCGGCTATCTTTCCGGAAAACTGGTGGATGGCGCTCACCCTCGCCGCGCTCTTTTTCCTGATTCTGGGGGTCAAGGACCTGATTCTAGTGAACCGTTCCCAGGCCTATGAGGTGCTCGCGTGGTTCATTGTTTTTCTAGCGGCCCTTAATTTTTTCATCCGTTTTGACCGCCTGGACAAGCCGATGCTCGCCTGGTCCTGGGTGATTGCGGCTGTTTTTGCGATAACCTTGAAGAACGCGGCGTCCTTCGCCTCCCCGGCGCCGATTGTCTGGAACCGCCGCAGCGCGGTCATCTTCGGCGTAATCGGACTAATCCTGTGGCAATGGCTTATGGCCATCTTTTTCCTGCCTATGAATTTTCTATTGCAGAGCGCGCTCTTAATGCTCATGGCCATCATTCTCGCGGAGATGCTTTTGGATTACTTCGGCGAGAAGCTTGCCCCGCGCCGTCTGCTCATCTACTTCTCGGTGTTTTTTGTGGCCATGGTTATCGGTCTGGCGGCAACTCCCTGGGATATATAGAAAATGAATCCAATCAAAAAACTGGTTTTGCCGGTGGCCGGACTGGGTAAGCGCCTGCGGCCGCTAACACTCACCACTCCTAAAAATCTCATACCCCTGGCAGGCAAACCGCTTGTGGAATATGCCCTGGACGAGGCCGCAGCCGCCGGCATACAAGAGGCGATTCTGGTTATAAGCCCGGAGCACCGTGAGGCCTATGAAGAATATATTAAATTGGCAAGCCGGCATTATCCGCGAATTAAATTTCACCTGCGAGTCCAAGAAAAGCCATGGGGCCATGGCCACGCCGTGCTCCAGGCGGCGGATGTAATCCAAAATGAACCGTTCCTGGTCCGTTTTTGCGACGATGTCATTTTGGGCGGCCGGCCCACACTCCAGACCCTGATAAAGCTCTTTAATATCCATCAAGCGCCGGTAGTCCTTATCACTCCCGACCCGGATATCAGCCGCTATGGAGTAGTGAGCGGAGAGAAAATAAGCAGCGACCCATCCGTGTACAAGATCAATAAGATAATAGAGAAGCCGCGCAAGGAGGAGGCGCCGTCCAATCTGATAGTGGTCGGCGGTTATGCCTTAACCCCGGATATTATGTCGCGACTAAAGCGGCTATCTAGCTCAATGTCCAAAGAAAATGACGCTCTGCTTATAAATGATGGGATTAACGAGCTTTTTAATGAAGGCAAATATATCTATGGCTGGGAGTTTGACGGTAAGCGTCTTGATTGCGGCACGGTTGCCGGATTAGAGGAAGCGGAAAAGAACATCTTATGATGCCGGGAATCGTAAAATAGGACATATTGCCGGATTGCCGGATTTGAGCTATATTTCCGGCAAAGCAAGATATGGAGCAATCCCTCGCAAAAACGTGCGCCAAGAAGGCATTTGAAATAGCATACGCTTCGTTCCGGATTTCCGGGGCAATACTTCAGGATAGGCCGCTTGGCAACCATCTGGAACGGGCAGCTCTTAATCTACTAGAGGCCGCAAATTCCGGAAATCCCGGCGAAATAAGGAAATATTCTGACCAATTAGAGTATCTGTTGCGGCTGGGAGAAAACGTAGGTCTTGTGCACAGAACACACGCGGATATGGTTATCAGCGAAATAGAGGTTCTAAATGCGGCAACCCGCGGGCCGGTCGGGCAGGTTGCCGGATTCGCACAGGAAGAGAAATTGCCGGATTTTACTCTTGCCGGAATTTTCTCGCCAATGGAGATAAAGCGGCAATCAACCCCTAAAACATCTGAAATCCGGCAACGCAAGAAAGCGGCAATTAATCCGGCAACCAATAAAACGGCGATAGAAGAGTTTGTCCGGAATCTGGAGGTTGCCGCACCCGAAGAGGATAGAAGGGTTGAAGATAGACGGGCTAAGATATTGGTTAGAATCCGGCAAACCGGCAATTGCCGACTAAAGGATATATTGGATATCTTACCGGATATAAGCGAGCGTACGGTAAGATATGACCTGCAAGAGATGATAGAAGAAGGTGTTGTGGAGCGCTTAGGGGAGGGGCCTGGAACGTCATACCAGATAAAGGGTTTTAGGCGTGAATCGGTTTACCCTGAGCCAGTCGAACGGGTTGACATAGACCAGGTGAATAGCGACCTACTGCTGGTGGAGCCGCCGCCGGCGTAACCCATGGCCGGGAGGAGCGTTATAAATACTGCATAAGCCGAGGGGGGATTTTATCCACATTGACCCTTTGGACTTTATGCATATAATAGTCAGAGTCAGAGATTCGGAAGTGAGGCCGAATCAACTCATTGGCTTTTAGGTGACAGCTTTTAGGTTTTAGCCATGCTAATACCTATTAAGCTAAAAGCTACAAGCTAATGAAAGGCCTCGCTTCCAAAGCGAGTTTTTTTATTGACACCACGGATTGTTCGCTTGCTGTTTTCCACGGCCAACCTCCCGCCTCCTCCCGTCACCTCCCGCCTCCTCACGACGGCGAGGCTCGCCCCCAAAGGGGGCGGCACGGACGGCGAGGCTCGCCCCCAAAGGGGGCGGCACGGACGGCGAGGATCGCCCCCCAAAGGGGGCGGCACACGGTCGGGAAGGGGTCGATAGCATGGTGGACGATCTTTTACCGAAAATTTGTCGAAAATAAACAAAGAAAATCAGTAAAATCAGAATAGAAATGAGTAACAGCACGAAATACATAGTGGCGGCGTTCACGACTTTGTCGTTGCTCACCCCACTCGCAGCTGGCGCTCAGTCCACTGATCTTCAAGCTCAAATCGCGGCCCTCTTGGCCCAGATTCAGACATTGCAGGCGCAGTTATCTGCGCAGCAAAGCGGCGGCGTTGCCTACAGCTTTACCCGCGACCTCACTGTGGGCAGCAAAGGCGACGACGTTAAGGCCTTGCAGCAAATGCTGAATTCTAAGGGTTATACTGTGGCGGCAAGCGGTGCGGGTGCTGCGGGCAACGAGACCACTTACTTCGGTGCGTTAACCAAAGCGGCTCTGGTTAAATACCAGGCGGCTATGGGCGTTTCGCCGACTTCCGGATATTTTGGTCCGATTACTCGCGCGAAGATCGCTAGCGGCACTGTACCCAGCACTCCCAGTACCCCCGGCGGTACAACCACTCCGATAACCGGAAGCGTTACTGTTAGTATTGCCCCTGGCAGTCCGGCTGCAGCAACTATTGCTGACGGCTCTGCCTACAACGAATTCTTAAAGTTAAACTTTGCTAACGGGACCAGTGGTTCTGTTAGCATCACCAGTTTAATCGTAACCCGAGGCGGTATCAGCGTTGACACTAATGTAACCGGCGTCGGTCTTTATGGAGCCGACGGCTCTCGCTACGGCAACGTAGTGGAATCCTTGGCTTCAGGCGGAAAGGCGACCTTTAACCTTTCTTCAACCCCGATTGTCCTTGCGGCTGGCATGGCAACCCCAGTGTGGGTAAAAGTTAACGTAAGCAGCGCAACTCAATCCGGAACAATGCGATTTGGCATTGCTTCCGCATCCGATGTGAAGCTTTCCGCCGGCACGGTGGCCGGCAGCTTCCCGTTAACTGGATCGGATATGTCGATTGTCGACGGCGTCAATACCCTTGGCGGCTTGACCATTGATGCGGTCCAGGTTGTCTCTAACGGTTCAATTGACGCAACGGTCAGCAGCGTTACCCTTGGCACAACCGGCTACGAAGTCGCCAAGCTTCGTTTCGCGGCTGGCGCAGCGGAGGATGTTCTTATAAACAAAATCCGCGTGTACAACAACGGTAGCGTCGGCGACACCGACCTGGCCAACCTAAGTCTTTACGGACCGGATGGCGCGTTGCTGGTGAAGGCCGGACCGGTTAGCAACAAGTACTCGACCTTCGACCTGTCCGCGTCTCCTTACAAGCTTCCCAAAGGTGTAAGCAGGGACTTAAGCATCCGCGTTGACTTCGTTGGTGGTTCTACCAGAACCTCTCGCTTCCAGGTGCAGAACGATTACGACATCGTAGCCACTGGTAACGACACGAAGTCCGGCATCTTGGCCACGTTAGTTGGTGGAGGAACTCCGACAGGTAACGACCGGGCTTTCCCGGTCGGCGACCAAGCTGGAGGCGGTTCCACAATCTATGTGAACAAGTTCACGGTTGCCGCCGGCACCTTTACCCTTAACAAGTCCAGCACCTCTCCTTCCAGTGACATTCCTTTGGGAGGAACAGGAGTCGTTCTTGCTAAATGGGACGCAAAAGCCGCTGGCGAAGACATGGAAATTCGCCAAATCGCGTACACGGTCTCCAGCTCCGGCGCAATAAAGCCAACTGGCACCGTCAAACTCCAAATGGATGATGGCACGGTTGTCTACTCCATAGCCGGCAGCTCCATAACTTTGGGTAGCGCGACCACGGTCTCCTTGACTACTTACGCGACACTTACAGCGAACGTAGCCAAGACAATTTCCTTGGTTGTGGATATCTCCAGTCTTTCCACCGGCAACCCAACGTTCACTGGAACCTTGGACATAACCCAGGTTCGCAGAGTAAGCTCTAACGACATTGTTGACCCGACCGTCAATCCTGTCGCTGGAAATGCTTTGACCGTGAAACAGGGTTCGCTTAGCGTCTCCAACAACTCTTCAGCTCCGGCCGTTACGGTCGTAGCCGGTTCCGCGACTCCAGCCGTCCTGGGTTCATGGAACTTCGTGGCCGGCGCCGCGGAAGGAGTTAACTTGACTCAAATTCAGGTAACTGTACCTGTTGGTTTCGGCAGGAACTACAAGGATCTTGAATTGTGGATGGGCGGCGTTAAAGTGAGCGCCGACACCGCTTCCACGATTTCTCCCGGCGTAACCGATGCCGCAGTTACCTTTACGCTTAGCCCTCAAAAGACAATTGCAGCCGCTGCAACGGCTGTACTTGAATTAAGAGGTCGGGCCTTGAGCACAACCACAGACGGAACCCAGGTTGCCAGTATTGCGGCCAGCGGCGTGTCCGGAAGCTTAACGGTTTCCTTGACCTCGCTTGCTTCAACTCCGGCAGTTGCCTCGGCTAGCTACAACGTTACCAACAGTGCGGCTGGCACCTTGGCTGTGGCTCGCGACACTGTAACTAACCTGAAATCAAGTCAGTACGTTGCGGGTCAAACCGGCATTACTTTGGGTGCGTTCAAACTCACCGCCAACAATGCCGAAGACGTAAAGATTAAGAAGCTCACTCTTGTAAACAGCGGCTCTGTGGCCACCGGTTTCGGTCCGAACATCGGCGTTTACGAGCAGGGTGCTTCAAGCCCAATTGCAAACATAACCGTTGCATCCTTGGGCACTGACGGCACCTTTACCTTCGACTACTCCTCAGCTCCTTACACTGTTCCCAAAAACAGCTCTAAGGTTTTGGTGGTAAAAGCAGACACCGCGTACACCGCGACTGCTGGTGGAACGGTAGAGTTGGCTGTCAGCCGGCTGGAAGCGCAAGGCGCTGATTCCTCGGCAGCCGTTTACCCGTCAATTACTTCAGCCGCTTCAACTGCTACCTTCGGGTACACCTTGAATGCTGGTGATGTGGTATTCGCTTCAAACGGAACTGTTGGTGCTTGTCAGGCAGCAACTGCCGCTTGCGCCGGTTCTTCTGAAGCAGTGACTGCTGGCGCCACTTCCATCGGTGCTGGGTCGGTCTTAAAGGGTGTGACTCTTAACACCACAGCCCCTCAGATTACCAGAATGTTGCCTCGCCAATATAATGGCGCGAACGTTCAGGAAAACCCATCGGCTACAGCTAAATTCCCTTACGCTGTTGGTGATGTTATTGCTTACACGCAAGACAGCACCCCGGCTAATAATGGCTTGAAAGTTGTAACTACGGCTGTTGCTGCAGGAGCTACTTTGCTTAGCAGCGATACGCTTGGTATTGGCTTAACTCCATTGGCAGCCGACAGAATCTCTAAGGTTGTATCTGGTTACAGCGAAGCAGCTTCTGCTACCGCTGGCGCTCCTTACAATATTGGTGATATTGTCGTCGTAACCGACGTTAACGTTGCTGGTAACTCTGGAGTCTATGTAGTTGCAAATGCTATAGCCCAAGGCGGTAATATGACTCTTACTGCCGCTGGAACCAGAATGTTGACGTTAAGGAACAGCGACTTCTTGGTTACTGACCGCGTTGCTAAACTTCAGTACATTAGTACCGAAGCTCCAAGCACTGCGGCTAGTGTAGCCTATGCAATTGGAGATGTCGTAGTTGTTGAAGATGTAGGCACTGTTGCTAACAACGGCGCTTATGTGGTTAAAGTAGCTGTTGCCGCCGGTGGCGATTTGACAGCTGCTAACGCTCTTGGCACTGGCATCACATTCGTTGCCGGTGACAGAATCTCCAAGCTCTACTCAACTCCGGTTAACGACAACGTCGTTCAGATATTCCCGGCGAATCTCAAGTTTGCTTGGGGTTCAACCTCAACCAACACCTCTGGTGCGCAGGTTGAAGTTGCCAGGTTCACTGTCGGCGCCAATGCCGCGAACGCCAACAACCCGAATGCCACGGTCTCCTTGACCAGTTTGGCCTTCACCAAGTCCGGCGTTGCGACCCTGACCAACTGGACCTTAAGGGATGACACCAACGGCGTAAACGTGGCGACTAATGCCAACGGTCCGACGTTCAGCTCCGCGACCGCAGGTGGCGCAATGGCTGCGCAATCCTTTAACCAAGGCGAAACCAGAACCTACATCATCAAGGCTGACATTGGTACGAACGGTACCAACCAGAACTACTACCTGACCTTCCAGTCCGGACAGTTCAACAGCCAATCTGGAAACAGCGCGGCTGTTACCTCTGGTAGCGCGACCTGGACAACCACCAACAACGCCGTTACCACTACCGCTCCTCTATGGACGGTCTTGGCAGCGAACGTTGCTGAGGTTAACTCTCCGGCCCAAACCATTGGTTCCGCGTCAGACACAACTGCTCCGACATTGAGCACGATTGTGGTAACCAACAACGGTACT
>ERZ1292629.1615-Hain-H43-01um-R1-1615-length-21255-cov-8_pt1 | contig 21255 bp, 24 predicted proteins | sample MGYA00564399_ERZ1292629 | MGnify/ENA primary metagenome ERZ1292629 (study PRJEB36523, sample SAMEA6512636) | groundwater metagenome | collected 2019-01-08 | study: AquaDiva: Metagenomics assemblies of 32 groundwater samples | reverse complement strand
TGCTTCCACAACACAGGAAGTGCTGGTAGAAAACGAGGCAACAAGTACTAGTGATACTGGTAATAATGTTGCATCAAGCACTGATGCAACTACTACCGTTGTGACAGGCGATGCTGTTGCGACGGCAAATGTGATTACCGCAGTTAACGTGTCCGTCTATAATTCATCAGGACTTCTCCTTTTCCTCACGAACCTCTTAGGCGGAGTGGGAACGATTGATTTTAGAAGTCTTGGATTTCTTGCTCCTCCGCCACAGTCGCCAGTAGCGAGTAGCACCCCTTGTAATTTTGTAGGATGTGATTCGGGTCTCTTTACCAATCTCACTACTACTCAAAATGCAACGGTAGATAATGCTGTCAGTGTTGGTGCAAACACAGGAGGAAATACGGCAACGGGAGGTAACGCAAGTATCACTACAGGGAACGCATCTGCCGTGGCTAACGTGGTAACAGTGGCTAATTCAACTTTTATAGACAGCAACTACCTTATGGTAGTTTTTAACCAATTTGGTTCATGGGGAGATGATGTTGTTTTTCCTGGGGCAGAGGCATTTAGTAGCCTTTTTGGAGGTAGTTCATCACAAAGCTCTGGTTCTGTTTCTATCAATACTAACAATGATGCTACGGTAACAAATGAGGTGAGTGTAACCGCAGATACGGGGAATAACACTGCCTCAAGCACTGATGGATCCGCAATAGTGGTGACGGGTGATGCCGCGGCTGGTGCCACGGTAGTCAATACCGTTAATACCTCACTCATTGATTCTAATGCTTTTGTTGTTATTTTCCGCATACACGGTAATTGGACAGGATCTCTCTTTGGTTTACCGAGTGGGGTCTCATGGGCTCAAACACCTGACGGTATTGCGCTCTTCTCAAGTCCGGAAGGGGATGAAGGGACTGCCGGCGGGTCTCTCTTTAGTTCAAGTACACAGAATGCAACAGTTCGTAATAAAATAGAAGTCTTTGCGCTCACTGGAAATAACCGAGCGGAAGGAGAAGAGGCGAATATCGAAACCGGAGATGCCGCGGCAGTTGCTAATGTAGTGAATATCGTAGATTCTCAAGTCATTGGGCGTAATTGGCTTTTTGCCATTGTAAACATTTTTGGTGACTGGAGTGGGAACATTGCCTTTGGCCGTCCTGACCTCTGGATCGGGGGCAGTGCCGATATGCCACAAAATCCAGCGTACATGCGCGACACTATCCACTATACGTTCACTCTTAAAAACAATGGGGACGCCAATGCGCAGAATAGTTTGCTCACCGTAAATTTACCAAGATCGCTCGAGTATGTCTCGTCTGATAACAGTGGCACACACGCAACGGGAACCGTCACGTGGCAATTAGACTCTTTTGCTCCGGGGAGTACACGGACGGTAGGACTTGATGTTTCAGTAACGGATCATATTTCCTATGGCACTAGTCAAATTACACTTACTCCTACAATAACGAGCTATGAGCCAGATCAAAACACTAAAGATAATCAGGATGAGATTACAATAGATATATTCCGCCCCGGACCTGCTCCGGTAAGTTACTACGTTGCTCCCTCCACGATCTCTCCCACTCCCATCCCCGCGATTGCTATTACTAAAACAGCCCAAACTTCTACAACCACCGCAAGCTCAAGCGTCTCATACCGAATTTCACTCACTAATGAAGCCGACGGCCCCGCATACCAAACAGTGCTCTTTGATACTCTCCGTGATCCAAAGGGAGATGTGGTGTTTGAGAAGACGTGGGACATTGGAGACATTGCTCCTCACGAGACGGTCAATGTGGATTACGAAGTATTTTTTGTGGGGAGTAGCACTCCCGGTCTTTACACTAACGAGGCATATCTCAAAGGACTCGGCGGTCTTCCGTGGAGTAAGGATTATAAAGGCTTCTACATTACCTCACGAACTGCCACAACAACCATTATGGTATCTGTAGTACCGACCCTACCTTCCTTACGAACAGGGGATGATGAGGGAGTGGCGACTAGTACTGCTCTTGGTGGGATCTTCCACGGTCGGTCTCTCTTATTTGCTCCGTATTCAGAAAATGCTGGTGGATACGGCCAACTTGCGGCACTTGGTTTTGCCGCTGATTCTCGCCAATTCCTCGCACTCCTCCCCTTATTCCTCGCACTCCTCTGCTCTGCATACTATTTCGCAAAAAATGGGGAGATTGATCTCACCACACGCCGTGAGCTCGTCCTTGACTTCCTTCGCTCTCATCACCTCTTCTTCTGGTAGCTTGTGGGGGAGAGACTCTTGTGTTAGAGTAGAAACTTATGAAATTTGCAATTATCCGTACCGGCGGCAAGCAGTACCTTGTGGAGGAGGGGACTGCGTTTCCTGTTGAGCGTCTTTCTGGCGATGAAAAAGAGATTGTCTTTGACGAGGTCCTCCTTGTGGGAGAAGGGGAGAGTGTGCGTATTGGAACCCCGTTAGTAGAAGGAGCACAGGTTCGTGCTTCTCGAGAGAGCGATATGCGAGGGAAAAAGGTGACAACGCTCAAATACAAACCAAAGGCGCGCACGCGCGTAAAGGGGAGTAGTCGACAGCTCTACACGAAGGTGCGCATCACCTCTATTTCCTAAACGTAATCCACAGTTTTATTCAAAAAAGAGTCTACGGCGGCGGACTCTTTTGATATACTTACGTAAGCAAAGGTCGAGTACTTAGTGCATCAACATATTTTATGAAATCACTTCACCTTGCCTCCATAATTCTCCTTATTATTGGAGGTTTAAACTGGCTTCTTGTAGCACTCACGGGAGAAGACATTGGTATCCGCTACCTTACTCCGCAACTTTCCCAGATCGTCTATGTTCTCATCGGTCTCGCGGCTGTCTACGAGATCTTCACCCACAAGAAGAACTGCAAAACCTGCTAAGCTCGACGCAACCTACCCTCATACTCTATGAGGGTAGGTTTTGTGTTATTTCATTATTACACAACCCTCTACGATCGTAAGAAGTTATGTAATGTAATTGTATGAGTATTGATCTACGGAGTATTTATTCCCTGTGTTTGAGGGCGTGGATTAAGGTCTCGTCGTCGGAGTACTCTATTTCGGTACCGGTGGAGAGGCCTCTGCCGAGCATACTTACGGTAAGCGGCCGTTTGAGCTCTATTTCCTCTACACGCGCGCGAATAATGTCTGCTGTGTGATCTCCTTGCGGCGTTGCCGAGAGCGCGAGGATGAGTTCAGTTACTTCCACGTCTTGCACTAAACGCTCCATAAGCTCTCGTAAGCGGACGCGACTCTCTGGATCTTTTTCTAATATAGGGACAGTCCCGCCCAAAATAAAGTAGTACCCACGGTAGGCGCCCGAGCGGCGTATCTTCTCAAAATCAATATCTTTTTCTACCACGAGGAGGAGACTCTTGTCGCGACTCTCATCTCTACACACATCACAAGAGGAGCTTTGTGAAGCTTCAATAAAGCGCCCGCAACGTTTACACACGACAATTCCTTTCCCCAAGCGAGCAATGAGTTCCGCAATTTCTCTCCGCTCACTCTCGGAACGGCTTAAAAGATAGTACACAAAGCGCTCCGCTTGCCGTACTCCAATACCGGGGAAGTGGCGGAACTGACTTTTAAGCTTCTCAAGGGTATTCCCCATGGGCTAAAACCCTCCAAAATCTGCCTTCTCAATACTAGTAAAGCTCGCGTGCTCTGGGTCAAAGTAAAGCTCCACGTGCCCCGTGGGGCCATTTCTGTGTTTGGCAATGAGCACCTTGGTCACGTTATCGCGTCCCGCGTTATCATCTTTATACTCGCGGTGGATAAAGAGCACGACATCGGCATCTTGCTCAATGGATCCCGAATCACGGAGATCAGAGAGTCTCGGCTCGCCTCCACGACTCTCTACCGCGCGGTTAAGTTGTGAGAGAGCGAGCACAGGTACATCAATCTCGCGCGCGAGTGATTTAAGCGAGCGTGAGATCTCGGTGACTTGTTGCACGACCGAGTCGGAGTTGGTTCGTGGCACCATGAGCTGGAGGTAGTCAACGATAATAAGCCCAACGTTATGCTCTGCCTTCATACGGCGCGCAATGGAGCGCATCCGCATAATGCTGTTACTCGGCTCATCGTCAATATAGATGGGCGCACGAGAAAAAACATCAATGACGTCTTGTAAACGTTCAAAGTCCTTGTCTTCGCGCAAACGTCCCGTGCGCAAGTTCCACGAGTTAATGCGCCCCTCTGCGGCAAGCATGCGTTCCACCAATTGTTGCGTCCCCATTTCAAGGGAAAAAATGCCAACGGGAACTCCGTGTCGGATCGCCGCGTTACGGGCGATGTCCAACGCAAGAGATGTTTTACCCATAGAGGGTCGTGCCGCAAGAATAATGAGGTCGGCATTTTGGAGTCCCGAGAGTTGGTTATCAAGAGTGGAAAAACCCGTGGGCACTCCGCGCAAAGTGTTGTCTGACTTATGGAGGCGGTCAAAACGTTCCCACGCTTCGGTGAGCGTGTCTTTAATTGCGGTAAACGATCGTTTGGCAAAGTTCCCAAGCTCGTACACTGCTTTTCCCGCTCTATCCAATACAATATCAATGGCTTCACCTTCGGCATAGCCGAGTTGCGAGAGCTCCTCCGATGCTCCGATCAAGCGGCGGAGAACATATTTTTTTTGAATAATTTCGGCATAATGTTTTACGTGCGCCGCGCTGGGCACGGAGGATACGATCTCTGCGAGCGACGCAGACCCTCCGGAGCGCTCTAAATTGCCTCGCGACTTGAGTTCAGCGCTGACGGTTATGATATCAACCGGTTCCCCGCGCTCCATAAGAGAGAGCATCGCTTCAAACACAACGCGGTGCTTATCTGCGTAGAAGGAGTCTGGGCTAATGCTATCCGCAATCTCGTGCACCGATTCTGGCTTCAACATGAGGGAGCCGAGGAGGGCGCGTTCCGCGTCAACGTCCTGTGGAGGTACACGCACTCCGTGCGGGCTAAATGATCCTCGTGGTCGCTCGGTCGTTTGCATAGTGCCCTGATTGTAGCACAGGGCTTTGGAGGTCAATGGAAAGACGGTGGGTAATCAGTGGATGAACCTCGACGGGTGAGTTCTATGCCTGATTTAGTGTCTTTAAGTTCGTATCCAAGAGAGCGAATTTCGTCCCTAAGACGGTCTGATTCCTCAAAATTACCCAGATCTCGTGCCTCATTGCGGCGTCTGGTAAGAGCAAGCACTTCATCCGGTATAGCCTCTGGGGGAGCAAAAAGATCAAGTCCCAGCACGGAGTCAGCGTAGTTGAGCGCCTCCGCACGGAGTTCTGGAGAGAGTGTCTCATCTTTTACTATCTCCCACGTGCGAGCGAGGAGAAGCGGCATATTAAGATCATTTTGCCAAGTGCTGGTGACACTCTCTTTTAGGTCGGGTGTGAGTGTGGTGGCATCTTTAGGGCGGGGGAGTGCATGGGTGCTCATACGCAAACGTTCAAGCGCGTGCTGTGCGGCCTCCAAAGATCCCCAAGTAAAATTTTGTTTCTGCCGGTAGTGGGCATTAAGTACGAGGTAGCGGAAGGCAAGGGGGTCAAATCCACGCTCCTCTATGTCTGCAATGGTATATGTGTTACCGAGCGACTTGCTCATCTTATGCCCATCAACAAGGAAGAATTCTCCGTGCACCCAGTAGCGTGCCGCGTCGTGCCCAAAACATCCCTCATTCTGCGCCAGTTCATTTGTGTGGTGGGTAGGGATCAAATCGGACCCACCGGCATGGATATCAAAGCGTTCCCCCAAGTACCGAGTACTCATCGCAGAGCATTCAATGTGCCACCCCGGAAAACCAACTCCCCATGGGGACTCCCATTCCATTGCACGCGTCCCCGGTTCTTTGGAAAATTTCCAGAGTGCGAAATCAGTAGGGGAGCGTTTCTCTTTATTTACTTCCACACGCGCTCCCTCCTTTAGTTGCGCGCGATCTTCCCCGGTTAATTTTCCATAATCAGAAATTTTACTGGTATCAAAATAGAGCCCGTCACTAATGGAGTACACAAACCCCCGTTCTTCAAGTCTTTGGATAAACGCGATCTGGTCCGCGATATGTTCGCTCGCCTTAACCCACACTCGCGGGGGGATAATTCTAAGTTTCCTGCTATCCTCAAAAAAAAGCGTTGAATAGTGTTTGGCGATTTCTTCCGCGCTCATTTTTTCTTCACGCGCGGCTTTTCCTACCTTGTCCTCACCGCTGTCGTTGTCGCCTACCAAATGACCCACATCGGTGATATTTTGGATATACTCAACGTCATACCCTTCGTTTCGTAGGGCGCGGACGAGAAAATCAACAAATAAGTAGGTACGAAAATTGCCAATATGCGCTGGGCTATATACCGTTGGCCCACAAGCGTAGAGAGAAGCGCGAGAGGGTGAGATTGGCGTAAAAACCTCAAGTGTGCGCGAGAGCGTATTGTAGAGCGTTAGAGCCATCGTTTATGGCGGAAGTAAAGGAACATGCTTGTCATGAGGACAAGCATGATACCGATAACGATCCAAAAGCCATAGGGATTATTGATGATAGGTGCCGAATCAATATTCATTCCAAAAATTGACGCGACAAGAGAGAGGGGGAAGGTAATAAAAGCGAGTATGGTAAGCACCTTCATTACCTCGTTTGTTTTAGTAGAGAGGAGGGAATCATTCGTGGTTCGCAAGTCGCTTACAATCTCCTTGTTACTCTCAATGATATTCCAAATTTTGTAGTACTCGTTATAGAGTGTATGGAGATACGTGAGAAAACTCTCATTAAAAAAATCACTCGCATCACTCTCTAGAGAATTTAAAATATCCTCGTGATTTTTTAGCGCCCAACGAAAGTCTAGTAGTGATCGATTAACATTAGAGATGCGCTCCACCATACGGCGCTCGTCTCCAAGAAAGATATGCGACTCAATGTCACGGAGGTTCCGGTTAATGGATTCAAGGTCGTCCTCAATGCCGCGATAGAGCCCGCCGAGTATATGATAAAAAACGAACCCTGCGTCAATCTCCGCGTCGCGACCCTGCCCCATGAGCTCGCTCGCCTCAAAGAGCTTGGTAAAATCCAAAAATTCATCAATGTGCTCGTAGTGAACAGTAACGAGAAAGTTTTTCCCGAGTATAAAGTCCACTTCTCGCGATGTTCGCGCACCGTCATCAGCAAATCCTAACTTCCCGTAGCTGTAAACGGGGAAGTGGAGCACGAGGTATACGTGAGATGAATACACATCCACCTTTGGGCGTAACGATGGAGTAAGCACCTCTTCCGCAACAATGCTGTGGACGTCAAAATCTTCTCGAACCTTGGCAATATCCGCCTTATTGGGAGACTCCATATCTATCCAAGTAACGCCACGGTACGAACTTTTGGTTATCATACTAGAGAGTATAGTATAGTCTCCACTTGACCTCAAGGGTCTCTTTTTGCAATAATAACCATATGGAATCATCCCGTCGTGTATGGATACGGGCACTTTCAATTAGTGCGTTTTTTGTCCCTGTTGCTTTCATTTTAGGGATGTTTTTTTCTCCACTCCTTAATACCGCGCAAGCAGATATCTCCTGCATCGTACAAGGAGCAAATAGTGCAGAAGGGATTGATTTTCGTCCCTTTTGGCGTGCGTGGCAATTAATTGATCAAAAATTCGTTGGTACTACCAGTTCACAGAGCACCAGTACTCAAGCCGAGTTTGATTCAAAACGCCTCTGGGGCGCTATTGAAGGAATGGTTGCCTCGGTTGATGATCCCTATACAGAGTTTCTCCCTCCGCAAGAGAAAAAACTTTTTGAAGAAGAAATTCATGGAAGTTTTGGTGGTGTGGGAATGGAGCTCGGTATACGAGAGGGGAGTATCACGGTTATTGCTCCGCTTCCTAATACCCCAGCATCCAAAGCAGGGGTTCGCGCGGGTGACCGTGTTGTGCGTGTTGGGACAGTGGACATAGGCGGCACGGGTATAGATAAAGCCATCTCACTTATTCGTGGTGAGGTGGGGACTTCGATAACCATTACGTTCCGTCGAGAGGGAGTGAGCACACCAATTATTGTAACACTCACTCGTGCGGTCATTACCATACCGATAATAGATACCAAGATATACTCCGGTACTATTTCCTACATTCGTCTCTATAGTTTTTCAGAAAATTCTCCAGAACTATTTCGTCGAGCGCTTGTAGATTTTATAAAGTCAGGAAATACGAAGCTTATTTTAGACTTGCGCGGCAATCCCGGTGGATATTTGGACGCGGCAGTGGATATGGCAAGCTGGTTCCTCCCACAAGGAAAAGCGATAGTTCGCGAACAAATTGGTCCAGAACGTGAGGAAGTGGTTCACCGCTCGGTGCGTAACGGTGTTTTTAATAAGAACCTTTCTATGGTTATCCTTGTTGATAAGGGGAGTGCTTCCGCTTCGGAAATTCTTGCCGGAGCACTCTCGGAATATGGGATTGCTACACTGGTAGGAGAAAAAACGTTTGGTAAGGGATCCGTGCAAGAACTCATACCGGTGACTGCGGATACCTCGCTTAAAGTAACCGTTGCTCGATGGCTCACTCCCAATGGAGTCTCCCTTTCAGAACGAGGATTAACCCCTGATGTTGTTGTTTCTACTTCTGATGAGGATATAAAGATGCAAAAAGATACTCAACTTGAGCGCGCCCTGACACTATTGCGCGCACGGTAGTATGAAGGTGATACTTCTCCGCGATGTTCCTACGGTGGGGCGTAAATATGAGACAAGGGAGGTGGCCGATGGCTACGCGCGTAACTTCCTCATCGCTCGCGGATTGGCACGGCAAGCCACAGAAAAAATAGAGAAAGAATTTGCCCGTTTGAGAACCCAAACTAATGCGAACAAAGAAGTTCAACAAAAACTTTTAAAAAAAGAACTCTCTGCGCTCAAGGGACAGACTATCACTCTTACGAGGGAGGCAAATAAAGAAGGGCATCTCTTTGCGGGGGTCCGTGCAGACGATATTTGTGTCGCTCTTTCGCAAACACTCGGAGTTTCCTTAAAGCCGGAACATATAGGACTCGAAAAGCCGATCAAGGCGATCGGCTTATATACAATTATTGTGAAGGTAGGGGAGGAGCAAACAACGTTTACCCTTACTATTAACCCTGTGGAATAACACGGACTATAGGAGCTCGACGGACGCGTCCGTCATAGCCTATTTTACGACGTACTGAAAAGGCCACAATGCCTGAAGTACTTGAGTAGAGGGTATGATCTTTTCCTACGCGCACATGCGTACCGGGGAGGATACGAGTACCCCGTTGGCGAACAATAATTTCACCAGGAGCAACACTTTGACCATCGGCGCGTTTGACGCCGAGATATTTTGGATTTGAATCGCGGAGATTTTTGGCTGTTCCGCCAGCCTTACGATGTGCCATGGTATAGTAACGTTACAATGGGTAACGGAGACATAGTACCAGAGAGGGGAAGGGATGGCAAGTCATTTTCTGAACGTTGGTTTATCCCTCTCTCTATTACTCTCCTCGTCCTCATCGGCTTTGGCTTTGGACGCCTTTCAGCAAGGGCTCCGCTTGAAGCTGTCAAAATCCTAAAGACCGAAGAGGGTCAAAAACCCCTCGAGGTGCTTGAGAAAAAAGGACAAACCGCAACTCTTGGGAGCTTCGTTGCTTCAAAGAATGGAAAGAAGTATTACCCGCTCTCATGCTCGGGGGCAAATCGTATTAAGGAAGAAAATAAAATATATTTCACTACAGGAGAGCAAGCCGAGCGCGCCGGGTATGGAAAAGCTGCCAATTGTTCATTTTAGAGGAATGAAAAAGGGCCCCATACGAGAGGGCCCCCTTCGGGAGAAGATGTTAAGTGGTTGGAACCAATCGGGGCTTGTGCCGCGGAAACTCGGGTGTAAGAAACCGAACCGTCGTCGGACTTCCCTCAAAGAGGGAAGCGGGGATTTTATCCCCAAGAGGGTACACATTAACACTTTTGATCTTACGTCCGTCGTTAGCCAAGCCCTTTGCCCACTTTTCTACATCTACTTGATGACACATTTTGTATTCTCCCGTTGATAAAATGAACCACCCTGCCTTGCAGGACCTCTATGTAGGGTACTACTAAAGAGGGAAGAGTCAAGCGTTCCTGCTTTTTGCGGGAGTATGCTACCATGGATCTATTAGTAGTTTATCTAAAATACTCTATGCAAGAAGGTGGAAATAAATTTGTCTATGGGATCATCATTGTCGTCGTTATTGCGATTATCGTCATTGGGTATGGAGTAGTTCGTTCCGTCCTTGTTACTGAACCAACAGATCAAACCGCAAGTACTACGGAGCAGCTCCCCGCAGAAGAAATGCGCATCGTTACAGCTAAACATCAATATAAGAATGGCACTCACACGTTCGCGGGGGAGATCGTAATGCCAACACCTTGTGATGCTCTCTCGTGGACCACAGCAAGTACCAGTGAGAGTATGACGATTCGGTTTGTGAGCACCAGTCCCACAGACCCTTGTGCACAGGTCATCACGAGTCAGCGTTTTAAAGTAAGTTTTCGGGGGAGTGCGAGCACGACGGTACAAGCAACCCTTAACAACTCCCCGGTGCGCCTCAACATAATTGAAGCGGGGGGTGACGAAAATTTAGACGAATTTGAGATCTACATCAAAGGATAAATAATGAGGGGGAGTGGGGCTTCTGTCCATAGGTATATGTCGCACAACATATCTTTTGCGACATAGCTCCTATTTAAACCTCTGAACTTTCCTTAGACCAGCAAGGTTTACTCCAGTACCAGTGACGTGTCCCCTCTTTCTTTAAGAGATAAAAAGCGTAATCAATATTTCCTTCAATGGTGTAAATATCGTAGCCCAATTCTCTACTTTTAGTTAAGTGATATTTCTCGTTGATTTGGAAGAGCCCAATATCGCTCTGGTTATGGATCCCACGGATTATCTGGCCCTCTTTATCAAACTGACGCAACGTGCTCTCACAGAACGCGATTTTATGCGCTAAGGAGGCATCGAAGCTCACTTCCTTAGCTTTTTTGTCAATATACTCAACAATCACTTCCTGTGTTGAGGACGCGTTTAAACTGACGTCAGGGACGCTTAGTGAGGTTGTTAAACCAGGATTTATGACAGCGATGAGGCTTGCGAGACCTATTTGTACGGTACGTAATATAAGGGTTTAGACAAAAAGAAATGGCTATACAAAGCGGTAAACCACCCTGTCTAGCCTTTATCCATCTTATCATATCCCCCATCCATTGTCAAGCTTTTTAAAATGTGTTCTAATTATGTCTATAAAATAAAAGAAAGGGGAATAGGTGTGCCCTACTCCCCTCTTTACCTCTAACGCGATGAGTTTCCTCTGTTTCCTATACTGGCGAGTTGGCGAAGATGGTTTTTGACCATGCGACGATCACGTCGCTGTCTTCTCCTAGTTGTTTCTTTTTCCTGTGCGGAAGAAGGCGGCCCGTGCATGATTGGCAGTGGGTCACAAAACCATTTTGATGCGCGTTTCGTACAGCGACGAATTTTGACCAATGCACACGTTACGTATGCAAACCCTCGTGTGCCAAAAAGTCTTTCGTAGGCGGATCTCTGTCTGGGATAAAAAACCTCCAGGTTAGGAGCGCCCTCTGTACGTACAAGCGGTTTGAGTTCGCGAATAAGCTCTATCTCACTTACCTCCTCTTTGAGAAATGGATTTCCTGTCGCTAGTTGATAAAACCAAGCGATAGCTTCCTCGAGTGTTTTTAGTCCAAACACGCGATGAAAAAAAACGTGCCTCCTCCATCGTAACCGGAGTAAATTGCAGGGCTCATCCGATTGCCTTTTATCTTTTCTGCGCAATCGAGAGCTCGGTGTTAAATGGTGCCGAGTTAAAGTCCCACGTCCAGTTTGCATGTCTATGATGACAACCTCCGAGACTCCTTAGAGAGATACACTGGTACTCGTCGCTACCTCATTGCCAAGGTTCAAGCGGTCTGTGACCGGCGTCCATAGGTACTGTAGCATAAGCTCCCAGATCTTGTGAAGAAGAGGCTGTGTAAAATCCCACACCGTGTTACCTACCTGCCACAGTGCAGAAATTGCTTTTGCAACGAGGGGTTTTTCAAAAAATCCCTGCACGTCAATACCAAATCCGGCGAGGACGATGACTCCGATAACAATAATAAGAAAAATTTTTATAAGGCCGCGTTTTTGTTGTTGCATTATCACTTTAGTATACCACGCCTCTCTTACGTGCTAGAGATAGAGGAGTGGGTTAAGGTAGCTTGCGTATGGCGCGACAGGGAGCGTATAGGTTCGTCCAAGGCATCCCTTACTGGGGAGACTCCGCACTTGCACTCCCTGACTCGCAAAAACAGTAAAATGAAGGTGGGGACCGGTTGAGTAACCAGTCCTTCCGGCATACCCAATAGTCTCTCCACGAGCAACTGTCTCTCGTGTGCTTGCACGGATAACAGAGAGATGCGCGTAGAGCGTAGTGAGTCCATTGGGGTGCTCAATGAGCACCCATCGGCCGTAGGAAGCACCGGGACAAGCAAGGTCAGTATCTCCTACTCCGACAATAGTCCCCGCTTCAGATGCCATAATTGGGTCACCAATGTTCGCGCGAAGATCAATCCCGTTATGCCCCCGCCCGTTGTAGACTCCGGGGTTTTGACGAGAGAAAGCCGTGTCACCAAACTCTTGGGTGATGAAAGGGGTAAGGACAGGCCACGCCAACGCTTTTTTCCCCGTCTCTGGCAATTGAGAGAGATCCAAGACAATTTTTAGTTGTGACTCAAGCGCGGCGAGTTCCGACTCAAACGCGCGTTTGCGTGCCTCGCGATCGGAAAGGATTTTTTTATAGTTTGACTCCTTATTTTTTGTTTGTGAGAGAAGCTCGTTTGTTGTTTTGCGATTATACTCGGCCACTTCCCGTTGGCCACCCAAATCCTCCTTATACTTTTTCAAAGATTGCTGTTCCTTTTCTTTCGCTGTTTTGGCTGACTCAAGCTCACTCTTGATGGTGCGTACCTCCGCAATATGCTCTTGGAGTCCCTCCGAGAGCGTGGCGAGCATATCGAGATCTACCCAGAGCTCCGACATACTGTTCTGCGTGATAAAAGTTTCTGCGGCAGAGAGATTTTGCCGCTCCTCGTTTGAGCGCACAATGGAAGAGAGCGCGTCACGGGAGCGACCTAAGGAATCCTCTTTATTTCCAATATCGTGAGAGAGTTCTTCAATTTTAAGTTTTGAAGTATCAATGCGTACCTCGGTTAAATTAATATCCACCTTGAGCTTCTTACTTGTTGTCGTGAGCTCTTTCACTGCGCCGGAGAGTGTGTTGATCTGTTTACCGGTCGTATCAAGCTCCTTTTTGTAGGTAGTAATTTCGGCTTCAAGTGCTTTGATATTTTTACTGCGTGCGTCAATTTGGGAACGGAGCTCCTCCGCGGTGGGAGTAGCACCAACTAAGAGGGGCAGGAGTACCGCCATAAGGATACCGAGAATAAAGAATTTATGAGAGGTCGCGCGCATAGTTGATACGTGCGAGGGTTTCCTCCTTTCCTAAGAGTTCTGCGATGGTGAAAGGATCGGGTGATTTTTCCTTCCCGGTGAGCGCTACACGGAGAGGCCAAAGTACGGATCCTCTCCCCTTTTCTGTCGCAAAATCCCAAAGGGTAGACTTAATGCGCTCTGCATTCCACTCCCCCTCGGGGAGCGCAGTAAGTAATGGTACAACTTCCGCTAAGTGCTCCTTTGTTTTTAATTGTTCTTTGGTAGGAGTTGGCCGCTCAAAAAAATAATCCAATTCTCCCGATGAATCGAGCTCGCTAACATCACCAAAAGTGCTGACACGATCAATAAAGGCAGGGAGTATGCGCGTAAGTACTTTTGGGTCGCGGTGTGGGAGGCGAGCCAACACTTCCCTCTCATACGCATCGTGGGATAAGGCTCGTAAGTACTCGCGATTCATCCATTTGAGCTTCTCCATATTAAAAATAGCACCGCTCTTTTGCACCTGCATAATATCGAAGCGTTCAATAAGCTCGGGGAGAGAAAATAGTTCTCGTTCTGCACCACCCGCTTGCGGAGACCAGCCGAGGAGCGCGAGGAAATTAATCAACGCTTCAGGCACATAGCCCTGCTCACGAAACTCTGTTACCGCGATTGCACCGTGGCGCTTGGAAAGCTTACTCTTATCGGGGGCGAGGATGAGTGGGATATGGGCGTAGGTTAGCTCTCCCGCGCCAATGGCACGTTGGATAAGGATTTGGCGCGGTGTGTTGGAAATGCCGTCCTCACCACGGATGACGTGCGTGACTCCTTGCTCAAAGTCATCCACCACGACGGCGAGGTGGTAAAGGGGTAATTCTTCATTACGCGCAATCACAAAGTCACCAAGCTCTGTTACATCAAATTTTATTTCACCTCGGATAAGGTCATTAAAAATAACTTCTCCCCCGGGATTTTTAAAGCGAATAACCTTTCCCCTCTCTCCCTCATCGTCAGACCAATAGGCGGCGCCCGAATCTAATAGTTTTTTTATGTACCCTGCATAGAGCGCCCCCCGCTCACTCTGGCGAACCATGTCAGCATACGGAACTTTGAGCCACTGTAGTCCTTCAATAATATTGTCCTCGTACTCTTTTTTGGAGCGCTCGCGGTCGGTGTCTTCAATGCGCAGATGCATACTGCCGCCGTGCTTGGCGGTAAAGAGATAATTAAAGAGCGCGGTACGAGCACTCCCCACGTGTAAAAATCCCGTAGGACTGGGAGGAAATCGAGTTACCACTGTACTTTTTGACATAGTTTGATTATATCATGCAAAATCCGGAAACAGGGGTGATAAAAGAGGGGCATATTGACAGTCAATACTCTCCTATGCTATAATGGTAGAAGATAGCTATCCACCTTGGGTGGATTGAAAGGAGAGAAAAATGAATAATCCGCTCACAAAAACAGAAGTAGCTGTAGTAATTTCAGCTGTAATAGTGTCTATTGTGGTAATGGGGATTGTTGGTGTGTACCGCACGAACAACACTAAGGATTTGGATGGTACCCGTAGCGAATTCACCCCCACACTGGTCGCCGCCTATCAAAAACTCAAAAAGGGTGAGACGATCACGGGTCGTGAGTACCTTGCGCTCAATGAGATGGTGCGCGAGCACGCTCGGGTACAAAAAACAAACCCGAGTCCGAATGAGGATAATACTCAACTCGAGGAACTCTGCGTCCTTATGCAAATTGACCCTCAAGAGCTCATCGCACTCGTAATGGATACCGAAGGGGTCACAGTGCAACGTACAAGCCCCTGGGACGGTAACTCAACCCATCACCTCTAATAAAAGTTCGGGAACATTTCCTACCCCCAATGCGCACGCATTGGGGGATTTTTTTATATACTACGTTCTCTCCCTAATAAATTACAAATCCTACTACGATCGTGAGTAGTTGTGTAATGTAATTAATACTCATCCCATAAAACAAGCGGCCGCTTGAATTGTGGGACTACGATAGGTATTTTTTGTTAGACTCCAGGTGTCTAACATTTTACCCCTCATGCTCAAGGGCTATGTTTAAAAGCTCGCGGGCAATGGCGCGAGCCGCGTCGGGGCGAGCGAAGCTCTTTGCCCCCTCTGCCATTTTGGCAAGCAAGGCAGAGTTGCCGAGGAGACGATTGATTTCGGAACTCAAAACATTTGCGGTAAGATTGTTTTCTTCCATCACCACTGCTCCCCCAAAACGCGCGTAGGTAAAGGCATTACTCACTTGGTCGTGACTAATAGATTCTGGTATGGGAATGATGATAGAGGGCACACCCCACTGTGCAATTTCAAAAATCGCAGAACCGGCGCGTGAGATTATTATAGTTGCCGCACCCGCCGCCATACGCAGGGCGCTATCGTTTAAATAATCAAAAAGTTTATAGCGCTTTGCGAGTACAGAATCTGTAAGCAAGTAATCCGCACGCCCTCGCACTTCTTCTAAATTCTTCTTTCCTGCTTGATGGATCACTTGATAGCGTGCCACAAGATCGGGCAAAATATCCAAGAGTATATCATTAATTTTTTGCGCTCCCTGCGAACCGCCGAGCACTAAAATAGTGAAAAGATTTGGATCAAGATCTAAAAATTCGTGCGCGCCCACTGTAACGAGGTGTTCAATACTGGCACGGATGGGATTACCGGTTACCGCCGTCTTCCCCTCGGGGAAAAAGGCAAAAGCGTCAGGGTACGATACCGCGATGCGTGTTGCGTACTGTGCCGCCCAACGATTCACCCGCCCCGGGGTAGAATCTGACTCATGGATAACAAGAGGTATGCGGAGTAAGCGCGCCCCACACACAATAGGGAAGCTCGCATATCCCCCTTTAGAAAAAATAACATCCGGATATTCAATAAAAAGTTTAATTGTTGCCTTAATAATACCCGCGAGTGTTTTGAACATATCGGTATAATTTTGGAAAGAAAAGTAGCGCCGCCACTTCCCTGCTGAAATATGGACGTAGCTAATACGGTTTTCAAAAAGGAGACGGTCGTTGTAGGGGGTATCGGCATAATATGTGTACCGCGGCTGAACAAGTCGTTCTTTCTCAACGATCTTTTGTAGCTCCTCTATCACAGAGATAATCGGGTAAAAATGCCCCCCTGTTCCCCCACCAGTAAATCCTATGCGCATAATGCGTTTAGTATATCACGAGCTTACGATGCCCTTCCCACGGAGCGGGAGACCGCGAGCACAATACCACACGCGGCAAGCGTTATCACTAACGCAGTTCCTCCGTGACTTACAAAAGGGAGTGGCACTCCAGTGAGAGGTATGACGCCGAGCATTGCCCCAATGTTCATAAATGCGGCAACGGTAATCATCATCGTAATTCCTACGACGAGGAGCTTCCCAAAATTATCGCGGATCCGCGAGCCAATCCGCAAACCAAGGAGCGCAAAAAGAGCAAAACTAATGGTGATCCCCGCCGTCCCTACGAAACCCATTTCTTCTCCTAAAACAGCAAATACCGAGTCCCCAATAGACTCGGGGAGGTAATTAAACTTTTGTATGCTCTGTCCATAACCACGCCCAAGGAGCTTACCCGACCCTATGGCAATGAGCGATTGATTAATTTGGTAGGAGGAACCGAGTATATCGTGAGTTGGTTTTACAAAGGTAAGCAATCTATCGCGAACATACTCCCGAGTAAGCGCGAGGTAGCCGATACCTAAGAGCCCGATAAGAAAAATGAGCAAGAGGTGCGTCCACTTCCCTCCCCCGGCAATAAACATGGCAATGCTCGCTCCAAACATAATGAGGAAGGTCCCCGTGTCTGGTTGTTTGAGCATAACAATCCCCACCAAAGCGAGCATGAGGAGATAGGGGAGTAACCCAAATTTCAGAGAGTTAAGACGCGAACGCGAAGCAACCAGCCATGAAGCAAAGTAAACAATAAATCCCAATTTGAGGAACTCTGAAGGTTGAAAGGAAACGGGCCCGAGTAGGATCCAGCGGCTTGCTCCCCCGTGGGAGAATCCGACAACGGGGAGGAAAACGACAATGGTGAGGAGTAGTGTCCCCGCAAAAAAAGGGAGTGCATAACGACGGAAGATGTGGTAATCCACCCGAGTAAAGAGGGCCATAATGATCACTCCTAAAACAGACGCGATGAGTTGGGAAAAATCGAAAGGGAAAGAGAGATCTTTCGCGCCAATAGTTGAGAGCGAGGCTGATGACGAGATAAAAAAACCGACGACAAGAAGAAAAAGAATAATCCCTAAGAAGGAACGGTCAACGGGAGTCCTCCGTGCGGATGTCATGATCCAATGACGGCAATAATCATGCCAATAATAGCCATCACAACAGAAAGAACCCAGTAGCGCATTACCACCTTATAGGGAGGCCAGCCGAGCGCCTCAAAATGGTGGTGAAGTGGAGCAATAAGAAAAACTTTTTTGCCACGAAATTTTTTTGAGGAAAGTTGGATAATGTCCGAGAGTGAGGTTGCCACAAGCGGAAAAGCGATGATAGGGAGTACCAACACTTGCCCAGTAAGGAAAGCGATAACAGTGAGTGTGGTGGTAAGCCCAAGCATTCCTGTTTCCGACATATAAAAACGCGCGGGAGGGATGTTAAACCAAAGGAACGCGAGGATACCCCCCAGAATAACGGCACAAAAGGCCGCGAGGTCAATTTGGTTTTGCATAAACGCAATGCCTGTATAGGAAGCAAAAATAGCCGCCATCACTCCTCCCGCCAAACCATCAATCCCATCAATAACGCCGGAAGAAAAGAGGGCAAGCATCACGATGATAAAAAACGGAATGATGAGCGCTCCAAGGAAGAGTTCTCCATCAAAAGGTACCGCGATACTAGAGACGCCTAAGCGCGCATAGAACCACCACCCTCCCACGAGACCAATGCCGATGACAATAATCACCCGCTTCCAAAAGGAGAGCCCCCCTGCAACGTAACCTCCTGTCCCACGGACCTGTAAAAGATCATCCGCAAGACCAACAAGCGAAGCCGTGACTAAAGTAAAAAGTGGAAGCCATGTTTGATTGCGCGAGAGAAAATCTAGTTTTTGCGCGAGAGGGCTCGGGTCAACAACTCCCACGAGCCATAGAAGAAGTGTGGTGACAAGGACGCTCATCCAAATAATGATCCCCCCCATGCGCGGAGTGCCAACCTCCTTGTCTTTATGGAGTGAATTAAAAATTGGTGTAGCAGTTCCGTCGGGAGCGACTTTACCCGCGCGCTTCTTCCACATGCGATTACGGTAGAGATAGTCGGTCAGGAAAGGGGTCAAGAGAATCCCCACAACAAAGGCGATGACGCTCGGAGCAAAGACTTTAAGGACGTTGAGTATCATGGCGTCGTAAGCGGCTGGTGATAGTAGGCAAAGGTACGTTCTACCAACGTTTCCACATCACGGAAGCGCCCCTCCTGTGATGATCCGAGGACCGCAATGACGACAGGTTGAGCAAGGCCACGATCAAAAGCGATAATCAAATTCCCATTAGCAAGATCGGTAAAGCCGGTCTTTGAGCCAAGAATACCGGGGATACGAGAAACTTCTGGATTCGTGTTTCGTACGGTAATAAGAACCCCCTCTAGTGACCGCGTCATGTAGAGAGGAAATCTTGTTGCTTGTATAAGCTCTGGGTTATGTGTAACAATAAAAGCCATTAACTGCGCCATATCGTGGGCAGACCCGTAGGAACCTCCTTGAGTACCCGTGAGATCAAGGCCTGTGGGGTTAACATAAAAGGTCTCACTCATCCCCAATGATCGTGCTTGAAAATTCATCTCATCAAGAAATTTTTTTTCAGAGACCTTCTCACCTGCGAGTGCTAAAGCGTCCGCACCCTCATTAGAAGAAACGACGAGTGTGAGATTGATGAGCACGTCTCGATCCCACTGTTGCCCATCAAACATAACAGATGTATCCGAAGAAATAAGATCGCTCGCTACCAGCGCTGTCATCAGTTTAGTAAGAGAGGCCAGCGGGAGTTGAACGTTTGCGTTCTTTTGATACAGGATCGCGCCAGTAGAGAGATCTAGCACATACACAGCACGTGCTCCCAAAGAGAGGTCAGCAAAGCTCTCCGAATGTACCACGATTTTTTCTGTTGATGAAGAGAGTGCCGCAAGAGTAGAGGCACGCTCAGCTTTTTTTTGCTCTAACACAGCGTAGGCACTCACACTTAAGATAGCGACGAGTGCGAAACAAAAAATGGCCGCGAGTACCAAGGTTGCGTTTGAGAAGCGTGGCACTGGCGTGGGGGAAAGTTCGTCCATAATACTATTGTACCTCGGTGGCACGGAACGCATCTATTTCCGCACGGAGACGCTCATACTCTGGTAGTTTTTCTATGCTGGTAACTCCGAGGTGCGCAAGTAGCTCTGCTGTAGCACGATAGTGGTAGCTCCTTTGGTCAGTAGGATCGGGCAAGCGCTCAACGAGACCGCGCACCATGAGTGAGCGGAGGATGTAATGCGAGTTGACCCCGCGGATGTAATCAATGTCGCTCTTCCCTATCGGGCCTTGGTAGAGGATTACCGAGAGTGCCTCCAATCCTGCCTTACCGAGATCCTTGGAGAGTTCCTCCTTGGTGAGACGCTCAATCAGATCGCTTGCCTCTGGTGCAGTCACCAGTGCTACCTCATCATTAACCTCCATAAGTGCGAGACCTCGCCCCTCAAGTGATGTTCGTAGACCAGTAAGTGCCTCATCAACTTGTGCAGGGTCTACGTTAAGCGAGCGCGCGATAGTTGCGCGAGCAAGCGGCTCCCCCTTCCAAAACAAGAGCGCCTCAATGAGACGTTGCGTATCCATAATAAAATCACTCTAACACGAAATAACGTCTACGAATAGCGAGGAACAGAAACGTCAGTGGATTCCATTTTAATGTCACTAAAGTGCTCCTCTTGTGAGACAGTAATCGCCCCTTGCTTCACCAGCTCAAGCATACCAAGGAATGAGACAATAACATCCACCTTTTCTCGTGAGCCACCTACAAAATCTTTAAAAGAGATGGAGAGAGTCTGCTTCACCCGCTCCATCAAATTCCCAATCACCTCCTCCAATGAAATAACTTTTTTTATGATGATTTCGGGTAATGACTCCTTTTTAGGGAGAGCACTCGTGAGAGCTACTAGAGTGTTATAGAGCGATGTAACGCTCGCATCAACTGCAGGAGCAAAAGTTGGAACAAGTACTCGCTCACTACGAAAGAAAAGACACCGTTTACCAGATGTTGAATGGAGAAGCTCGGCTCCTTCTTTTATTTTTTGAAAGAGTGCAAGCCGAAGCTCTAAATCGTAAATGCTTGCCTTCTCCTCCTCGGTAAGTGTAAGCCCCGGCAAGAGTGAGACCGACTTGATGAGCATGAGTGTGGAGGCAACCACTAAAAAGTGTGCCAACTCATCTTTCGGGAGCTCTACTTTGGATCGTACGTATTCAATAAAGCTCTCTGCCACAGAAGCTAAAGAGATGTCATTGATGTGGAGCTTACGCTTCTCCACCAGCTCCAAGAGGAGCTCTAGGGGGCCAGAAAAGTGTTCACTCGCGACTGAAAAAGATGGTTCCATCTGTCTATAGATTTTGATAACGAGTAATATCTTCTTCCGTATTTATAGGAAACCATGAGTGAAAGTGGTGAGCTCGTACTGGTTCTGACTGAGCAATAAGTGCGAGTGTCTGCGGTAGTCCATATTCTCCACTAGGCAAAAGCACTAGATCTTGGTTAAAAATACGATGGTCTAATGTAAATACGTTTGTACCCAAACAGATAGCATCTCCAGAGTGAGGG
>ERZ1292629.1614-Hain-H43-01um-R1-1614-length-21286-cov-11_pt1 | contig 21286 bp, 30 predicted proteins | sample MGYA00564399_ERZ1292629 | MGnify/ENA primary metagenome ERZ1292629 (study PRJEB36523, sample SAMEA6512636) | groundwater metagenome | collected 2019-01-08 | study: AquaDiva: Metagenomics assemblies of 32 groundwater samples | reverse complement strand
AGATGTATTTATGCGGAGAGTATATCCTTCTTACTAAGGGTCACTCTCGTATTTATTCTAAGATTAAATCTTTAATATTAATAAATGCTATTGAAAATAAACTATTGTTTAATATTTCCATAGATAAGAATTTAAGAGATTTTTTATGTGTTAACATACAGGATTTAGGCGACAAGTTATTTGATAAATATAAAAGATTTATTAATTCATTAAACAATGATGATAGTGTATTTTTGTTTAGAAAGTTCGGTTTTGTAAACAATAATTTCTTAAAGAATAATAATGAAGATGAGTACCAATACTTTAAAGATATAACTGAAAAGTTTTCTGCTCAGTTAGAATGGCTTAGCGGGAATAAGATTATCGATATTTCAAACAACAAGATTAATGGATTTGAAAGTTATATTTTAAGGCCATTTAAGCAATTAATGGAAAGTATAGGTCTTGATTTTAATAATATTTTAATAAATAAAGAAAATTCATATTTGGACTCAGGTCCCTCAAATATCCAGAACCTATTTTCAGCATGGCAAAATAAGACTATTTTTGAGAGAGTAATTGCCAAATTGATTGAAAATGAACTAAAATGCAAAGTTTATTGCTCAAAATATCTAGTAATCAACTCTTCAGATCCCTTAAACTATTCATTGGAATTTGATAATATTTTTGTTTATGATAACAAGATTTGTTTTGTAGAATTAAAAAATGGAGAGATAAGAAGAAATGAGGTTTTTGAGTTTATCGGGAAAGTTAAAGCGGTTGAAGAGTATTATGGGTTTAAAGTAGACAAATTGATCGTTCTTGGAACTAGAAAGAAAGAATCAATCTTTAATGAATTAGAAAAAAAGATGTCTAATTTAGGTGTATTTGACATAGAGGATTATAAATCAAATTTCAAGAGACTTTACGAATTCATTAAATCTTAGCATAACCTCAAGCTTAAAAAACCACAATTCCTTATAGAAATATGCCTAAAAGCCTCATAAACGAAGAAGCAGTTGAAAATAACGCTCTAGAGATGCTGAAGTCTGTGGGCTATGAATATATTTATGGTCCTAATATTGCCCCTGCTCCTGAAGGCAATGGAGAAAGGAAAAGTTACAAAGAAGTTGTTCTTGTTGAAAGATTAAAGAAAGCTATAAAGAAAATAAATCCTCAAATTCCAGAAGAAGCAAGAGAGGAAGCAGTTAAAAAGATTCTAAGGACAGATAGCCCAAATTTAGTATTAAATAACCAACATTTTCATAAGTTTTTAACTGAAGGAGTAAATATTGAGTTTAGAAAAGATGGAAAAATTGTTCATAGAGAAGTTAAACTTATCGACTTCGAGAATGCAGAAAACAATGAATTTCTAGCAATTAATCAATTTACTATAATCGAAGAAAACTACAACCGAAGACCCGATATTATTATTTTTGTTAATGGTTTACCCTTAATTCTTTTTGAATTAAAGAATCCTGCTGATGAAGATGCAACAATGAATAACGCATTTAATCAAGTTGAAACATACAAGATTCAAATTCCTTCTTTATTCAGATTTAATGAGATTGTAATAATAAGTGATGGGGCAGAAACCTATGCTGGAACGATAACTTCTGGAAGAGAAAGATTTACTCCTTGGAAGACAATTGATGGAGAAAAACCTAAGAAAGCAATGGAAGGTTTAGAGTTATTGATTAAAGGAATGCTTAAGCATGATGTTTTAATTGATTTAATCAGAAGTTTTATTGTTTTTGAAAAAGAAAGAGATGCTAAAAACAATGTTGCCAAAATTAGCAAGAAACTATCTGCCTATCATCAGTATAATGCAGTAAATAAGGCAGTTGAAAATACATTAAAAGCAACGAAAGGGGACAAAAGAGCAGGAGTTATTTGGCATACTCAAGGAAGCGGAAAGTCTCTAACTATGGTTTTCTATACAGGTAAATTAGTTTTAGCTCTAGATAATCCCACAATTGTCGTTTTAACAGATAGAAATGATTTAGATGACCAATTATATAATAATTTCATAAAATGTCAAGATTTACTTAGACAAGAGCCAGTTCAATCAGATTCAAGAGATAAATTAAAGAAACTTCTTAAAGTTTCTTCAGGAGGAATTGTTTTCACCACAATTCAAAAGTTCTTTCCAGACGAAAGAGGAACAAAATATCCTTTACTTTCAGACAGAAAGAATATAGTAGTTATAGCAGATGAAGCTCACAGAAGCCAATACGATTTTATTGATGGATTTGCAAAACATATGAGAGATGCATTACCAAATGCTTCTTTTATTGGTTTTACTGGAACTCCTATTGAAAAGAAAGATAGAAGCACTCCTGCGGTTTTCGGCAAGTATGTAGATATTTATGATATTAAACAATCTGAAGAAGATAAAACAACTGTTAAGATATATTATGAAAGTAGATTAGCTAAATTAGAATTAAAACCAGAAGAAAGACTAAAAATTGACCCTAATTTTGAAGAAATAACTGAAGGCGAAGAATTAGAGCATAAAGAGCACTTAAAGAGCAAATGGGCTAGGATGGAAGCAGTTGTTGGAAGTACTGCAAGAATAAAGAGAATTGCTAAAGATATTGTTGAGCATTATGAGGCTAGATTAAATGTACTCGATGGAAAAGCAATGATTGTTTGTATGTCCAGAAGAATTTGCGTTGATTTGTACAATGAAATAATAAAACTTAAACCAGATTGGCATAATTCAGATGATTCAAAAGGTAAAATAAAAGTAATAATGACTGGCTCTGCAACAGACCCTAAGGAATGGCTCGAGCATATTAGAAATAAATTAAAGAGAAAGAAATTAGGAGAAGATTTCAAAGACCCTGAAAATCCTATTAAAATTGTAATAGTTAGGGATATGTGGCTTACTGGTTTTGATGTTCCTAGTCTTCATACAATGTATTTAGACAAACCTATGAAAGGACATGGTTTAATGCAGGCAATAGCAAGAGTAAATAGAGTTTTCAAAGATAAGAAAGGAGGACTAATTGTTGATTATATTGGTATTGCTTATGAACTGAAGAAAGCACTAAAGAATTATACTGCAAGCGGAGGAGAAGGTAAACCTGTTTTAGACCAAGAAAGGGCAGTTGAATTAATGATGTCTGAATATGAAATAGTTGCTAACCTATTACATGGATTTGAATATAAATCAAAGATTAACAAACCAATAAATGAACTTTTAGCAATTATTCCAGATGCGATGGAGCATATTTTCAAACAAAAAGAAGGCAAAGATAGATTCCTTAGACATTCTAAGAAACTAATTGAAAGTTTTGCTCTTGCAGTACCAAATGAGAAAGCAATGGAGATTAAGGAAGAAATTGGATTTTTCCAGTTGATTAAATCTAGAATAATGAAGATAACTTTAGTCAAAGGTAAAGAATCCGAAGAATTAGACACAGCCATAAGGCAGATAGTTTCTAAAGCCGTAATTTCAGATAGAGTTATTGATATATTTGAATCAGTTGGATTAAATAAACCAAACTTGGCTATTTTATCAGAAGATTTCTTGGCTGAAGTCAAAGACATGCCTCAAAAGAATTTAGCATTTGAAGCATTAAAGAAATTGCTTTTGGATGAAATAAAACTTATCTCTAGAAAGAATGTTGTAAAAGGAAGGTCATTTATGGAATTATTGGACAAAACTATTAAAAAATATACCAGCAAGGCAGTAGAAACCGCACAAGTAATAGAAGAATTAATAACTTTAGCTAAACAAATCAACAAAGATAGTGAAGAAGGCAAGAAATTAGGATTAAGTGAAGACGAAATCGCTTTCTACGATGCCTTAGAAGTAAATGATAGTGCAGTTAAGGTTTTAGGCGAGCCAACATTAAGAAAGATTGCTAGAGAAATTTATGAGACAATTAGAAATAATGTTAAGATTGATTGGACTTTAAGAGAAAGTATTCAAGCACAATTAAGAATAAGTGTCAAGAAGATATTAAGAAAGTATGGTTATCCTCCAGATAAACAACAAATTGCTACTGAGACCGTATTAAAACAGGCAGAAGTTATTGCTAAAGACTGGGCTGAACAGTCATAACTTTTTTATCTTCTTTCCATCCCCAATAATCTCCGTTTCCTACAATTATACTATCCAAAACTTTTATACTCAATTCTTCTCCGAATTTTATTAGATTTTCAGTGATAAGTATATCCTCTTGACTTGGGCTTGGATCTCCACTGGGATGATTATGCACGAGGATTATCTTGCTGGCGGAGTTTCTTATTGCTGTCTTGAAAATTTCTCTGGGATGGACTAGGGCGGAGTCGAGGGTGCCTTTGAAGACTACTTCTTCGGCGATTATGTTGTTCTTTGTGTCAAGCATAAGCACAATAAAATGTTCTTGTTTTTCGTCCTTGAGGCGTTCGTGGTAGAGGTCGAAGACGTCCTTGGCGCAGGTGATTTTCTTGATTGGCTTCTTGGACTGATTAATTCTCTTTTGAAGTTCTGATATTGTTAATAACTGCATTGCTTTGGTAGGACCAATTCCTTTTATTTTTTGTAATTCATTCAATGAGCATTCTAAAAGTTTGTCTAAGCCGTATTCATTGATTAATCTATCAGACATTTCCATTGCGTTTTCTCCTTTTTCTCCTTTCTTGCCTCTGGTTCCTGTTCTTAATAGTATGGCAAATAATTCAGCATCACTTAGAACTTCTGGGCCATATTTGAGAAATCTTTCTCTGGGCTTGGATGAGTCTGGGAGGTCGAGGATTTTCATACTGCTAGAACGACGGCGAGGGAGTTTATATAATTTACAGGCGACGGCAAGGCGAATGGGGACGAGACTATACGATACCATCGTAAAGATATATTATGCACGAAAATGTACAAAATCTTTAATTTTTAATACAAAATAGATGAATATGATAGGGTATTATGTATCTAAATATACAAAATCTTTAAGTTTTAATACAAAATAGAAATGTTTAAATATAGGGTATTTTTATTATTTTAGATTGTGCTATGGAGTATAGTATGAGCCAAAACGAAGAAAATGATAAAAATGATAGAAAATCGGAAGAAAAAGGCAGAAAATAAGAATATTTTTGGGCTAAGCCCAAATCAGGAGAAGATTTTGTCTATTCTGGAATATAAACGAATTGAGATAATTGAGAGAGCAGAGCTTATAGATTTAATAAAACAGCATTTGAAGGTAAGGGATATATCTGATTTAATAACCAAATTACAAGTTAAAAAACGACTTGTTCCGATTATGAAGGGAATTTACATGATAGTGCCATTTTCTTCTATAAACAAACAATGGGCATTGGATAATTATAAGATTGCTGATTATTTATTGAAGAAGGAGTATTACATTGGGCTATTTAATGCATTTAATTTATATGGATTTACCGAACAAATACCAAACAAACTTTTTATATTTAACACAAAGTATTCTGCTGATAGAATGATTTTGAATTATAAGTTTAAATTCTTTAAGATAAAAAAAGATAAATTATTTGGGATTGTTAAAGATAAATACTCCTTTTCGGATAGGGAAAGAACGATAATTGATGCTTTAGAGTATCCCGAATATCTTGGAGGGCTAAATGAAGTTATGGAAAAGGTAAGAAATGCCGAATTTGATAAGAAAAAGCTTATTGACTATGCTATTAAGTATAATAGTAATAAGATAATTAAACTGGTGGGATTACTAACTAATAGCAAAGAGTTATTCAATTTGCTAAATAAAAAGAAGGCATTAAGCTATTATACTACAATTAAAAGAACGGGAGTTAAACTAATAGACAAAAAATGGAAAATACGACTGATTTAAGAGAAGAAATTAATAGGATAAGTAACGAAAGCGGATTTGCTCCGAGGTTAATTGAGAAAGATTATCATCTTACTAATATTCTTCATAAAATTAGTGAAAGGAAAATTGAGAACTTGGTATTTAAAGGAGGAACTTGTTTGAATAAGTGTTATCTGGGATTTTATAGATTAAGTGAAGATTTAGATTTTGTGTTTAATCAGGATGTAAAGAAGTTTGCAAAACCTCAAATTAGGAGGATATTAGATAATTTAAGAAGAATAATCTTTGAACTTCTTAGTCAGTGTGGACTGGAAGTTAATAAAGAATTGGGTAAGGGTTGGAAAATGTTAACTTCTGTAAAAGAGCCTAAGATAATTGGACTGGAAATAGTGTCTAGATATACGTCTCTGTTGGATGAGTCTATGCAGAATATAAAAATAGAAATCTCTTTTAGGAATAAATTAGTCGATTCTACACAAGATAGACCTATTTATCACGAATTTATTGATGCGCTTGGTAAGCCGATATTAAAAGAGGATGTAAAAATAGAATCGATTGACTTACGTGAAAATTTCGCTGAGAAATTTAGAGCACTAGTAACTAGGAAAAATATTGCAATTAGGGATATTTTTGATATTTATTTTATTTTAAGGGAAAAAGTATTGCCTTTTGAAGAAAAAACTCTTGAACTTGTGCTAATCAAAATAAATGAAACTTTGGATAAGCCTTTTGAAAAAGAAGATTTAGTTCATTTTATAGAGAATTTAGATTCAAAAATTAGTAATTTAAGTGAAAAGGAAATTTTATCTGTATTAAAATCTAATCAAGAAGTAAATGTGGTTGAAATGATTAAATTGATTAAACAGGAAGTTTTGAAAAGTCTGTATAAATGAAGATTAATTCTTTATTGTTGGGACTAGAGAATTACCATTGTGTTTTTGTAGATTATATTAAGTCAAGTCTGATTAACTTGTCTAACATTACCTTTCCTACTTTAGTTTTTTGAGAGACTTCGAGAAATGCTACATCCCAGCTTATTGGCTCTTTTATGGCTTTATTTTTATCAGTTCTTTTTTCTAGAACGAGAATAGTATTTCTTCTTTCAGTTAGGGGTAAATTTTGATATACGCTCATAAATCTTAATTTTTCTTCTTCTTTCATGGTTTGTATAAGGATTTCAAATTTTTAAACTCTTGGTTGGCGGGAGTTCCGTGTCATCGATGGCTGGGATATCCATGTTTTACTATCTCAATTAGTTTATCTTGCCCCCATAGTATGACTCCTGTGCGAATTATGTTTATTATTACTTTATCTTTATCAGCAATGTTTTGAATCATATCTTCTTTTGTTTGAATGACATCGTGCACTTTTATGGGAATTGTTTGAAAAATTGTTTTGGATGCTTTCTTGTAAGAATCAAAATTGGATTTTTTGATTACAAAAAGGATATCTAAATCATTTGGGTTCTTGCTTAGATTAGTATAAGAGCCAAAAAGTATAGCAATATCTGCAATGTCTTTTAGCTTCGCAAGATCTTCATATCTATGACTAACTCTTCCTTCAAGATGAGAAATTAGTGCTAATTGAATAATAGGCATGGTTTTGTTAGTGTTAAAATTAATAGTATAAGAATGAAGTCTACCTATTATTTCCTTTTTTAGTATTCCTTCTTTCTCGAATTTTTTAAGTATCTTTAAAGAGCCATTTGGAGCTATCTGGCACATTCTTGCAATCTGATTTACTGAATAGAACTCTCCAAAGCTGGAAAATACTACCCTCAATACTTTTGATTCTTTTTCTGTTAGCATGTTATACACCTATATAGTATAGGTATACACCTTAAGTATATAAATGTTTTGACTTGGAAAGTTTACGCTTTTCCGTAAGGAATTATTAGAATAGGGGATTATTGGAAGGAGGAAATGAGTCGGTTACAAATTGTAACCAGTTGAAATGTCCGCAAATATCGGACACTTGGATTGAATTTAAGTGCCTTGGTAAATCGAGGATTTTCATACTTACCTTATCCTACCCTATAACTTCCAACAATTTCTTTTTCTTCCTCTTATTTTCCTTTAATACTTTTTCTTCTTCATTTAAATAATTCTCATCAGTGACAACACTTTCTCCTGTTATGCTTTCTATTTCTTTCCTCGCATTTCCAGCGACATTTCCGCCTTTTATTGCAATTACTACACTTTCAGAAAAACCTTCTGGGTTTTCTTTTTTAGATATCTCTTTAGTTGTGACTTCTGCAAGCATATTAAGGACAAGCTCGAGATTAGTCATATTATCCCTTAAATTCTCTTTCTTAAGGTTCTTTAATCTCTTATATTCTTTTACAGATAAATCTGCCCATGCCTTTGTAATTTCATCTGTCAAAATTGCAAAATCTTGTTCTTCTTCAATTCCTGCTCTTTCCCATTCATCAGTCAGTTCCTTCCTTACTTCTATAGTCTTAAGTCTTTGATTTATCCATTCCTTTGAATAACCCTTCTTTAGATAGGTTTTCATTGCTCTGTCGATTGCTAATTCAGGGTTATGAGTCTCATCTATCCTTTCATTTCCAATCCTTGCTAGCCAGAGTTTGAAGGGTTCGGCTTTCTTTGAAGGGATTGACTGAATTAGTCGTAATATTTGTTCTGTGTTCCCTACATCAGTCTCTCTTAACTTACCATCTTGAGCAATCATTTTCAAAGTGTGACAATTTGTCACGGTTTCATTTCCCTCTTCAAGAAGTCTTTGTTTTAACTTTCTCCAATAGGCATATGGATCAACACTTTCTGTTAAAACTGCTATAATATCTACTATTGAAAAGAACCATTTTTCTTTATCCTCATCCCAATGAGTCCTTATTCTTCGTCCTTCAAAAATTTTGGCTTTCTTTTCCTCTTCTTTCATGAATTGATTAGGGGTTTCAAATTTTTAAACTCTTTTGTTTTGTAAAGTTTACGCTTTTCCGTAAGGAATTAGGCTAAATCCTTACGCTTTTCCGTAAGGAATAAGTATTTTACGAGGGATTATTGAAGATTATTTTTAGGATAATTTAAGCTTCGAAGATTAACTTTTGGTTTATTCTATACTAATAACAAAAATCTTATATACTAATCTGTATAGAAACATTTATAAACAATATTATCATTAATAATTTATGAAAAGAGGAGGTGGTTTCTTATGGTAATTAGAAAAACGGCAGAACAAATTAAGGAAGAAATTCTCTCTTGTTTAAATGATAGTCCTCTTTCGGTTGAACAGATTAGGCTCAGAGTTGAATCAAATTGGTCAACGGTTAGTAGTTATTTAGATGAATTGACAAAGGAAGGAAAGGTTAAGGAAATAATTTCAGCAGATAAAGCTAAAATATATCAAAGAGTGTTAGGAGATACTTATTTCGATATTCCTATAAGTATGGAAGAAAGAAAGAAGTTTAAAACATTATTTAGTATAATTATAAAAAAGTATAAAGAAGAAAATCTCACTCCTAACAAGACTCAATTAGCGAAAACGGCGGTAAAAGTAATAAAATCTTCAGAAAGTGGACTAACTGCCCTTCCAATTGTGGAGTATCTCTACGGTATAATTCCTTTAATGATTGCTGATCCTTCTAAAGAATATTCAGAAGAATTGGAGTTTGAAAATAGGCACAAAATTGACAGTATTATTAAAATGTACATAAAAGAAAATTTTAATAAGAAAACAAAGCAAATAACTGAAGAGCATCATAAAGAATATTGTGATAGGCTTTATTTGTTAAATGACGAATTTTTGAAGTTGACTGAAGACCAAAAATGGGATAAACCAAAAATATCTGAAATTCTTAACGAATTCTTTATAGCTTGTCCAATAGATACAGAATTTAAAGAGATTTTTGGACTTACCGATAGATTTATTTCTATTGTGAGAAAACTTTCTCATTTTGATGATTTAGATAAACATAGAACTATAATTAGATTAACTTTTGAATCGATTTGGAAATTTATTGCAACCTATAATCTATATCAGTCTATGAAAACAAGAGTTCCAGACAAGAATATCTTAAATTTATATCTAGGTAATGCTCTTTTTGTAAGGAAAACCTGTGCAGAAGAGTCTTTGTCTGATTTATATTCAGTTTATTGGAGTAAAATTGATGTTAGAGAACTAAACTCTTCAGAAGAATCTAATCGTGTTAAAGAGATAATGCAGGGTTGGACTGGAGAAGACTAAGATGGATAATGATAGCTTCTTAGATACAAATATTATTGTTAATTATGCAAACTACAAAAAAGATATTAGCAATCAGCTAATAACTAGGTGCTATTTATTTATTTTAAATAAAAAAGGTAAATTTATAGTTTGTCATGCAGTAATTCGAGAGCTAGGAAATATAATGACTAAACTTTCGGTAGCGCATAGGGAAGTATTAAAAAAAATAGAAAATAATTCTTATTCTTTAAATGAAAGTAAAAATCTCTCTAATCGTGACTTGCCATTTGTCGAAAAGTTATATTCGGTGTATAAAAATGAAGATAAAAGAAAAGTGCAGGAAATATTCGCTTCTGAAAGAGAGATATTTGAAATAGAAATAGAGCGATTTTTGAAGAATAAGATAGACCTGAAGGTAATAGATTTGGAACAGATTAAAGTAGAATTGGTAAATGCTCTAAGAGACGTAATTGATAATTACCCTGACTGTCAAATCATCGCAAGTGCTTTACAATATCAAAGTGAACAAAAAGAAGTTTTTTTATTTGTTACTGCTGATGGAAAAGATTTAAATCCAAATCATTATGAGTATGTCAAGGATTACGGTATTTTGAAAGATTATAAATTTCCGGAATTATTAAATTTGATGTTTACAAAGTAAGTAACTATTTATAATTTAATTACCTTAGAAAAAATATAAAAGGTAGTATTATCTTCGATTATTATGGTGTTTGGCTTGTTTGAAAAAAAGAAGGAAAGTCCTTTATCGGAGTTATCAGAGGTACCAGATGTTCAGAATGTGGATGCACGGTTAATAGACAAAAGAATATTTAGTGTTTCAGAGATTACTAGGCATATAAAAATGATATTGGAAGGGGATAAAAGCCTTGTGAATTTTTATTTGAGGGGAGAGATATCTTCGCCTAAACAATATACTTCTGGGCATACTTATTTTACGTTGAAAGATGAAACAAGTCAGATTAGTTGTATTTTATTTAGAAGGAATCGAGAGAATATGAAGTTTAATTTAGAGCACGGAATGAAAGTTATTATTAAAGGAAGTATAGAAGTTTATGAGCCCTATGGAAAATATAATATAATTGTTGAAGAAATACATCCGGAGGGTATTGGGGCATTGAATCTTGCTTTTATTCAATTGAAGGACAAATTGGAGAAGCAAGGACTATTTTCAGCTAAACATAAAAAACAATTACCTAAGTTTCCAAAAACAATTGGATTAATTACTTCATTGAGTGGGGCAGTTATGCATGATGTTTTGAATGTATTAAAAAGAAGGTATCCTCTTGTAAAAGTCTTGATAGTTCCGACTATGGTTCAAGGAAAAGGAGCATCAAATTCTGTTATAGATGCTATAGAATTGATAAATCAGTATGGAGTTGAGGTTATTATTTTAGCAAGAGGGGGAGGCTCATTAGAGGATTTATGGTGTTTTAATGAAGAGAGTGTTGCAAGAGCGATTTTTCAATCTAAAATACCTATAATTTCTGCAATAGGGCATGAAACAGATTTTACAATAGCAGATTTTGTTGCAGATTATCGAGCTCCAACTCCGTCTGTAGCTGCTGAAAAGGCAGTTCCAGATATTAATGAATTGAAAAAATTAATAGAGACTTTTGATGAGAGAATGTTAAATGCTATTCATAATTTAATAAAAACTAATAAATATCATTTAGATCAAATAGCAAATAGACCAATTTTTAAAAAACCTTTGGAAGCAATACGTGCTTATTATCAAAAGATTGAAAGTTTTGAATATATGCTTCAAACAAAAATCGCTCAATACCTGAACTTAAAGAGGAAAAACTTAGAAATTTTAGATTCTAAATTATCTGCATTGAATCCTAAGGCAATACTCGAAAGAGGATATAGCATTGTGATGAAAGGAGATAGAGTAATAAAAAATGCAAATGATGTACAAATAGATAATAATATAAATGTAATATTCTATAAAGGAGAACTAGAAGCAGAGGTTAAAAAAATAAAAAAGTAATATGGCACAAAAAGAAGTTTCATTTGAAGAAAATTTAGTAAGACTTAAAAGAATTGTTGATGGATTGGAATCTGGAGATATTCCTTTGAAAGAGTCTATGAACAAATTTAAAGAAGGTAGCGAGCTTATTAAACAGAGTTATAAAGAATTAAAAGAGGCAGAATTAGAAGTGGAAACTTTAGTTAAAAAGGATAAAATTATTGTTAGAGAGCCGTTTAAGAAGTAACTTTGTCCAGAATTTTTACTTTTTATCTTTCTTTTTTATAACAATCTTGCCGTCTTTTACTTCAGCTTCTAGGTTTGAATATTCGTTAAAGCCTGCTTCTTTAATTATCATTGGTGGAATGTTTAGAACGTGTCTGTAATAGTCTTTTTCTTTTGTTCTTTTGGATAATTGTTTTTGTAATTTCATGGAATGATAATGTATTGGGGATATTTAAGCTCTTCTGTACCGACGTAATTTTGTAGGGGTTAATTCTGTACAGAAAGATATATAAATATTATTTGTTTAATTAATATGAGGTTTTAAATGATAATATTCATAATATCAGATACGCATTTTAATCATAAGAATATAATTGAATATGCAGGTAGACCTTTTAAAACAATAGAAGAGATGAATAAAGAGATTATTGGAAAATGGAATAAAAAAGTTGGAAAAGAGGATTTAGTTATTCATTTAGGAGATTTTGCCTTGGGCAATGAAGAGGAGGTAAAAGCAATAAGAGATAGATTAAATGGCAAGATAATTTTGTTAAAGGGAAATCATGATTATAAATCTGTTAGAAAGGCAGGATTCTTAATAATAAAAGGAACTTTAGAAATTAATAATTTGATATTTAGTCATAATCCTTTGAGAAAAGAAGATATTCCAAATGGTTTTATCAATGTTCATGGGCATATTCATGAAAAAGAAAGCAAAGAGGGAATAAATATTAGTGTTGAAAAAACTAATTATGAACCTATTGAATTAACTGAATTAAATAATATGGTTGAGGAAAGAAGAATAAAATGAAAATAAAATATTCTGGAATGGGATGGAAGAGTAAAATTGCATTGAAGAGAGCAACATATGGAGTTACAATAAATAAATTGGTTGCAGAAGGGAATTGCCTTGTGAAAGGAAGTGAACTATATTGCTATTTGGCAGAGGATGATTCTGGGAGGAAGATAATGATTGTTTATCTGGATGGGAGAAAAAAGAATGAAAATATGAACCGAAAGGCTTATAAAGTGTGTTAGTTATAAATAACATAGATTAGAAAGTATGTTATTATAGCATAACATAGATTTAAGCAATAATATCAAAATGGAAGAAGAAATAACAATAAGATATATGAAGGAAGTAAATAAATGGTGGACTGGACAGCTAGTTATACCTGACTATAAAGAAAGAGAAATTTATCCCCAAATTTTTAAGTTTATGAAACAAAAACAAATAGTATCAATTACTGGTTTAAGAAGGGTAGGAAAAACTACAATAATGCTAAAGATAATTAAGGAGTATTTAAGTTCAAACTTTCCAAAAGAAAACATTTTTTATTTTTCTTTCGATGAGTATAATTTAGTTAGAATTCAAGAAGTAATCGATGCATACCTTAAGTTAATGGATCGGAAAATAGACTCCGAAAAATATCTTTTTGTTTTTGATGAAATTCAAAAAGTAAATAATTGGGAGGAGCAGTTAAAGAGAATATATGATATAAATCCCAATGTTAAGTTCCTTATATCTGGTTCTGAATCTTTATTTATCAGAAGAAAATCAAGAGAAAGTCTGGCTGGAAGGATATTCGAATTTCGAGTTAATCCTTTAAGTTTTAAAGAATATTTATCATTTAAAGAAAAGAAGTTTAATAATATTGATTTATACAAAGATGAAATTCTTAAAGAATTTGAGAATTATTTATTATGTAATGGTTTTCCAGAATTAATTGATAAAGAAAAAGAAGTATCTATGAAATATGTTCAAGAAGGAATTATCGACAGAGTTATATTTAGAGACTTGGTAGAAGTCTTTGGAGTAAAAGACACTGCGATAATAAAGTCTATTTTTGATGTAATTTATAACCATCCTGGACAGATTATAGAAATACAAGAATTGGCTAAAGAAATCGGTATAACTCGTCAGGCAGTATCTCAATATCTAGAATATCTGGAAGAATCATATCTTATTAAAAAGATTTATAATTACTCTAGAAACGCAAGAAAAACACAAAGAAGACTTAAAAAATATTACTCTACTTTAACCAATCCGTTATTGATAAAATCTGAATTTTCTAAGGTTTTTGAGCAAGCAATGATTATTCAACTGAATGCAGATTATTTTTGGAGAGATTCGTATAAGAATGAAGTTGATATAATTAAAACTGATCCCCTAATTGCTATTGAGGTTAAATCTGGAAATTTCAAAGATAACGCTATAATTCCTTTAGAAGTATTTGCAAATAAGTTTAATCCTAAGAGAACAATAATTTTGTCTTATGATATGAAAAAGAAGATAAATAATGTCGAGATTATTCCATTCTATGAGTTTATATTAAAAAATCTGTAAGCAATTAGTAGCCTTCCCAACCAATCACATCATAAAGCTTGGTCAGTTTGAATAATCAAACCTTTTACGGAGCTAGTTTGCTTACATATTCCTTAATGCTTGATTGTATATAAAACTTGGGGTTATGTTTTTGAGGGTGCAAAAACAGACGTCTTAGATATTTAAATTAAAATTCTTACTATATTTTATGAGTGAAAGTCAATCGAGGTATAGCATTGTGGAAAGATTAACCCAGAAGAAGTTAGATATTATTTCTCAAAAGTTGGAATTGGAAGAGGAATTGCGAAAGAAACAAAATGAGGTTGAACAATTAAAAAAGGATTTAGCAGAATGGGAAAATGATATTCAAAATGATACTGAACGAGTGAAGAGATTGAAGCAAAGAGAAATTGAGAAAGCAGAGATTTTAAGTGAAAATGCAAAAAATAGAAAGAATGCAAAAGAAAATGCTCTGAACGAGAAAGTTAAGGCAGTTGAACTTGCTCTGGAGAGAATTGAAGAAATAAGTAAGACTTCGCCAACTGTTCAGAATTAATCGAGCAATAAATAACAAAATTGACCATGTGTCTATGCTTGGATAATACAGAAAATATACAAAGCCATGTTGCTGTACCCTGCAGATTCGGTTCTGCCGACTTCGTCGTTGGGGTTTTGGGTTCTTAATGAACCAGAATTTAAATTAGGGTTGCGGTGGCAACCCTCCATGCTCATAAAATGATAAAAGATATGCCTAAATTGGAAAGTCCGTTTGAAAGAGAATTAAATGAAAAAGGAGAGTATGTTGTAACTCCTAAAATTAGCGAGGGCTGTGAGTGGGTATTTAATGATGAAAATGTACTGGCTATTGAAAAACTCCATGGGACAAATGTTTCAATTGTTATTGAAGGAGGGAATATAACTTCTATATGGAATAGAACTGAAAGAATTCCTTTCATCAATAAGGGGAAAAAGCATATAGTTGAAGGTATATTAAATAGCTATGAACGAGGATATATTGATTTGTTAGAAGACGGGCAACATTTTGGTGAATTGATTGGTCCAAAAGTAAATGGAAATCCTTACAAATTGCAATTGCATTTATGGATACCTTTCTCAACTTTCTGTCAAAAGCATCTTAGATATAAAAGTTGGGGTAAATATCCGAAAGATTTTGAAACAATAAGTAAATGGTTTGAAACTGATTTGATACCTTTGTATTCTTGCATGGTTCAGGGGGCGGATGGAAGGAAAAATGGATTTGTTGAAGGAGTTGTTTTTACACATCCAGATGGTAGAATGGCTAAACTGCGAAGAGATATGTTTGAGTGGTTTAATGGAGAAAGACATAATGATGGATATCAAAATGGGAAAATTAAATGAAAATCCGCCCTTCGACAGAAGAAAATCATTCATGCAAGTATATCTATGGAAAAGCTTGGGCTTTAGCTAAAGATAAAAATAAACAATATTATTGTGCTTATTGTTTTGGAAAATTGTTAGATTCGCAGATTCATGTAAAGGCAAAAAGATAAAATGAGAGACGAAAAAAGAATAAAAAGAATATTGGAATTAATTGAGAGAATTTGGAAAACAAATCCAGATTTAAGGTTTGGACAATTTCTTATTAATTATGGTATTGCGAAAGACGATTTAATGACTTGGAAAATGGAAGATGATGAATTGGAGGAGGGATTGAAGAAACTTATAAAAAATGAGCTCAGTAAGATATAAAATTAAAAATCATAAGAGAAAACCTCTTTGTGATTATCATGGAGAATGTAGAAATTTAGCGTACTGCGAAGTTTATCCTTCATTAACGGACAAAAAGCTCAAGGACAAAGGATGGAGCTATCTTTGTAGGAGACATTTCAATCAGGAGAGAAAGAGATATAAAAATAAATTAGTTTATTGTTCTATTAACTAAATCCCAATCTTTTTATACTTCTATAAACTAATATTAAGATGATAGACTCTCTCATTCTCATTATTATATTAATTGCAGTTGTAATAGCATTCATCATCGGACAACGAATGGGTGCGTATCGTAAGAATCGGGAATGGGAGTTGGCATTGCCGGGGGAGAGGCAAGAGGCGATAATGTGTTCAAGGGCAGTTTTGGGAGGACACTTTAGTGAGAATCTGGCGCCTTATTTACCTGACTTTCCGTATTTGCCTAATGAGCGCAGGTTTGTGGGAAAGCCAATTTATTTTATTGTGTCAAGAACTGAGGTTCTTGAGCACCTCGAAAACTGAAAGTTTTCTCAGTGTTCAAGGGAGCGGATCAGAAGGAGATAGATGAAGTGGTATTTGTTGAAGTGAAATCGGGGAAGGCGAAGTTGAATGAGCATGAGAAGAATTTGAAGGAGACTATTGAGGCTGGAAGGGTAAGATGGGAAGAATATAGAATTCCAGAGGAATTGACTAAGAAGGGAGATATTGAGGAGAAGGTTAGAGGGATAAGTGAGGATAGTAAACGGAAGGGTTAAAAATAGAATATACTTAATGAATTGATGAAGGGATTAACCATAACACTACTTGTTTTGATATTTTTGGGTTTAGTTGTTGGAGGAATATTTTATTTTTCTAATAATTTAATAAATTCTTGTGAATTAGAGGAAGTTCAGGGCACACCAGTTTCAATTAGTCAAGCACAATCTTTTGCATTATTTCGTGTGACTGAGAATAATAAGCCGTATACTTGGATTCCATTAGGATATCTTCAATCAAATGATATTAATGGTGAAAAAAATTATTATGTTTTTATTTTTGTAAAAGACGGATTTAATTTGAATACTTTAGATAAATTAAAATCAAATATTCTTACTGCCCAATCAGAGGAGGATAAATATCAATTTAATGATGTAGCAACGATTGTTGTTAGTGCTATAAAAGAAGAGAAACAGTTAATTAGACATTTTAGAGGTTTACCTGAATATTTTGTAGAGGAAGACAATATAGAATCTTTATTAACAAAGAATGGAGAAGAGAGAGGGAATTTAATTCTTGATAATCAGGGAACAACTGCATATTTTGAAATTTTGAGTAATTCTAAAAATACGGGGAATTTAATTAGGGTTTCAGATAAAAAGATTATTTCTAGCAAAGATTTGATTGATTTCAAAGAGGCTAGTGAGCAAAGAAGATTATCTGCGATGAGTTCTACAGAGTGTGAGCAATATAAAATAGCACTTCAAGAAGCTAGTCAAGCACATATTGCTGAGTGGAATAAATTTAGTTAAGGAAATACTAATTGAGGAGAAGGTTGGTAAGGTTTAAATAGTGCTATTAACTGAAGATTAATAACTATTAACAACATGGATACAGCAAATACTACCTCGGGAAATGTAATAAATATCTTATTTAAGAGTTTATTCAAGAGTCATACGGTAAGTTCAATTGCAAAACTTTTGGGAATGAGCAGGGTTGGAATATGGAAGACATTAAAAAAATTGGAAGAAAGTAAGTTTGTTATCCTAACTCCTGTGGGCGAAGGGAAAACTAGTACTTATGGCGTTACGTTAAATTGGGACAATGTACTTGTTGAGAAAAAGTTGGCTGTTTTACTTACGGAGGAAGCATTTAAAGAAGAAAGATGGAGATTTAATTTTGCTGAATTAGAAAGGAATGTAAGTTTTCTTTTTCTTTTTGGGAGTATTTTACATAGTCCTAAAGATGCTAGTGATATAGATATTTTTGTAGTTTTAGATAATAAGAACAAATTCAATGAAGTAACTGAAATTATTTCAAAAATTCAGAAAACCCAGCCTAAGAAAATTCATTTTATTGACTTAACTATTGATGAGTTTGAGAAAGAATTAAATGATAAAAATAAGGCTTATTTAGATGCATTGAGTAAGGGAGTAGTTCTTTTTGGGCAGGAAAATTTTATTAGATTAATTAAGAGGGTGCAGACAAAATGAAAATAATAGAAAATGAATTAACTAAACAATTAAGAGAGTGTTTCAAGAATACAAAAAAGGATGAGGTGCAAGGGAAGAAGCATAAGGGACTTCTTATCATTAAACCAGATGATAAATCTGCTAAAGAATATATCCAAAAAGCTAAGGATTCTTTGGGATGGTGTGAAATTTATAAACTTAAAGGAGCGGATTATAAAATTCCCGAAGAATGGTTTTATTCTCTTTATTATTGTGCTTTGGCTTTATTGGCTAAGCTAGGAATTGAGAGCAGAAGCCAGAAGTATACTGCAATGTTCTTATTATATCTGCAAAGCAAAGGAGTAATCAATTATCAGGAGGAATTTATTGAAAGTATTACAGTTCACAAAGAAAAAGGAAAAGAGTCTGAAGTTGATAGAAGAGAAGAAGCAAGATACAGTTCAGTGATTAAAATTGAAAATGTATCTGAAAGATATGAGCATATGATGCAGTTTTGTAGGGAAACTATTGCTCATACAGAAGAGATAATCTTTTCAAATTCACTAAAAATTCCTGAAGAAATAAGAGAGATGATAAAATGAACAAGAAAATAGTTTTTAATTCTGTGATGGCACTTGGGTTTTTGGTCTTGGCATATTTTGTTAATTGGTTATTTGTTGTGCCTGTGGCTTGGTTGATTTGGGATAATCAGAGGGAGATTATGAATGGTGTTAATGTGAATGGGAAGAAGAAATAATTAGCTCGTTACAATTTCAGGTATTTCTTTATAAGCTTTTATGAGGGATTCATACATTTTCTTGTCTCGAGGAGATATTTTTCCTGTTCTTTGAGCTTCTTCGAGTCTTCTTAACATATTTGCAGGAGAATAGTAGTTTTCTTTATCGTTAACTATTATAGATTTTTCTGGATCAGAAGTTTTGGTTAAAAGTCTTCTATACCGGGCTAATACTTCTTCATCGATTTGTATTGATTCTAGGGGCATGAGTTTTTAGTATAAAAATTAATATATAAATGTTGCTTTAGGATTTTTATGGGAATGATAAACTTGTTATTTGAAGAAGATGATATTGTGTTTGCTAGAGAGATGGATGATTCTGATAGGCAAGTTCAGTTTCATAGGGATTTAAAGTTAGTTAGCGAGTTTTGTAAGAGAGAAAGAATTGGGCTTAGAAGAGTTGATGTAACCTATGAACATGGTGTGCCTGAAAATTTATATTCCTTTTCAGATAATCTTGGAGGATATACTATAGAAGGAATTAGAGGAAGTTTGGAATAATTTATTTATATGCTTCAGCTATTTCGTGATAAAATTCTCCATATCTTATGTTCTATTTGTCCTGTTTTTTTAGCTCTTTCGAATGCGTTTAGGACTTTTAGTGGAGTAAATTCTAAATCTTCTTCACCACTTGATGTGCAAACTCCTGATTCATCAGGATGAGGGGTGTTTGCTACTTGTTTGCGAAACATCTCTAATATACGAGGATCTATAGTTATTGATTCAAGTACGTTATCTGCAAGAATTTTTGAATCTAAGGGCATGGCTTTTTAGCGCAAAATTAGGTATATAAACATTGCTTTAGGATTTTTGGAATTAATTTTCTAATCTTTAAGCGGCTAAGAACTTTAGAGCTTCAAATACTAAGAATGCTGGCCAGACTAGTGCTTTTAGAATTCCAAGAACTCCTGCCCAGAAACCTGTGGCTGTGGAAATGTAATATATTGCTGCTCCAAGAAATCCGAGTCCGTAGGCTGTGTTAGAACCTTGACACTTTATTTTATCTTTCATTGAATTACCTCCTGAAGAGATAAGAGTTATAGGATTTAATAAGTTTTTGGATAATTATTAAAATATAAACTAGTTACATATAAGTGGAAAGATATTATCTTATATTCGACTTAAATTATTTTATTGTGCTGATAATATTTTATTGGATGAGTAATAAGTATTATTGAATTGAATAGCTCTATTGAGTTGTCTTAGGAGGTATTAACTTGTTTCTATTTTTTCCTTTGAAATATAAGTTTTTCCATATGGACACTAGTGAGAATATACGCAAGGTAGTTAAATATAGTTTTTGTCAAAAATATATGAAACGTAAGATAATACGTCAGGGGCATAATACCTTGACTGTGACTCTTCCTATGAAATGGGCTAAACGATTTAACCTTCATGGAGGAGATGAAATAGACTTACTGGAGAAGGATAATGGACTTTTTATTGGTGTTGAGAAGAGTGGAGAATCTAAGAAAGTTAGTTTTGACATAAGTAATATGGATATTCCAACTATTTGGAAACATTTCATGGCAGTTTATAGGGAAGGTTATGATGAAGTTAAGGTTATGTTTAATCCTGAGGCAATGATAGATAATCCATATAAGTTTTTTTCTGCTCATAGAGTAGACATGCAATATAAAAAACTGGGACAGAAGAGACCAATTGTGGAAGTTTTGCAGGGTTTTGTTAATAGATTTATTGGATTTGAGATAGTTGAACATGGGAAAGATTATATTTTGATAAAGGAAATGGGTATGATGAGTAGCAGAGAATTTGACAACTCATTGAGAAGAATATTTTTGCTTATTCAGCAAATGGCTGAAGAGACTAATGAGTCAATTAATAGTGGCGATCAAATGGCTTTGGTTCACATGCATGATGTAGATATTAATATTGATAAGTTTCATGATTATTGCGTTAGAGTTTTGAATAAATTGGAGTTGAAGGATGAGAAAAAGAAGAATTTGTATTTTTCTACTCTTTATTTAATGGAATTGGTGGGAGATGAATATAAGAATATTGCAAATCATCTAGTTAATGACTTTCCTAAGGTTAAGTTTAATACCTTAACTCCGCAAAAATTTAGGGAATATGTTTGAGATTTATCCCTAAATT
>ERZ1292629.1610-Hain-H43-01um-R1-1610-length-21305-cov-6_pt1 | contig 21305 bp, 24 predicted proteins | sample MGYA00564399_ERZ1292629 | MGnify/ENA primary metagenome ERZ1292629 (study PRJEB36523, sample SAMEA6512636) | groundwater metagenome | collected 2019-01-08 | study: AquaDiva: Metagenomics assemblies of 32 groundwater samples | reverse complement strand
GGCAATTAAAATCAATATTACAATTGTTGTTTTGCTCATTGGTATAATTGTGTTAATAAGAGATACGTTAATGCCATTATCATCAATGCTATCGCTACAATGCCAATCCAGTTGCGTCTGAAAAACTTTTCAAACACGCTGCGTTTTTCTTCAAATGCTTTTTCCCACGAGGCGGGAATCTCCCGCATAACCCATTTTTTTATATCAGAGACAGTAATCCGTCCGTCCTCATCCATATCCACATGTTGATTTCCATGATAAGTATTTTGCGGCAATGCGTAATCGTCATCCTTGCCTATTGCTGCCGGGTAAAATACTGCCAGGTACACATCAATATAACTCGTCATCCGGTTGCGGTACGGGAGCAAATATCTATACACATAATCCAGCTGCTGCAAATTGCCCATGCTCAAAATTGTTGATGTTGTTATACCATAATCAATTAACGTTGATGGCAGCCACTGTATCAGCCCCGCCGCTTTGGATGAAACATTAAATGCCGAAGGGTTTAACCGGCTTTCTATGTACATTACTGCCATCAGCCAGTTGGGGTCAATATCCAGATCGTTGGAAACTTGCTTTACTTTTACTATGAAAGCAGGTTTATTGTTCGGTATTTGGTTTTCAAAAATCAACATCCTGTAATTCGTATTGGTCAATATATTCGCTTATTTGCACTGCACGCTGGTAATTTGCCTCTCGTTGCTCTGGTGTTTGGTCTTCAGTAGTATCGGCTATCATTTTCGTGTGAACAAAAGATACTTCCGACTTCGGGAACCCGTAACTCAACGCCAAATCAACCGAGTAGTAATCCGGAAGTTCTTCCTCTCTATCGCCTGTTACCAAATGCCCTAATTCGTGCAAAAGCACGGCTCCGTTAGTGGGTGCAGAGTGTTTCTTAAAAACACTGCGGGAAGCGTGTAAGGCATTTTTCCAGTGGTCGGATCGGGCGGGAGTTTTTATCTGTCCTTCATCTTCATCAATAATATTGCCGGCATAGTAAAGCAGCCGGTACGGTGTGCCTTGTATATTGTAATTTCCGGCTTTAAGCCCGCAGGCGCGGGGCAAAAACCATTTCAAAAAGTCGAAAAACGCTATTTCAACCGGCTCATATCCGGGCAGGGGCGGGAGATATGCCGTTTGTAATGTTTCGGGGCTGGCAGGACCGTCAAATTCTACAATAAGTTTTTCGGGTGATATAGGGAGCGGGAAATCAAGAGTAAGTAGATCCTCGTTTCCATTTAATGACACATCCCTGTCAAAATACACGCACCCGGTTGCTGCGCTCTTACCCCTGATGCGCAAATTGCCCTGATGATGCACGTTTAGCCCAAACCGGAGTATGACGCGTTTGCCTTGTGTTGGTATTGTGTACATGTGTCATTCTTTTTCTGCTTCTGCCAGCGTTTGTTTAAATTGCTGCAGAGATATGCCGTTGTTTGCCGCTTCTTCAAGCAGGGCGTTCATGGCATCTCTTGCTTCTTTATGCGTATCGCTGATGGCTTTATTTACCCTGCTACGAGTTTTGGCGTTGTGCCTGTAACTTTGTATAAGCCACGCGGCTACAAATGCCAGTATGACTATGGTTATTGAATATCCTTTTACAACCTCTTTTGATGTTTCTTCTGCCATAATTTTATCCTCCTTGTTTTCTGAAAAATTTAACTGCAAGAACTGTTAATATAAGAAGGAGTAATATTACCCCCACCCATAAAGCTGCGCTGCCCATGCCGGCTTCCTGCGGTCTTGGTTCTTCGTCTTCGCCATTACCTGCCGGCTGGCTTCCGCGTCCCCTCCATACGGTAGCAAACCATTCTGCTATATTTTGAAATGTTTGTACACGCCCTTCACCCCGCTCTGCTCTTTTGTCTGCTACGCATTTATCAAAAGCTGCGTTTTGGGCCGAGGTTGGAGTGAACGGAGGTTCGGGCAGATGAGTGCCTGCGCAAATATTGTCAATCTGGCTGTTTGTGATATTACTGTGTCTTGATACTCCCCGTCTCTTTGAGACGTTGGGTATAAGTACGGCTGTGTTGGCATCTAATACATAAATGCCATCTCTTTTACCGCTAATTCCTGAACAACATGGTGTTAGTGTCATAGTTTTTATTTATTAAGTTTATAAATCACAAAAATTAAAACGAGCAAGCCGAATAATACGAGCCATTTTGTGGCGGGATTGCGATTGTTATTTGTACCATTTCCGGCAGGTCTTCCGGCAGGTGTATCATCCGTACTTCTTTCGGTTTCTTCCGGCTGCCCATCTAATTGAGATATGCGCTCTGCGCTTCTCTTTAATCCTTTTTTGGCGCCCTCGTGGCGGCTGTTGTTAATTACAGTGCCGTTGGTTGTGCCGTCCATGCCTTTTAAAATAAATACATAAGGGCGATCAACATCAAGCACTTTAAATTGCCCGTTGTATGTTGGCTTGCCATTTGCGCAGGCAACAGTTATTTTGTCGTTTTTTGAAAACCATTTGCCTGCATCACCCAAATCAAGTGCAGCAAGCGGGAAATCAATTTCTTTGTTTCCTTCTTTTTCAACAAGCATGGCATATTCTTCGGGGCTGATGTGTTCTTTAATAACGCTTTTCCATTTGCCCCCAAAAAGCCCTTTTGCAGAACAGGTTTTTACCTCTGCAAAAGGCAAGCCCACGGCAAAAAAGTCAATTTCGGCTTTTTGTGAATTGTATTCTGCCTTTATGGTGTTTAGTTCTTTTTGTTTTTCGTGTGTCATGTTTATCGGTTTATGCTATTTTTCCCCAACTATTGCCTTTGTAAAATGCAATAACATTTTCTGAAAAAGTTGCTGTTATTATTTCTCCGGTGTTCGTTGTTATTGACAAAGTGTTTGGAGAAGTAAAAACTATCGGCAAATCATTACCCCATGTAATATGAGAAATCAAGGTATTATTTCTTATTGTAACAGTAGCTCCTGGTGCCGTTGGGTTTTCTACCCACCTCCATGTACCGTCTAATTTTGGTTTTGGCGATGATATTCCCAATTTTTCGCGAAGCAGGTATAAAGTAATTGCCAACACCAATAATATGGCGCCAATTATGAGTATGGTTTTCATGTTTTTGCTCATTGTTTTATTTTTTTGATGGCGTAAGCGCCACCGATTATTAATACTAATAAAAGAATAGCTACACCTACCCATAGCATGATGGTTTTGGTGTCTGGTCCGCCATCGTCAGGGCTATTGTCAGGGTCAGGGTCAGTGTTAGTGTCAGGGTCAGTGTCAGGGTCAGGGCCACCTCCGGTTAATATATCGTCAAGTCCTCCCGATTTGTACCTGGCTTTACATTCCCTGCACTTCCTGGCTGCACCTGTTCCAAAACATGTGCCTTCGTTTGCCCGGCAATATTGTCCAGCTTCTGAATAGCTATATCTACCATCACGACATGGTGTGGGGGTATTTTTATTATTAAATAAATCGTCAATGGTATTTTTCATAATATCCCTCCTTTATTTTTTTGTTACGCGTTTATAAATAATTGCTCCTACAATAAGGAGTATGAGTAAAATTACTGCTATCCATATTGCTGTGTTTGTTTTACCGGATGGTTCCTGTGGCGCGCCGCCTGCCTGGTAATAATCACAATCAGCATTGCTCAAAATGCCAGCATCGCAAAGAATCGCTAATGCTTCATCTTTGGTGCCTTTACTCCAATTACCATCACTCAATGCTTTTGTACAGCCACTTGTAACGGGTTTCAAGCCGAAGTTCTTACACATCGCCCTGCGGCCTCCGGAGTATGAATATCGTTCTGCCTGCATCATGCTTTTTTTGCAAATGGTTTAAAAATTATCAAAATAGTTATCAAAGTAATGATGCCCAAAAAAGCCAATATCAACAACCCCATTTTTGCCTGACGTGCTTTTTCGGCTTCCTGCGACTGCATGTAACTGAAGCGTATTTCTCCGTTAATACTATCTCTTAATGCCTTTTTCTCTATCCCTGCTTTTGCAGCTCCTAAACCCCCACCCAATATCGCAGCAATACCAGAGATAAGTGCTGTTATAGAAGCGGGCTCAAGATTGGAATACCTTGGGCTTGCCAGTATTGTCGCCAATTCATAATTGAATTGTTCATCATTTTCGGCTATGGCTGTTGCCAGCGCCAATGAGAGTTCATCAGGGGTGGCGGTGCCGGTTTCAACATTATACTTGCGCAATAGTTGGTTTGCTGCCACCGGGTTGCGTAGCAAGAGTCGCCCTATACGGTCTGCCACATCTTTATCTCGCCTGTCTGTAATAACTGACTTTTTGGCGTTAAAGAGATTTGCTTTATCTGATAAAATTTTTATCATTTGCTTTTGCCCGCGTACAAGCCCAGAGCAAATGCTGCAACAAGCAGTAATGCTATAAGCATCCAGCGGTCTTGTATGTTTGTTGTGCCGTTACCGTTTCCGTTACCGTTGCCAGGCAAAGGGCCGAGAATCGCATGGTCTTTTTTTATTGTAAGAGGGTCCGTCATCTTGCCTGCTAATAAATTGTAACGCAAGGCATCTTTATCAGGATGACACTTCATCACTTCGTTTACGGCTTTCTCACCATGTTCTACAGCCAGTATATCAACGGCTTCAAATAACTCATCTTCGTTATCAACAGAAAGATTGTATTTGCGCAGCACATTATTAACCTCTTGAGGATTATTGGCGGCTACATAGTGTAGCGGGTTGAGTATGTCATACATAATTTTTTAATTTAATTAGTAAAAATCAAAAAAGCCAGAAAGCCCGAATGGCTCCCTGGCTCTCTCTCTGTCTTTTTTGTGCGTTGTTACCGAACAAGCCCTTTACTACTTTCAATAATCAATCTCTGTGGAGATCCTGCTGCGGGCGCGGGTGCATTTGTTGAACTGATAGCACCTCTGCCTTTCAAAGCGAGTGATGGATCGAGAATTGCCCTGAGGACGAAATAAAACCTCAGCGTTCCGTTTGCTGCAATACTTGCAACAAACCGGGTAGCTGCATTAACAACAAGCCCTTTCACATCAACTTCGGCCTTGGTTGTATCCTGAGTCATAGAACTCTGTCCCATTACTCGCGGATAAAGGTCTTCGGATATTGACCTGGAACCCCCTGCTACTCTGGTCTCGTACTGAATTGAGTTTGGAATTGTTGCAGCCGCGTTCGCATCCAAACGAAGTTCTAACAATTCGTAAGATACGCCCAGGGTGAGTAGTTTCATCTCACCATGTGTTACGGAACCTGCTCCGGTAATGGCAATACCTGTACCGCTACCGGCACTGGCCTCAATTCCGTGCCTTGCAACACCGAATAAAACTGCATCTGATGCTGAAGAAGTTGTACTTGTAGCAATTAAACCGAATATACGGCTTGTTCCTGTGAGTTCGTCAGAGCCCATCCCACCGTTACCATTCCCACCGAGGTGAGAGTAACGGTTTTGGTTTTGAGCTTGCAAACTCTTCATTACACGATTGTAATAATTTTTGTTCATTTTATTTTTTGTTTTTGCGCTACTTATTCAACAGGAGCGTCATCTTTCTTTGTTAAAAGTCCGGCAACCGGCTTGCGCAGGAATAGTTCCCAAGCAGCCAAAGCCAGTAAAGTGAGTCCGATCGTGATTAGCGCTGTTTTCCAATTAGGCATGATTTTAATTTTTGGTTAAAGAAATGATTTGAAAACACAAAAATATAAAGGAAAAGAGCGGTGTTTGGGAGATTCTTTCACCGATGGGGTGTGAAACGGTGAAAATAAAACGAAAACGCTTGCTGTTTGCAGGTTTGCGTTATAGGTTGAGTTGTGAATTTTCTTTACACCTCAACATGTGCAGGCGGGGGTGTATGAGACGGTCAATCGCTTTTTGGCGTGTTTCGGGGGATGGTTTTTTAAGTTCCTGCACGGTAATTTCACCGGTTGCCTGCATTGTTTGAAGTTCTTTTTTTAGTAAAGCCGGTTCTTTTTGAGTGAAATATATTTCGCAAGCCCTTGTAAATGTTGTTATCTGCGTAATGGGCCACATTTTATGGGTTCGCACATTAAGATAAAGGAAGTATGAGCGCCTCTGTAGCCATTCGTCTTTGGTAATTTTGTTATCGGCATAGTCATCTTCCGCCCAGTAGTATTGTTCTTTTACTATGATATCGGCAATCATGCAGAGTTCGTAATCAAGGGGTTGCTGTTTTTCGGGGCTCATACTGTCCGGTGTGTCTTGGGTTTTGTGGAGGCGGATGATGTGTGCGTTATCCGCTTCGGTGGTTGAAATTTTGCGCCAGCTTTGATGAACGGTGATTATATCGCAGCCAATATGCCGGTTTCCCATCGCCATGCCTATAATATCCTGGTCTTTTGAATAAACAGCATAACTGTCAATATCATCAAGTATTGCCATGCCGTTTCTAAAAAATGTAAGTATTACCTCTATTATTTGCAAACATTCGGAGGGTTTCATCGGTGTGCCGTTTGTATTAACGCCTACAATGCGCCTGGCTTCTTTTGTTTTTTGCAGTGTAAATTTGCGGATATTATCCGGGGTTGGGTTTAAGTCCCTGATATCGGTATATTCTCCGCGCCTGTCAAAGATAAGCGTTTTTCGTGCCTGCTTGCCGGTGGCGGGCATGGGGCGGGTGTACATTTTTATTTCTTGTTTGTTTCGGTGAGTTTTGCCAACATTGGTTTCACCAAGTACGATGATAAACTCCGTGTCAATAGAATCGGCATGAGGTGTTGTGGTCATTTTTCGTCCTTTTTTACAGTTGCGTCTTTTCCCTTTGGCGGCTCTGCCGGGGGTTGTATTGTATTTATGCCCATGTTTTCACGGGTTTTATTGTTTTCTACTGCAGCCAGCATGGGTTTAAATTCTTTTTCGTATAATTCAAGGAATTTAGAAACTTCCTCCTGTAATTCGGCTACAAATTCTTTATTTTCCCGGCTGATATTTCCAATATCCCCAACTTTTCGCAATATTATTTGCACCGCAGCCAGCGCAGCCCTGCCTCCCGGGGATAGATGGAACCCTGTTTCGTGAAACCACGCGGCCATTGTCGGCACAAATAGTTCCTTGTCTTCCCCATCAAGAGCCATCTTGTCTCTGACACCTGCGTTATGAGTTTTAAGACGGTCTTTAAGATTTGACGGTGGAATTTTTTGGGTTACATCAGAAATATGTTTCGTGGCTTTTTCGTATTTGATAAACTCCCGCTTTCGCGGAACGTACAACCACGGAGCAACTGTCCATTTTAAAGCATAGTTGGCGCCATTAAATACATCTTCTGCGGTGCGAAGGGCATAATTGCTGGGCATGGTGTATTTAGACGGATCCGCAGTACCTGGCGGGGGAGTAAAACTTTGAGAGGCGGCTGTTTCTTCCGGTGGAGATGCACCCGGTGATGGTTCGGATGGCTGTGGATGTGGCTCATCATCATCAGGCGGGGGAAGCGCTCCAACTTTGGCAGCGTTGTTTTGTGCCGGTGGCGGAGGCGGAGGCGGTGATGTGCCTGGGGTTTGTGCCGGTGGTTTGGAAATGCCGGTGGTGGTATAGTCCTTATCAATTTTAGGGGCAGTGAGAGGGGAAGCAGAAACATCCGGGGTTGGCTCCGGATTCAGCCCCTCACGAAACGCCTGGCGGGGGTTTGATTTTTGAGGTGCGTGATTTTCGGGTGCGGGAGTTTGAACCGGTGGAGCGGAACTCTTATCCGTAGTTTCCGGAACAGTAGTTTTTTTAGAAGCGTCTGCAAATTTACTCTGGCGACTCATGGTATGATTTTAATTGTATTGTTCACGAGTTCTTCGTGTTTTTTCATAATAAGATGAATGTCCTGATTTATTTTTGGCAACTCAATAAGTTCATTGGCTTTGCGAATGGCATATCTAAATTCTTCAAGTGTGAGGTCTCCGTTAAAGAAATGTACGATTTCTATGCGAGATAATTTTGTGTGCCGCCTGATGAGCCGGAAACAAGATGCCTGTGCGTAGTATGTGATTGGATTGTAATTTAATTTGTGATGACTTTTAAATTGTTCCGTTGTAAGTTTGAATAGTTCTATGGCAGTATTGGCGACAACATTGGCAATTACATAATCCTGATTAAAAGAGGGGTTTTTTTCCTGTAACTTCTGATAAAAAATATTGAACGTTTTTTCCGTTCCATACTTACTTATAAATTTATCAATAAGCTGCTGTAGAGTGGAATAATTTACAAATTTATCGGGCATTATTTATTTTTAAAGGGTAAAGAGGGCGGGCGTTAAAGAGTATGAGATGCTGTCTCTGGCTAAAACGCCCTTTGTGCCCTCAGTGATGTTTATGCTATTATAGAGAGTTGGAACGTACTGTCGTACTGCCCCTCTCTATATAAGCGGTATTTGCCACAAGTGCAGCCGTTCATGCCGATAGGTCCGAAAAACCCTAAAGGAAACTTTGCCGCCTTGAGATCTTCATACGTTGGTTTGAGGTTGCCGGCCTCGTACAGTTTTTTGAGAGACAATTGGTCTTGGGGTAATTTGCTCTCTGCTGCTGCTGCTTTTGCTGCGGCTGCCTTCTCGGTTTCTGCTTTGTCTGCGGCTGCCTTGTCTGATACTGCCTTCCCTGCTGCATTTTCTGCTTCAATAACTTTCGCCTCGCTGGCATCTTCACGTAAGCCCGCTGCCTTTGCACGTTGAGAAATAGCTGTGCGTTTCTTTTCTGCGGCAGCAATTTCCGCCTCGCTTGCATTTGCGGGAAGGTTTACGGCTGTGGCGCGTTGTGCGAGTTCGGTAATGCCTTCTTTCTCATCCAGGAAGCGTGTTATTTTGTTTGAGGCATCCTCATCTAATTCAAGGAGTTTGTCTTCAAACTCCTGCTTTTTATCCCATGCCTCTGATTTGTTTTCAAACCTCTTTTTGGTAGATAGATATGTCTTTTCCTTCTCGTTGTAACGCCTAATGGCGTTTTGGGTAATCTCGGGAAGGTCTTGCAGATTTAAACCGGCATCTGTCATTAAAGTACGGTGTGGTGTGTTTATTGTGTCCATAATTTTTGTAGTTTTTGATATTAGATTTTGAGATTTTGAAACTTCGTTTTAATTATTTTACAAAAATATGTAAAAATGAGTATAGGTTTGTGGAAAATTATTAACAGAGTTATTAACAATGGGAAGGGGGTATAAAAAGGCACAGATTATAGCAAACAGGGATGGTATTCCGTTTTTTGTGGTTTGCTGGTATTGTCCGGGACCCTCATAATGCTATGCCTTATATGATTATGCTGCTTTTTTCTCAACTTCTTTTTCAAGTTCCCGCAGGGTTTCGTTGAGTTTATCAATTATTTTGTCTATCGCCTCCTCTGCGTCTTTGAGGGCTTTTTGGGCTTTTTTCTCAAATTCTTCGTTGCGGGATATGTTATGGCTCATTGCTTCCAGCATGTCGCTCACCTTGCTTTTTGCTGATGTTTTGGGGCTTCTGCGGGCTTTTTCTGCGCCTTCAACAAGTTTTTTAACTTTTACTTGTTGTTTTGCCTTGGCTTTTTTAACCCTCTCTTTTGCAGATGCCCGGTTTCGTGCCCGCTCTTTAAGAATTGCCCGGCATTCTTCTGCTGAAAGTTTATCAATATCCTTATTGGCAAGCACGGCGGTCCGTTTGTATTTTGGTGCTGGCTTTGCGGGTTTCTTTACCGGTTTTGGAGGGGGCGGTTCTTTTTCAGCTTTTTCAAGCTTGCCCTTTAATTCCGCTACGGTTTTTTTCATAGCACTCACCTGATCGGCAGTAAGCGCACCGGAGGCAATAGCCGCCTCCATGTCTTTGATGTCTTTTTTTAATGTTTTTGTGTTCATGGTTAATTGTTTTTAGTTTTGATACTTCATTGCAACTTTCAAGCCCTTGATGGCGGCTTGTGTATTTTTCTTATCTTCGGCAGATAAGTATTTTACTGAGACGGAAAGCCCTTTTATTGCCTTTGCATAATCCTCTTTGGTAACGGCTTTTACTTCTTCCTTTTCGCCTTCGCCCTTTGGCAGTGCATCCGGATACCTGGAAGTTATGAGTTCAACCACATTTTTGAACTCTTTTGCATCTGGAGATATTTGCCCGAGTGCTTCGCTTTTTAAGATTTCCTCACGCAGATAGTTCTCTGCTTCCGGGGGCAGCTTGCCGGCATTAATGCCCTGTAAAAATACGTATGGTTTCATGCTGTTGCTAATTTTTGATTATTAATATAATATTCAACTTGTCCCTCATTATACCAATCATTACCAATATGATATTGGTATTGTTTCTTTGGTTTAAATCCAATTTGCCTTTTAAATTGTTTAACAGAAAATCCAACACGAATATCTGTAATTATTCCTAATTTCGTTTTGTCTCCAACTTTATATTTTGCCTCCCCATTTTGAAGTCCCTTTTTTACCATTGAACCGCCATTTAACATTGGTCCGCCTTTGGCGTACCCATAAATACTTTTATAATATTTTACATTTTCGTCCCAACTGCTTTTAGCATCGGACGAAAAAGCGAGATGGGATAGTAGCGGCTTGTAATGATTGCCTTTTGCATCCATTACTTCTGCTTTTGTGCGACCCTTTTTTATTACCTGAATTGGAGTATTACCCCATATAGCATATTCTGCTGTTCCACCATTAGTTATTAAACCGCCCTGCATGGCTGCTTTTCTGTGTGCGCCCTGCAAAATATCACCAAACGTTGAAAGTTTATGCAGTAATTCAAGGGTTTTGCTGTCTTGCTCCATTCGAAGTCCTGATGCTTCAAGTTCTTTCGTTAATGTAACCGCCTTTCCTCTCTCATATTCCTCATCGCGGGTCCTCATTACGCGGATGTCTGCCGGTTCTTGCTCTCTTTCTTCAGGATATTCTGTTGCGCCTACATCAATCATTTCTTTTATTGATTCAAATGCGCTTCTTTGCAATTCAACGGTTTCTTTAAAGGCGTTATGGAGGCCGTTTACAAGTTTGCCGATGTTTTTTGCCGGGATGGTGGCAACCATGTTTCCACGGTCCGTAGCAAATTCACCTTCAAGTGTGAGCGCCATAATGTTTTTGTCAAGGAAATATTTGCCGTATTTCTGCCTGCCTTTTGGAGTGAATAATTTAAAATCCCCCGCATCATGGTACACTCTGATGATGCTTAAATTTCCGGAAGTTTGTATGCTACTTCCACCCGTTAAACTTTTAATGTATGGTAATGCTTTTAATATCGGCATGGTTACGCGCATGGCGCCTTGCTCTCGGGTGCCTTCGGCAGTGAAGCCGGCGGGCATGAGTATGCCTTTCCTTCTGCCACCGTCTTTTGTTGTGAAATCAATCAGGCGGCCATTTTTAAATTCTTCTTTTGCAAATGCCTGCAGAATGTTTCCGGTAACGATATATTGTAAATGGCGTGTTTGGGCGGCTTGCTCTTTGACTAACTCGTCCCATTGTTTCAATATGTTTTCCTTTTCGTCTTCGGTGATATCCCATTTTGTTTTTTGTAAAATCGTATTGAGTTTTTCGTCTTTACTCATCGGGAGTTCAATTTTTTGGTCGTTGCTTGCTAAAGCAAAAACCGCACGTATGGCGCTGGGGGCGAAAGGGTTTTTGGCTTTACGGTTCAATTTATAGCCGAGGAACACAGCTTTTACGCTATCCGCATCTGCTATGATTGAAGGATATGCGTAAGCATTACCGGGTATAAATTCTTCAAAATATTGAGATAAATATTCTGTCTTCCGGTCATACCCTTTTCTGATTTCTGCGTCCCTGTCGTTTCTCTCCTGCTCAAACTGTTTTTTTTGTTCTTCATCGGCCTCTTCTATTTTCTTTACGAACCTTTCGTTGAGGGCGTGCAGGTCTGTGTTATTTTGTTCTATAATATATTCTTTAAATTCATCCCGCAGTTTTTCGGTATATTCTTTGGCATTTACCTTTGTGCCCTTCGCATCAACCATGAGTTCTTTTATCATTCCTTTGATTTCTGCCGCTTTCATTGGCTTTTTAAGGATGTTTACCTCGTTCTTTTCAAGAATGGTGTTGCGCCCAAAAGCGCTTAACCCGCCTGAACCAACAATGGCAATTTCCCTGGTTATTGTTTCGGCTTCCAGGTTAAGTGTTTGCACTTCAAGGTCATATTCACCGGTTTGTTTCAGATAATCAATCTCCGATTCGTAGGTGGATGTGATTTGTTCATAAAATCCTTCCTGTTCTTTAACCGTTAATATTGCCACACGGCCCGATGCCCGGTGGGCTAAATTTTGCTTATCCGGCTCACCTTCTTTATTAATACCGGCAGGATCTCCTATAGAAACATTGAAAGCGGGGTGGGCTTCCAGAAATTTAAAAACAATTTCATCACCATAGCGGTTCAAAAAATCATCAACGTCAAGCACTCGCTGACTTGTTTGCTGCGAACTGGTGGTATTAGCATCAAGTGAGCGTAATTTTTTCCGTAGCATAAACATCATTCGCATCTCGGATGGAACGGCACTTACTACGTAATCATAAATTGGTGCATGAATTTGCCCTACTCTATTTATACGCCCTCGTTTTTGTATTTCAATATTAATATCAAGTTCGGGTTGCAGGATTATCATTGCCCGTTGCCTCACGTCTTTTGGATTTAGCCCCGTGCCTTTAAAAATGGCATGCATACTCGCACCGGTGGCTGCGGTTTGGTTCATAAGAAGGCAGTCAATTTGATTGTTCTGGAATTTCCGCACCGCCTCGGTGATGGTGGGCTTGGGCCTGCTCTCTATAACGGCTTTGTTTTCGTCAAGTAATTTCAATCGCCTGCTTCTGCCGGTGAGTTCTTCTACGTTGTACCCGGCTTCTTCTATCATTGTGCGTAGCACGTCAATAGGTGAAAAGGTGATGCCTGTAGAAATTTCATCAATCGTTTTTCTCAAAGCTGTGTATTCTGCCCGCATATCCGAGGGCATCTCATTAATGCCGATGGTACGGTTTTCCGGTTCGGGGCGCTCCGGGGTTTTAACTTTATACTGAAGCGTTTTTGTCAGCATCATTTTTCCTATTGACGAAAAATCAGTAGGAATAACATCGCCATTTTTCACCGGGTTGCCTTCGTCATTTTCAAGATTATCAAGTAACGATTCCATTGTGCGGGCAAATACCACCAGCACCGACTTACCTTCTTTGAGACGCTGTATTGCGATTTTTGCCGTGGCTTCGGCTTTTATCGCGAAAAGCAAATTGTAGATGAAGTTGAAAACGACTGAAAATATCGGGTACTTATCAACGCCCAGCTTCCTGCGGCCCTGAAACTCCTTCACCTCGGCATATTCTGCGGCAAGGGCTTTGTCTTTGGCTTTGAGATAGGGGTTTACGTAGGTTTCCTGAAAATCAATAATAGAGTTGAGCAAACCCGTGGCGCCATCTGACATTGCTTTATGCTGATCTTCATAATTAAGGTCGGGATGGCCGGTTTCAATTTGCGATTTATCAAGCGCCCACCAATTTACCTCAACGTTTTCAAAACTTCTCTCTCTGCGGATGAGTTGCTGCTCGGCTACGAGTTGTGAAGATAGCACCTCCTGCAGAGCTTCGCCCCCGCTTCTGATTGCTTCAATAAGCTGCTCAACAGACATGCTGGCATCTATCATGGCGGTTTTGGTGGCGTAAACAGGCATGTTATCAGGGCGTTTTGCAAATGTGGCGGAGAGGAATACTACGCCTTTTGTGCCGGTTAATACATCCATAAAATATTTGCCTGTGTTACTGTCTCCGGCTGCTTTGTGGCTTTCATCCATTACAATTACGCTGTTTTGTGCAACTCTTTGTAGAAACGTCTTTTTGGGCGAGTCACCGGCTTTGGCAAATTGCGAATAGGTGGCGCAGATAAAATCATAATCGGTAAGATCGGCAGAGTCAATAACCCGCTTGTGGTCATCATTCATATTGGAGCGGAACAGTACGTTGCCGTCTGTGTCTTTTATATCGGTTTCCCTGCTTTCATTGTTTACAATAAATGGTTTTATGAATTTTCGCCCTATGTTTTGCGTTTTGCGGTCTTTATTATTGCCGTAGCTTGGGCGGGTGATAACTTCCAACCCTTCTTCTCCGTCTTCATCCAGTTCGCTGATGTCCTGGACTTCTTCGGGGCGGGTTGCGCGTTTTACTTCTTTGTAGCCGGTCATATTTTCATAAGGTGCCGGTACCTCTTTTTCGGTTTTGCGGGTATCAAGTATGTCCCGGTAAATATCTGTAAATAGATTGGATTTTGCTGTGAGAAACACCGGCTTCATGCCCTGCTCAATGGCATAGCGTATCATGCCTGCGGCTACGCGCCCCTTGCCTACGCCTGTTTGGTCGGCTACGATGCAGCCCTGGTGTTTTTCTTCAATATTGTAAATGGCGAGGGCGAGGGCATCCACCTGCTCGGCACTAAATGCTTCGCACATGCAGCGGAGACCTTCTGTTTTTTCATCCGGAGTACAATATGCGCCAGAATAGCCGAGTTTCCATGCTACATAAGCATCAACTCCATTAACCCTGCGGCCTACGGTTTCAAGGGCTTTTTTTAGCTCATAGCGCATACTTGGCGGCACGATGGTATCAACGCTTTCGCAGAGTTTGCTTTCGGGGACGTAGGGGGTTTGTCCGTTGATGGGGCCGCCTTGGTCGTAAAATTCACGCATTGGATTTTCGGGTTCAGCAATGAATATTTTGCCTGTTTTTTTATGTCTGAATGGTTTAAACGAGGTTAATTCGCTGCCGTCTAAGCTTTCAAAATCCTGTGTATTCCATCCATCGCCTGTTAGTTTTATTAATTGAGGTGAAAGCGGAAAATCATGGCTTATTCGCAATGTTTTTATTTCTCTGCCGTTTTGTAATGTTGTTTCCATTAAGTTTTTACTCAATTTTGTTTCTACGCAAAAGTAAATGATTTGTTATGATATTTTTAATATAATTTTTCACAGTGTTTTATTAATCCGTTCAAAAAGCCCGTCCCAATCTTCAACAATTTGTGATGAAAGAGGTTGCAATGCTGTGAGAGCTGGGTTGTTAAGTGGCGGCAGCCCTTCAGGGTTTGCCTTGCGCCCTGCAATGAGAATGAGGCGTATGTCAAAACTCGTTCCCATGCGGGAGTAGAGGTTGCCGGATATGTTAATAACGTCATGCACCTGATAATGTTTGTGCAGGTACATAAAGAAGTTGCGGTTTTTGCCCGCTTGTATGCGCCCCAGCTCGTCATGTTTTGTGTGTCCGCCTATGATGATGGCGGCACGGCCCGTGTCTCTCATTGTGTCAAGTGCCCGCAGCGCCATGAGGTGTTCTAAACCGGTTATTTCAAAGCCGTCATATTGCACCGGCTCGGTGCTGCCGAAAGGCGGGTTGGTGATTACGGCATCAAAAGAATTTTCGTACCCGGTGAACGGCTCTGATGCGTCTTTGTTCCATACTTCTTTGTATCCCTGCGTCCAAAGGTGCTTTCTGCGGGTGTCGTCCAACTCATTGACAATAAAGTTTTCGGGCTTTGAGGCGATGGTGAGGAGTCCGTTGCCGGCTGAGGGTTCAAAAACCTGGTCAGGGAATTTCCATCCGCCCTTATTTCTTATTGCATAAATCCCTGCTAAATATCCAATAGGTGCTGGTGTTGAATATTGCTGTTTTAAAAACGTGGTGCTGGTGCGATGAGCAAGATTGGGCTGCCGTTGGTATAATTCAACAATTTTATTGTATTTATATTCGGTGCTTCCTTGTTTCAGGGCAATGCTACGGGCTGTTTTTACAATTGCGAGTTCCGTGAGTTCCTGTGCCTGGTGGAAATTGGTTATGTTATTGTTTTTGGCAAATTTATCAACTTCCCGCTTGCTTATTTTTTCATCTTCTAATAAAGCAACAACGATATCCGCTATAAATTCACGTTCATTTTTGGGAAGCGTAATAGGATGCTCCTGTAATACATGAGATAATACTTGCAGGCGGTATGTGATTGCCTGGCTGCCGATTGCTCCGCCACCGCCATATTGGGTGCCGTTTACGTGCCGGGTGAGTTTGTTGCAGCAATGCAATATGTCTGCCTGGTTTTTGCCGTTGTTGAGTATTGTTGTTGCCCTGTCGCAACATTCGTTGAGTTCGCAAAGTTCGGTGAGGCGGTTTGTTTCTACCAGGAAACGCCTGCGGGGTTCGGCATCGTCTATAAGCTGCCGGAGGTTGCTGCACAAATCATCGTGTGTGGGCTGGTTGGGTGGGGCGGTGAAGTGGGCGGGGTTTGTGGGTTGAAAAAATCCGTTTGGTTCGTTTTGTTCCAAATCATTTTGTACCAAATAAATATCTTTAATAGGTCCTCCGGGTTTCATATTTTCATTCATTCCTTCTGCAACTTCTTTGGCAATTTCATAGTCGTCCCAATCTTCTACTTCCTGGTTATTATTGGAAGTGTCATATATTGTATAAACCTTGATGTTATTCTTGGTTTGTGGCTTTATTACAAATATTTCACCACCTTTGGCTTTTGGAAGTTTCCCGCCTTTTTTAAATTCTAAACCACCAAAATCTTTATTTATCTCATTAAAAAGAGATTTATAGGTGTCCTCATGTGTTTTTTTTATCATTTCATCGCTTTGCATTGCTGCTTTGCAGAGTACGTAACCGGCAGGGAGGTTGCAGGTTGCCTCTGTTATTTTTTGTTTTTTAACACCTTGCTCTGCAAGAACCTGGTCAAATATCCGGGCAGGTGTGCCTTCATATATGCTTTTTTGGGGTGTAAGTATTGCAAAATCCTCATCAATAAACGCCTCTCCTCCCTCTAATTCATAAGTTCCTCCATTGCAACTGATGCCACCTTGTTCGTGTGGCGGTCCTATGAATATGCCGGCAACAATAACGGAATGATTTGATGCTTGAGCTGTTTCTGTTTTTTTGATTTTATCAACAGCTGCAGTTCCAGGTGATGAATGTAAGGAGTTAATGTTTCCGCCAAGTTTCATTGAAAGATTTAATTGACTTGCAACTCTCGGATATTGCTGAATGATGGTTTCTTTATTTTCCCTTATAAAATCACTCGGCAATTTTTCCGCTAACTGTTTTTTTATTGCATCAATTTCTTCTTTCGTTCCATTTTCGTATGCGTTATCCAATTCTTTTTTTAATGATTCCCTTTTAACATAATTATTCAATGCTTTGTTTTTTATCGGAAAATAAACTTTTCTCTTCCACATACCTTTTGTTGCATTGGCAAGGCCCTGTTCATTGTTATGGTATAAATTCCCATCAGGAGTTTTTAATAGCCCATCTTTTTCTCTTTGGATTATTGTTTTTTTTGCGAGTTCAATGTATTCCTGCTCATATTCTGTTTTGTCTTTTAAATCAATGTCCTTGCGAGAAATTAGTTGGTCGTAAAGTGATTGGTAATTATTCTTGTATAACGGAATTTCAATGTTTTCAGATTGCCTCCATTCTGATTTTGGATGGTCAGAAAGTCGGTATCCTAAACCGCCAATAGTCCAATATTGACTTCCGTAAATATGGGATAACTTGCTATTATAACGGATTTGTGCCTTATCTAAAATTTCAGTTATTTGTCCAAGTGTCATTATTTTTTCCGACTTACTTTCATTTATAATTTCATAGTCATTTATTCCATGTGTTGTATGGTTTTTTGAAACTTGTCCCCCATTTTTCATTTTAGGATATTCTATCGTTTCCTTTTTTGGAGTAGGCATTTTATCAAAATATTCACTTATTTTTTCTTTGTCGCTATCACTTAATTTGTTTTTGGTTAATTTATCAATCCATTCTGTAATATTTTCTTTTTTTAGAAATCCAGTAATTGCGTCTATGTGATTTTCTCCGTGAATGAAATTCCATTTTGAATTATATGGTCTTTGGTGGTCTGAAAATCTTAATTTGTGTCCTGCGAAATTCAAGTAATCAGAACCAGTCATTGCATTTGTTTGTGAACCAGTCCATCGTGGTAGTGCTTCTATTATTAGGTTTTTAACACCATAGTTTGAAAAGTATTTTGCACCATCGTCTATTTCGTTATTTATTTCTTTCTTTCTTTCAATAGCAGTGATAAATCTTTCGTGAACTTCTTTTATTTTTTCTCTTATTTCATTAAGTGCATCTTCTTTATCATTATAACTTTTATTGAACACAACAAGTTCTTGACCCATTTGTGAGCCGTATTTCCCAATCCAAATGTTCACATTTTTTTTATCATAAGTATCTCTTTCTGATAAAATTGGTATTTCAATTCCTCCATAATTAACAACGGTTTTACCAATTCTGTTTAATCTTTTTTCAATCAGTTCATCGGGTATATCCTGTTCCGCCTCTGAAATATAATTATCTATTTCCATAATTCCGCCTCCGTGTTCCATGTTCGCCGGTTCAAAACGCCAGAAACGGCTCCATTTTGGGTTTGTGGTGATGGGGATGCGGGTTTCTTTTTTGTTTTTCAGAATGACGGTGATAGTGTTGGCGCTTTTGCGGGACACCGTGCCTTCGCTCCCGCGTATCTTTTTGCCTTTATGCCAGGCAATAACTTCATCACCAATGTTCAGAGATTGCTCTGCCTGGCGTTGGAGGTCCTTGTAACTGGCTATGTCAGCTTTTACTTTCATGTTTTCGGTGATGGTTTTAGGCAGGATGGTTTTTTTGATTCTTTTTCAATTAGCGTTTTCATGGTATTAAGAACCTTCACTGTTTCGTCGGGAAATAGAATTGCTAATGCAAAAAGCCCGGATAAAAATCTTGTTTCTTTTGAATCGGACAATATTCCAAGTCCTATCAAAGTAGCACCGATAATTTTTCTGTCAGTTTTATCCATAATGCCACAAAGATAATATCAAAAACCGCAACTATTTGCGGAAATTATTAACCGTTTTGCATTTTTGCTTCAAAACGCCTGTTTTTGCGGGGTTTCGGGAAATCCGGCTTTACAGGGTGCGTTGTATTGTACGATCTCGGGGCGGGCAATGGTATTATCTGGTGCTATTCGGTATAGGCGATGGCGGCTGCACTTATGGTTATGGATGGTAATTTGAGCAACTCGGTGGCACATGCTTCAAGGGTGGCGCCTGTGGTTATAACATCATCTATGAGCAAAAGATGTAAGCCGTTGTAATTATGCGGGTCTTTGGCGTTGAGGCGGTATGCATTTTGAGAGTTTATGCTTCGTGAAAATCTCTTTTTGGCGGTTTGTGAGGTGATGTTGATAACTTTTTGTAGGAGCCGGGTGTTGGGGCTGCGAAGATTGCCTTGGGTGTAATATCCCTGGCATACCCCATTGGCAATAAGTTGTGCCTGGTTGTAACCGCGCTTGCGCTGCCTGCTTGGATGCATGGGTATCGGCACCACAATATCTATTACGCCTTCCTGGTACGTATTGTTGCGGATGGCGCTGCCAAGTATATTGCCTATGGCAATGGCGGCATCCTGCCTTCCGCAATATTTGATGTTGTGCAAAAGGTGCTGCACCTTGCTTTTTTTGGTGAACCGATAAAGGCAGGTTATGGTTTTTACGTTTACCCTGCCCCACAGGGTTTTGGATGGTGGAGATTCGGGTCCGTTTTCAGCTACAGGCAGGTGGTAACTACAGTGGAGGCATATAGCTTTTTCTTTTTTATATAATAAGTTGCCGCAGGCGGCACAGGTTACGGGGTAGAGGAGGGATAGGAAATCGTTAAAGATGTTCATTTCCACGCTTTTTCTTTAATGTAAATTAATCCGGAAGGTTTCCATTTGGAAAGAATGAGTTGATTAACCCTGATCACTTCTTTATCAGAAGCGTTTTCAAGGATTAATTTCCTATAATACGGAACGACCTCGTTTCTTGTCATCTTAAAAACTGTATCAAGCCGTGTTTCGTTATGCTTCATTTATTTTGCTTCTTTAGTATTGCGGCTATTTACAAGTTATAAAACAGTTTTTAATTTTTTCCTGCACACAACGAACTTTTCCTTTCTATCAACATCGTAACAATATGAACAAGCCATACATTCACCTGTTCCAACTAATACACCTGTTCTTTTCAATCGGCAAGGAGTAATTGATATTTTTACTCCGTTTGATTGTCTTGTTTTATATTTTACTTTTCCCATCGCTGCATCCTGTCTGATAATTTAATAATTTCTTTTTTTAGTGATTCTTGTCTTTGTGTCATTTTTGAATTTATTATTGAAAAACCTGACAGGTGCTACGCTACCTGTCAGGATTTGGTTTTACCGAACAATTTGGTCAGCGGTGAGAACATATTTTGCTTTGAATAAGTATGGATTTTTCCGTTTGAGAACTTGGGAGAGCTGTAAACTGTCCAAACTCTGAATTCTTTTTTGGTGAAAAGTTCCAATGTTTTGTTCAACGAACAGCGTAATGTCTTTGATATTTAGTTTTTTCATATTTTACTTTGGGTTCTAAAACATAGTATTCTATTGGTCTTAATTGTTTTTTAACCATATCATAATATTCCGAAACAATGTCAATTCCAATGGAATGACGCTTCATTCTGTTAGCAACGATTAAAGATGTCCCGCTTCCCATAAATGGGTCTAAAACGGTGTCTTCTTCTTTTGTAAAAAGTTTAATAAACCATTCGGGTAATTCTTCCGGAAAGGCTGCAGAATGATTTTTGTTATTGCATTCTGTTGCCAAATGCAAAACATTTGTCGGGTATGCTTTATCTCTGTCAAGCCAGTTGGAAATATTTTTTCCGAAACCGCTGCCAACTTTTGAATTGTCTCTGATTTTGTCGGTGTTGGATAAGTTTTTTAGTCGTGTTTTTGCCCAATCACCCATCGGGACCATAACTTCTTCTTGATACATTTTGAAATGGCGGTCTTTATTGAATTGTAACAACCGTTCCCAACTGTCCCGAAAGCGATTAGGCCACTTTCCTGGATAGGAATTTTTTTTGTGCCAAATAAATTCTTCTGTCCAAAACCAACCTTGTTTTCTCATAGCTAAAATGAGTTCCATGACATAAGTACTCCGTTCACCTTCTACAACTTTTTCTTTGATATTCAGAATAAAAGTTCCAGTAGGTTTTAAGACTCTCAAAAGTTGTTTAGAAATTGGAAGAAACCAGTCGACATACTTGTCATGATGAATTCCGCCATACGTGTTTTTACGTTGGTCAGCATAAGGCGGTGAGGTTACAATTAAGTCAACGGAATTGTCTTCAAGCTTTGCAAGTTCACGTTTACTGTCACCAAGAAATAAATCAGTCCGTATTTCCATTTTTTTAATTTTATGTCTGGGTCAAATTTAGAAATAAACTGTTTATTATTTTTAAGGTCATTGAAAAGTTGTCCACAAAATACAGTGTCTTGAAGCTAAAATGTTTCTGTCTGCACGGTCGCCCAAGCGGTTTCTGCTAACAGCGAATAACCGCAAGCGTGGGCTTTTGCCAA
>ERZ1292629.1608-Hain-H43-01um-R1-1608-length-21313-cov-5_pt1 | contig 21313 bp, 38 predicted proteins | sample MGYA00564399_ERZ1292629 | MGnify/ENA primary metagenome ERZ1292629 (study PRJEB36523, sample SAMEA6512636) | groundwater metagenome | collected 2019-01-08 | study: AquaDiva: Metagenomics assemblies of 32 groundwater samples | reverse complement strand
ACCGAACGGTTTGTTCCGCATGGTCGGCAAGTCCCCCTGCAAAGCGTTGTGCGCCTCCCGCACGAGAAGTTTCCTGATGCTTTTCCATGAGCTTCATGACTTCGGTCAAATCAATCTCGATCTCTCGCTCATTGCCAAGCTCCTCCGTCATTTCAACGGGGAATCCGTAGGTGGTAAAGAGAGTGAATACATCCTCAGGAGTCACCGAGCCGCCAGTAGCAAGCTTCTCGAACTCACGAAGTCCGTTCGCAAGTGTTTTCCTAAACTGCTCCTCCTCTTTCTTAAGCTCGTCACGAATCTTATCTGCATGCTCAAGCACGTGAGGATAGTGGTCGGCATAGACGTCACCGTACCCCTTAGCAACATCTGCCAAAATCGCATCTTTAATACCCAAACGATCCGCCTCGCGGATAGAACGACGAACTAATCGACGAAGCACATACCCTGCCTCAGTGTTTGAAGGAGTAATTCCTTCTGCAAGCATGAAAGAAGCGGCACGCAAGGCGAAGTGGCGGGACAAACGGGACAAATGTCCCGCATCCGACGGGACAAAAACGGGACCTACAGTACCCCACAGTACAGTACAGAACAAAGAAAAGACTCTTGCGGCTGCGCCGCGAGCAAAGAAGCCGAGGACGGAGGTTCAGGTCGAAAGGGACGCCCTATGGGACGCGATCGTTTCCGAGTGGAAAATGCCGGTCTCTACCTCGACTCAGCTTGGGCGGGTCGGGAAGCTGGTTTCCGAGTTCAAGGGGGCCGGGGCCAAGCCGGAAGAGATTGCCGCCCGTCGAAAGGCCATCGTCGAGCGGTGGGGCGATGGGGCCAGTTCGCCGGAGTCGGTAGCGAAGCACTGGACCGAGTTAGAACCCGCCGCCGGAGAACTCCCCTGGCATCTACGCCCGGAGGTGGCGGAACTTCTCAAGGGGATGAACCAATGACGGAAAGCCAATTTAGCGAAGTGGCGGCGGTGATCCTTCGGCTTTGGTCCAGCACCGCGTTTCAGAAAAGCTGGAATGCTGAAAACCAGACCGTCGCCTATCAGCGGTTCGCCACGTTCGACGTGGACGAAGCCAAGCAAGCCTTCCGGGCGCACCGATTCGACAAGCCCAACGGTCGTGAGCCTGAGTTCGCGGAGGTTGCCGCGAAGCTCTGGGCGGCACGAAAGGCCAAGGGTGGGGCCGGGCCGGCGTCAACCAACCTTCCACCGTGGCACGTCGTCAAGCTCTGGGCTGAAGATCGCAGCGACGACGATTTAGAGCACTCGCGGTCGTTCCTACTCCAAAAGTTCGGCGCGTCGCTGATGCACCCCGACAGGCTCAAGCCGTTTGTCGAATCCTGCCCGCTTCGCTCGCCGTGCGTCCTCATGCTCTGTTGGGCGGTGGACCACAACCACCAACTCACGTTCAAGCGAGGGACAGACGAGTGGCATTGGGTCTACGACGAGTACGACCGGAATCGACGTGGCATCGACCGGCAAGCCTTCAAGGATGGTTTCCGTGGACGTGGCGGCGTCCAGGTTGCGGTAGTGTCGCCGGAAAATGACCTGCGCAGGTCGGGAGAACCGCTACAGCTTCCGTCGGCAGACGAGCGGATCGAGGGTGGGGAATCCTCGACGGAGATCATCCCATTTTGATCGTGGCCGACTGGCCGGGGTTCAGAGGAGAGTGATGATGGAGCCAAAGCCCTGTTCGATTAAGGACCACGGCGTTCCACGCCAGTTGCCGGGGCGCGGCCCGAACGGTCGTCGGTTCTGCCGGTGGTGCCACAAGGAAGTACCCAAAGGCAGGCGATCGTATTGCGACAGTGGCTGCAACGCCCATGCCGATTTCAACCAGAGCAAGCACGTCGCCGTAAGACGTGACGAGCGAAAATGTACGGCCTGTGGAATTGCCGGTCGTTATGGCGGATACCCGCGTGAGTGGTCTTTGCCGAGACTGGAAGTCGATCACGTTGTCGCGGTCAAGGATGGAGGGAGTCACCACCCCGACAACCTACGGACGCTGTGCCACGCCTGCCACGTCAAGCGGACAAAGGAACAGCGAAAGGCATGGAAACAAAGAGGAACGTGAGAACTTTTACCGAAAGGAACGAAGATGAAGATTCCAAGCAGACTGAAAACCGTAGCGAAGTTGTGTGCGACCGAAAGCACGCGGTACGCGATTAACGGCGTGTGCCTTGAACGGTTGGAATTGAACAAGTGCCGAATCCGCGCCACCGACGGACGCCGCCTTTTCGATTGCACCTGGACGGACCCAGAGCCGAACGACCCGCCGCGCGAGAAGTTCAAGGTTGTCATTCCGGCAGACCTGTGGAAAACCGCCCTCGCCAGCAAAGAAGAGGATGTGATCCTGGAAGAGCCGATCGGAAAGCAACTGCTCCGCTTTGACCGTGGCGACTGTGCGATCGTAGGCGAGTACGACAGCGGAGCGATCTTCCCGGAAAGCGGGGACGCGATTCCGAAGTACAAAAAGTCCGAGGGGCTTACGTTCGGCATGAATCCAATCCTCTTGTCAGAACTTGCCAGCGTGATCGACAAGGCGAACTACCGCGACGGGAATGCTCCGACGTTCCAAGTGGTCGGCCCAGACAAGGCGATGGTCGTCAAGATGGATACCGATACGCTGTCTATCGTGGCGGTGATCATGCCGTGCGCATTGAAGGACGAAAAGTAGCGAACCCCTTTGACCTCGCCGCCGGCGGGAGAGGAAAAGATTCTCGGATTTCGTTTGACAACCGGCATTCCGTGTGTCATGCTGAGGGTATGAACATGAACGAGGTAACGATCGAAGACCTTTGCAAGTTGATGGACTGGTCGCGCAGCGGCTTCTATCGCAGGCGAAATCGCAAAGGCTTTCCACCGCCGATGTACCGCAACATGGACGGCTCGATTGTATTCAGCTACGCGGCGGTCAAGCGGTGGGCGAAGTCGTCAGAGGTCAAGCCGAGGAAGGGCAGAGCATGAAGACGGCACAGGAATGGATTGAGTTTGGAAAGACCGACCGGCAAATCAACGACGCCGTGACGTACACAGAAGCGGTTCAACGCGACGCGCTCGAAAGTGCCGCGGAGATCGCGGACGACAGCCTACTGAGTCACAAGCAGATCGCCGCCGGGATTCGGAGGTTGAAACCAACATGACCATCATAGACGCACTCAACGCCGCGAAGGCGAGTCCCGGCAAGATCGGGGCGAGGTGTGTACTTTGGGTCGATGGGACCGGGATACTGTTCGACTTAGATTCCGACGATTGGGAGACGTATGGCGAGCCGTCGTCACTTTGGATTCCGACGTGGCAAGTCCTCGCCGAGTGGGAAACCGTGGCGTTGGAGGAAAACCGATGAGCAAGTGGGTGACGAAGGCGGGCGTGGAGTTCAAGGGTCGATTGTTCAGCGGGTGTCTGATTATCGACGACGACGGTAAGGACCACGGAATTAGTTCTACGCTGTGGCCGCGATTCTTCGAGCCTCTCGCCGAATCGCGGGAGCCAATCCTGGCTGGCGAACTGAACATGGCGAGAGAGCTATTTACGGCCCTGCAATGCGGCGACGAGTACGCGGTGCGGGCGTCGCTCGGTGAGCTTATCAGCAAGCCGTCGCCCATCCCCAACTCGTGGGATGCGGACGTGGTGACGGTGAATAGGGGGACACTGAAACGGATTCTCGATGCAATCGAATCCGACCCTTACTACGGGCAAGGCAATACCGCTTGGAACAAGGACATGGCCGAACTCCGCTCCGTCCTTCGCGCGGCCGAGAAGCCGGAGTGTGAACATAGAAAAACCGGGTCGCACTATGGCGGCGGATTCGAGCGAGACGGCGAAGTCTGTGACGAGTGCAAAGCTGTGCGTTTGTATGGCCCCTGGCAGCCAGCGGAGAAAGGCGGTCCACGATGAAGGACGGAGGACCGGCATTTCCATTCTGGGTTGGACGGGAGAAGGAAAGTGAAGCCAACGGCGGTATGTCGCTGCGGGACTACTTCGCGGCTGCGGCTTTGACGGGAATGTCGAACATGGGCGCGATCGTAACTATCCACAACGGCGACATTCGGATGGTCGAGTTACCAAAGGACCACGAGCGAATCATCACGGAGCTTGCGTACCGTTACGCGGATTCCATGCTCGCAGCACGGGAGGCCCAGCGATGACGGAACTGAAAGAATGGGGAATCGTCGCTGTGCTCATGGCGGTGCTGTGCGTGTGTGCGTTGTTGCTGTGGGTAGCAAGATCGTCGTGTGAAGCATCGGCCTACAACCATGTTACCGGAAAGAACGTTTCGACCTGGGACGCGATGTTCCTCGAACTGAGAGTGCAGGAGGGTGCCCAATGAACCCCGAACGAAAACTAGGCTTGCTGACCGAGGGCTTCCGGCTGTTGGCGAAATGGCAACTGTGGGTGGGAAACCACGAGTGCCAGAGTCACGAGGAATTGCGACAGCTCGAATCCATCATCTCCGCGCTCGACAACGAGGCCAAGCCCTCGTCGAGTATCCCTGTCAACGCCGACGATCTAGAGCGTCACCTGTACGAGATGTTCGTCAGCGTTGAATACATGGAGCAGTGGGGTCCCGTCGCGGTCGAGGTGCAGCGGTTGATTCGGGAAGCGGTGAAGAAGGCGACCATGAAGGACGGTATTACGGTGGGATGTACGGTGTTTCGCGGTGGAGCGGGAGGCAAGGGGGATTGCGTGGTGGTTGTAGAGAATCCAAAGCCCACCCCTCCCCCGCCCGACGATGGGCTGGCAATGGAGTTGGGAAGGGTTATTGACTCGCCGGGTCCAGGTTGGCTGGATCGTCTCGCCGCCCATGTTAGACGGATGGCGAATGACGCGGTGAAGGCCGAGAGAGATCGCTTGACAAAAGAGGCAGCAAGCGCAAAATGCGGACCGCCTGGAGTGTGTAGCTCCGAGCGGCCCTAACACGGAACCTCTTTACGGGAGGCTCGCATGTCTGACCCGATGTATACCTCAAAACTCGAATCGTTGGAAGGTCGGCGGTTTGGACGATGGTTTGTCGTCGCATACGCCGGACGATCCAACCGGGGCGATCAACGATGGCGGTGTCGCTGCGATTGTGGGCACGAGCGTGACGTAAAACGGGCCGCTATGCTTCGTGGCGACAGCCTGTCGTGCGGATGCTTACAGGTCGAGTTGGCGAGAACGAAGCTTCAAAAGCGAATGACGACACATGGGGCCACGATCGGCGATAGATGGACGCCAACATACAAAAGTTGGCACCGAATGCGAGAGCGTTGCGAACGAAAGGGCCACAATCGTTATGCGAGGTATGGCGGTCGCGGCATTTCCGTTTGTGCGCGGTGGGCGACGTTCGAGAACTTCCTCGCGGACATGGGCGAGCGTCCAGACGGACACTCGATCGACCGCATTAAAACCGATGGCAATTACGAGCCAAGCAACTGCCGTTGGGCAACGCGGAAACAACAGGCAAGAAACACAACGACGAATCACCAGTTACGGTTTCAAGGAAAGACAATGTGCGTGGCTGAATGGGGTGAGTGTTTGGGTATAGCACCGACAACGATTACTCATCGGCTGAGGCGAGGATGGACAACCGCAAAGGCGTTGACGACCTCCATCATCGCCCAAGCCGACGCGAAGGGGGGCGAAGATGTCTGAACGTAGAAACACGCCTCGCCCGGACGACACCTTCACGCCGGTTGATCCTGCGAAGATTCGACCGGGGATGTTGGTGCATGCTCGGTGGGCGAAGCGCGGGTGCGTCTGGCGGATAAAGAAGTACGACCCGCAGACGGGAACCGTGGAAGCCGAGACGGTTAAGACTCAGAAGCCGATTACGTTGGTCGTGGCCGATCTTGTGAATGTGAGGTGACCGATGCCAGCAAGTGAACAGTGGCCGAAGCCGTGGAGCCAGGGCATTTTTGGTGGTGGATTGGCTTTGTTGGGTGCAGACGGCGAGGTTATCAGTTTTTTCTCTCAAGGGGATGGTCCATTGCTTGACTGTATTATCGCCGACCACAACGCCCTCGCCGGTCGAGAGCCGGAGGCTGCTAAGGAAGCGTTGGATTGGATGGAGAAGTTCTACGGCAAAGGCGACAACGGAATCTACGTGTGTCCGCTGATACTTCCTGATATTCTCTCCCGCCTCCGTCCGAAGGGAGGGCAGCATGAAGCTTGAGAAGTGCGTGTGCGGGGGCGATGGATTCAATGGAGTCGGAGCGACGTTCTGTCTCGAAATGTGGTGTCGGGTGCGGACACAAGGAAAGACGATGAAGCAATCTGCAATCATGTGGAACGCCGCGATGAAGGCCCTCAAGCGAAAGAAGGTGAAGCGTGCCAAGTAAGGTCAAGCGGGTCAAGAGCGTGCTGGCGTGGGGAGTAACCCTTAGAGGAACGATTCTTCTCGGCTGGCTAACGCATGTGAGCAGGGACTCGTTGGTTCAGTGGCGCAAATGTCAAGGTAACGACGGACAACTCTACAAGATCATCCGCATCCGCATCGTGCCAGTGAAAGGAGCCAAGCGTCGTGGCAAAGCCAAGTAAACCCAAGCCCGCGAAGAAATCATGGGGCGACCAAAAGGGCAATCAGTGGGCAGACACCGGGGCGTGTACGTTCGTTGACTATCCGCTAAAGAAGAAGAAGAAGAAGAAACCCAGGCCCGCGAAGCTGCCGGAGTTGAAGGCGTGCCCGTTCTGCGAAGGGAAGTTGCGGTTGATGACCAACATGGTCGGAAGATTTCTGATGGTTCACGACTGGCCCGACACGGAGAAGTGCCCGATGTACAACAGCTATAAAACCAAGCGTCTCGCCATCCTTGCCGCCAACCGAAGGGCCGCTACGGTTTACAAGGCCACTGGCGAGTTCTGTTCCCCGCGGTCCGACGTTCGCGTAGTGATGATCGGCGGTGGGGGAGGCGGTGGCTCAGGCAAGGGGCCGAAGGTTGAGCGGGCGAAGGGAGCGAAGTCCAATGCAAAGTGAACCCGTAGCGGCCGTGGTCGAAGTGCCGAGGCCGATTCGTCCAAGGTTGGAAGGCTACGTCTATCCGCACGCATACGGAGACAAGATACTCTGGATCATTGGGAACAAATCTGCTGGGCTGTTACCTAGTCCGCTCGCCGCGACGTTCATCATCCCCGCCGAAGGCTCTGCCGACTCCGAGCGGATGACTTTGACGGAAGCGGACTTGAAAGATCGAGCAATTCACTTTGCGATGAGATTGGGCGATAGACCACTGGCAATCGGCGATCTCGTCGCCTTCGCCAAGAGCTTGCCCGGCGTCGTGGAGGAAAGAACATGAGCGGCGGCAGTTGGGTGGTCATAAATCTAGAAACCGGGAAGCGAGTCGGTCCGTTCTTTACGTCTCGTCTGCGTGCGGAAGAGTTTGCAAGAATGTGCTGGTTTAGATGCGAAGTGCGGAGTGCTGGATAATGCCAACCGATGACTTGGAACTCGCGTTGCAGGAAATGGAGAAGCGGTGCGAGGCGGCGACAGAGGGGGAGTGGAAGGTAAATGAAGAACAGGCCCACATCTTCACCGGGCCGGGATACGCCAATGAGGGGCAAGGGCCGTACCTCCAGATTGCTGACTTAGGCGATGCGATGGAGACGGAACTTAGCGCGGTACAGACGAGTTGGAATCTGGACTTCATCGCTAACGCCCGTCAAGACCTTCCTCGCCTCATCGCGGGGTTTAGGGCAATGATGAGGGTGTGCCGTCAAATCCAAACGCTGCAATTTGAGCCGGAGAACTACTCCGAAGATGATCCGAGGCACTGTTTCCACCTTGCGGGTAAGATGATTCGAGAATCGGCGGACAAGGCTCTCTCCCTCGCCCGGTCGAAGCTCGCAGGAGACGCAAATGCAAGCTGAGAACACGCCGCTACCGATTCTCGATTGCAACGACTGCGGAGCGTGCTGCACGCACATCGGCACGCCGCCAGGATTCGCCATGTTCTTTGGAGCGTGGCCGCAACGCGAGATAGAGCAGTCGCCGGATTGGGAAATCTTCCGCAGCATGCCCGCCAAGCTAAAGACGGAACTGCGGAGATACTATCACGGCGTGTTTGTGAGCAAGATGATCGTTGATCGCACCTCAATCGAGACGCCATGCCTTTGGTACAACGAAGCGACTCGGAAGTGCCGAAACTACGAGCATCGCCCGACGACCTGTCGGGAGTTCCGCGTTGGTTGCGAAGGGTGCATGACGCACCGAGCGAGGATGGGCGTAATCTGACCCCGGCGCGTATTGGGCGATCTGAACGAAGGGATTGGAATGAAACTTGTGTTGATCGAATGGGTAGACTCGCACTCCGGCAAGGGTTGGCAACCGCTCCGCGACATCGCAGCCAACGGCGAATCGGTGCGGTGCCGTTCGGTTGGCTGGCTAGTGTCGGAATCTGGCGGGTGTAAAGTAATCGTGCCTCACATTTCAGGAGGCGAGAAACAAGGCATTGTGCCGTATGGCTGTGGCGACTTGTCGATCCCGGATCGCAGCATAATCAAGGTCCGCGTTTTGGCGAGCCACGCGATCTGACCTTTGCCGGGATGAAAGGAAAAGAAAATGAGAGAATCTAGTATTAAGTTCAGCGGAGCGATCGCTACGGTTGGATTCGTCGGAGTGCTTTTCGTACTGTTTATTTCGGCGGTGATCGGAGCGGTCTGTTGGACCTACACGATCAACTCGTGGCTTGTGTTCGCCGGGAAGCCGCCTAGTGTCCTATGGTGGCATGGCGCGTTGATCGGGTTCGTGCCATACGTCGGGCAGGCGTCGATACCCGCCGCCGTGATTACTTGGGTTGCGATGATGTTCTTGGCGTAAGGTGAACCATGCTGCTAGCCCTACTCATCGCAATCTCCCCCTACGTCGATCTCAGCGTGAGGCTCGACCTACCGATTCCCGTTTGCGAGCCGACCCTTGTCGGCGTCGATGGCAAGCCGCTGGCTTACCCCCCGGCTAGTCCACTGGTTTTCAACTTTGGCGAGACGCCGGTGCGGGTCGTGATCGCTTCGACGTGTCAGTACCCGCGTTGGATCTGTCTGAACTACCAGATTTTCTGCGATTCAGATTGTGTCTACGCAGACGTCGGTCGTGACGCACCGAAAGATGAGACCGACGAGGACCGATTGCCGTCGGCGTTTTTCTGTGAGACGTTTTGCACGTTCGGGGCGGTTGGTCGTACATCTAGGTTCGACGAGGTTGGCGAGGATGCGATTACGTTCTCAGTGCCAAAGCGGTGCTGGTCGCAGGTCAAGCAGGTGACCTGCCGAATCGAGTACCACGCTTCAAGCATGGCCGACATTACCGGAGACTGTAGAACGACTGCCTGGGATGCTCGACGCCTTATCGAATCGAAGGCGCGGAACCGGCTGAGGATTTGGGCCTATCTACAGAACGAGTGGTCAGCGGCGGCTAATACACAAGCGGAGTGGGATCGGGAGCGCGTGGCCCCCGACCCTGACCCAGATGGGATCGAGCAGGGGCCATGACCCGCCGGTCGGCTTGACAGGGGATAGGCGATTTCCTCCGTTGACAAGGTAAAGTCTTAGCTTACGGTACTAGGGTAGGGCGATGCCCGGAAAGGACAGGTCGTCAAAATGCCAAAGCCGGTCAAGAAAGTCAGGACGGTTAAAAGGCCCAAGGGACCGAAAGCCTAGCGTGGCTGAACCAAACGGCAACGGCAATGGCAACGGAACCGTCACAAAAGTCCTCATCGGCGTGTTTTTCACCGTCGCCGCGTTGCTGTTGCAGGCCATGCTGAACATGCGAACCGTGAGCCAGCAGGAAACCACGATCAAGTCCCTGGAGGGGGATTTGAAGCTCGCAAGCGAGCGCCTTGCCAGAGAGGTGGGAGAGCGGGACAATGCGTGCGAGATTCGCGTGGCGAAAATCCTTAGAGAGAACGATCGCGTCAAGATTGAGGACGTGGAATCTCGATTGAACGCGATCACCGACAATCCGAAGAAGGAGTGACCGATGCCAGAGACCGAATCCATAACGTGGGCGTTTCCACTCAAAAAAAAGCTGAAGCCAAACTGTCTCGACGAGGCCGGTACAAGCCAGCCGTGGGTCTACGTCAAACAGCGGATGCACGTCGAGGATGACGACTGTCACGGCAACTACTACGTCTGCACGACGCACTCGAATCCCGCCGATGAAGTGGTGTATGCCGAGGACGATCTGACCGATCCAGGAGCGGCCTAATGAGCGAAGAGCCGGCAAAGAACGGCGGCGGTGGCACCCTGTCCAAAATAGCCGGGGTGGTCGGCCTGTTGCTCGCCGTGGGCACCTACTCCGAAATGCGGCTCCGTGAGAACGACCGCAAGATTCAGGACATCAAAGTCGCCGTCACCGAGAGCCTCACCGGGAAGGCCAGCAAGGAACTATACGATGAGTTCAAGAATCGGTACGAGCGAGACATCGCAGCGACCGTTTCGTATCGAGAAAAGCAACGCGAGGACATCAACAAGAATGCCGCCGGAATCTCCACGCTCCGGTCGAACCTCGAAGAGACAGAGCAACAGTTCCTCGCGTTGAACTCGGGCACGCGAAATGCGACGGCGCACGCGCAGCAGTTGTTTCAGTTGTTGTGGCACGCGACGATGAAGGATACCCCGATGCCGGACTTGCCGGATGTGAACGGCGCTTTCATCGTCCCGACCCGCCGAAGTTTGGGCGAGTAGAAACCAAGTAGCGGCGATGCCGCAAAGGAGAACCCCATGACCCCCTTTGACCCAACGCAAATCACGACGGTGCTGACGACGTTTGTTTCGTCGTGGCTCGGCGCGTTCATCGGACTGTTCACCGGGCTGCTGAGCCTGTTCGGTCTCGGCACCGGCGTCTAGGACTCTTCCCTCCAAGGCGGGTCGGTAGCGGCCGAGAAACCCTACCGGCCTCGCGGGGGAAATAAACGTGAACGCGGCTTTGCTTATAAAGCCGGTGGAAGTTGAAAGGGTATCGAATGAACCGAATCCAATCGAATCCAGCGAAAGAAGGCCCGGCATACGGGACGATTAACTCCGGCCTCATCACCCTCGCGGCGATCGTCGTGTTCGCATGCGTCTGGTGCCTGGTTGGATGCGCGACGAACATCAAGAACCAAAGCGAGGTCGGTTTCCGATGGGGAACCGAGGTCACGTTCTTTTCCCGCGCCGCCCAGACAGCGCCCGAGGCCGCGACCGCGACGTTGAAGTTTCCTCCGCTTGAGGAATACTTCCTGCGGGAGCGCAACAAAGCGACCCCGGCCAGCGGCGTGACGGAGTCGGACCACCTCACCACGACCACCATGACGACGATCGGGAAAACGGAGTCGGTGAAGCCGTGAGCGAGACGTTCGCCGACAACCCGCGAGCGATGTTCGTCCACGATTGCGAAACCGGCGAGACGGTCGAGTTGTACGTCGGACCGTCGATCTTGAAGTCGTGGGCCGAAACGCTGCGAAGGCAGTTTGAGGAGTGACGCCGTGAACGCCTACGCGAAACGCAAGGCCCTACGAAACGAGATTCTGCCCGAATCCAGGAAGTGTGAGTCGTGCGGGCATTGGGAATCACCTAAAGCGTGGATCGTGATAGCCGACGACGCCGATTCGCTGGACGCGGAATTGACGACGGAGTTTTACTGTCGCGGATGTTGGTCGGCCCGACAAGTGACGTATCGACCACTCCCGAAGCCTTTGAGGCTGTCGAAACCATGAAACTCGGAACGGGGATTACCGGCGGCTCGTTTCGACGATCCGACCTATCCCTGGTTTCCACTGCGACCGGCGGCACGTCCACGCGAAAGCGGTTGTCGCCGGTTTTGATGGGGTGAGGGTGGCCCGGCTCCTGGGGCTTCATGCCGTCGGAGCTAACGGTTCGATTCCGTCAACCCCGGTTAAAGCGATGTTCCTTACGACAAAAGACGACTGCGAGTGGAGCATGAAAGGCAAGTGTGCGATTTGCTGGCGCGGCGCGGATCGTCAGTGCCGAAATTGCCGACGGCTGGTTTGCGGCAAGCATGACGGGAATCCGTGCAAGTATTGCGAATGGAAATCCTCGCTGGCGGGACGCGAGTACGACGCGAAGTACCCGCTGCACAGTAGTCGGGCTAGGCCGCGACGGATGCCGATTGCTTTTGATTGAGTACAACGCGGCGAGCGCCGCAACGCCAAAGGGTCAGTCCGCCAGGGCCGACCAAACGAACCCGCGAACGTCGGCTTCATGCCGTGTGGCACGGGGCAGCGTGTCCTAGCGGGTCGGAACGCGGGTGGGGCATGGTGGGCTAATGCCACCGATCGGAGCAGTGGCTCTGAGTGCCTGTTATAAAAAGTCGCCGATGAGAGATCGGCCATCCGCTTTGAACCGTCAAGGATTGCTTGACAGTTGACGCTGGCCGTCGAGGTGGTCGGGGGACCGCCCGGCCGAAGAAACCGCCTACGCGACGGGTGGGCGGCGTAGGGAGCGAAGGATGGACGATCATACGGTCGGCGAAGGCATCATCGAGGACTTGCAAGAGGTTCTCGACATCCTCAATCGCGGCGAACGTCTCGAAGTCCATCTTCGCGTTGACGTCGTAGAGAGGCCCCAGGAAGCCCGCTAGGCGATAGCACCATGCTCAGACGCCCGAATCGACATCTTGCCCCCCTCGTCGCGTCCTGCGTGGCCGTGGCGTTTCTGGCGAGCTGCCTGAAGGATGCCGTCCAAGTCCAGCCTGGGGCCATCCCGGTCAACGTGCCGGTTACGGCCTCCGTCGAGGTCGATCCGATCCTTGCCGCTCAGGTGAACCAGCTTCGGGCTGAGGTCGGGCACCTACAGGCCCAGGTGAACATCGGGGGCGGGAACTCCGAAATCGTCGCATGGATTGCCGTCGGTGGGCTTGTGCTGAACCTACTGTCCGCCGGGCCGATCGGGGCGTGGTGGTACGAAAAGAAACGCCGCCCAGCTAGGATTCGACGGGAAGGCGAAAGGGCGACAAGGCGACTATGATCCGCCTCTTTGTGAAGCTGATGAAAGGAAACCCATGAACGATTTTCTACGGTCCATCGGAATAGGAACCACGGCTGACAATGGCGACTGGTTCTACAACAACCCATTCGCCGCCCAACAGAGCATCGGGCAGATGGGCATGGGGCAGTTCGGGCCTGGGCTCGGCTACGATCGGTATATGGCCGACCGGCAACTGGCCGAGCAAATGGACCTATCAGAGCGGCTTGTCGGCGACAGAATGCGCATGCAAGACTCGCTTTCGGCAAGAGGATTCGGCGCTGGCGGACTCGGCGACCTTGTCAATCGCTACCAGGATGCAAGCACGCCATGCGAACCAGTCACCCAGCCAATCATCAAAGGCGGACCCGCGTGGTGCGGAAAACCGTTCCTGTTGCCCGCCGATCGTGAGTCTCGCGTGCCTTGGTTCACGCTGGCGGCTGGCGTGTTGCTGGCGGCGATTTGGCTGTGTTTGAAATGACGACCTTCGCGTTCATCATGAGTTCGCTCGGGTGTATGCTCGGTCCAGGCGTGCAGCAGTATCGCGGACCATGCCAGTGGCTAGACGTGACCACAGACGGGTTCACTGACCTGCGCGACATTGCAGCCATCCAGCGAGACGCCGGGTGCATCATCGCAACGTGTACGATTCGACCCGAGGCGTTGATTGATGGGGGATGCCCGTGAACGAGGAACCGAAACCGCTGTACGCCTCCCCGGAAATCATCGACTACTTGCGAGAGCTTTGCATTAGGCAGAACGAATGGCACACGCCGAGGGAACTGGAAATCCCCTTCAAGGCTCTTCCGCTCCTTTTCAAGGGTCGCAAGATCGAACCATACCCGAAACCGGAGTCCGACGAATGAGCGACTACGGAATAGGCGGCAAGCCGAGCCGTCTGCGGGTTTCGTTTTGGGATTCCTTGTTGTTTTTGTCCGCATAAGTCTGCACCGCAACACCGAGCATGTTGAGCAGCGAGAGTGCGGTCCCGCCTGGAATGCCTTGTTCTTTCATGGCTCGCCAAACGTCACGAAAGCTAAGCGGGACGGAAATCTGCTCGGCAAGCGACCAGCCAGTGATCTGTTCTCCGACGACATTCTTTGCCTTCTTTCCGCCTAACTTTTCACGGAGAAGCCGGTAGGCGTTGATACCGAATCCAAGCGGCGGAGAAACCTTGGTTTCCAGGAACCGAAACAGCGTACTTCCGTCGATCGGCTGAATCTCGCCAGTTCGCGTTTTGATCCCGCCGTTCCACGGCGAGAACCGAGCCAAAAGTACCGCCGCCTGTTGCAGCCCCATCATCGGGTCGATGCGAGAATTGCCGATCCTAATCTTGCCGAAGTCCGACGAACGCGGGTCGGTTTCGATGTTCCACTTTTTGTCCTTGCCTGGATCGCCGAGCATGGCGGTCAGCGCCACGCCCATCGTCCCGTAGAACAACCCAAGCCCGCCGAGCGACCGCGCGTACTCCGTTGCGATAAGCTTCCGCGTGCGCCAAGTGTTGCCCGCCTTGCGTAGCGGCTGGCCGGTGAGCAGTTGGAATCGGCTCCACACGTATCGCGGGGCGAAGAACACGGTTGCCAGTGTGGTCGCCGCCTGTGTGGCCTTGCCCAAGTCGCCGCGTCCGGTCGCCACGTTGACGTAGTTGGCGATGACCGCCGCCTCGGCGTCCGTAACCGACCCACTGCGACCGAGCGAAGCGACCATCGAATCGAACACGTCGGCGCGGAGAAGATTGAGGAACGTGACGTATGCCCGTTCCGACCCGGCCACCAGTGGGATGTTCTTAGCCCACTGCGACATGTAGGCTTCTTCCTGTTGGGACAGTCGTCCGTGAATGCCCGTCAACGCCAGCTTGGCCCGCCTGTAGAACGACGAATTGGGACGGTTGGCAATTTCATTCATTACCCGCGATTCGGCGGCTTCCGACGCGAACGACTTGAACATCTCCTTGCCCGCGTTCTTGGCGAGCAGCGGGTGCGACAGCGACAGGAATCCACCTTGTCGTCCGACCGCCGAGAAATCCATCGACGTGAGAATCGCCCGCGAGGTATTAAGAACTTCCGCGCCACCCTCGATGATCTTCTGTCCGGTCGTTCGCTTTGCCCGTCGATCCTTTTCCAGTCCGCGAAGAAAATCCGCCTTCGCTTGCTCGGCCTCGAACCGCAACTTTTCGCCTTCCGCGTCGAGCTTGAGCGGCTTGCGGGCCCGCTTGGCGAAGTCGCCTTCGGATAGCCTCTTTTGGTAGTCGTCGATGCGGTTCTGGGTGCGTTTCTTGAACGTCGCCAGGGCCGTTTGCAGCGTGTCCTCGGTGGACTTGAAGTCGCCGGTTTTCTTGAGTTCGTTGACGGCCTTGATGAGTCGCTTTTCTTCGCTGCTGGGCGTGCGGCGCTCCGGTCCAGTCTTTCGCGGAGCCATCTTCGCCTGCATATCCTCGATCTTGCCGACCTGCTGCATCTGGCCCTTGAGGTCGCGGAGCGCTACCTTGATTTCGTCCTTGCTGAGCGGCTGGAAGTGGCCGTATCCGGAAATCGCGTCCATCGTCTCGCGGCGCGTGAGGTCCGGCAGAACCTCCTGCAAGTCGCCATGCACGGCGTCAATCACCGCGTCGCGTTCGCGGATACCCGTGGCAACGTAGTGTTCGGCGAGCTTGCTGGCGTAGCGTCGAATCTGGTCGTTGTTTTCGAGCTTCGTGTTGGTCGTGGGCTTCGCGTCGGCAATCGCTTGGTTCCACGCGTCGGCGAGGAATTGCTTCGCCTTCTCTACTTTGTCAGCACCAAACTGAGCCTTCGCCGCGTCGTAGAACTCTTGGATCGGAACCACGCCGTAGGCATTAACGAACGCCTTGGCGAGCCGCACGAACGCTGGAACCGCTGCCACTGGGTTCGACCACGCAACGCCCGCACCGGCGATCGCGGCTTCCTTCCACGCCGCTTTGAGTTCCTCTTGCGCTGCTGCTTTACGGCCGCTTCGCGGTCGTTTCGGTGGTTGCGATTGCAGCCTGAACGCCTCGTTTGACGCCTTCTCTGCTTCGAGCGTTTCGATGCGGGTTTGGTGTTCCGCCAGGCGCTTTTCAAGGTCGGCAATCTTTCGTTGCTGCGCCGCGACTTCCACGCGGTCCTGCGTGCCGAAATCGTCGCCCTTAGCCTTGCGCTTTTGGGCGAGCATCTTGGCGAGCGTGAAGTCCTCCAACGCCATCATCCGGCGAGCGTTCAAGCCGCGTCCCGTCTCAGTGCCGACCGCTTTGTTGGTGTCGTAGAGTTCGAGCAGTTGCTGGCTCAGCGCTTCCTCTTGAAACTCCAACGCGGCGATTTGCTCGACTGGAATCTTCGTCAGATCGGTGTCGAGTTGATCGGCCACCTTGTCGTACTCGTTTTGGAGCGTGACTTGGCGGTGGAGCAATAGAGCATCTTCGAGGTCGGTCACGGCGCGGGGCGTCTCGCGGAGTTCGGCGACTAGAGCCTCTTGGCGAACGGGGTTCCGCTCGACGGTTTCCATCGCCTCATCCCAGACTGTGCCGAATGACCTGGACGCCGGTTCCATCGCGGGCCGCAAGCCTCGCTTGGCCCGCTCCTCATCGACCACCGCGTTCTTGATCGACGTGGGGCGTTGCTCGCCTAGTACAGCCGGGACTTGACCTTGGGCTTCGGCTTTTGCTTCTTGACCGGCTTTGCTTTGCACTTGGTCGGCATTCTGGTTCTCCTGTTGGTTGCCTTTCCTTGACCATCTAACGTGACCGTCTGGCTCTACGACAGCATCGACGATATTGGCGTCTACAAGGTTGCCATCGTTTAGCAGAATAGAGTTCTCGTGATCCACGCCCGCGAGGACGTTGACTGCGTGCCGCGAGCCGTCGCGCAGCACGACGACCGTTCCGGCTGGCTTAGAATCAAATAGGGACGCTTCTAGCGTTTTGTGTGCCGGATGGACAAGGCCACTGGCGGTTCCTTTCGCAATCTGGGCATCGTTCTCGGCCTGCAACGCTGCATTGGCCGCGTCTACTTGTGGTCCTGTTTCCGGCTGCGACGCGATGAGTTCCTTGACCTTTTCGGCCCGCTCTTTCCGGGTGCCGGGCTGGTCGTAGCCCGCGTCTTTGAACACCTGGATGCTTGGCACGGGGTCGGTTTGCCCGGCTTCGACGCGCGACTGGTAATCTTCGATGATCGCCTTGTCGCCCCGATCGACAATAGCCTTGACCCCAGCCGCCGCACCGGATAGCACAGTGCCCACCAGCCCGCCGACCATGCCCGACTTGCCAGCCGCCTCCAACGAGTCCACAAGCGTTCGCTCTTTGTCGTAGGCGTGGCGCGCGATTTCATCGGGAATCTCCTGGACGGCTTCCTCGAACGCATTGCCGGTGGTTGACTTGAGCGCCTGCCGAACAACCCAGCCGTCCGTCGCCTTGTCGAGACGCTTCAAAATCCTCAAGGTCGGAAGTGTGGCTCCCATCGGCTCGGTGATGCCGGACACCAGCCCGGAGAGTCGTGCAAACGCGCGCGCGTCCTCATCGGTGCCCCCGGCTTCCTTCACTTGGCTGTAGGTCGCTGCGTAGCCCGTAACGAACCCGCCAGTGGCAACGCCAGCAACGCCAGCGAGTCCGGTCGGTAGCATCGCCACGCCACTGCCAAGCCCCTCGCCGATCGCTTGGACGGCGCTGTAGCGGGGATCACCAGACGGTGGCAACCATTCTTGGGCTTTGTTTTGAATCCCCTTGCCGAGCGACGTGAGCATGATTTCCTTCATGTCCGGGTCGCGGCCCATGAGGTTCGCAATCTCGTCGATACCGAGTCCAGCCCCTTGAATGCCAAGTCCGACCGTACTCATCGCCCCGCGCGGTATGGCTTTAACGAACTCGCCAGCGGCACGTTGGATCACGCCAGGCTCGGTGACTTCCGACGAGAACTGCGGACGAGATACAAGGTCTGGAGCGTCATCCGGCTCGGTGAACTGCGGGGCTATCGGCTCCCAGAGCGGACCATCTTTTGACTTTGGAGTGGATGCGGGCTGCGACGCCCACGACGACAGTTCGCTGAATATGTCACCACCGCCAATGGACGGCGCAGGCGGAACTTTGGTTGCTGTTCCGCCAGACGACCACGCATTCAGTTCGTCGAAAATATCCGGCACGCTAGCCGCCCTTCAATGCCCTGAGTTCTGCGGCGAACTCTCGAAGCTGATCCTGTTGGTGCGGCGGCATGGTTGCAGGACCGCCAGGAAAATCCTTCATTAGTCCGCGCAGTCCGCCCTCCAGCGATTGAATCCGTTGCTCAGCGGGCGTCATTTCGTTCCAGATAATATCCTTGGTCTGTTTCTCGACTTCCTCCGGCGACACAACGGCGGCGGTTCCATTGGCCCCTTTTTGGCCGAGAATCTTCAAGGCTTGCGTTCGTGCTTGCTGATATGTGCTCCGCTTGACGCCGGAATCCTTCTCTTGCTTCTCCGGCTTGATGACTTCGATCTTGCCGTCGTTCTGTAGGACGAAATCGTACCCTTCCTTGACCTTTGCGTCGTAGTTGCTGACGCGAGTTCGAAACACGGATTCGGCCTGTTCTGGCGTGGATGGCGGTTCAGCCGGAGCAGCCTTCGGACCATCGGCCCAGGTCACGCCCTTCGGCACCAACACGCCACCACCTGGCATCGGAGTAACCCCGCCATTGTGAACACCAGCCTGAACCAACTCTTCATATGTCGTCGGAGCCTTCTGCTGCGGATACCGCTGCAACATCTCGCGGGCCTTGACGATGTGGGGAGTCAGGGCCGCGTGCGCCGATCGACGCTCCTCGGCGGGCATGTACGGGTTTCGGTCGATGTTCTCGGATTCGAGAAGCAACTGACCGAGCCGATCCTTGGACCGCTGGTGCTCGGCAGTCATGGCCGGATTCTGCGACGGCATGGGAACGCCGCCCGGCGAACTCATGCCACCTTCGCCAGCCGGACCTTGACCGCTCGGTGACATATTCGGCTGCCCACCTTGCGCCATTGCGGCCTGCTGCTCGTATTCGCTCAGGGCCGCCGTGGAAAGCTCCGGCAAGGCACCAGCGTTGATCTGCTGCATCCCCTGCCCGGCGTTCGGGTTGCGACGTAGGAAATCCTGATAGATGTCGCCCTGTGCTCGCTGCTCTTCGATAGCCTGCTGGCGGTCGAGAATCTGCTGCTGCATCGCCCGTTGGCCAGCCTGTTGGCCGCGCTGAAGCTCCTGCTGGTTGCCGAAGTTCCGAGCCGCGACTTGATCCTCGCGCTGGTACTGCCCCATATCCATCAGGAACTTGCTGAGTCCGCCGCCCAAGCCGCCGAAAACCTTCTGTTGCTGCTGGAAGTCGATGAGTCCCTGCTGGTCGGCTACCTCTTGCTGACGAGCCATGCGGCCCGTGAAGAAGTTGATGCCGGACATGATGCGAGGATCGGTAGCGAAGTAGCGATTCATCATTGACCCCAATCAGGCGTAATAGGCACCATCCCAAGCGGGCGACCACGTTGACGGGTTGCTGTAGGTATTGCTGGGCGGAACCGCCTGCTGGCCATAGTATTGGTTCATGTTGTAGTCATCTGGTTGCCACGTCTGGCCCGTCCACGGCTGCGTCTGTTGCGGTTTGAACCAGTTGTTCAGCCCTTGAGCGAACCCTTGCGAGATGCCTGGAGCCGCGCCAGCCAGGAACGACGAACCCGCGCTCGGATACTGCGGCGAGCCGCCCGTGTTCTGGCCCTGCATGAACCCGAAGATGGGATTCGCCGGAGGAGGGACGTAGTTTGGTGCCATGATCGTTTGCAGGTAGGTGTTCAGGCCGTTGCTGCTCATGGTCGAGCGGTTGCTGGCGTCGGTGCTGTAGAAGCTCGCCAGATTTCCGCTGTTGGTCGCATCCGATTGAGCCATGAACTGCCGGGCCGCTTGAATGTCGCCCCGTAGAGCCGCATCGTAGGCCGCTTCCGAGGCGTCGAGGTTTCCCTGGGTCGCCCAAGCATTCTGCATTCCACCGAATTGATACCCTGCCCGCCGGCCACCAAGCCGTTCCTGGGCCGACAGGGTGTCGCCGCTCAGCCCGCTGAGAAGATTCACCCGGTTTCTGGTCAAGTCCTCGCCGAGCCGCCTCTGTTCAGCCGACCGCTCGGTCTCGTTGATGGTCTTGTTGACCGCCGACACCGACGTGGGCGACAGACCCCGCGAAATCAAATCCTGGGTGATGGCCGCTTCCTTGTTGCGGTAGCCGGTGTCGATGTCTTCTTTTTGCTGGTCGCCGTAGCCTTCGATGTCCGCCTCAGCCTTCGCGTACCGATCGCGGTAGCCCTGCATGATCTCGGCGTCCTCGCCCGATAGACCACTCAGAAAGCTGGTAAGCCCCGCGCCTTGATCTTCGAGAAGCTGGTCGCCGCGCTGGTTGAAGTCGCGGAGGAAGTCGGTGCGGTTCCGGGATGCACCTTGGTACAGGCCGAGCGCGTCGTTTCGACCGCGACTGCGAATGCCCTGCAATTCCCGTTCGGCACGCTGAGAGCCGGGATTGTAGGCCGCTAGTGCTTGCGGGCCGACCTGTTGGGCAACTTCAAGGGCGTGGGCAATCTGGGCGTCCGTTGCCGCCGCCGCCGCTTTCTGGGCCTTGTCTTGCTCCCAGCCGCCCACCATCGTCAACAGGAAACTGAAGATGGAGCGCGGCGAAAGAAGGTTGTCGCCACCTCCACCGCCGGTATCCTGGTTGTTGGAAATCGCAGCACCGGCCCCGGCAGTCAGGCCAGCCGCAGCTATTGAAGCAAAGGACATCGCGGGTCTCCTTGTGGGAGCAGCGGATTCGCCCGCTCCTCAACCAATTCCGCCTCTAGTTTATCAATGTCCGTCTCGCGCGTCGCATGAAACGTGGTCCAGATCGTTTCTTCGTGGGCAATCGCCGCCCGTCTGGTCCCCGGCGCGGAAACGAACGTGCAGGGTGCTTTGATTCGCTTGGTGCCGAACTCTTCTGACCAGACCGTGATGTCGCCCTTTGAAATCACGGCGATGTGTTCGGTCTTGTGAACCTTGCCGGTCAGACCAGCGCCAGGCGGAATGGTCATCTCGCGGGCGTACAGACCGTCGGCGAAGTAGTGTTTCAACGGCAGTTCCACGGTCGGAAAATGGACCAATGCAACCTCGAATCGGTCCACGGCATCGTCGGCTGTCGGCTGAATCTCCATACCTAATCCAAGCTTGTCCGCGACCCCGTAGAGGCCATCGCAATCAACCGTCGTTGCTCCGGGTCTTCCGGCATGCTCGGTTTCTTGCCAGCGAAGATGAGTCCGCCGACCTGCATCAACGACAAGTGTATTTGCTGGGCGATGTACCGCTCGGTTCGTCCTAAGTCCGGGCCAATCTTCGCCGCGAACGCCTGAGCAATCTCCACGATCATCTCGTGACACTCGGCC
>ERZ1292629.1607-Hain-H43-01um-R1-1607-length-21313-cov-12_pt1 | contig 21313 bp, 30 predicted proteins | sample MGYA00564399_ERZ1292629 | MGnify/ENA primary metagenome ERZ1292629 (study PRJEB36523, sample SAMEA6512636) | groundwater metagenome | collected 2019-01-08 | study: AquaDiva: Metagenomics assemblies of 32 groundwater samples | reverse complement strand
AAAGTTCGGCCATTAAAGTTTTCCATCATAATGTCGTTTGAACTTGGAAAATAAATTACAAAGTCAACAATTTCATTTGGAAATCTTTTCTGAAATTCGGGCGATGCTTCACAAGTTGTCTTTTCAAAAGCAAGCTCTCTACGGAGTTCCGTTTTCTTCCAGTTTTTATCCAAGAATTTTCCTGATTTAATTTCAACTAAAGTGTAGTTGCCATCGAGACGCTGGTCTAATCTATCAATAATGGTTACCTGATTCAAGTTATCTGCAAAAAATTTGGTTTCACGTAAAAGCGGAATAAAAAGTTTTTTTGGGCTGGTTGGGCAAAGTTGTTTACAGATGCTCCATCTTTTCATTTCAAAGGCCAAAAAATTTGAAATTTGGCGCCGGGCTTCTTCGGAACATTGTGCCAAAAATAAATTTACGAAGGACTCGTCAATGATAAATGTTTTACTGTTTTCAAATGTTATGTGGTCGTAGAATTGGCTACAAAATTCATGAACATCGAGGCCACGCTGCATTGCTTCGCTGGTTTCGGGCTTCAGGTTTTCTAAATATATGTAGGAAAACCTGCGTGGGCAAGCAAGAAATGTATTCAAATTTGATTTCGAGAGGTGCACTTATAGGTACCGCCTTGAACGGGCTTCGTAATTGGCAAGTTTTTGATGAACTTTCTCAAGTATTATGACATCTTGAATATTATGGTTCAAAATATAATTTAATGCTTCCTGATTTCCAGTATTCGCAAGCACCCACATTCGTGGTTCAAGGTGAGTTTTCCCTTTAATTCCAAGAAGGTCGCAGACGTTTTCAAGACGATTGCGGTTGAGCCGTAGTTTTGAGCGGGCAAGATAGTACAAGTCACGTTGCTCAAGTTCTCCATAAGGAACAAATTCTAAGCCCCAATCTAAGGCTCGGGTTCTTAAAAATGGGAAATCAAAGCGGGAACCATAGTAGGTATAAATCAAAGTGTACTTTTTGAGTTCCTCTATTGAATCTTTTACAATTCTTTTATCGAGTGTACCTTCAAGAATTTCTTTTCTGCTGATAATTTCTGAAACAACTTTGCTTGAATCTTGAGGTTTAATGCTCCAAGAATATAGGAAACCAAAATTGGCGTTCAGTTGCGACGCTTCAATATCAAAGTAACCTATTTTATCTGGTTTCTTTTCTTTACGCAGTTTTCTATTAACCTTTAGGTCGAGCCAGTCTGTCTTCCGAAGAACGCTATATTTAGACCTCGACGGGAACAATTGGCAAACTCGGTAACCCATCAATGGGTAGTTTATTCTCAAAAGATTTTCTTCTTCTTTAGTCCAAATTTTCAATTATATCACTCCTTTAAAAGTTCTAATATTTCACGAATTTTTGGTTCACGTTTTAAAAGTTTATCTAAATATTCAAATGTAATTGGATAATATTTGTCTGGCAAGATACAACCTTCTGCTGTTTTTGTATCTAAATCATAAATCTTAATTAACCTTCTTCGCCTATCAATTTCTACATCAATCATTAAAACCACTCCTCTAATTTTGACGAACCATATAATAAATCTTCAATGTTAATTCCAGCGGCATCCAAAACATGCTCAAGCGGTGCAATAACAGTTTTTTCAATCATTGTTTTTACATCCAATTTAAAATCAGGTGGTACATCTTCATCTCGGTTAAAACAAATAACATCTGTTTTAGGATATTTACCGCATTGCGTAACATAAAGGAGTTTGGGTTTATCCCCGAGGTTGAAGCTAGTGCCAAGATATTTGTTGCTGTAAATTGAACCCCGCCGATGGGGATTATCCACCTTAAAATTTTCAAGTTGTTTACCAAGTCCTGAAGGAATACCAATATATTCAAAAGAGTTATTACTGATACTATTAATACTTTCCTGAATATAAACTTTGAGGTCCTGCTCAGATTTGCCCGTCAAGAGACTTCGAAGAATTTTCTTTTGCAAATCTCTGGAAAACTCGCTGGAATCTGAACGTTTCTGCTCGTAGCCCACAATATCCAGTGCTTTTTCAGAATTAGGGTCAATAAATTCGCCTTCAATCCACGACAGGAGTCCGGCATAGCGGCTTTTAGCGGTCAAATGCTTTGCTTTCTCGGTTTTCTTTTCGCTGATAATTAACGATTGGTAGACTTTTTTAGGTTCAATTTTTATATAATTTAAAGTTGCTCCGGCAAAGTCTTTGATAAATTTGTTTAACGCATCATTTATATAATCAACATTATTAGACATTTCTTCAACAAGTCGTGGTGGAGTGCCTGTTCTTCCAAAGTAGAAAATGGAATCGGTGTGACCCGCAAGTATTTTATAACCTAATTCTTCAAGTTTACTTCGTACAAAGTCTAAAATGTTTCTACCCACGAAAGTTACGCTTGAGGCAATCTCAGGCGTGGCAAGTCTAAAATTGAAATACGACATAGCCCCATAGAGAGCATTCATTACAATTTTAGCCGCAAACTGTTGATTATAGTAAGTTTCATATTCATCTGAACCATAAGGATACTCTTTCATTTTTGTTTGTAATCTTTCACGGGTTCCAATTAGCTCAAGTAAAATAGAAGGTAACAAACCAATTGGTTCTTTTTTGAAGGCGACACCATTTGGCAAAATATAATGCTTATTTGCGTCAAAAGGTTCAACAACAACTAAAGTTTCGGGGCTCATGTTTAAAGTAATAATTATCGAAGGATACAACCTCTGCAAATCTATCAACAAGATATTATTATGAATGCCTTTACTTGCGGGCTGGAAGATTCTTCCACCTTCATAAGGTGGGATTACAATTTTATGTTTAGTAGGTAAAGCCATAATGTTATGTACTTTACGTAAAATATAAATGTCCCAAAGTAGTGTTTCGGAAAAAAGAGAACTCCAATCTCCTCCAATAAATCTGCGAAGCTCATCGTAATATTCCAATATTTTTTTCTTTTTATCAATTCTATAAACTAAAACCGAATCTTTGCAACAATATTCCACCAAATACTCTAAATCTTTCATCCACATATCATGAAAATTCATAGTTCGCTTAACTTTGCCTTCACCCAGTTCTTTCTGTGCTATTGCTTCAAGACTATAATCAGGCAATCTGCTAGGCTGTAAAGCTGAATATGCCTTGAGCATATCAAATAAAACCCTTCCATATATTTTAATATTGGATTCATATTTTGACACGGTTTCTCCAATTAAATAAGCTCTACGAATTGGAGACAAGTCAGATACTTTTAGTCCTACAGAGCCAATTTCTTGCATTAATTCTTTGCAATCAAACTTTACGAAGAAGTGGCCAGTCAAGATGTCAGGGTCGGTTTCTTGCACAAGCCTTATATAGTCCGATAACATCCTTACTCTAGAATTATAATAATGTACTGTAGCTTTAAAGGAATATCCGCTGGGAAAAGAATATTCTTTATTTTCCTGATGAGGAATCAAATCTTCTCTCCAGGTAAAAGCCACAGATTTCTTTAAATAATTATCATAAACTGATATGCAAGTTATACGGTTTGAAGGCGGGTCCTTTTCAATATCTGTATAATGAATCCTTAAATTGCATTTTTCAATTTTTGGTACACAATCAATGAGATAGCGAGAGGTTGCGTGTACGTCGGCTTCATAAGTTTTAACGTATTGTTTTCTTGCTTCGGGAACCTCGTTATAGGAATCAAATTCTAATTTTTTAACTTTTTCTTTATCTATTGCTTCAAAATTACCAACATTTGAGGGAATATAAAAATAAAATTTGAATCCTTCAACAATTTTTATGCTACGAATGTTTCCTTCACGAATAAAAAGCGCCAGATAGCCTTTTTTATTTTTTTCGAATTCTTCAATTGTGGTTAACTTCACATGAAATCCTCTAAAGATGCAGTTTGAAAAGGAGCCATGCGGGCTCTTGCAATTTTAAGATAGTCTTCGACAATATCAATGCCAATCCAGTTTCTATTCAACATTTCGGCGGCAATGCAAGTTGTGCCGGAGCCTACGAAGGGGTCTAAAATAATGTCGTTTTCACGGCTTCCTAAAGTAATGAGATATGACATGAGTTTTAAAGGTTTTACTGTAGGATGGTAATTTTTCATTTTTGTTTTAATTGGATTTTCATTTCCACCAGGCATTGCTTGTCCTCCACTACCATAAGGCAGTTCAACTTCCGTAAATTTTTCTAATCCCTTATCCCTTTCGGTTTTGCTTGCCTTTGCTTCAATCAAAAATGGAAAAGTTTTCCTAACTTTTTCGGGTAAACTTTCAATTGTTTTTGCCCACCAGGAGTCAAGACTGAAATAACGGCTAAAAGATTTATCTTCCTCACCATTTGAATAAAAAGTTTTACCATCGTCTCCGCCCGATTTAAACTTGCCATATATTTGTCCGCCCCAACCTTTTTGCCCAGATTTAACTGAGGCAAAAGCGCCTTTGCTTTCAACATTCAAAACGTCATTGTTTACAAGTAAATTAGCAGGAAAGCGGCCTTCAATTTCACCGACATCAACAGTTCTTGGTTTCCAACCGCCTTCATATGGCTTATCCTCACCTTTATATCTTTCATGATAACCTCGTCTATTAAAATCATATTCTTGTTCATCGAATTTTTCAGTTATGGGTATTTTACAGTTTTGTATCCAAGTTATACCCTTTTTATTTTTCAAGGCTTGCTCAACAAAAGTTTTCTCAGAAAGAGGTTTCATAGCAACAATGATTACTTCAACTGCGGGTTTGGGTTGGAAACCGCCGTAGGAACCATCGAGTTCTTTTGCTTCTTTTGAAGCTGATTCTGTAATTACACCAGCATCTCCCATTAATCCATATTTTCCCACAGCTTCCTCTTTTAATCTATTTTCTGGAGCATTTGGTCGTTGTAATGTTTTATCTATAAATATTACTTTACGTTCTAAACCTAATTTTTTATCAATTGCTTTGCTGATATTTATTCCTTTAGGAAAACCGGAGGCATAAGCCCAAAAAATAGGAGTAAAACCTGTTTCAAAGCCAGCCTCTTTTAAGCGTTTGCCCATCTCTGTTAAACAGTCAAATCTTGGAGAACACATAATAAAAGCAAATGCACCAGGTTTCAAAATTCGCAAACATTCTTTCCAGATTTCCGTTGAAGGAACAGACTTGTCCCAGTCTTTACCCATAAATTCTAAGCCATAAGGTGGGTCTGTAACGACCGAGTCAATAGAATTCTCTGGAAAATCCTTCATGATTTTTGAGCAATCGCCAAGATAAAAACGATTTACTTCCATTTAATCGACTCGATGGGTTCCTTCAATTTAACCCAGTCATGTTTCTTGTCCGCCGAGGCGCAGTTTGCACACAACGTCTTGTACCAGCCGACGGAAATATAAGATGTGCCCGCATTGCCACATATCTCGCAAGTTCTGAAACTTTTTGCCTCGGCTTCATTAATTAATTCTCGAATTTCATCGTTGGCCCCAGAAACATAAAAACGTAATGAATTTCCACACCAAATTGGACTGCCATTTCTACGTACATATATAACTTTATTAGGTACAGAAACACAACAAACATTACCTTTATAAGGTATAAAATTTTCAAATGAAGATTTTGCAAATGCTTTGGATTGTGTATTATGATACGAATTTTTCAACCAATTAATTACATAAACATCGTGTTTACCTATAATGGTATTAGATTTATTTGGGACTGGTGGTTTTTTATCAATACTTCCACAAAAACCAGATTTTAAAAGTAGTTCTTGTACATCATCTACTAATTTTTTCGAAATTGAAGAAAGACATTTCCAAGTTTTTCCTTTATATCCGTCACCCAAATATAAACTTCGAAGAAGTATCAATATTTGTCTTGTCGGTAAATCTTTAACAAATGTTGGTACTCTTTTTTCTAAGGCTGTTCTTCCACAATTATTTGTTAACCATTGTGTTAACTGTACAGAATAAATACGAAAACTTAAAGCAGGTTTATCTTCTCGTCCTATATGAAGTGGATAACCTATATTTTTTATTGAAGAAGAAATTAATTTTTTTTCTTTTCCACCATCAGTATTGTTGCATGATATATTTGTTTCGACTCTTTCAGCATGACCTTCGGAAAGATACCATCCAAGAAAGTTTAGCCAAGCGTCCATATTTATTTTTATTTCCTTTTTTATATAAATTCTATTTCCAGTTAATTTGGTAAAATTAGAATACCTATATTCTGGTAATATAAAATATTCAATTTCTTTACTTGACCATTTTGCTCCCATTTTAAACCTTTTATCTTTTTTAAAATATTTTTCAGGGTTAATTAATTCAAATGGATATTCTCGTTTTATTGGAGGTTTATATTTTCCATTCCAATATCCTCCTTTGGATACAAATAAGTTATGATTAGGAGTAACTAAAAGGTCTACTGCTCTGGTTTTTAGTTTGTACATTAAACCTTCATAAAAATATACAATAACATCTGTAGGTTTTTGATATTCCAAGTAACCATCATAACTTAATGTAGCTATTTTATCTTCATATGTTACATCTTTAAAGTATTTCCAACCATTTTTAGTAAGTAATTCAGTCTCTTTATCATAACAACCAAACTTTTCCTTAACCTGGTCAACATAAAAATCTATTTTTTTTCTCTTTACAATGATATCAATTTTTTTGCAGAGGTCATAGATTAAGGCAAACCAGCCGTCGTCTGTGTCCACCCACATGGGTGCATTGAGGTCTTCTCTGAAAAGGGGATTCTTGGTGGGAAACCACTTGAAGTCGTGCTGAATTTTTTCAACCAATTTTCGGTTCATTTTGTTTATTTCTCCCAATTATCAATAATTTTACTATATCTACTGGTTAAATATTTATATTCTGCGGTGTCAATTATTACTAAAGTTTTTGTTGGATATTCCTTTTTAAACATATCTACTTTATTTCGGCTACTCTCATACCAATAACCTTTAATTTCTATATACCAATCAGCATAAGGTAAATAAAAATCTGGTATATATATTTTACCATTACTTAATTTAAATTTATGTGCTTCATAATGCCAAGGTTCTTCTTCATAATTACAAATTCTGGCGAAATTGGCTTCCCAAGTAGAACGGAAGAATGAACCCAAATCCTTTCTAAACTTTCTTTTTTCAATATTACCTTTATGAAGTCTTTCTAAAATTTCAGGATGATTATCGGTTCTTCTTTTTGCTATCATACTTAGAAATGGTTTATTTTTTGGGTCTTTAAAAAATTTATCCGCTCCTTCTCTTTGATTTCTTTTCGCTTCTTCCGACCATACCCTACCTTTATTAGGACCAGAATGTGTCTCATAATATTTTTTTCTAATTTCACAACATTTTTTATGTTCCTCTGGGTCTTCCCAATGTTGTTTTTGGGATTCTCTCATTCTTCTTCTTGTTTCTTCAGTATGTTTCCTACCCTTTGTATAGTCCGAACCTATCCTAGATGGTATGTTATATTTTTTAAGTAATTTAGAGATAGTTTGGTCGGTTGCACCAATAATTTTGCCAACGGATTTCATATTAAGATGTTGGTTTATATAAAGTTCGATTAATTTTTCCTTTGAACATCTAACTGTCATTTTAATTAGGTTTCCTGAAAATTTCTATATATTCATGCATTTTTGCGAAAGTTTTATTTTCATTTAATTCAGAAAGAAAAATTGCGTGAATTGGATGCAAACCAAGATTATAAATTATCAAATCGTGTGGAATAAATCCTAATTGTTCTGCTTTATGTATCGAATCAATATGAAATAGGTAAAAACGACCTTTCAAACGAAAGTCATTTAAAATACTACAAAAAAAATGCCCAGGTTTTAATACACGCAAACATTCGGCATAAATTTCTTGTAATCCATCAAGAAATTCTTCATATGTTGGTACATCGCCTTTACCGGTAATTGTTCCTCTTCCAATTTGTTCTGGTTCTATATCACCATAAATTCCAATATTATAATATGGTGGGGAGGTAATTATAAAGTCTATTGAATTATTTGGCAAATCCAAATGCCTGCTATCTCCACAAGTTAAATCAAACCGCAATCCATTGTAAATACTAAAAAAATGGTTATCATCTTCAAAAGTTATTTTATTGTTTTCTGAGTCCATAAATTGAGCATTTTTGATTCTTTTCTTGACCTTTTCAACATCATGTAAGTAGAATTCCTTACAAATGTCCTGCCCAATTACATTTCTATGTAGGTAATGAGCAATAAGTAAATGCGGAAGCCTTTCGCACATGGGATTTAGAACTGTATCACCAGGTTCAGTATAAAACTTTATTAATCTTTCAGCAACAATTGGTGAACTTTGTGGTAAAGCTCCATCACGAACATTATAATTTGATTTTTCGTAGGAACCCTGTGCAAGTGTATCTTCAACTATAACATCTAAATTTTTATCATGAATTTTTGTAATCCACATTAAGGAAAGAGGCTCGAAACCCCATTTCTGTAGCAATCGCTCCCTCTCCGAGCGGCTTTCAGCAAGTTTTTCTGGTGGAGTTGCAGTTTCATAATTATCTTTCAATACCTAGAAATCTCCGTTCTTCTGGGCTTAATTTGATGTAAATATCGTGTTTAAAAACAAAACTGTAAAATTTAATATATATATCTTCCAAATTTATTCCCCATATTTAAACTTTTGGCACAAGCCATATTTTTTATGGTGCCAAAATCTGGTGTCATCAGTTTTGCATTTTCCAATTATCTTGCCTTCACCTTTAAAAATGATGCCGTTGCATCGAGAACAAATTCTGTACCATTGTTTCTTATTTAAAATTGTTTTGCCTTGCATATGAATTGAGCTAGCAAGTTCAATTGTACCATCAAGCCGCATTATATTATTACCACTATTATCAATAGCATATTGTAATGCTGTTGCTCCATCTTCAGAGTAGAATATGGTTCTATTATTATGTGTTACCCAGTACCTTGGACTAACACTTGAATTAGAATGAACAGTTAAACTCATTTTTTGGCCCCTGTGATTAGTAAGCAAGTTTTGCCAACCAAGTTAAGATAATCCAATGCTTTAAATACAACCGCAGAAGAAAATTCACAGCCATATGCATCAGCAAGCTCACGAATATCATCCGTTTCCGATGGTCCCAATTCAAGAGGTTTTTGATTGCCGACTTGTTTTTCAATGAATGGTTCCATGGCAACAAAGTCTGTTTTAATTGAATCCGCTTCGGGCAGATTGCATTTAACCGGATAAATATTTATATGTTTATTGCGCAAGATATTAAAGTAAACTGCAAGCATACTATAAAGTTCGCCACTACCCAGAGGGACAATGATATTGTCAAAGTCGTGAGACTCAAGTTCCATACCTAATTTATATAATGCTGAGGCGCCAAACGGGTCCATACCATTCGTAATGTTCCATCGGTCATCCTCAAATTTTCTTAATTCTGCATCTGATAAAATTTTATCGGTAACTTCAATTTCTTTATATGCCTCAAGTAATTTCAATTTTTTTATCGGCGTTTCCGGTGAAACATAAAGATATGTATTCCAAGCGTAGGTGGGGCAAATTTTGGCAAATGAATATGCCTGATTTCCAGATGAGGCAAGCGCAAATTTTCCCGAAGTTAATATATGATAAATAAATGTAGACTTTCGGTCTTTGAAGCTGCCAAATTCATTTTTATCTTCACGTTTCAAAAATACATCTTTAGAACACTTTTCAAGAGGCGACTCTTTGAAAGGATAATTTTTAATTGAGGTGCTGTATAAATTAGTATACTCTGCTTTGCTGTTGCCACAAAAGCAGTGCGTTTCATTGATTTCTTCGGGATATTCTTCACCGCAGAAAATACATTTAAGCAACCTTAAGCCTCTTTCACTACATATGGCGCCAAGGCGGCTATGAAATGAAATTTTTCTGTCTTACATTCAAAAATCAGCGGTGCTTCCTTAGGCTGGTCAACAAGGTAAACTGTAACTTTACCCGAAAAATTTCCAAACAAATTGTCAATGCCTGAAGAGTAGCCGGTTTCAACGTGTTGTGCACCAGGGTTTTCTGGGTTGCTTTCAATAGAAATCAATTTGATTTCTGTCTCAATTTCCCCATAAGTTTCTGTACCAACGGTTACAGTAAACTTGCCGTCTTTGATAACCCAAGGATAGATTCTCTGCTTCACAACATCTCCATCGGCGATGACATTCTGCATTGCCTCGGCGTCGAAGACTATCTTTAAGTTGGGTTTCAACTTCTCTGTTTCGACAAAGTTTGTTTTGGAGAAGCCCAAAGTTTTAAAGAACGGTACATCTTTGGACAGAATGGCTTCTAAAGCTGCCATTGGAACTTTTGCAACTTTGCGTGGACTTTCTCTAGTTATTACAATTCTATTTTCACTTGTTGCAACTGTTACAATGTCGTCGGAGTTGAACCTTTCAAGGAACTTCTCGAAGAGTTCGATGTCGCCTATGGGCAAAGAACCTTCTTCAATGACTTCATCTATTAAATAATGAAGTGTCAAGCCGAGATGTTTCAAAGTATCTATTGCCTCTATTGACAATTCGTTTGTTGCCAAGGCGTTAATGTTCATGTCAAGTATACTTCTGTATTCTTTGCCGGTTGCCTCACTTTTACCAGTCAAGGAGACCATCTTGCAGACTTTTTGCAAGTCGCTTATTTTACATTTAAATTTTGTCATGGTATCACAACATTATTTATGAAAGATACTATAAATTTGGATAAATCTATTTGTTGTCCTTCACAATTAATTACCCAATTTCTCATAATTAACTCATTTGTCTTTGGATTATAAAGCGTTTTTCCCTTTCTCAATATTTTCAATTTTTTCTACCTCTTTTAATATGGCATATTTCTTCTTTGAATCTTTGTCTTTTTCAACGACGACTCCTTTGAACTTTAGTTTGCCCAATGCTCCAATTTCTGATGGAAGCATCTCGCCTAAAAAGACTTTACCTTTCTCCAGTTTAGAGAACAAGGATTTCTCGACTTCTGATAGTTCTCTTTCCGTCATTTTTTCACATCCTTTTTTAATTGTTTACTTTTTTGATAACAGGTTCTACAATGAACTTTTTCATCATACCAAACTATTTCATCTTTCCCAAAATAGTTTCTACATTTTGAACATCTATACGTTGCTATTGCCATGATTTAAACCCTTCGGTTTTCACCAAACCACTTCACAATCTTCTGATAAACCGCAACTGAATCTATCAACGGAGCGCAACCCATATACATCGAGTCTTTTGTTTCTCTTGGTATAAGTTCAAGAAATTCTTTTTTGGCTTCCTCAATCCATTCAAAAAACTCGTTAGCAACCCAAAAACCTTCCGGTTCTAAATCTCTTTCACCATATTTTTTATCAATTGGAAACTTTTTATCAAATCGTTTTTTGAATTCGCCTTCAGACAATTTTTTCACCGACCCAAAAAAAAGAGGGTTTCGCTCCGACTTTCACGGAGACTCATCGGGGTGTTTATTGCGTTGGCTTAGCCGTTGCTTTATTGTAGGCTGCAACAATGTTGCGCCAGAGGGCAAGCACTGCACTGTCTATGACATAAGTCACTAGAGCATACTGCCCGATTTCAACTTCAACGTCTTGTGGAGTTTGACCTGTGAAGGCTGAGACGCCTCCAACAAAGGCACCGATGACAACAGTCTTTAAGAATTTCGGGCCATCAAAAGATTCTTTAGTGTTAGATTTGGCATAGCCTAAGAAGGCAACTCCAGCACCTGTGGCTGCACCTTTCAAAATTTCTGTGAATACCATTTGTTTCTTTCCTCCTTTTTATTTTTCAATTTAATTTAAAAAACTTAGGGTTCTTCCTCGATTTCTTCAAGTTCTTCATCTTCTAACCAATCTTCGTCTTCTTCATTCATGAACTATTTCTCCTTTTAGTATAGAAACGAGCTTGTCGAAAGTAAAATCTTGAACATCTTTACCTGCTATTGGTTGCAACTTTTCATCCATGTGTCGAGAATCTTCAATAGTGGACATATATCGTATAAGTCCTGTCTTTGGGTCTCTTAGTTTTACCAGACCAATAATGACATCAACCCAATAAGGCGTTTGATTCATCCATCGAGGCGAGTAATTACCTGAACCTTCACCGGGACCGGCATATTCTTCCTTATCTTGTGCTGTAAGAATCAGATGAGTTGGCAAACTCAAAAGTTGCATTATGATATTCTGATACTTGTTGTTGGCGTAACCCCAATCCCATTGCTGCCGCACTCTTGCTGTCTTGTCTATTTTAAGAATGTCGGTTTTCATCCATTCTTGAACCCACTTCCAAATATCGGTTACGCTGTCAACCACAACTGTACCAACTGAATTTTGATTTGCTATCACAAGGTCTCTAATTTGTTTAACGGCTGCATCAATTTTACCCAAAGTTTTCGTTGCTTCAACTTCAAAGATGCCGGTATAATCTGGTTCATAGACATCAACAAAATATATTTCCTTGTCTGGAAACAATTTGATTAGTGGGCGAAGTCCCGGCTCGGTTGACAAAACGTAAATTGGAGCCGGAGCAGTTAAACTGAATCGTGTCTTGCCCGATTTCTGTTGACCATGCACCGCAATTTTTAGATGTTTCACTGGCTCCGCACTTGAAAGTTTCTGGAAGGAAACCATGACTGGTTTCTCCTCCTCTTTCGGCTTACCCATTGCTCCCCATGAACTTGCTGGTGGTTTAGGTTGAGACATTCACTTTAGCACCTTCAATGTTAACATGAAGTTTTAGTTTTAATCTACTTATGGAACTTCGTATCTTTTCCAAGTTCACTAAAGATTCCTTTGTAAATACTTGCATATCAAATCGTAAATTAATGACATTTGCTTCTTTGGTGGCAGGACTATCTGCCTTTACCTTTCGGTCTGCATAAAGGTCTTTGTCTATCATTGTATGTATCATTTCCAAGTCGTTATAAATACTTTCGGTACCGTTGCGAAGCTCGATGAGGCATTCTCGAATATCTGCAAAACATGGTTCTCTTTGAGGTGTATTGGTATTTTCTGTTGAACCGGATACCATTTTTACCACTCTTCTTTAGGTTCAGCTTCAGCTTTCGGCACTAGAGCAGACTCGGTTACTGGTTGAACTTCCGGCGAAACTTTGAACATTTCTGGAGCGTAGACGCCGTAGACATTAATCATCACATCGCCTGGCTCATCAGTTTTTTCTCCCGTGACCTCGTCTCTTGCTTTACCTCTTGAAGTTTTGCCCACAACTAGAATTCTTGATTCAACACCGAAGTCTATTGTTATTGGTCGGTCCGTAGGAATCCAACACGCTACTGCTCGCTTGTCTTCACCGGCAAACATTAAGGATTCATCTGTTAGAAGCATCATCATGTTACCGGTCTTTGCGTTTGGTTCAAGATTTAAGTTTGCGACATTGCCTTCAGTTATAATCCATCGAGTTGGTACATCTTGATTTTTCGTGTGGTACTCGTCTAGTTCCACAAGTGGAACAAAATGTGTCGTGATACTTCTCAAGACTTGTTCAATTTCTGGCAAATCAGTTTTTGACGGCTCAAATTTTGTGAAAGCTGAATTGTTGATTCTGTATACACCTGCTTTTCTGTCTTCCTCATTTGTCTTGTTTAACGCCTTAAATTTTATTGGTTGCATAACTGGAATATTTTTGACATTAATTGCTTCTTTATCATTTATTGCTAAGGCAAATGGTGCCGGCACTCCAGGCTGCTTTGTTTTCGGGTCGATTGGTCTACCGAAGCCATAGATTGTTCTAAGCCAAGAATGCTCAGCCAACGGCTTTCCAACACGCTTCATTTTAACATTTGCATCGGTCTTCGGATAAAGTGGGTTTCCTTCAGCGTTAGCAAGAACTGCTCTATTCTCATAGTTCCAGCCTTTAATTGTTTTCATTGGGTCGGATTTGAAAGCGGCTTCAGTAAGTCTTTTCTGCGTGGCAACTGTATCAATTAAATCGCCGATACCAATGATGGTTCCTTCCCATGGAATTGCGTTTGACAAGATTTCTCTCTGTTTACGCATACTGAATCTTCCTCGGGCAACGGTGCGAATTTGTTCTTCAGTTGCATTTTTATATAAGGCAAGTCCTTTGATTTCTTCAATTGTTGCAGTTAATTCTGTTTTTAGTTCTTCGATTGGCATATCAAGTTTTTGACTTAAAAGATTTAGAAGTTCTTCCTCTGTTACTTGTTTATATGTCATAGATTTTTTCCTCCTTTTTTATTTTTTTATTTTATTTAACGGTTTAAAATTTTGTTTTTACACGGTCTTTAAGTTCTTTCTGTGAGCATGCTGAACATAAACAGCCCATCTGTAGTGCGGCTAAAGTGCCGGCTCGCAAAACATATTGACCGTAAGTATACGTTTTGGAATTCTCCTCAAAAAGATGGGCATACTCTTTTCGTTCTTGCTCAGTTAATTTCATTTCATACATATTTTCTTCATCTAATTCATCGAGAATTTTTATTTTGTAATCACATAGGACACAAGGCTTGGAATGATATTTAAAAATATGAATTGGTTTAGGCAAGTTTCATTTACTCCTCTGGTAAGATTCTAATTAATTTATCATATGCAGTATAACTTCTAAGTGGAAATGTGGAATTACACCCTTCATAAGTTTCAGAGCAAAGCCAAACTTCTTCAAGAACCTGTCCATGTTGTTCAAGAGACACAAGTAAGGCGTAGGCTTTACATTTTGGGCATTTAAAAGGTCCTCTATTATACATTTTAATTCCTCAATAATTTATATAACAAGTTGTCCATGGCAAGCATGGCGTTTACGCCTTGAGTTAAACGATAATCAGTTTCGCACAAGTTGAACACAGCTTCTGCTTTGGTATTAGTATCAAGAGTAACATCGTCAATATAAACATTATGGATAAGTTCAATAATATAGTCTTCCTTGTAGCCAAGTTCAAGTGCAATCTGCAAGTGCTTACGGGCCTCTAGCAGGCGACCTTTCTGCAAACTGTCGAAAATCAGTATACCATAATTAATTGGTTTAATAGATTCGACTGAGGCTTCGGTCAATTCTTCGCCTGAGGCTAATAGAAGTTGCAAATGATTTATGGCTTTGCGCATATCACCGTGGGAATACTCGGCAACTTTTTCTAATGCGGAAGCAACATTTATGCTTGAAGTTTTCTTTTCTTGCTCATAGATAAAACAAAGTCGTAAGGACATATCGCTGATGGCAAGAGGTGCAAACCTGAAAATTTCACATCGGCTTTGAATTGGGTCAATTAATTTTTCAAGATTGTTGACGCTGAAAATAAATTTGCAAATATTGGAGTATCTTTCCATAGTTCGCCTCAAAGCTTGTTGTGCATCATTGGTCATGTTGTCGGCTTCATCTAAAAGCAAAATTTTAAACTCCGCATTCAACGGCGCAGTTCTGGCGAAAGTCTTGATTTCGTTGCGGACAGTTTCAATGCCCCTTGCATCGCTACTGTTCATCTCCAAAAAATTACTTCGGAAAAATTCTCCAAATAAAGTGCGGGCGATTACAAGTGCAGTCGAAGTTTTCCCAGTGCCGGCAGGCCCCTCCAGGATTAGGTGGGGCACGTTGCCTGAGGCAACCAAAGTAAAGATTTTGTCAATTACAATTTTGTTGCCGACAAGTTCACTTCTTTCTCTCGGCCTATATTTTTCGGTTAGTAAAGACATTATTTAACTCCTTAATTTGCAGTCAATGCCCGCTTGATGAAGCCAATAAATTGATTGGCTTTCATTCCTTGACCATTCAAGAGAACACCAAACCCATTTGCCACAATTCCAACATCGGCAAAACCAAACTGGAAGAATTAACTTCATTGAATAACTTCCCATTCTTCAAAAATAAATCCATGGTCTCGAAACTTGAAACCTTTTGGAAGTTTAGTAATACTTTTTTCTGTTTCCGCTGGATAATCTCTTTCATTTACCCATGCTTTAATTTGTTCTTCTGTCCACTTCCAAGCATTTTCTTCTAAATTCATTACGCCCTTAATGTGGGAATCCTCATAATCAACAAATTCAACCAACACATAAACTTTCAAAAGTAGTCCTCCAAATTTGCTATTATAACGGGCGCTTCTGGCGCCTGCTCCTCTCCAACAGTGGGCGGCAAGCCCAAATAATTCCTTTGTTCATCTGAAAGCTGAAGCTCTTCTGGGGCAAAGCCCATTTTTTTGATTAACAGATAGATGTCTGCAGCTTCAGAGGAATTGCATTTGTATAACTTCGCAACTGAAGTCAAAATTGAATTCATTATTTTATCATTCGTTGATTTCTTATACGTCATTGCGAAAGCTTTTTTTGGTAGAGCAAGCGCAAGAAGCGAAGTAATATATGTCTTTTTTGACTTATAAACATATTGGCTGATTCTCAGCATTTGTGTAAGTGCCTCGGGCACTTTCCAGCAATCCCGCTTTAAAATATGAAACAAAAATAGAGGGTCCACACTTTCAATGGCAAGTCGGACTGCGTTGCGGTCTTCAACAGTCATCAAAGACTGCAAGGCAAACTGCAGTTGACTTTGGGATGAGCCGAGATTCGTCTTGAGACAATTTTTCTGCAAAATATAGGCAAAGCCAGATAATGCTGGCGCAGACAACAAAAATATATGGGGAGAATCCGCTACAAGTTTTAAAAATTGCTCGGCTTGAGTCTGGGACAACTTGTCGGCGTCGAAGATAAAAAAGAGAATTCGTTCTTTGCCGAGAGTTGAAGTCAAGAATTTCTTTGAGTAAGACTCGAAATCCTTAGCGTCGAATGCTTCGAAAATGTAGTTGTTGGTTTGGGCAACTTTAAGGCCATAATCATATCTGGCCTTATCAGTTAGGCCGGAAACCAGAAATGGTTTCAAATACGTGTCACTACTAATTAGTGCTTAATAGAGCAATATAAACATTCTGGTTACACCGTAATTCTAGCAGAGACCTTTTACGCCTCTGTCCTCTTAGAGTGTTGAGGACATTTTGACTCGTCCGAGGCTCAGTCTCGTTTGCCATTACGGTTTGAACGCACCATTCTGCATCTTTAATTTCCCAAATTTTTCAAAAATCTTTAATATCAGATAAGCCAAATCCTCGTAACTGTCCACTTTTATAATACAAATGCCTTGCGAGGCAAGATAAGCCATTGCACCCAAAATTGAGTGCGGATTAATCTTGCTTTTAAGGTCGGACATCTGCCCAGAAATCAAAATAAATGGATGCTTGTAGTCTTTGAGGCGTTCCAATTGATTAAAAAGCCTTTTATCTTTAAGTGATGCGGCAAAATCGTTAATGGTTTTTCTTTCGATTATTACCTCATCGTCACAGAGGTAATCGCCAGTTTTCAGTCGTTGTATATCTATGGGTATCGGACAATTCTTTGCGATTATTTCCGCAAAGGAAATTGGCTCTCTATCATCAATTAATAAAACTTTCAAAGTTGATTTTCCATTCTTCTAAAAAATTCTGGGTCCCATTTACTACCAGACAACGCTTCATAAATTTGTTGACCTACTGGCAAATCTAGGTCTAAATGCCTAGTTTCTCCAGCTTTTAAAGCTCCAGTTTTATTGGAGAAACAATCGACGGCTATGATGACATTTCCGTAAATTAAATAACCTGTTCCCACTTTAGTTTTCCCCTTCCTTCACAGACTCTAAAACTGTCAGCCGATTTTCCATTGCATTTATGATGTCGTCCCAGAAAGTCTTCCAATTGTTGTCGGGCAAAGCCCATGCACGTTCAATTATCGCCTCGAAGCGGCCAGCCAAGTTTTTCGGAATTTTAACTTCTCCCATGTTTACTTCACCTCTATGATTTTTAACTTTTCATGCCCAAACTACCATAGTGTAAAATGTTACTGCAATCCACACATTACCTATTTCCCATGTTGAGCCTGGATATATCGTTTGATGTCCAGCATACCACCAAACTTGGTCGTTTTGTGGTTCAATATAAACCAATCCTTCTTGTGTGTAGATTATGTTGATTGCATGAGCGTATGATTCAGAAGTGTATACATTGTAACCATATATCGATACGATGCCCATGTCCCAATGTTTCAGTTTAGCATGTTGAGACAACATAACAGCAAAGTCACCGCAAATGAAATTAGGCAAACTATACGAGATTGTATCCGTATTATCTGAAAACAACCATTGGTTCAATTCGTAAGCATTTGGAATTAATTCATAGGATAATGGTTTGTTAAAAACATTAGATAGTGTATCATAGTCAGCAAATAAACTTTGGTATTGTATGTTCAACTCATTATATTGGATATTGAGGTTACTATAACGAGAATTTAAGTCATTGAAATCAATATGTAATTGGTTGTAACTACCTTGAAGTTTTGTATGCTCAAGTTGTAGGTTCTTATATTTATTATTTAAATCAAGGTAGAAGTACCCTAATGTCCCAAATGCAGAACAGAAAACTATAATAATTAAAAGTATTGAAATAACCTTTTTATTCATTTTTGTTTCACCTCTTAAATCCCAACGCTTGGTGTAAAATCAAATTCTTTCTTTAAAGTTAAAAGCAACTCCTGAAGTCTATTGTCAGTATAGCTTGCAAGTTCATCTCTGGCTGTTGCGCAGGCAACCAAAATGTTGTCAATGACCGGAGTCGGTGTTAACGTGCTGAGGAATTTAATAGATTCATCCAGCACAGCTTCCCGTTTGGTGAGCCACTCTTGATAAATTTTTTGGTCTTCACTTTGTTGACTTATAGTTTCTGGAATTTTCTCTCGGATGAAACCGTGCTTATGTTCGAAGTATTCTTGATTTCTAAGCACGAAGTTTCGGATTGAAAGTGGTGTACAGTGGAACACTTCGGCGGCTTTACTAGTGAACTCTTTCATGCTGGTAAAACCCTCTGGGTCCTGCTGTAAGTTTTTGAGGACTCCGTAGAGGTCTGCTATGGTTATTTTAATGGTCAATTGTCATCCCACACAATCATAACTGAAAGAACTGCGGCTTTTGAAACTTGAGTGTTTACAAAAAGTTTACTTGCGGAGAGCGCCTCGTTTATGAGGTCTTTTTGGAAGATTTCCTTTTTGATTTTGCGTTTGTCTTTGTAAGCTATTATAACTGTATATGTCAACTAAATTCCTCTTTCCGCAAGATGTTGCGCCAGCGTTTCTTCAAAGATTTCTCGTGGCAATCTGTTGCCGTTGGCTTGTCCTTCGTAGGATTCAACTGCTCGAATGTGCTGTGCAGTCGTTTGACTGAAGCAGTTCTCCGACACGTAAAGTTTGTCTTCGACTTTGAAGGCGACAACTGTGCTGTAACTAAAGTATAAAGTTAGCTTGCCAAGTTTCACGGCTATAGCATTACAGCGTCTTGTGCCTTCGCTGGGATTTCTATAATTAAAAATCTGGAATTTCGTTGAGACTCCAAAGTTGTTTGACATGATGCGTCACAAAATATATATTTACAAAAGGTAAATAAAAAGATTCTGGTGAGTTTAAATTTCATAACCCATTAATCTAACAAGGTCTAAAATTTTTTTCATATCTGCTTCTGCGAACCAATGTAATGTTCTATGATGTTTATTACATAATGGAATAAAATCTGTTGGATGTTCTTTATAATATTTCTTTGAGCAAGGATGTTTCTTACCAGTTTTTTCATGATAAACCATTCGTTTGCCCGAATCAGCACTTATGCCACATATAAAACAAGAATCACCTATAATTTTACGCAGTAATAATATTGATTTAGAAAATGATTTTTTACTATAAAGATAATTTTCCATTTTATGGTTTCTGTACCAGCGACTTTTTTCATCGGGCGTCCTTTTTTCTCTTCGTTTTCTTTGTCTCTCTAAATATTTAGTATGATGTTTTTGATATTGTTCTTTGTGATAATTTGGATGTTTTTTGTACCATTCACGCATATATAATTTATGCTTTTCCTTTTTATCTATTCCGACCATTCAAAATCTCCATCTGCAATTTCAGACCAGCAGGCCTTACAAACGGCCAGCTTATCAGCCGTCAAATAAACCACAATGTCGGTGTTACTGCACTTGCGTTTCTTGAAAGGATTTTGACATTGCTCTGGCAAGTTTATCTCAACAAGAAAACAACGTATCAAAAGGAGTATTTATTTGTTTTGGTTATTAAAAAATAGAAACAGGAGTAATCGGATAAACACTTGTATCTTTAATATTTTCCAAATTCAAGATATACTGTAAAACACGGTTTACACCTATGCCACAGCCAGCATGCAACGTGGAAGGATTTTTATAGAAGTCTAGGTACCAATTAAAATCATTGATGGAATTGCCTTTCTCAATTAATCTTTTAAACATGGCGGAGCCAATTAATCTTTCCTTAAGTTTCTCATAGTTATACTCACGTTCGGCGGCGCCAACACATTCGCCTGCTCCAGGCAAAATTAAATCAGCCGAGTTAACCACAGTTGAATCTTCATCGTTTTCACGCATATTAAAAAATTTGATTTCCTTTGGATAATGAGTTATAAACAATGGATTATCCTTGGCAAGATGTCTCTCCATGTCGGACTTGATGTCATCTCCCCATTTAACAGTAAAACCGTCTTGCTGTAAAGTCTGGATAGCTTTAGTGTACGTTACTCTTTTTGGTTTAAATTCAAGACTTAAACCGCCAAAAACATAGTGAAATAAATCCGTTATAGTTGACAACAACTGCTCAAAGTCGCCTTCAAACTCCAGTTCCATTAAATAGAATTCACAAAGGTGGCGGTCATCAATGACATTTTCGGCTCTAAAAGAGGGTCCCATGCACCAAACTTTTTTGTATTTTGGTACTAGAGTTTCGAGATAAAGCTGTGCGGTTTGGGCAAGATAAGCTTTGCTATTAAAAAAATTAACTTCAAATAAAGTGTCAATATTTTCGCAGGCACCGGTGATTTTCGTGAGGTGAGGCATCAAAACTTGGTGGAAACCATGAAGGTGGAAAAAATCTTTGCTGTGCTTCAGGAATTCTGCTGTTACAATAACTACATCCGGGTTCAGGTTGACACCCAAAATAAATAGTGTTTAATTAAAAATATATAAATCTTGTGGATTCTCTCGGTCTACGAGACCCGATTCATCCCGTAGTTTGTCGGGTTGCATCGTAGGCACTCATTGAGCAGAGACAAGCTGTTAAGCACCGCCGTTCTTTCCCAGAAGCTTGAAGTGAGGGAAATCCCATTATCCCGCAGTTTGCTTGAAGGCTTGCTGTGGGCTTTTGGGTTTGTGGGTGGGATGCAACCAAATATCACGGCCCCGTTTTTATTAAATATTCTTAACGCCAAGCTTTTTTGGGGAACAGCGAAAGCTATTGGACTTCTCCCCTTTCCTGAGAGCAAGCGCCACAGCCAGTTTAAACGGAGCAAACTGGCA
>ERZ1292629.1605-Hain-H43-01um-R1-1605-length-21325-cov-7_pt1 | contig 21325 bp, 21 predicted proteins | sample MGYA00564399_ERZ1292629 | MGnify/ENA primary metagenome ERZ1292629 (study PRJEB36523, sample SAMEA6512636) | groundwater metagenome | collected 2019-01-08 | study: AquaDiva: Metagenomics assemblies of 32 groundwater samples | reverse complement strand
ACGGATGTACGCTGCTGGTAAAATATCCAGCTCCAAATTTATGAAACGCGAAGGTCGTCCGAGCGAGTCGGCCGTTCTAACTGGCCGCTTGGTCGATCGTTCGATCCGACCGATGTTCCCCAAGGGTCTGCGACGCGAAGTCCAGGTGATTGTGACGACCCTGTCGTATGACGGCGAGCACGACACTTCGGCCTTGGCCGTCATCGGCGCCTCGGCCGCTTTAATCCAAACCGACGCTCCGTTTGCTGGTCCAATCGCCGCCGTCCGAGTCGGTTTGGTTGACGGCAAATTAATTCTTAACCCAACGACAACCCAAATGGCCGAAAGCGACCTCGATCTGTTGGCTTCCGGCAGTGAACACAAAATTACGATGATTGAAGTAGCGGCCAACGAGATTCCCGAAGCGAAAATGGCCGAAGCCCTGGCTTTTGCCCAAAAAGGGATTGCCGCGGCGATCGAGCCACAGCGGGCCTTTATCAATGCCGACAAAGAAAAGGTCGAGCATGTTGAGCCAGAGCATATCGGTAAAGTTAAAGATTTCGCCTGGGATCGACTCCAGAGCATCGTCACCGAAACTGATCTGACCAAGCGCCACGACCTCTTGAAAACCCTCGAAGCCGATGCAATCGAGAAATTTGCCGAAGAATTTGACGCCGGGCAAGTGATCGAAGCGGTCGAGCTGGCTTTCCACAAAGCGATTCGAACCTTAATTCTCGAACACAAAAAACGACCCGATGGCCGGAAGATGGACGAAGTCCGCTCGCTCGATATCGAAGTCGGTGTTCTGCCTCGAGTTCACGGCACCGGTTTGTTTAACCGTGGCGAGACCCAGGCGCTGACAGTTGTGACGCTGGCTGGCCCTGGCCAAGAGCTCCATATCGACACGCTCGAAGATTTTGGCACCAAGCGCTACCTTCACCACTACAACTTCCCGCCTTACGCTACCGGCGAGATCAAGCGAATGGGCGGCATGAACCGCCGCGAAATTGGCCACGGCGCGCTGGCCGAAAAGGCCTTAGAGATGATGATTCCCGAGCGCTCTGTCTTTCCTTATACCATCCGCCTCGTTTCCGAGATTCTCGGCTCCAACGGCTCGAGTTCGATGGCCGCTACTTGCGGCTCGACTTTGGCGTTGATGGACGCTGGCGTACCGATTAAATCCCCGGTGGCTGGCATTGCCATGGGTATCGTCGTCGGTGACGATGATAACTTCGAAGTCTTGACCGACCTGCAAGGTCTGGAAGATTTCGCCGGCGAGATGGACTTCAAGATTGCTGGTACGGCTAAAGGCATTACCGCCATCCAATTAGATGTTAAAAACCACGGCCTAACCGATAAAATGATCGAAGCCACTTTTGCCGCCGCCCTTAAGGGTCGCGAAGAAATTATGGCAGAAATGCTCAAGGTCATTGCCGAACCACGTGCTGAACTCTCCGAGTACGCCCCGCGAATTATCACGACCAAAATCGACCCCGAGAAAATCGGTGAACTAATCGGTCCGGGCGGCAAAGTAATAAATAAAATTATTGACGACCAAGGTGGTCGCGAGATTCTTAATATCGACATCGATGACGACGGCACGGTCATGATTACCTCGAATGACGCCGCCAAGGCCGAGCTGGTTAAGCAAATTGTCGAGTCGATCGGCAAACCAGTAGTAATCGGCGAAGAATTTACCGGCACGATCATCGCTATCCAGAAAGATCGCATGTCGGGCAAGGAAATCGGGGCGATTGTTCAACTGACACCTAACAAAGACGGCATGATCCATGTCTCGGCACTCGGCACCGGCGGTTTTGTCGAAAATGTCTCCGACGTCGTCAAAGTCGGTGACACCGTCAAAGTTAAAGTCAAAGACGTCGACCCTGACAAAGGCCGAATCTCTCTCGTCCGCATTGGGTAAATCCCGCTAGGACACAAAGGGTAAAAAGGTGCCCCTCCTGGGATTAGGAGGGGCTAATGGGGTTGAGTAGGTCATTCGAATCTATGGCGAGTAGTTCGACGAAGAATTCTCGGATGTCGGATGGCCGATGCTTTGTCGACTCCGTTACGATTTTGTATTTCTTGTTTCTCTCCTGCTGCTCAAGTATGTTGAGCGATCGAATCGTGATCAGTAGTGTATTGGGATCGTCTAGCCGGATGGTCTGGCTAGCCTCGTTGAGCAAGTCATGGATAAGCCCGACCTGTCGTAGGTACACACCCACCTGTCTCGAGCCCGCATCGTCCGTCCGGCTTCCGGAATGGAATCCGATTGCCAGACCGCGGTACTTGGCGGAGCCGAAGATCCCCTCTCGAAGCTCTAGGAGATCGCGACGACCTTGCTGACGCAAGAGCTCGGGAATCTGATCGAAGGGTCGCATCATCGCTTCTTCAGTAGTGGAGAGCCTTTCGACCACAGGGGCAAACTTGAGGGTGCGCGAGTCGCTCCAGACCTGCCCATCTTTCCTCAAGAAGAGAAGGTTGTACTCCACCCGTTTCACCAAGTTGTCCTGTTTGGCTTGTCTCGTCTGACCACTGACCATACGAGTCGTGGTAAGGAACAGGTTGTCGAATAGCTCTCGAACAAAAACAGCTTTGCATTTCGGCCAGACCCGCCTAGGTAAGGCAACGGTGAGCAGAGCGACGTTTCCGTCGTTTATATATTGCTGCTCGACGAGAGCGACTTTCATGCGTAGCTCGGTGCGCTCGACTTCCTGGCGAAGTTCGATAACCTGTCTCTCTAGAGAGGCTTCCGAGTTCCGCTGGGTCTGTGCAGCGAAGCTCCGTTCGAAGACGGCTTGCTCGTCCCGGCCAAGGAATTCCTTGACCCAACCAAGAAGCTCTTCGTCTAAGGCTCCGTCGAGCTGTTGACACGCACCGTTAATCACGGCGAACAGCTCCATCCTCTCGCTCTCTGGGTTGAGGTCGGGGTGAAGAAGACGAGCCACTGCACGAAAATACTGTGCAGCGGCCGTTCTGATTCCCGCAGGGTCGTCGGCGAGCACCTCGATGATGCTCCGTCCCAACCCCGTATTATACAGAGGGTTCATAGTTCTTTCTCCTCTCGGCTTCGGCGGCCCTAGCGGCGCAGTAGCTGGTCTCGCGAAGGATCTCGTTACAGTGTCGGCCAAACGTTGGGTTGTTCGTGCCAGCGAGAACGCCAGTCCGAGACATCAACACTTCGACCATCTGCGATGGGTCTTCGTTCACGAGGCACAAGGCCTTGTGAAATTCCCCGCCCATCTTGTTCTGGATTGCGTGATATAGCCAGTACAGCGGAAGCTGTGCCTTCACCTTATTCGCCAGACTCTCTTCGAAGAACGATTGAAATGATACCAGGGCGGTACGAAAGGCGTCGCAGTAACCCTTGCCGTCCATCGAAAACCCGAAGGCGTCGGCGTAACAGTTCAGCAGATAGACGCTGGCGCGTCCCTTGTTGGTGAACTCATCGACGTAGATCTCGAGACACATGTTGACGCGCTCAAGCGAGATGCCGTCCTTCATGTAGCCGACGATCTGTTCGAGACCGACTTTGTGGTCGGCACTGACTGCGAGGGCTCTCTCGAGCGTCTCACCGGTCAAGCCGACAAGCCCGCACTCACCAAGAGTGCGATCAGATACTTTGGCCAGCGCAAGCTGGGCGTTGTCAGAAATGTCGCCAAGTCCAAACTCGGCGATCTTGCTAAGAGTGTTGTTCATATTTCATGTCCTTGTCCCAATATGTAAAAGGGCACCCATACTTTAACAGATTATGGCTCGAAAATCAAGGTCTCTGGGCTGTTTTTCCTCGGTGTGATATACCGGTAGCAGATGACGAAAGAAGAGGCGCTCAAAGAAGTGGCCAAGCGGATTGCTGTTTGCGAGCAGTGTAAATATCAACCGAATCAAAACCCCGTCCCTGGCGAGGGGAGTCCGGATGCCGAGATTATGTTTGTTGGTGAAGCGCCGGGTAAGAAGGAAAATGAAACCGGTCGGCCGTTTGTCGGTGCGGCTGGCAAATTCTTGAACGAAATGCTTAATTCGATTGGTTTGGAGCGGGAAGATATTTTCATCGCCAATGTCATTAAGTACCAGCCGCCTGGCAACCGCGATCCTCTGCCCGAGGAAATTGTCATGCAGTTGCCATTTCTTAAAAAACAGATCGCCATTATCAAGCCAAAGCTAGTTTGTTTCTTGGGCCGGCACTCGATGACAGCATTTTTACCGGACATTGGTCCCATCTCTAAAGTCCATGGCCAGCTGATCTGGAAAGAGCAGGTACTAGGAACTAGGAACTCGGAACTAGTTAAGCAGGGACCGGGAACCAGGGAATTGGAACTAGATGGAAAACTAGTACCTAGCTCCCAGTCCCTAGTACCCGCTGCCTATCTCCCTCTCTACCATCCGGCCGCCGCTTTATACAACGGCGGTATGCGCCAAACCCTGCTCGACGACTTCGCCAAAATCCCCGAATATATGGACAAAATTAAGCGCTAACCTCTTGACTTTCTTACATTTTTAAGGTAAGGTGCCACTAAGCATTTCGGTGCGGGAAAACAGAACATGAACATCACCTTTCCTCAGGCAATCTGGTTGACAATTGCCGCCTTCGGTTTTCTATTCATTACCTTTGGGTCACTCTTGACAGGGTACCTAGATGAAAAGGGTCGGAGAATTCCGCTCTTCATTGTCGGACCCATGTCTCTCGGAATTACGATCTTCGGTTTGGGGAAGATTCTCGAACTTCTTGGGCAAGAAGACGACTTCATTGTGAGGATGATCTTCCTCACCATCTTCCTCATCATCTGGGACGTGCTATGGGTTCGGATAGGTAGTGACCTTCGGACCGATTAAACTTAAACCACCTAACCGCCCACTGGCCGCGCGAAACCTCGTGCGGCCGTTCTTTATACACATAAAGCTCCCCGGGCTTCCGCCCGTGGTATCTTCTTCTTCGCGTGCCGCGCCATCTTTGGCGACTGCTCTCACTTTGAAAAAGCGAGTCCGTTGGCGACATCCACGGGTTGCTACCCGTGGTATTCCCGCGAAGAATAAATCGAAAAACCGCGAGCCATGAACCAATGAGTATTGGTCAGCGAGCGGTTTTTCACCAAACCCCGTAGGGAAGCGTGGCAGGGTATGGGGTGTGGGGACCTAGGGACGGCCTTCGCAATTTAAGTCCCTGGTCCCCACGTTAGAGCAAAGCGGCTCGCAGAGCCGCGTAAATTGACATTTAATCAAAAGCCCTCTATGCTTATAAAACTAAGTCGGATCGAACCGACATAAGTACTCCATCTAGAAGAAATATTAAGAAAGGAAATTACTATAGAAGCTGATTCAATTACTAATGATAAAGTAGCTTCTAAGTGGCCGCACTCCGTGCCGGACACTATAATAGAAGACTCAAATTCCGGTGCTGTTAATAGCACTGCTAATCCCTCAACAGAGCCTGATGCTAGCAAACCGCGTGACGGCATCATCGATATCTCTGATGCTGGGCAAATACTAGCCCCGAAATCCCTACCAGTTGCCGCTCCCGGGCCAAACAGCTCCCCGAGGTCGAATCGACCTAACCGCCCCAACTTTAAATCGAGAAATCATCGCCCGATTCCGGGCTCGCCCAGTCTCGGTGGCCGACCAGCTGATCGCCCAACCCAAAGTTCTGCGTCCAGCGTTCCGAGTGCTCGCAACCGGCCGTTTCGCAGCGGCGGCAATAAGCCATTTCGCCGCCCCGATAAGGCTGGTCTGAAATTTGGCCCCACTGGCGCCGCTGAAGGGGCGCCAACCGCCAAAGTCATTGCTCGAGCGGCTAACAATACCCTGCGGATTATTCCGCTCGGCGGCAGTGGCGAAACCGGCGATAAAAATATGCTGGTCTATGAGTATAACAACGACATTCTGATCATCGACGCTGGCATCAAATTCCCTGATGCTGACATGCCGGGAATCGATTACGTCATCTGCGATACAACTTATCTTGAACAGAACAAAGATCGGATCCGCGCCTTCATTATTACCCATGGCCACGAAGACCATATCGGCGGCATGCCCTATATCTACCCAAAGTTTCGAGTCCCAATTTACACCGCTCCGCTGACGGCCGGGCTAATTAAATCCAAATTCGAAGAACACGGCATTGAAGGAGCGGATTTCCGGATTATTAAACCGAACGAACGAATTCAAATCGGTGCTTTTGTCGTCGAACCGGTCCGGATGACTCATTCAATTCCGGATATTCTGGGTTTGGCCATTACCACCCCGGTTGGGCTGATCTATCACGCCACCGACTGGAAGATCGACTTCACCCCACCGTTTGGCGAGCCAACCGATTTCACCAAACTGGCCGAACTGGCTAAACGCGGTGTGCTCTGTCTGCTGTCCGACTCGACTAACGTTTTAAAACCAGGATTTACCATGAGCGAACAAGTCGTTGGTGCCGCCCTAGAAGATATCTTCGCTAAAGCTCCGGGACGAATTATCGTTTCTAGTTTTGCTAGTCGAATCGACCGAATTCAACACGTCGTTACTGCTTGTGCCCGCACTGGCCGTAAACTAGCCTTATCTGGTCGGTCAATGGAGAAAAACACCAACATTGCTATGGAGCTCGGCTACCTCAAAGTTCCACAAGGGGTGTTAACTGATTTACGAACGGTCGGCAATATTCCCGACCATAAGCTGGTGGTTATGTGTACTGGTAGTCAGGGCGAAGAGTTTTCGGCGCTGGTCCGAATGGCCACCGGCGAGCATCGTCATATTAATATTAAAAAGGGCGACACTGTCGCTCTATCTTCGTCAAATGTCCCAGGAAACGAAGTTGCTGTCGCCGCAACAATCAATAATCTCTACCGGCTCGGAGCGGAAGTTATTACCAATCAGGAACTAGACATTCACACCTCTGGCCACGCCAATCGGGAAGAGATGAAACTTCTGATTTCACTGCTTCAGCCAAAATACTTGATCCCGATTCACGGCGATTACCGCAATTTGGTCGAGCACTGCAAGCTGGCTCGGGGTCTAGGAATGAAAGAAGAAAACTGTCTAGTTGTCGAAAACGGCCAGATCGTCGAATTTGACGCTAACGGCGGGCGGATTGCTAAAGAACGAGCGCCGGTCGGCTATGTCTTGATCGACGGACTCGGCGTCGGCGATGTTGGTGAAGTGGTCTTGCGCGATCGCCAAACCATGGCGGCTGACGGCATCTTCTTGATTATAATGACCGTCGACGGCCAGAAAGGGACGCTGATGACTTCGCCTGACATTATCTCGCGCGGCTTCGTCTATATGAAGGAATCCGAAGACCTCATTGCCAACACCCGCACCCAAATCAAAAAACTGCACGAACTCCATACTGGTCGAGGAACGATCAACTGGGAATTCTTCAAAAAAGCGATGCGCGACGATATTGGCGAGTTCCTCTTTGAAAAAACGCAGAGACGGCCAATGGTGATACCGGTGGTTATCCAGGTCTAACCTGGATAACAAGTCTAAAGTCTAAACTAAGTATTAAGTCGCAAGTCCTGGGTGGTTGATACTTAATACTTGAACCTTAAATTAGACTTTAGACTTTAGCCTTCAGACTTCAGACCTTTTACCACGCTCTGGCAAAAAGTGACCCAGTTCCGTAGAGTATAAGTATGGGACTTTTTGGCCGACGACGACGATATGGTAGTAGACGACGCAAAAGGGTGCCAACGCTCAAAGATAACTTGGTTTGGGCGGTTGAGCCGGATACTGCTCGAGAGATTGCGGCGATTTTACTAATTCTTTTTGGAGCGCTGTTTGGTTTGGGCCTATTTCGTTTAGCCGGGGCTTTTGGCGAAACATTCCTAGGGCTGTCGGATCGACTTTTTGGCATCCTCAAATATATCGCCCCGTTTGTTTTAATCTATATCGGGATTCGGCTGATGATGATGAAGTCCGATGTTCTGCGGGCGACCAGCATCGTTGGCGTTGTCCTCCTATTTTTATTGATTCCCGCTATGTTCGGTGCTAGTGGCGGCTCGATCGGCGAGGGAGTGATGGGGGTATATCGTTCGATTTTAAGCAATGTCGGCGGCTTTATCGCCTTGATGGTCTCAATTCTAATTGCACTTATGTTGGCCTTCAGCATTTCTTTCCGCCAGATATGGGAAAAGCTCAACTTGAGTAGCGCCAAGCAAATCGGGGTGAAAATTAATCAAGCTCGGGTGCCGGTTAAAACAATGCAGTCAGATCCAAATATGCCAGGAGTACCGCTGGTGGCCGCCAACGGTGATTGGCAGTTCCCGTCATTAGACTTACTGGAATACTCGGCGGCAACTAAAGCCGAATCAGGTGATATCGGCAAGAATGTCGAGATAATCAAGAAAACTCTCAAGGATTTTGGGGTAGAGGTGGCGATGAGCGAAGTCAATATCGGCCCAACGCTGACCCAATACACCCTCAAGCCATCGGAAGGCGTCAAGCTGACTAACATCATTGCTCGTAATAGCGATATCGCCCTGGCTCTGGCCGCTCATCCGGTTCGTATTGAAGCCCCAATTCCGGGCAAGTCGTTGGTGGGTATCGAAGTGCCGAATAAAGTGGCGGCGCTGGTGAGCTTACGCGAAGTGTTGGAGTCACCCGGCTACAAAGAAGTCGATTCCAGTTTGGCTTTGGCGCTCGGTCGAGATGTCGCTGGTCATGTGGTCGTGGCGGACTTGAAGAAGATGCCCCATCTGCTGATTGCTGGAGCAACCGGTTCGGGTAAGTCCGTTTGTATGAACTCGGTTCTAATCAACCTGCTCTACCGCAACACCCCCCAAGATCTACGCTTACTTTTGATTGACCCAAAACGGGTAGAATTCACCGAGTACAACGGTATTCCGCATCTGCTGACCTCGGTCATCACCGAAACCGACAAAACCATTTCGGCCTTGCGTTGGGCGGTGGCGGAAATGGAACGAAGATACCAATCGCTGGCCTCGCATAACCGCCGTAATATCGAAGCCTTTAATAGTGCCATTCCCGATGGTGAGCAGAAAATGCCGTATATCGTGGTTGTGGTTGACGAATTGGCCGATCTAATGACTCAAGCCAGTAACGAAGTCGAGGCCTCGATCGTTCGCTTGGCTCAAATGGCTCGGGCGGTCGGTATTCACCTGATTGTGGCGACACAGCGACCGTCGGTTGATGTTATCACCGGTCTTATCAAAGCCAATATTACTTCTCGTGTCGCTTTTGCCGTTGCTTCGAACGCTGACTCCCGAACCATTTTAGACCAAGCCGGTGCTGACAAACTCCTGGGGCGAGGAGATATGCTTTTTATCAGTTCCGATCGACCGCAACCACGCCGTATTCAGGGAGTATTCTTGAAGGACAAAGAGATTAAAACTGTCACCGATTTTCTAAAAGGACAAGCCCCGGCGGTTTACGACGAGTCGATCACGACCTATCGGCCATCACTTAAAGACGGAATGCACAGTGGCACTGGATCCCACGACGGCAGTGAAGACGATTTGTACAACGAAGCTCGCGAATTGGCTATCCAGGCCGGTAAGGCCTCGGCTAGTCTGATGCAGAGACGCCTAAAAGTTGGCTACGCTCGAGCCGCTCGACTGCTCGATATGTTGGAAGCGGAAGGGGTCATAGGTCCGGCTGACGGCGCCAAACCGCGGGATGTGCTGGTAAGTCCGGATGACTACTTGGGGCCATAAAGGGCAAGGCTAAAGTCTCAAGGCTGAAGTCTAAAGTAAGTTTCAAGTAACAAGTAATGAAAGAATACAACAAATTGGTTAGGGACAGGATACCGGAGATAATTGAAGCGAAAGGCGGGAAGTCGGTGACGCATATCGCTACCGACGAAGAGTACAAAGAGAAAGCGATTGAGAAACTACAAGAGGAAATGGCGGAGTTCTTGGAGTCTAAAGACCCTGAAGAGCTAGCTGATTTGCTGGAGATTACCTACGCCGTCGCCGAATCGTTAGGTGTAAGCAAAGATGAGCTCGAAGCGATGCGGTCGAAAAAAGCCACCGAACGAGGTGGATTTACTAAGAGGATAATCCTTGAGAAATCTTGATTGCACCTACCGATATTAATAAACAAAAAGTAACGAGCCATGGTACTCCAGCGAGTTACTTTTTACTTTGCCCCTGCGGGAAGCGTGCGGGGGTGGAGTGCAGAGGATGGGGGCTGCTTCGCAACTAAGCCCCCGTCCTTTGCAGAAAAGCCAGGCGGGCGCAGGCCGCAAAGCATTCTAATATTGATTAATGTTGAAAAAGACTTTACGGTAAATATTACATGAACGGCTTTGTCACGAAGCAACTTGGCAAGCGCCGGAGTCTTGGTTGTGTTTTGAAAACCGCTCGCTCTAAAGCTGATTTGACCCTTGAGCAAGCTGAAGCCAACACTAAGATTCCGCAGAAGTATCTCGAGGCGCTCGAAACCGGCAATTATAATCGTCTCCCCGCCGAAGCCTACAATTTGGGCTATGTCCGTTGTTACGCCGAGTATCTCAAGCTCAACCCCAACAAGATCATTAGCGCTTACAAAGAGGAGCGATCACGGATTTGGCACCAGAACGACACCTCGGTCAGTCTTAGTCCCAAAAAAGCTGGCGATTGGCAATTCTTAATCACCCCAAAACTGATTGGAATAATCAGCCTAGTGGTTGTCTTTGGCGCGATTGGTTTTAATATCGCCAATAAATTGCGCCAATTTGCCGAACCGCCAATGTTGGAAGTGACTTCGGTGCCAGGTGAGTTTACTAGCGATAAAGATCAGATCATTCTCTCTGGTACAACCAGCGACGGCGCGGTTCTGACAGTTAATTCTGAACCAATCTTTGTCACTCCTGATGGTCATTTTACCCAGTCGGTTCAGCTCAACCCAGGTGTTAACGAGATTGTTTTACAGGCCAAGAACCGGGCCGAAAAAATCTCCCTGAAGACAATCAAGGTGCTGTATAATCAAAACCTTGCCAAAGCTGTCTCACCTGCTACAACTGAATAGAAGAAACTAAAAATTTTCAATTATCAATTTTCAATTTACAATCAAGTATCAATTTTTAATTTTCAAACTTGATCATTATCTCATTGAAAATTCAATGAAAACTGAAAATTGAAAACTGTAAATTAGGCGAGAAGAGGAATTTATATGGCAAAAATAAAAAATGATCAAGAAGATTCCGGGAAAAAAGTAGCGCCAAGCGCTTCTTCTGGTCGGGACGAGGCCTTGAAAGCGGCGCTCGGGCAAATCGAAAAACAATTTGGTGCCGGCTCAATTATGATGATGGGTCAGCAGACCCATCTCAACGTCGAATCAATTTCCAGCGGTTCGTTGGCTCTCGATGTAGCCCTGGGCGTTGGCGGTCTACCTCGAGGCCGAATTATCGAAATTTTTGGTCCCGAATCTAGCGGCAAAACCTCGCTGGCGTTGTCGGCTATTGCCTCCGCTCAAAAACTTGGTGGCTTGGGAGCGCTGGTTGATGCCGAACACGCTTTTGACCCAAGTTATGCCACTAAACTCGGCGTTGATTTAGATCATTTACTGATTTCCCAGCCGGATACTGGCGAGCAAGCGCTGGAAATTGTCGAAACTTTGGTTCGTTCCAACGCCGTTGATGTTATCGTTGTCGATTCGGTAGCGGCCTTAGTGCCGAGAGCCGAAATTGAGGGCGAGATGGGTGATTCGATGATGGGCGTCCAAGCCCGACTAATGAGTCAGGCCTTGCGCAAACTGACTGGCGCCGTTTCTAAATCCAAAACTGTCTTGATTTTCATTAACCAAATTCGGATGAAGATCGGGGTGATGTTCGGCAATCCTGAAACCACTCCCGGCGGTAACGCCCTGAAATTCTACTGCTCGATCCGCTTGGACATCCGCCGGAGCGAGCAAATTAAGGACGGCGATGTGCCGATTGGCAACCGTTGTCGGGTCAAAGTTGTCAAAAATAAGGTCGCCCCACCCTTCAGAATTGCCGAGTTTGACTTAATGTTTGATTCGGGTATATCTAAGGAAGGTGACCTGTTAGATCTCGGTGTTAAGAGTTTAATTATCGACCGATCAGGCGCTTGGTTTCAGTACGGTGAGCAAAAGCTTGGGCAGGGGCGGGAGGCTGCCAAAGCTTTTCTCAAAGGCGATCCGAAGACCGCCGAGGAGATCGAGCGTAAAATTCGCGACCTTGCCGCCAAAGGCGATATCGGCGCCATCCGGGAAGAATAGTATTGTTGGTGGCTTCCATACAATAATTACATTGTAATTTTTCAAGCCAAAAACTAAATTTGAACTATGGCGTTTGATAAAGAAGAGCTCATACAGTTAAATCAAATACTTCGCGATCAGCTTGAAGACCAGCGGTCATTAACCATGCTTGATGTCAAAATTTTACTCCATCAAGAGCTGCATCCAATTCGGGAAGATTTAGAATTTGTCAAAGAGCGTTTGGATCAGCTTTTCAAAATGGCGTCAGAGGATATTGGTGTCGCCTACCAGAAAATTGAATCGCTCAAACGAACGGTCAACAAGTTGGAAAAACGCATCGTTGCGCTCGAACGGCGGTAAATGCCGAGAAGTTCGGCGCTGGAATATGCGCTGAAATTGTTGGGTTACCGCGCCCGAACCGAAAAAGAATTGCGATTGAAGTTGGCGGAGAAGAAATACCAGCCAGAAGAAGTCGCTGAAGTTCTGGCGAAGCTAGTCAAAATTGGTTTCATTGATGACCAAAAGTTTGCCGAGAATTATGTTCGAGACAAGCTATCGATTAGCCGTCGTGGTCCGCGACGGATTAATTTTGAATTGATCAAGCACGGTGTAGCCAAAGAAATTGCCGAGCTGGCGACCAAAGTGATCGATAAAGACGAGGAGCTGGCGATAGCCGAATCGTTGCTGAAGTCCCGCCAAAGACAGTGGTCCAAGCTCGACCCGCTGGTTAAAAAACGCCGAGCGATTGGGTTATTGGCACGGCGGGGCTTTTCATCCAATATTCTCAACCGACTACTCAAGGATCTGTAAAAGCGTTACGATAGTTCTAATGTTGGGGGGCAAGAAGTCAAAATTACTGGTTTGGTTCGCGGAAGTCGGCAAAGAAGACATCCCGCTGGTTGGCGGTAAGGGGGCAAACTTAGGCGAGATGACCAAAGCTGGCCTGCCAGTGCCGCCGGGCTTTATCGTTACGGCTGACGCTTACTACGAGTTTTTGCGAGCGACTAAGCTCGACCGAATCGTCAAGAAAGAACTGACCAATCTTGATCCCGAGGACTCGAAAAAATTGAATGTCATTGCTAGTACCTTGCAGAAGGCGATTCAATCCCATCCCCTGCCCGGCGAGCTAGCCAAACAGATTGAAAAGGCTTACGACGATATGGGCAAAGGACCGGTGGCGGTACGCTCGTCCGCAACTGCCGAGGATTTGCCTGATGCTAGTTTTGCGGGACAACAGGATACATATCTCAATATCGAAGGTGCGGACAGAGTTATTAAAGCGGTCCGACAGTGCTGGGCGTCGCTGTTTGGAGCGCGGGCGATTTACTATCGGACGATTAACAAATTCGATCATCTGAAAGTTGGTATTGCCGTGCCGGTTCAGAAGATGGTTCAAAGCGAGGTGTCTGGCATTATGTTTACCGCCGATCCAGTTGCTAGCGACACCAGTAAAATCGTTATTGATGCTGGCCTGGGCTTGGGCGAGGCGATCGTCTCTGGTTCGGTGACGCCCGACCACTATGTTATCGACAAAAAGACGATGACGGTTGTCTCTAAAGAAGTCAGTAAACAAGCTTGGCAGATTGTCCGCAACCGTGACGGCAAAGATGTTCACATTCCGACACCCAAAGATAAGCTCGAAGGCCAAAAGCTGACCGATGAACAAATCGTCAAGCTGGCGACGCTCGGGCATAAAGTTGAAACTCACTACGGTGCACCGCAAGATATGGAATGGGCTTTTGAGGGCGGTAGTTTTTATATGGTACAGAGTCGCCCAATAACCACTCTCAAAGAGAGTGGTCAGCAACTAGCCACTAGCAGTCTAGCTCCTAGCCAACCGGAAAATGAAAGCCAGAAGCCAGAAGCCAGTGGCCAGTCTGCCGACGAGAACGTTGTTCTCGTTACTGGTGCGGCTGCCTCGGTTGGACGAGCTAGTGGACCAGTAAAGGTTATTCATAAACCGAGTCAGATCGATCAGGTTTTAGAGGGGGATGTCTTGGTGACCGAAATGACTAGCCCCGATTATGTTCCGGCGATGCGTCGGGCTTGCGCGATTGTTACTGATACGGGGGGGAGGACTTGTTTTGCTGGTCAAACAAAGATTCTAACCAGCCAAGGATTTATGAGAATCGATGAGGTCGAGCACTACGACGGTGAGTTGCTCGTCCCTTCGTTGAATAAGGAATCCCTGAAACTTGAATGGAAGCCGATTCTGGCCGTTTTAAAGCGGCGGGCGAAAACAATTCAAATGGCGGTGTCTCAAAGGGGGATCTCGGCGGAGAGTAGATTAGAGGTAACAGCCAATCACCGGTTCCTAACGCTGGAAAAGCGACAGCTTGTCGAAGAAAAAGTCGGAGACTTATTGAACCGCGAAGCGGGTTTTCTATCAATCACCAACCTACCAGGCATAAAATCAAGGAGAGCTAATCGTTCACTCGCCTATTTGCTAGGGGCACTCGGTACGGATGGCTCGATCTACCGTACGGCCACCCACGGCGAAGTTCAGTTTATTCAAAAAGACACAGCTGCCAAAAGACCGTTTATTAAGAAAGTCCGACAACTATTTAAAGAAGTTTACGACTATGAAATGCGTCCATCGCTCAAAAAAGCTTCTAACGGCTATCTACGCGGCCGATTAGTCAGTGGCGAGGCGATGGCCTATCGCTGTTACAGTAAGCAGCGGGCGTACCAGATTGCCGAGCAAGAACAGCAGCTAGGCGTTTCAGTTTTGGAACATGAGCCGGCTTTCGCTCAATCCTTTATCGGCGGGGCGCTTGATGGTGACGGCGCCCGGGCAACCAAATCCGGACGGCTTCATCTCTATTCGGCGGAACCGCATATTTACGAACCGTTCATTACTGGCTGCTTGCGGCTAGGGGTTTTACCGCAAGTTACACCTAATCGAGAAGCAAAAAATATTCAGCTGAGCGAGGGGACTGATTGTCTTCTCCGCGACTGCGCTCGGCTGTCTAGTCACTCGACCAGATCGAGAATGGGCAGTCGGCTATTCGCTGCCCAACAACTTCTGGGTGACATTATTGACCGGGTCAACTACAAGGGTCGAATCCGCCCGTATGTGGATGGTAATTTATATATTGACGCCGACAAAATCAGTCGCGACATCATGCAGCTTGCAGACGAAACAGAGCGAGCCGAACTTGAGAAAATAATTAAATCAGACTTACGGATGTTGCGAGGTAGCTATCTTGGTGAGGGTCGAATGACAGGTGTCTACAATCTCACCGTTGCCGATAACCACAACTATGTTGTCTTCACTGAAAATTACACGCCGGTTGTTGTCGCTAACTCCCACGCATCGATTGTAAGCCGAGAGCTGGGTATACCTTGCGTTGTTGGTACGGGTAACGCCACTAACGCTCTCAAAACCGGCCAAGTCGTGACCGTCGATGGCGCTTCAGGCAAAGTCTATAAGGGCAAGGTCGGGAGACAGGAACTAGCGACTGGGAACTCGGAACTAGTTGCTAGTACCAAGTACCTAGCCGCCCGCGAAGCCGTCCCCATCACTGCAACCAAGGTTTACTTAAATCTGGCCGAGCCGACCAAAGCCGACGAGTACGCCCAGTTACCGGTTGATGGTGTCGGCTTACTACGAGCGGAGTTTATTATTGCTAATATCGGCGAACATCCGCACGCCATGATGGCTTCGGGCCGTTCTAAAGAATACGTTCAGAAACTTTCAGAAGGTATAGGGACAATTGCCCAGGCCTTTAACCCTCGCCCCGTTGTCTACCGTTTTACCGACTTCAAAAGTAACGAGTACAAATCGTTGAAAGGCGGCGAGAAGTACGAGGAACAGGAGAACAACCCGATGATTGGCTACCGCGGCGCCTCACGCTATATCCTCGATCCGGAAGAATTTGCTCTTGAAATCGAAGCCGTTAAAGCTGTTCGAGATGGCATGGATCTAAAAAACCTTCACGTGATGATCCCGTTTGTCCGTAGAGTTGATGAGTTTACCCGTGTGCGCGACCTGATGCACCAGAACGGTCTTAAACAGGGTGCCGACTTCAAGTTGTGGATTATGGTTGAAGTGCCGTCAACAATTTTCGAGATCCAAAAATATATCGATGAAGGCATCGATGGCATCTCAATCGGCTCGAACGACTTAACCCAACTGATTTTGGGCATTGATCGTGACTCATCCAAATTAGCAACCGAGTTTGACGAAAGATACCCGGCGGTGATGGGAGCGATGATTCACGTTATCAAAACTTGCCGCAAGGCCGGTGTCAGTGCCTCGATCTGCGGCCAAGCACCGAGTGTTTATCCAGAAGTAACCGAAGCCCTGGTCAAGGCCGGCATAACTTCTGTTTCCGTCGCCCCCGATGTCGCCATCTCGACGCGCAAATTGATTGCCTCGGTGGAAAAAAAGATTTTGCTTGCGCAAGCTATTGACGCCTAGATAGTTCTGATAACATCGCCGTTAATTTGAGGTACAATTTTTCTACATCATTCCCCACGTACATTTCATTTGGGACAAAAACTTCTCGAGGTAACGATATGGGATTTTGGGAAAGATATGGTGACGCGATGATTGCCTTTGGGCTCGTTGTCGCAACATTCGTGGCTGTCTACTGGGTGCTTGCCGGCGGTCTTCGTCGTCAGAGTCGGAAAGCCGAAAAGCAAGAGTATGACACGGCGGCGCAGGTCAACGAACTTCTGTCTTCACAAACAGCCAAGGGAAGTGGACTTCAGCAGATCCGCCATGACAATGGTACCGAGCCAGTCGACCTGACTGACGGTGAATTGAAGCGCGAGGTGGACGGCGTTCTCAATAAACGCGGTCCGAACTCTCAACATTCTGTTCTTTTTCCGGTTGACGTTGTCGATCGGGACCAGAACTGACCAATTGCGCCCGCCCGCCACTGCAAATTGCAGGGCGAGCTGGGCGCTTAATCTTAGCCCTGCCTCGCGTCAGCTAGCCAAATACACTACATTCAAGTCTAATGGATACACGACTTACGCATTATATTTACCGGAACAGGTTTAGTGTAGCGTCGTGTTTCCACGACTTACTCCTTGCGGTGCGTAAGTCATGGAATAATATTTCTGTCCCTCAAACACCCGCCGCACCAGTGGATTTTAAGAAAATTCTCGAAGACAACGCTTATCCCGATCCGGGGTTAACCGCCGAACAGCAGCAAGATTTTGTTAATCGATACTCGTTATCAGCGTTAGTCCTGCAATTTGTCTATTATTTTGCGATGGGGGATCAGTTGCTCGCCTGGGGGAGTTTGATCTGCTCGGTCAGTTTCGTCCTGACGCCGCTACTCTTAATCTTCCCATTCTGGGCTCGTCGACGAGCCTACCAGAGACGAACTTGGTCCGGGTTCGGCGAGTTTTACCACAACCAAAAGAAATGGGACCGGGAGGCACTATACCTGACGATCGCTTCTATTATATTAGCCGTGGTCGCGCTCTGGCTGATCAGCCCGATGATTCTCAAATCGGTTCACAGCCTAACCGGACAGTCGCCATCGACCAACCTTACCCAACAGCTTCAGGATGCTGTTAAGCAATACCAAGACATTCTCGGTCAGTAAATGGTCGGGTTACTCCGAGAAGTAACTGATGCCGAGATCATTCTTGAATCCAGCTAGCCCTCTTTTAGACATCTCAAACATCGGCTCTGGCAACTCATCAATGTCGTACCAATTCCAAGACTCTACCCTATCTGGCTCAAGAACTTCCGGGTGGCCAGAAATATACTCGACTAAAAATTGAATGTCTAAGTAATGTTTGCCGTACTTGATGACATTACTAATTGCTAGAGGCCGCACCGCCCTAACGTTCATCCCAGTTTCTTCTTTTACTTCGCGAACAACGCACTCCTCAAGCTTTTCGCCAAATTCTAAATGACCGCCAGGCCAGGCGTACTCACCGGCGCCGTGGGAACCCTTTCTCTTACCGAGCAGGACTTTACCGTCTTTGAATACCATAGCACCTACGCCCACTCTTGCTGTCGGAATTTCCTGGTTCATTCTTTCGGTTTGAATTTAAGTGAGGTGGAGTTGATATGGTGGAGTTGGTTGGGCATTGTTGAACTCATTTTAACTGTTACAATGATCGACAGCAACTTAATAGGTTAATTATGGAAAATGGCAGTATTCACACCGTTTGGGACGTTATCGCTGGATTTCTTAGAGACGGCGAGAAGGTTGTGGCGATCACCATCCACCGACACCCTTTCTTGACCGACAAGTGGTACACAGCCGGTTCAACTAGGAAAAACGTCAAGAACATTGAAGACGTTACTCGCAGTTTTCTTCCGGAAGCTCTGAACCGGCCACTAGCAGGAGAAACGGCGAAGAAGTACTTTTTGTACGACGAGGAGTTTGGCAAGACGGTCGATATGACGGTTTGGACAGAGAACTCGGTACTCATCCACAGGTGGGTCGCTTCCTGCAGCCACACCCTTGGTGATCGCACCGTGAGGTTTCAGCAAGTTGATCGAAACCCCACCGATCATAATCCCATTGCTGAGCTCTTTCGACGCTTCACTCATTAATCCTAGCCCTTCGGGGCTTTTTTTATTTGCTCGTAGCGAAAACAGCTTACCAGATGGTCGTTGACCAGCCCAGCCCCCTGCAGACTTCGAACATCCTGTCAGTAAACTGCATACTACCAGCTACGCCTATCTTCATGCTTCCCACTCGCGAAAGAATTCTTTTAGGTATGTTTCCATAAATTTATGCCGGCGTTCGGCTAGATTGCGAGCAGTAGCCGTATTTAGCCTGTCTTTAAGATGAAGTAGCTTGTCGTAAAAATGATGAATTCCTGACCGATCAGAGTGATTATTAGTGGCTTTGTATTCTTCGTCTGTCAGAGTGGTGCGCAGTTCAATCTGTGGGTTATAGATTAGCCGGCTCTTAGCGCCTCCATAAGCGAATACTCGTGCAATTGCGATTGCCCCTATTGCATCAAGTCGGTCGGCGTCTTGGACTACCTTGCCCTCGAGCGTAACAATCCCGTTCTTCTGGCCCAGACCCTTGAAGGAAATATTGTCGACAATATCGCAAACATGATTGATGATAGTTCGGTCGATTTCGAGTTGCTCTAGCCAGGCTCTTGCTGCTTTTGCTCCGGCTGCATCATCATGCGATTTCCAGTCGGCGATATCGTGCAAGAGAGCGCCAAGCTCGACTACGAACGGATCGGCGCCTTCGGCAACCCCAATTTTTTGCGCCATTTTCCAGACTCGCTCGATATGGTACCAGTCGTGTCCTGTCGCCTCGCCGTCGAACTTCTGGCGAATAAATTCGGCAGTTTTGTTAATGATTTCCTGTTGGTTTTTGGATTTACTCATCAGAATCCCGAAGACTTACTTAGCTTTTACCCGATATCTACTAATGAAACCTTCCGCGAATGGTTTATTAGAAATAAACTCCAGCTCGGCCTCAAACTCGCCGGCAAAAACGGGCGTTCCCTTCCCGATAATGTAGGGAACAACGTAAAGGATAATCTCGTCCACTAGGCCAGCGCGCATGAAACTGCTGTTGAGCCCGGATCCGCCACCAACAAGGGCTTCTTGGAATCCTTTATTCTCAAGTAGCTTCAGTGCCGCTTCAGGCGATTCTGCCAGAGTAAACGTCGGCCGGACGTCTAGGTCTTGGGAGCTGACAATAATCCTTGTGGCTTCAATAGAATCGAAGAGCTCGGGCTCAATTATCTCGTAGGTATGTCGTCCAATAATAAAGTTTCCTGACTTCGCAACGCTCTCCTTGAAGGCATCCCAGCCGGAGTCGGGCAAAAAATCTTCCTCAAAATTCTCTCTTGAAATATAACCATTTGGCGAAACTGTTGCGTCAAGAATTACTTTCATGTCGTTGCTCATTATAGCGAAAACAACTGACCACGTGGTCGTTGACCAGTCCAGCGCCCTGCATAAAGGCGTAACAGATTGTTGAGCCGACGAACTTAAAACCGCGTTTTTTAAGATCTAGGCTCATGGCATCAGACTCGGAGGAGGTGGCGCCGATGTCGGAATCTTTTTGGTGATGATTAACGATTGGCTTTCCACCTACGAAACTCCAAATGTACTTATCGAAACTACCGAACCCTTTCTGAATCGCCAAAAACGCTTGGGCATTCGTTACCGTCGCCGCAATCTTCAGCTTATTGCGAATTATCCCAGCATCATTTTCCAGTTCCCGTATGGGTTTAAACCCATACGAGGCAATTTTATCTGGGTCGAAGTTATCGAAAGCCCTGCGGAAATTCTCGCGTTTTTTCAGCACGATCGCCCAAGAAAGCCCGGCTTGGAAGGTATCGAGCACAATATATTCAAACAATTTTTGGTCGTCGTGGCATGGCACGCCCCACTCCTCGTCGTGGTACTTGACCATGAGCGGATCGCTCCCCGGCCAGGAACAGCGATATTCCCTCCTCATCTTAGTCGCTACTTCGGCCTTCTCTGAGCATCCGGCACATTAGTCGCAATCTTATAATTCCCTCGATGGTATGTTACTCGGAAGCGGCTTATATCCTTTTCAATCCATGCTCGCTCTTTTTTGGTTGTGTACTCTTCCTTCTTGACATAGCAATGAGCGTAGATAGTGGCTTGGCCATCTTTATTTTTATGGAAAAATATCTCAGCCAGCTTACTATTCAATAGTGCGAAGCACCAACCGCTGGTACCGTCTTCATCCTGTAAAGTTAAGCTGACCATGGAGAATAAACCCTAATTCTTCGGACTAGACATCATCTGGTTCAAACCAAAGATGTTGCCTTGAGGGTCTTCGGCGTAGCACCACCACATTATTTGGTCTTCTCCAAGCGGCATCGAAACTTTTGGCTTGACGATTTTACCGCCAGCCGATTCGACATCACTAATCGCTTTGTCGATATCTTCAACCTCAATCGTGTTAATAGTCTTCTCGTTCTCGTAACGTTTCATAATCCCGCCGAAAATCGCTCCAACGGCTCGGTCTTTTTCTTTTCCGACCATGAAGTAGCCACTATCGGCCCATTGGTTGATTTCCCAACCAAAGGCTTTTTTATAGAACTCGGACAGCTTGGCCGGATCTTCCGCCCCGATCTCAAAATGGACGACTCTGTTTTTCATCGATTCAGTATGCCAAAAATATGAACCCAACACAAAACCGGACCCCTTACGGAGTCCGGTTTCGCTTTAAAACTCAACTTTAAGAAGAGTTCTTACGCAGCTGCTTGGTAACCACCGCGGTCG
>ERZ1292629.179-Hain-H43-01um-R1-179-length-66113-cov-7_pt1 | contig 21330 bp, 24 predicted proteins | sample MGYA00564399_ERZ1292629 | MGnify/ENA primary metagenome ERZ1292629 (study PRJEB36523, sample SAMEA6512636) | groundwater metagenome | collected 2019-01-08 | study: AquaDiva: Metagenomics assemblies of 32 groundwater samples | reverse complement strand
TTTTCTTTGCCGGATTTACACACTAGCAACAACACTATGATGGATCTCAAAGTAATGAGTTCAGTCCTTTCAGAACTTGAAGAGGAGCGCGGTATTCCGCGTGCAAAAGTGATCGAAGCCGTCGAGGCCGCGCTCGCGACTGCATATAAAAAAGAATACGCAAAAAAGGGGCAGGTCATCCGCGCGCATCTCGATTTAGATTCGGGAAAGACGGAATTTTCGCAAGTTAAAACAATCGTCGACGAGCATACCGTGCGTTTTGAAGAAGAAGATGAAGCAGAGACCCACGCGCCCGCGGAGCCGCAGCTTGATGCCGACGGCAAGCCCATCGAAGTATTGCCGCGCTACAACCCGGAGCAGCATATCGAACTGAAAGACGCCAGGCTCATCAAGCGCGACGCCGTGGTTGGCGATGAATTGGTCTTTCCGCTTGAAACGAAAGACGACTACGGACGCATCGCCGCACAAACGGCAAAACAGGTCATCATCCAAAAAATCCGCGAAGCGGAAAAGGTTTCGGTCGTGGCCGAGTACGGCGCGCGCCAAGGCACCATCGTGTCCGGCACGGTACAGCGCATGGAGCGCGGCAATATTTATGTGGATTTGGGCCGCGCGACCGGTATCCTCCCCTATGATGAACAAATCCCGGGCGAGCGCTACCGCCAGGGCGAGCGCATCCGCGGCCTCTTGTATCAAGTAGAGGAATCGCCACGCGGTATTTATTTGCGTCTTTCGCGCGCGCATCCCGACTTTCTGAAAAAGTTGTTCGAGATGGAGGTGCCCGAGGCCGCGCACGGTACCGTGGTATTCAAAGCAATCGCCCGCGAGGCGGGCAGCCGCTCAAAAGTTGCCGTCGCTTCGGCCGACCCGCACGTTGATCCGGTCGGCTCACTGGTGGGGCAGCGCGGCGTGCGCGTTTCGACCGTTACTTCCGAACTCGGCGGCGAAAAAATCGACATTGTCGAATGGTCTGAAGATGTAAAACATTTTATCGAAGAGGCGCTCTCGCCCGCCCGCGTACTTTCGGTGCACATCGATGAGGCCGAGCACAAAGCGACCGTAAAAGTCGCCGAAGACCAGCAATCGCTCGCGATCGGCCGTGGCGGCCAAAACGTGAGACTCGCGGCAAAACTCACCGGTTGGAGAATTGATATTCAATCGACGGAGGGCGACACGGTTGCGGGCGCCACCGAAACCGGCGCGATCAAAGAAGGCGCGGCTGAACCCGCCGACACTGAATAGCGGGGTTGTTAATTATTGCACTTCACTCTAGAATCACTCCATATGAACCTGTGGCACGATATATCAGCAGGCAAAAATATCCCTCAAGAAATCAACGTAATCGTCGAGATCAACAAGGGCTCTAAAAATAAATACGAGATAGACAAAGAGACGGGGATGATCGCGCTCGACCGCGTGGCACATACGGCGCAAGACTTCCCATTCGACTACGGGTTCGTCCCGCAAACGCTCTGGCACGACGGCGACGCGCTCGATGTGGTGCTGCTTACCACCTATCCTTTGGTGCCCGGCCTCCTGGTGAACGTACGCCCAGTGGCGCTCATGAAGATGATCGATACCGGCGAGAGCGACGACAAGATCATCGGCGTGCCGGTTGAAGATCCGCGTTTTGACGACATCAATGGACTTGCCGATATTAATCCGCACACGCTCAAAGAAATGGAGCATTTCTACTCGACCTACAAAAAACTGCAAAACAAGGAAGTGACCGTCTCGGGGTTTGAGGACAAAGATAAAGCATTGGCCGCAATTTCAGAATCGCTCAAGTTGTACACAGAAAAATTTGTTAAGTAAAAACGGTGCGGCGGTATACTAGGAGTTGATGAATAACACGAGCAGCACCAGTGCAACGATTGGCATCATCATCATCGTGCTGCTGCTTATTGCAGGCGGCGTGTACTTTCTCCTGATGCAGGAAAATCCGCGACCTGCGGTTGAACTGCCACCCATTGAAGAAGCTTTGTAAATCAAGCGGAAATCTGTTAGCATCCCCGAATGTCTCTCACCGATATCGCGAAAACTTTCGCGCTTAAAAAATTGCCCGACTCCGCAGTCGAGCTTACAGGCGAAGTCCCCTTCGAAACGCTGGCACCGTACCAAGCGCCCGCGCTCAAACACATCTCCGAACATCTAGATTTGCCCGGATTTCGCAAAGGCCATGTGCCCGCGGAGATGGCACGCAAAAAAGTGGGCGAAATTCATCTGCTTGAAGAAGCGGTTGAGCTTTTTATACAAGATTTTTATCCCGCGTTGATTACGACGCACGCAGTCAATGCAGTGGGCCGGCCGGCGATCAACATCACCAAACTTGCGCCGCAGAATCCCGTGGGACTCACCGTGCGCGCATCGGTGTATCCGGACGTAACCCTCCCAAAAAATTGGCAAAAAATTCACGAGCAGGTGGCACCCGAACCGGCATCCCCCACCACCGATGAAGAAATAGATAAAACACTCGAGTCGCTGCGCGCCTCCTCCGCCAAGGCTACGGACGGCCAAGCAAAGCCGCTTCCCGAAATGACAGATGAGTGGGCAAAATCGGTCGGCGCATTTGAAAGTTTAGATGCGCTCAAAGCACAGATCACCAAAGGCATTACTGCTGAAAAAGAGCGCGCGGCAAAAGACAAGCGGCGCGGCAAAATTATTGACGCGTTGCTTGAAAAAGTTTCCGTCGAGGTGCCGGCAATTTTTATCGAAAGTGAACTGGAAAAAATTTTGGCGCAACTCAAGGAAGACGTGTCGCGCTTCGGACTGAAGTTTGAAGAGTATCTGAAACAAGTCAAAAAAACTGAAGATGAGGTGCGTGCGGATTTTCGCGAGCAGGCAAAAAAACGCGCCGCGCTGCAGCTCGCGTTAAACAAAATCGCGGAGGTTGAGAAAGTTGAGGCCGACCAAGCGATGATGGAGCAGGAACTCAAACACGCGCTCGAGCACTTCCCCGACGCCAAGCCCGAACTCGTGAAAATCCATATCGAAACCGTGCTCCGCAACGAAAAAGTGTTGAAATTGTTGGAAGGAGAGAAATAAAAAAGCTCCCACCCCTTGAAAAAGCTCAAAAATACGGTAAAATGTCTCTATCTATGCATACAAACGATATTCAAAGTCAATTGGTCCCCATGGTAGTAGAAAAAAGTCCTTTCGGAGAGCGGGCGTTCGACATATACTCGCGCCTCTTAAAAGAGCGGATTATTTTCCTCAGTGGGCCTATTGAGGACCACACCGCCAACCTGGTTATCGCGCAACTTCTCTTTCTTGCATCTGAAGATCCGAAGAAAGACGTCCAGCTCTACATCAACTCCCCCGGAGGCTCGGTCACGGCAACGCTTGCCATGCTCGACACGATGAACTACATCAAGCCCGATGTAGCAACGGTCTGCGTTGGTATCGCCGCGTCAGGCGCGGCGATCATGCTTGCCGGCGGCGCCAAAGGCAAACGCTTTGCGCTCCCGAACGCCGAAGTCATGATCCATCAGCCGTGGGGCGGCGCCCAAGGCCAGGCCACCGATATTGAGATCACCGCCAAGCACATCATCGCTACCCGCGAGCGGCTCAACAAAATCCTCGCCAAAACGACCGGCCAACCGCTCGAAAGGATCGAAAAAGACGTGGAACGCGACTACTTCATGTCCGCGGAAGAGGCTAAAAAATATGGGGTGATAGACGAGATATTTCCTCACAAAACCGGCCGCAAATAGCGGAATTTGCGACGCTCCAATTTTAGTGATATAGTTTTGGGGTCCATTTCTTAAAAAAATTTCCTATGATTTCTTCTTATGTCATTAACACTGGTCTTCATCCTGCTCGGAGCAGCGGGTCTCGCGGGTATTGCAATTGGATGGGTCTTCCGTTGGCTGTGGTCGTTAGCGCGTAAAAGTTCGATCGACGTCGAGGTCAAGCAAATTTTGCTTGATGCCCGCGTAAAAGCTGAGAGTATTTCGGCACAAGCCGAGGCCGAAGCGAAAGAAAAAGTGGCAGTGGCCGAAGGGACGCTCGCCGAAAAAGAAGAGAAGCTGACGCGCCAAGAAGAGCGTGTGTTTAAACGTGAAGAATCGCTTGATAAAAAACAAACCGAGCTCGACAAAGAAATAGAGTCGGTTAAGGCGCGCATTGAAGACGTGAAAACGATCAAAGAGCGCGCCGAAGCGCTGGTGAAAGAGCGCGCCGATGAGCTTGCGCGTGTCGCGGGCTTGAGCAAAGACGAGGCAAAAGAGCAGCTTTTTGCCGAAATGGCGAAGGAAAATGAATCCGATTTCATGGTTCGCCTGCAAAAATTGGAGCAAGGCGGGATGGAAAAACTCGAGCGGCGCGCGCGCGAGATTTTGACGACGGCGATTCACCGGCTCGGCAATTCGGTGGCGCAAGATACGATGGCAACCGCACTTACTATCCCGAACGATGAGCTGAAAGGAAAAATAATCGGCAAAGAAGGCCGCAACATCAAGGCGTTTGAGCGCGCGACCGGCGTTGAAGTCATTATCGACGACACGCCCGGCGCGATCGTCCTTTCCTCATACGACCCGGTGCGCCGCGCGGTCGCGCGCGTCGCGCTCGAAAATTTGATCATCGACGGCCGCATCCAACCCGCAAAAATAGAAGAGACGGTTGAAAAAGCAAAATCCGAGGTCAACAAAATAATTAAAGACAAAGGGGAGGCGGCCGCATTTGAGGCAGGCGTATTAAACCTTGATCCGCGGCTCATCCAAATTTTGGGCCGGCTGCACTTCCGCACCTCCTACGGCCAGTCAGTGTTGCAACACTCGCTTGAGATGGCGCACATCGCCGGCATGATAGCCGAGGAGCTCGGCGCCAATCCGCAAGTGGCACGCGCCGGAGCACTGCTCCACGACATCGGCAAAGCGTTGGATCACGAAGTGCAAGGAACTCATGTTGAAATTGGCCGTCGCGTTTTGCAAAAATTCGGCGTCAGTGAAGACGTGGTCAAAGCGATGCAGGCGCATCATGAAGAATATCCGTACGAAACGGTTGAGTCGGTCATTGTGCAGGTAGCCGATGCGATTTCAGGCGGGCGCCCCGGCGCGCGTCGCGACTCGGTCGAGCAGTACCTCAAGCGTTTAGGCGACATAGAGGCTATCGCCAACTCCTTCCCGGGTGTCGAAAAATCCTACGCTATCTCTGCCGGCCGTGAAGTGCGCGTCTTTGTGAAGCCCGATGCCATGTCCGACCTTGCCGCGCGCGAACTTGCGCGCAACATCGCGATGCGTATCGAAAATGAGCTCAAATACCCCGGCGAAATCAAAGTCTTGGTGATCCGCGAAACCCGCTCTATCGAATTCGCGAGGTAAATAACTCCAATTGCATTTACGGCAGGTACGGCGTATCGTTGCGTTAGAGATCTTTTGTACAGGAGGCCATCAATGGTAACCCCGAGTGCCGTCATCGCCATCCACACGAAACGCGTGAAGGCCCGCGACCTTGAGCGGCTCTTTGCCCCCCATTACGGACCTGAGTTGATTGAAATTATCGATGCTACAAGCGACGAGACTCAGTTCTTACCCTTTACAGATAAGAGTAAGGAGGCCCACGACAAACTCAACATGCTCTGGTCCTTGTGGCCCGAGGCTCGCGTGTGCGTAATCATCGCCAGTGCGCTCGTCGCTGAGCCGCCACTTCGCGTTATTCCAGTAGCCGAGTTTGCAATGGCTAGGCGCGAGCATCTATGGAGCCAGCGGGTGCTCAATAAGAAGTCAATCGAGAAGGTGGCTCAAGGTAAGGCAATTCCATACCCTGTCTCCAATCGTGAGACACAGGGAGAGTTGCTGAAATTCGTCCAGTACATGGTGCAACCCCTCTCGAAGATCCATCACTATGTGCCATTACCCGCTCCTCGATAAACCAAAACTTCCTCCAGCGGCCCCCTTGGTGGGGCCTTTTTCCTTTATTTTGCAACACAATTTTTATCCACTCGCTATCCACCCCTTGATTTGCAAGGGTTTTTGGAAGGGGTATACTATCCCACGCAGGGCTATAGGCATTACTAGTCAACTAATTTAACCATATGAATAAGCAAGATATTGCCGAAAAGGTGCACGGCGTCTTGGGTACCACCAAGGCTGATGCGGAGCGCGCAGTTGAGGCGATGATAGAGACGATCGTCGGATCGCTCAAGAAAAACGAGGAGGTTTCTATCGCTGGTCTTGGTATCTTTAAGACCAAAATGCGCGCGGCTCGCGTGGCGCGCAATCCGCGCACTGGCGCTACGGTGCAGGTGCCTTCGATGCGCGTTCCTAAGTTCCAGCCGGCAAAGGCATTGAAAGAAGCGGTTAGGTAGTTCAATCCTCTCGAGCGAAAAGTCTCCCACTTGTTGGGGGCCTTTTTGTTTATAAATTCTCCTGCAGCGAAACTATCGTAAAATGTCTTTCAAACTTGAAAGCGGGATGCGCACCGCAAACGAGCCCGCTGCATATGCGGCCGCTTGGTACGGCGGGATCAAAATGACCAAGGTTTGGCCGTCTATCAAGAAATTTTGCAGCGTTTCAGGCGAGGGTGAGGTGCCAAGACGCACGGTCTCTTCCATGTCGGGTGTTACCTCTCCCAAACGCTCTGCAAGCCGGGCGCGGACCTGTGTGTAGCTTTCTGCAGAGAGCCTGTCGAGATACCGCGAGCCCGGCTTACCTGCCTGCGCAGGCAGGAACAGGTCGGCAAGCTGTACTTCTTTGCCCGCAGCAGTAAACACCAGCGTTTCAAACGAGCTGTTGGGATGCGCCCCGCCGGTGTCTATATAGAGATCAAACTCATAGGAATTGTAGCCGGAACCGCTATACGGCTTGTACTGTATGGTGAACTCATACTTGCGGCCTGCTTGCTCTAGCCGCGCCTTCTCTGCCGCGCTCAGCATGACGTCAAGATCCGCTTTAAACTGATCTACGTGCTGCGCCAGCGCTTGCTCTATCACCTGCTGCTCCCGGCCGCGCGTGTTTGGAAAAGTTACGGAGATTACATAGTGCGGCGTCGATTCGAGATGAATACAGTCTTTACCTGAGGCGGTGCACAAGAGCAGGTGCTGCTCTTGCTGCGTTGTGTCTTGCCGCGCGGGGGTTGCCGGTTGCATCAGCAAAAACCATCCCAGCGCAGCGAGGATAGGGATCGCAACAAGTGTCCACAGTGGCGGCCGCATCAATGCAGTATAACAAATGAGGATTGGGTGCGGGATGGGAGAATCGAACTCCCAACTACAGTTTGGAAAACTGTCGTTTTACCACTAAACTAATCCCGCCTTCGCCAAGCCACAGCTTGGCTTCGGCGGGCCGAGCCCGCTGCCAAGCGACGGATGGTTTGTATAATACACTTACATGGATTTTATTAATACGCTACTCTCATATTTTCTGCAGACAATTAAAGCCCTCGTGATCGTTGTGGTCGCAGGAGTGTCGGCACTTTCCTCTTTTTTGCCGCCACCCCAAGCACCGATCAGCATCACTCCCCCGCTTGAACAAAACACCGGAACATATCCTGAATCCCCCGCCGCCGAAGTACCAACAAAAGAAGCGGCGCTGATAAGCGAAGCGGCCAAGCCTCCTGCACCTCCCGCAACCGGAGCGCTCCTCGATGTTAACGGGCGCGCGCGCGCGACTGTGGTAAACATCTTGTGCCTAAGCGGCGGCGCAGTGCGCGCGGCAAGCGGCAGCGGCGTGTTTATCGACACTCGCGGCGTCATCCTCACCAACGCACACGTTGGACAATTTTTCCTTCTGCGCGATTACCCGAAAAAAAATGCGGTGGACTGCGTCGTGCGTACCGGCTCCCCCGCGCGCAATGCCTACTATGCCGAGCTGCTCTACCTCCCGCCCACCTGGGTCAGTGACAATGCTTCGCAAATCACCTTAAGTGAGGCTATGGGCACGGGCGAGCACGATTACGCTTTTTTGCTCATCGACCGCTCATACGGCGGCGAGTCGCTTCCGGCCGTGTTCCCTGCCATCGGTTACACGCTTGAAGAACCCGCATCCAACGACCCGATGCTGCTTGCGGCGTATCCTTCGGCATTTTTAAAAGGCAGAACCGTGCTCAATAATTTGCAGGTCTCAAGCACCTTTACGATAGTCAAAAGATTGTACTCATTTGATCCGCCGAAAACGGTTGATCTATTTTCAATCGGCAGCACCACCATTTCGCAAGGCGGTTCTTCCGGCGGCGCTTCGGTGCGCGCCAGCGACGGCAACCTCATGGGGATCATCACGGTCGCCTCCGATGCTAAGGAGGTTGTAGATCGCGACCTGCGTGCCATTTCAGTTGCGCACATCAATCGCAGCCTGATTTTTCATGGCGAGGGCAGCATATCGAGCTTGCTCAATGGCGACCTTTCAGCAAAAGCTGCAAATTTTGACAAGACTCTCGCTCCTACCGAGCGGGCGCAGCTCATCGACGTCCTCAATAACTAATTATTTTTTCCAGCGGGCAAAGATGCCGCATGGTAAAAGCCGACTGCTCCCCTCTTCCTCGATAGTAAGGTCGCCATACTCGATCAGGCCACCGAATTTTTTTACAAACGGTTCGAGGTTGTATGCAAATGCAAGCGGCGAATATCCCGCCGCGTATCCGTTTATCAAAACAAACAGCGGTTTGTCGGATACTAGCTGTTGACAGAGCTTCATAAGTTCCAAAAAATGCTCCTCGAATTTCCACAGCTCGTCCTTGGGCCCGTGGCCAAATGCCGGCGGGTCCATAATTATTGCGTCGTACTTGCTTCCCCGTTTTATTTCGCGATTTAGATACACCAACACGTCCTCCACGATCCAGCGGATTGGTTTGTCATCCAATCCGCTTAGCTTTGCGTTCTCCCGCGCCCAAGCAACTGCGGTCTTGCTCGCGTCGATGTGCGTCACCTCTGCCCCCGCCTGCGCTGCCGCAAGCGTTGCGCCACCAGTATATCCAAAAAGATTTAACATAGATGGAGCAGAGACTTTTTGAGGAAAATGGTCTGGTTGAGGCGGAGCCGACCCGAGGACCTTTTGCGAAGAAAGTCTCTGTGAAATAACCTCCTGGATCCATTCCCAATTTGAAAGTTGTTCGGGGAAAAGACCAGTGTGTTTAAACGAAGTTGGTCGTATTAAAAACTGCAATTCCCCAAACTTTATCTGCCACTCCTTGGGTAAGTTATTCTCTATCCACTTCCCTTCTTTTCCGCTGCGCAGAAAGCGCCCTTGGGCCGCCGCCCACTCCCCCTCCCCTAACCGCTTTTCCCACAAGGCCTGCGGGTCTGGCCGTGCCAACACCAAATCCCCAAAACGCTCAAGCTTTTCTTCCTTGCCGGAGTCGAGCAATTCATAGCCCCTCTGAGGTTTGGTAATTAAGGTTAGTCTTTCCATAGATATTAAAATCTCATTTTCTGAGTAGTACAATCTCTCTCTTCCTGCCCGTGAGGGTATCGTAGTAGTGTACTTCGTTTTTGGAATATTTTAACTGTTCAAAAGTATCTTTCCAATCGTCATAATAAAATTCGGTGGGTTCATATTCATCTGGTCTGTTAAAAACCGCACCCTTTGCAGGGTTATCAATAATGACCACACCTCTATCGGCCAGCAAGTCATGTGTGTGCCTTAAAGCTTGTTTTTGTTCCTCTTTATCGAAATCTTCAATTACTGTCCAAGGAAAAATTATTGCGTCAAAGTTTTTCTGATTAAAATCGAGAAAGGACGTTTGGATGAGCCTTTGCTTCGTGTCTGCCCTCCCCTCTTTTATCAATTCCTGACGAAAGACATCCAAATATGGACTATATAAATCGACCCCTGTGTAATCGAAATCTTTAATAAGGTGGCGACCTAATCTTCCTGTACCACACCCCACCTCGAGGATTTTATGCGCATATGTTAAAAATCTCTTGAATTGCTCCAGGTCTTGAGGATACATATCTCCAAAACCCGAAGCAACCGCGTACTCTTGTAATCTCTCAGGAGAGATTGATTTGTATGGAAAGGATTTCATAACACAACTTACTACCTTCATTTTATTTGGTCGGGCTGCTGGGAATCGGACCCAGTCTACCTGCTCCCAAAGCAGGTGTACTACCGGTATACTACAGCCCGTTTTTGTTCTCTACTCCTCAATTCATCGTGTAAAATGCGGTGGCAGTTTGCACAGACTACCTCGCACTTTTCAACCTCTTTTTGGATTTGTTCAAAACCTACAGCCCGTCTAAAGCCTCCCACACTAAACAACTTATCCTTTTCGTTTTTATGGTGAAAATCAAGAACTCTCGGGTCTTTGATTCCACATCTCTTACATCCCCTTTCTTCCTTACGTTGCTTAATCCAAAGAAAATATCGATTTATAAGGACATTTTTTGTCTCTCTATAACAATCCCGACATTTTCTTCGACGATAAACTTTATTTGGGGTCGTCAGCGCAACACCAAATGCATCTTCCGAATAGAAATTCTTGCAATACTTGCATTGTTTCTGATTTTTCACCCCCCAATAATACCAATTTGGGAGAATAAGAATAGTCCCAAACCCATCTAGCCATAATACCGGATTTTGTCCTTTAAACCAACTTACAATATCACGTTTTCTAATATTTCCACTCTCGCTTTGTGGGTTGAAAAATCTAGATAAACACAGATTACATCGATCTGCCACTCGGTCGATTCGGGCACTTTATGATCTAAAAGATATGTTTGGATAGCCCTATGCAACCGCTTAAGCTTAGCCGGATGTACATTCTCTTCAGGCCTAAACCGATCCAATGGTTCACGTGTAACATTGGGTGTTGTTTCACGTGAAACAGACTTTACTTCCACAAAATATAGTCTTTTCGCCCTGCCTGCGCAAGCAGGCCGTTCGGCCACAATATCTATCTCACCCCAAGGACGTAGATAGTTGCGCTCTAATACCCGGTATCCCCTTGTTTCAAGATACCTGCACGCCACCCCCTCCCCTGTATCGCCGACCGATCTTTTAGCTGTTTTTGCCATATCGACACCTTTAGGACATGTAAAATCTGTCCTTTATGAACATTTCCACAGTTTTATCCACAGTTTTTATCATTTTAGCCTTATTTTACACCAAACTGGTTTTCGACATTCTGGATGTCCTAAAGAATCTATTTTCTGGTGCGGATAGGGAGAATCGAACTCCCGTCTCATCCTTGGCAAGGACGTGTTCTACCACTAAACCATATCCGCAAAAACTTTTGTGCCCAATGATACTAACATTTTCTCTGCAAGCTTTCTACTGCAAAAAGCATAAATGCGCTACTATTGGCTTGTTGCGCCCGTAGCTCAATGGATAGAGCGCTTGGCTTCGGACCAAGAGGTTGTGGGTTCGAGTCCTGCCGGGCGCGCAAAAACGATATGTCTATCACTCCAAGCAAAATCCCGCCTGAAATTAAGGCTATAACCGACACACTAGAGGCTGCAGGATTTGAGGCATGGGTGGTCGGCGGGTGCGTGCGGGACCTGCTGCTTGGACGCAAGCCCAAAGACTGGGATATCACCACAAATGCCACGCCAGAGCAGATCCAGGCTGCCTTTGAAAACACCTTTTACACAAACGAATTTGGCACCGTAGGAGTGGTCCAAGAGGGGATAGAGGACGAGACTCTTAAAATAGTCGAGATAACGCCATACCGGGTAGAAGGGAAGTACAGCGATGCGCGGCGGCCAGATAGTGTGGCTTTTAGCACCAAAATTGAAGACGATCTAAAGCGCCGCGATTTTACTATAAATGCCTTGGCCTTTAGCCCGTCTAAAGGACAGCTCCTCGACCTATATGAAGGCATAAAAGACATAAAGGACAATCTTGTCCGCGCAGTAGGAGAGCCGGGCGACCGGTTTGCTGAAGATGCCCTGCGTATCTTGCGCGCGGTTCGTATTGCGGCCGAGCTCGACTTCACCATAGAGCCAAAAACTAAAGATGCAATAGTGAAGTGGGCCTCCCAGCTTGAAAAAATCTCCAAAGAGCGTATCCGGGATGAATTTGTACGGATAGTGATGTCCGACAAGCCAATGAAAGCCCTTATTTTAAGCCATGGATTGGGTCTTTTGCGATTTATTATGCCTGAAATTGAGGAGGGGGTGGGAATTGAACAAAATCAGGCGCATTCCTATGACGTATTTGAGCACAGCGTGCGTGCCTTGCAGCACGCCGCCGACAAAGGGTGGCCTTTGGATGTGAGGATTGCTGCGCTGCTTCATGACGTAGGCAAGCCCCGGGCGCGACGTTTCGCCGAAGACAAGCATGACTGGACGTTTCACGGCCATGAGGTCGTCGGTGCCAAGATGACACGGAAGATACTTGAGAACCTTAAATTTTCACGTGAAACAGTCGAAAAGGTGACTGTGCTTATACGCTGGCACATGTTTTTCTCTGACCCGGACAAAATAACCCTCTCGGCGGTACGCCGTATCGTGAGCAACGTGGGAAAGGATAATATTTGGGATCTGATTAACCTCCGCATCTGCGACCGCATAGGGACGGGGAGGCCAAAAGAACAGCCGTTTCGCCTGCGCAAATACCAGTCAATGATCGAGCAGGCGCTACGCGACCCAATTTCAGTAGGTATGCTGGCTATCGACGGCAAACGGCTCATGGCTGTTACACATGAAACACCGGGCCCCCGGTTGGGCTGGATGCTGCACGCCTTGCTCGAAGAAGTGCTTGATGACCCAACCAAAAACACTGCTGATTATCTTGAAGGCCGCAGCCAAGAGCTAAGCAAGCAAGGGGATGCCGAACTGCGCAAACTAGGAGAGGGCGGGAAGGAGAAGAGGGAAGAGGCTGAGGAGGCTGAGATAAAGGACATTCAGAAGAAGTATTTTGTTGACTGAACGGATATCCACAGTGTGTCCTTGATGTCTTTAAGAATGTCCTTTATGATAGCTACTAGAGCCGGCAAAAAAATAGTTCTTTAATCAGTTAGGCACAACATTACGTTGCCCTGCGAATGTTGGCCAAAACAGCTGTTCGGGTCATTTCCCAAATCTTCTTCATCGACTCATTGTCATTCGACGCTCGTACGCAAATCCGCACACTTCGTTCATAAATTTGGATTTATGGTACGTCTAAGCTTCGTTAGGATCGTACGGATCCCTAGTTGAGAAAATATTTAGGAAATACCGACCCAAGCCCCCGTGCCTCCGCATGGGGGTTTTGTATATCTATGTTTATTTGAGTTCGAGAGTAACGGGGCAGTGGTCGCTCCCCATGACCTCGGGGAGGATTTTGGACGACTTGAGGAGGGGGACTAATTTTTTAGACACAAACCAGTAGTCGATGCGCCAGCCCACGTTGCGCGCGCGGGCATTGGCAAAGTGCGACCACCAGGTGTAGTGCCCGTTGCCCTTGGGTGTAAAGTGGCGAAACGTGTCTACAAACCCCGCGGCAATAATTTTATCTATCCCTTCGCGCTCTTCTTTGGTAAAGCCGTGCTCGCCCTCGTTTTGTTTCGGGTGGGCCAAGTCGTCGGGGGTATGCGCGACGTTTAGGTCGCCGCAAAAGATCACTGGCTTCCCATGTGATGAGCCTGTTGAACCATTTTTCTCTAATTGCTTCATATACTCTAAAAACGCCGGATCCCACTGTGTGTGCCGCAGTTTTAAGCGCGAGAGGTCGGGCTTGGCGTTGGGGGTGTAGGAATTGATGACAAAAAAATCTTCGAGCTCCACGGCGATGACGCGCCCCTCGGTGTTGGGGTCGCCGTAGCCGTCGCCGGCGAGTTTATACTTTTTGCACAAGTCCTCGGGCAGCCCGAGCAGCACTTCTTTCACTACAATATCTTTTTTTACAAAAATAGCCGTGCCGCTGTAGCCTTTTTTAACAGCCGAGTTCCAATATTCTTCATACTCGGGCAGATCTATTTCGGCTTGGCCGCGCTCGGCCTTGGTCTCTTGCAAACACAGCACATCGGGCTTGTATTTTTTTACAAACGGGACAAAAAGGTCCTTGTTATTGACCGCGCGGATGCCGTTGACGTTCCAGCTAATCAGCTTCACTCCGCAATCATAACAAATGGAGGAAACTTTGCGGCACGCAAAGTATTTATAGTAAGCGGACAGAGGAGGCGCCCATGCTCGCATCACCATCCGACCAAGAGCTCTTGCTGCGGATGTTTACCGAGCGGGACTTCCTGGAGTTCGAGATCTTTAACCGAGTGTACGGTATCGAGGCGCCTAAGTACCTCAACTATTACCGCACACACGGCACCTTGCCCGGCCAGGTCCGCGACTTTTGTCACGATATCCTCGCCAATACCACGTCCCGCCTACCATCGTAGGCGGGATTAGTTTTTTAACTAGCATTTTGCAAAACACTAGAATGATTACTTGCGGCGTTTGCCGTGGAAGGCCCGGTGCACCTCGCGGAGATGTTTGTCGGTCACGTGCGTATACACCTGGGTCGTCGCGATGTTTTGGTGGCCAAGCAAGGCTTGCACGCTGCGCAGGTCGGCGCCGTTTTCCAACAAGTCGGTGGCAAACGAGTGGCGGATAATATGCGGCGTTACTTTGCGCGTGATGCCGGCCTTAATTGCATAGCGCTTGACGATGCGCTCAACCGAGCGGGGAGTGAGCCGCAACTCTTTTGCATGTTTAGAATTTTTCCCCATTTGCACAAACAGCGCTTCATCGACATCGCCTCGCTTTTTTTCATACGCCTTGATCGCTGCCTTGGCGGCGGGGGAGAGAAACACCACCCGCACCTTCTCTCCTTTGCCGCGCACGCTAAACTCGTCGCGCGAGAGGTCGAGGTCGCGGTCTAAGTTGCACAACTCCGACACGCGCAGGCCGGTTGAAAAAAATAATTCCAAAATCGCGCGGTCGCGCAGCGCAGTGAGCGCGTCGCCCTGGGGGCCGGCCATAAGACGATCTAGCTCTTCTGCGGTGATTAAGTCGAGGTCGCGCGCGCCCACCTTGGCCAGCTCGATGCGCTCGGGGTTTAAGCTCTCGATATCTCGCTTGCGCAAAAATTTTAAAAACGCGCGCAGCGCAATCAGATAATAATTTTGGGTTTTGTGTTTCATCGTGGATGAAACGCCCGGCTGCCGGTTGAGGTGCATGCGAAACTCACGCACCTTTTGCTCGGAAATAGCGGCGGGGGAGGAAGCTTTGGTATGCGCGAGAAAGCGGCTGAGGTAGCGGTCATAATTTTCGACCGTTTTTACACTGCGGCCTTTTTCTATCTCCAAATATTCCAAAAATTCGACTTTGAGCTTCTTCAAATCCGCCATACATCCATTCTAGCAGAAGCGTCGCACAATATCGGGCACGGCATGATGGCTATTGCATTTTTTGATGAGGCGTGATACTATATGTCGGCATGTTAACGAAGCTGAAAAAGGCAAGAATAGTCAAGGATGCCGGCGTCCATGAAAAAGACAGCGGCTCTCCGGAGGTCCAGATTGCGCTTTTGACCAAAAGCATAGACGAGCTTGCCTCGCATCTTAAAAAACACCTCAAAGACAAGCACTCGCGCCGCGGATTGCTGCAAATGGTGGCGGACCGCCGCACGCACCTTAAGTATTTAGAGGGCAAAGACAAGCGCCGGTACAACGCGGTCGTCAAAAAACTCGGGCTTAAGAAGTAAATTCATTTTTTTCGTATATACTGTAGGGTAGGGTAATTTTTGTTGCGTCGGTCACACTTTGTGCGTGTTCGTTGCCAGTCCATTTTTATACATAAGTTCTATTAAGTTTTTACTGTTATGGCCATCATCAAACATAAGAGCCAGCGTGTCGGCATTTTTATTGACACGCAAAACCTGTATCACAGCGCAAAAAATCTTTACAAAGCAAAAGTAAATTTCGGCAATGTGGTTAAAGAGGCGGTCGCGGGGCGCCAACTTATCCGCGCCATCGCCTACGTGATCCGCACCGAAAGCGAGGAAGAAAAAGGATTTTTTGAAGCGCTCAACAAGCTCGGGATCGAAACTAAGGTCAAAGACATACGCATCTTTGCCGGCGGCGCAAAAAAAGCCGACTGGGACATCGGTATGGCGATAGACGCCGTGGCAATGGGACAAAAACTCGATACCGTGATCCTTGCAACCGGCGACGGCGACTTTGTGCCGCTCGTCGAATACCTTAAATACACCTACGGCGTGCAGGTCGAGGCGATTGCCTTCGGCAAATCTTCGTCCGGACAGCTGCGCGAGTCGGTGGATGATTTTATCGACATCTGCGACGAGCCGCGCAACTACTTGATAGGCTACCGCGGGGGAGGCGGTCGCGGGTGGATACCAGGCTTCTCGAGCGGCAAAAGCGGCGAGCGCGTACAGGCCGACACCAGCCCCGAAACGACCGAGGCCCCCGAATGGAATGGTAAAGGAGAAGACCCCGCTATCCGGCTTTCGGGCGAGGAATAAAAAGAAACCGCCCCTAACGAGGGGCGGATCGAACAAGATAATGGAGAACGCCTAGGAATAGGCCGATTCCGAACCACAACTCCCAGAACACAAGGTCGCCATCGGTGAAGTTGTCCCGGGCTATGTTATCAATGCGGAGCCCGTATTCAGGAACGCCGCGAATGACCCGGTGGTTCAGGTCGTACCACCCAGACATGAATCCTGGATAGAACCACCCCGCATACAGCGCACAGATTTTGTATGCAAACTTTATGACGGCGTAATACGCAGCGGCAAAGAGAGTGAAGCGAGACATGATATTCTCCCCAATTGTTATCGTACGTTCTTTTTCATTATACACCCAATATTATAGTTTGTCAACTACACGGCATGGTGATTCCCTATATAGTGTTTGAGGCGGCAAAAAAAGGAGAATCTCATGCGACACTGGCGTGTGTTGGTAGTACTAACAAGTATGTTCTTTGCGACAGGAGGTCCTGGCCTCGCTCAAAACGAAGCCTACTGCTCACAGCTGAACGAACTGCTACAGTCAGTTACACAGGTGCTTAAGATTGATCCAAGCTCGCTAGTATTCCAAAAAATAAAATCAGATGTCGAGCAAGAAATGAAGCGCGTAAACTGCCCTGTTCCCCGGAGGGGGAACAGGGCTTCTGTTTTGCAGACATTTTTGGTACAGTTTCAGTGTTATTAATAATTAGAGTCTTCAGATAGGTAGGCCTTCTATACTATAGAAGAGGAGACCTAAAATCTGGGGACTCAAACGTCCATATGCAAACGAAAAGTTTTTCGACCGAGATCGGCGGCAAAACGATGACCGCCGAGTTTACCGACCTAGCCGAGCAGGCACACGGCTCGGTATTGCTGCGCTACGGCAACACGGCCGTGCTTGCAACCGCTGTCATGAGCATGAAGACGCGCGACGATATCGATTATTTTCCTCTGACCGTCGACTACGAAGAGCGCTACTATGCCGCGGGACAAATTTTAGGCTCGCGCTTCATCAAGCGCGAGGGCAGGCCGTCTGAGGCCGCGATCCTTTCGGGCCGCGTGGTTGACCGCACGATCCGCCCGCTGTTCCCGCAGCACATCCGCAACGAAGTGCAGGTCATCATCACGGTGTTGGCGCTCGACCAAGAAGACCCCGACCAAGTCGCGGTGAACGCGGCCTCGCTCGCACTCGCGACCTCAAACATCCCGTGGCAAGGGCCAGTAGCGGCAGTGCGCATTGGTCTCTCCGCAGAAAAATCACTTTCTCCAGCTTCAGGTCATAACGGGAACGCTTCCGAAAGTGATTTTTCTGCTTCGGCCTTCATCATCAACCCCACTTATGCCGAGCGCGAAAAAAGCACGCTTGACATTTTGGCGTGCGGCAAAGATTCGACGATCAATATGATCGAGGTCGGAGCCAGCGAAGCGTCCGAAGAGGAGATCGCCGCGGGCTTTGCGCGCGCGGTAGAAGAGCATGACAAGATTTTGGCATGGCAAAAGCAAATCGTCGCACAAATCGGCAAGGAAAAAAGAGATGCCGGAAATCTTGAAATCCCCGCAGCTCTGAGCGCGCTCTATGACAACGAGTTTAAGGCGAAAATAAACGGCGCCGTATTTTGCGGCATTGCGGGCAAGGACGCGATTCATGCGCTGCAGGACGAATGGAAGGCGCGCGTGGAAGCAACGGAGGAGCTCAAAGATATTAACCACGGGTTTTCGAAGCGGTTTTTCGAAGACAAGGTAGACGAGGAGATACATCGCGGCGCTGTGGAGGAGAATAAGCGCGCGGACGGGCGCGCGTTTGACCAGATTCGCCCCCTGTATGCCAAGGCGGGCGGTATCTCATCCATTCTGCATGGCTCCGGTATTTTTTACCGCGGCGGCACGCATGTGTTTACCGCTCTGACGCTCGGCGGTCCCGGCGACTCGCAGCTTGTCGACACGATGGAGGAGCAGGACAAAAAACAGCGCTTCATGCATCACTACAATTTCCCGCCGTACTCGGCGGGCGAGACCGGACGCATGGGCGGCATCAACCGCCGCGCGGTGGGGCACGGCGCCTTGGCGCAAAAAGCGCTTGAAGCGATTTTGCCGCCAGCGGATCAATTTCCTTACACGATCCGCCTGGTCTCCGAATGTTTGGCGTCAAATGGTTCGACCTCGATGGGCTCGGTCTGCGCCTCAATCTTGGCGCTGATGGACGGCGGCGTGCCGGTTAAAGCGCCGGTGGCAGGCATTGCCATGGGGCTTATGACTCACAACGGAGAGCACCGCATGCTCACCGACATCCAAGGTCCGGAGGATGAGTTTGGCGGCATGGATTTTAAAGTGGCGGGTACCCGGGCGGGCGTAACCGCCATCCAGCTTGATATAAAACTCGATGGCATCGCCGTGCCTATCTTGGTTGAGGCGCTCGCGGGTGCTAAAAAAGCGCGCGCGCAAATTCTTGACGTGATCGAAAAAGAGATTGCCGCGCCGCGCGCGAACATAAACCCGCGAGCGCCGGAAATTTTGACGCTCAAGGTAAAACCCGACCAAATCGGGCTTGTCATCGGCGGCGGCGGCAAAACCATTAATGGCATTAAAGAAATGGCCGACGTCGACGACATTACGATTGAAGATGACGGGTCGGTGTTTATCACGGGCTCGGGAGGCAGCGCACAAAAAGCAAAAGAAATGATCGAAGCCATCGTAAAAGAATATAAAGCAGGCGAAATCTACGAAGGCGAGGTAACGCGGCTCATGGATTTTGGCGCATTTGTACGCGTGGGTCCCGGCAAAGATGCCGAGGGGCTTGTGCATGTTTCAGAGGTGGCGCCGTTTCGCATTGCTAAAATCTCGGACGCGGTTGCGGTGGGCGACAAAGTCCGCGTTATGATAAAGGAGATAGACGAGAAAGGCCGTATCAACCTCTCGATTAAATCGGTGGATCCGGAATTCGCGTCTCGCAAAGGGCTCACCCCATCGACAAACCCCAATGGCGGATTCACCCGAAGAGAAAAACCCGATAGACCTCAATAAAATTCTTTTACCAAAAAAGGAGGCTATTTCTACTGACAGCGCGCAACGCATCAACGCAGGCGCGCTGTTGGGGCAAGAGCAAAAAGCAACACTGAAGCCGCAACTTGGTGAGCAAAATGGTCTGGTTGAGGCGAAGCCGACCCGAGGACCTTTTGAGAACCAAGTTGCGGCGGAAGAGACTGTGGTAAAACCGCTGCAAACGTTTCAGGGTGATATCGAGAAAGTGGTGCAGCAAAAAAATGTTTCGATTGTTTCGATGGCATCGGCCGAGGCCGAGCGCCGCGCGCAGCAACCGCTCAGCGAAACTCCCGCGGCACCGTTTATTACCACAGTGCTCATTAAAAAGATCGCCATGGTGGCGGGAGGGGTCATCTTCATCGGCGGCGCGGTGGCGCTCGTGACGTACGTTTTTTGGCAGCCCACAACCACGGCAAAGCCCGAGAGCCCTGAAGCGCCGTTTATTATTGTTGATGAAACAGTGCCGGTCGTGTTTGTCGCAGACGACGTGTCGCGCGAGTCGTTGATGCGCGAACTAACGGCCGCCCGCGACACGCTCGCGATTTCGCTCGGGCTCGTGGCACGGCTTCAGATTGGCGTAGCGTCAACGAGCGGCAATGCGCGGGAGCTCGCGACCAATGAGTTACTCACGACCATCGCGCCCCGCGTCCCCGAAGAGCTCGTTCGTACGCTCAACAAGCGACACGTGCTCGGGATGCATTCGTACGACGGCAATCAACCATTTTTGATTTTTAAAAGCGACTCGTATGAACGGGCGTTTGCGGGGCTCTTGGCGTGGGAGCATACGATGCGCGACGATTTGATGCCGCTGTTTGACCGCAAGGCGCCTGTCCGCGCGCCACTCGGCGCAGCAGGCACCAGCACGGTGCAGACGTTTTTACAGACCGCGTTTGTCGACCGTATTGTCGAAAATCACGACGCGCGCGTTATCCAAAACGAGTACAACGACATCCTGCTCTTGTGGACTTTCCTCGATCGCAATACCGTCCTCATCGCCACCAACGACGCCACGGTGCGCGATGTCATCCGCCGCCTCAAAGAAGCGCCTCTGCTGCCTGCCATCTAATATGGTACTATTTTCTTCATGAATACCGAACACTTTAAGCAGAAATTGGAGGAGGAGCGTGCCCAGGTTGAAGCACAGCTGCGCTCGCTTGGCGTCAACAATCCAAAAAATCCGGGCGATTGGCAGACCACGTCGGGAGACATCGACACGCTGCCGCCGGCGGCCGACGCCAACGAAGCCGCGGACAAAATGGAAGAATTTGCAGAGCGGCAGGAAGAAACCGAGGCGCTTGAGGATCGATTGAACGATATACAAGCCGCGCTCAAAAAAATCAGCGACGGTACGTATGGAAAATGCGAAGTGTCGGGCGAACAAATTGAAGAAGATCGGCTCGAAGCCAACCCCGCCGCCCGCACTTGCAAAGCGCATATGTAATGCAGTACAGTGCCCCGCATGCAATACGCGCGGGTATATGGGGCACAGACGTCACTCCTTTCGCCCTACATCGTCTCGGTAGAGACAGACCTCTCGCGCGGGCTCCATGCGTTTACCTTGGTTGGGCTCCCCGACAAAGCGGTCGAGGAGGCGCGCGACCGCGTGTCGGCAGCCATCAAACACGCAGGCTTTGAGTCTCCCAAACAGCGCAACCAAAAAATAGTCATCTCACTCGCGCCTGCGGATCTTAAAAAAGAGGGGCCAATGTTTGACCTGCCAATCGCACTTTCATATCTTCTGGCTGCGGGCGACATCCGTTTTGATCCGGAGCCGTATCTTTTCATCGGCGAACTTTCGCTCGATGGACGCTTGATGCCCGTGCGCGGCGTGTTGCCGCTCATCGCGCATGCCAAAAAAGAGGGTAAGAAGTTTGTGGTCGTGCCCGAGGATAACGCGCGCGAGGCGGCGCTCGTGCCGGGGATCACCATCTACAGCGCAAAAACCTTGCACGAGGTCGTTGATTTTTTAAAT
>ERZ1292629.1603-Hain-H43-01um-R1-1603-length-21330-cov-6_pt1 | contig 21330 bp, 29 predicted proteins | sample MGYA00564399_ERZ1292629 | MGnify/ENA primary metagenome ERZ1292629 (study PRJEB36523, sample SAMEA6512636) | groundwater metagenome | collected 2019-01-08 | study: AquaDiva: Metagenomics assemblies of 32 groundwater samples | reverse complement strand
AATAGTTTAAAGCTTGATTGCTCGCCGGCAAATCAAGCGAGAGTTTGAGCGCGGCCAAGGCCACGCGCGTGGCCTCAAGCGGCGCGGCCACACTCGCCTCATCATTACCCGCAAACTCGGCCAGCAAGGTGAGCTTGGTTTCGTTCTGCGTAATTACGGCTTGAGCCGCGGCGGGCAAATACTTAGCCGCCAAAGCAAAAGTGTAGTGATCGTAGCACTCAAAACTCTCCGGCCGAGCCGCCAAAACCAAGCGCACCACTTCTGGTAAAATTTCTAAATCCTCAAGCGTAATGACGAGCAATTGCCGCACGGGTAAAACCGGCATCAAGCGCAAAGTGATTTTAGAAATTAGGCCCAAAGTCCCCTGCGCCCCCACCATCAACTGGGCGAGGTCAAAGGGGCCACGCGGTTCTGGTTGCACATGCCAAATAAGATAACCAGCCGAGTTTTTGGAAACTTTGGGTTTAGCTTGGGCGATAAGAGCCCGATTTTCTTCGAGCAAATTTTTGACCTGACGATAAATCTCGCCCTCATAATTATTTTGGGCTAACTTTTGCTGGAGTTCAGCCGAAGTTAATTTGCCAAATTGATACTCCTCACCATCAGCCAAAATTACCGAGAGGCTCTCCACAAAGCGCTCGGTGCTCCCATAGGCTAAAGTTTTTTCGCCGGCGGCATTATTGGCCACCATCCCACCCACGGCGCAAATTTCTTTAGACGCCGTGTAAGAAGGCAAAATAAGACCGGCCGACAAAGTAACTTTCTCCAAATCGCGATAATAAACTCCGGGTTCTAGGGTAATTCGCTCTTGCTCAACGGCGCCAAGGTGATTAAAATGTTTGGTAAAATCTAAAATAATAGATTGATTGAGCGCGCCGCCCGACATACAAGTGCCAGCGGCGCGCGCCGTAAGCGAAAGCGCCGGATGATCAATTTTGGCATTAGCCACAAACTTAACCAAAGCCTTAAGATCACCCGCATGGCGCGGATAAACCACCAATTCTGGCTTAACCTCAAACACGCTCGCATCGGTAGAACAACGCAGGAGTTCTTGAGAACTATCACTTAATTCTCCATCTACCAATTTGGCCAATTCTTCTTTCAAGATCATTTGTTGGCGTTAAATATAACAAAAAAGAGCCGCCGCCGCCAAATATTGGCGGCGGCGGCTTTACTCGCCGCACATCACACACTATCTCCCAAGCGGGATTTGGAGTGAGAATCCCGCCTGCCAACCATCGAGATCAACTTCGGCTAAACTCTTTTCGGCCACGGTGAAGTTGTACACCGCGTGCCAGCCAAGTCGCCAGCCAGTCTGGCCAAACTCGGGCTCACCCACCAAGCCGAGCTTGAGTCCGGCACCCCAAAAGGAGTCGCCGTCTTCAATAGGCATAAAACCGATCCATGGGTCGAAGCTCTTAAACTGGTATTCGCCATGAAAGACTTCGCCCCCAAGTTGGAACCCGACCAGTTTTGGGCAAAATGCAAAGTCCCAAGGATAATAATGAATACCCGCCCCCAGAGACCAAAAACTACCATCAATTTCGACCCCCTCGATCACTTTCTTGTTGGGTCGAAGCTCGAAGCCGCTTACTTCCGTGTAGACTTCGATTTTTTCTTCCGCCAAATCAACTTCACCACCGAGCGTGACCCCGTAAAGAGGTAAAACAAAACCATCTGTAACATTGCCATACCTTCCTGCGACCTGTCGCGCTCCACTGCCCACACTCACCCGATTGAGACTACAACCAGATATCACCACCATCATTAAAGCCGCCACTCGCCTCGCCTCCTTGCGCCAACCCACGGTTTAATCCTCCAAAAAATTACAAAAAAACAAAGTGCCACCTTCCTACACCATACGCCTAATTAACCTTTTAGTCAAAAGTGTCCAAAACTTTAGCGCCTTACATCCCCACCAAAACGGTAAAACCGCCGTAATTCATACGCTTCATGTCGAAGGGCATTGGTTGATCCTTGTGCTTGTCGTAAGCCTTCTCCATCTCCTTCATCACTTTGGCATTCACCTGATCGCGATGCTTCCGCGATTTGTAAGTAATATAAGAAAAAACCACCAGCTCGCCCTTCTTCAAGTTCACCAAATCGGGAAAATTTGGAATTTTCTCCTGGCCCATCTTGGGGTGCATGTCATCGCCAACACATTCCATATAATCCAGCGCGCCGGCTTTCTTCCACATCTTCCCACCCATCGCGGCCATTTTCTTATACGCTACCAAATCCTTCTCCGGCACCACGAGCACAAATCCGTCTACATATTTTGCTTTAATCATATCGCCCCATTATATTCACCCCCCAAATTTTTACAAGAAAAAGGCCCAGACACCGAAGTGCTGGGCTTGCGCTATTTTTTCAAGCGTTTTTTAGAGACCCATTTTCCAACCACACTTGGTACAGGTCTCAAGGTCACCTTCAGCGTATACCGTAGGGCAACCGCACAAGAAACATTTTCTGATTTTCAAACAGCTAACAATTCGATCGTGTTCGTCTCTTGCCCGATTGAAAAAATGAACGATAGGAACCAGAGAACCAAGGGAAGCAATAAGCAAAAACACTCTCTCTTGCCTAAGCGTGGCACTTGGGTCTTCTCCAGAAAACACCAAAAATTCATTAAGGACCAAAACAATTAGTAACACCCAATACACGATCACGAAAAAAAACCAACCAAAAAGAACAGTCAAATAAGGAAACCATGCCCACCATTTCTTCAGCGACGGCATTATTTTATCTCCTCTAAAAGAACCTTGCTCCAACCAAACTTTATAACACAAATCCTTTTTACTTACCAGTCACCCCCACATTATTCCCCGCCACATATCCGGTGGTCCAGCAGAGTTGGAGCGAGTAGCCGCCGCTGGGGCGATTGATATTGAGCACATCGCCGATAAGATAGAGGTTGGGGTAGAGGCGCGAACACATCGTTTTGAAATTCACTTCATCGAGCTTCACGCCGCCGGAAGTGACGATGGCCTTATCTTCGCCCAAGAGACCCGTGATATGAATCGGCAAACTTTTAACTAATTTAACGAGCCGCAAACGCTCATCGCGCGTTATATTACTGCCATCGGTTTCTAAATTAATGGCTGAAAGTTCGGCAATGATTGGCGCGATAGCCGGGGGAATAATTTCGCTCAACACATTTTTAAATTTCTTCTTGCCGTGCTCGTGGAACAGCTTTTGCAGTTCGCGATCAGGGGCCGGTTGGTCGAGCGAAGGGAGAAGGTCCAGCGCGAGCGTCACCTCGCCGTACTTCAAGAGTTCGCTGACCTCTTGGCTAAGGTTAAGAATGGTTGGGCCGCTCACGCCGAAGTGAGTAAAGAGAATTTTGCCTTTCTTGCGCGCCAACTGGCTCGCCTGCTTCACGCCATTTTGATACAAACTAATTTTGATATTTTGCAAACTCACACCTTGCAAGCGCTTGACCCACGCGTCGCCCACCTTAAGCGGCACCAAGGACGCGCTCGGCTCCACCACGGTGTGACCAAGCGCCGCGAGCCAGCCCAAACCCTCGCCGGTTGAACCAGTTTCGGGATGCGATTTGCCGCCAGTCGCGAGAATGAAAGACCTGGCTTTAATTTCTGTTTTATCCTTCAGCCTCACCGCCACAATTTTCTTAGCTTCAACTTTGAAGCCCGTCACTTCTGCGCCGGTGCACACCGCTACTTTGCCTTGCGCGAGATAATCCACCAGCACTTGCCACACCGACTCGGCTTTATCTGACACCGGGAAAACGCGCTGTTCCGGCTCCACTTTAGTGAGCATGTTGCGACCATGAAAAAAGTCGAGCGTCTCCCGCACACTCCATTGCGCGAAGGCGGAAAACAGATACTCGCCCGTGCCGCCGGATCGAGGCGAGCCCGCCTCCTTAAACTTCGCGAGCAAGGCGCGATTATCGAACTCGGCATTGGTCACATTGCAACGCCCGCCGCCGGTAATGAGAAGCTTCTTGCCGAGACCCGCATTCTTCTCGAGCAAAATCACCTTAGCCCCCCTCTCCGCCGCCCTCGCCGCCGCCATCATCCCCGCCGGCCCACCGCCAATCACCGCCACATCCCACACTTTTCCCCCTTCCCCTTTGGTCATTGGATTATCCTTTCATTAGCCAAAAGAAACGGCGCGCTATTTTCAATCGCGCGCCGATGACCTATTTAACACCCCTTTTTTTGATTAAGCAGATGTTCTCATTGCGTTGTACTCATGCCACCCCCAACTGTGACCCTCAGACCGAACTTCTTCTCTTCCGGAAAACTGACGATCGCCGTCATCGAAAGTAATCAAATTAAAATACTGTAGTTTTCCCTTGGTGAAATAAATTGGACCCCTCCCACTAAAGCGCGAAACACCGTCACAGTGGGCAAGAGCTTCCTTGAGAAAAGGTATCGCGGGCTGAGTATACCATCCTCGGTATTGCAACATCCAGATGACACCTTTTTCGTCAGAGACCGTTGCTGTACCAAAACTGAAATCACTATGTGACGTAGTGTACCAATGATCCACAACAACAAGGCCAAGTTCTTTGTCTTCGTATTTAGTTATCTTTGATCCCGGCAACTCGTTGATCACCATTCTGTTGGACCCGCCTGACTCCTGACTAGCGTAGCCAGCCAACAAAGCCTTACGAAAAACTTTAATTACATTGGACCAATCCATTCTACATCCTCCTCTCGGATTAGGGGTTTTTGGCTCTATTTCAAACAACTAACTAATATCTACCACAACTGGTCTCACTTAGTCAAACTCTTTAATTTAAAAGGTTCGGCTTGAAGCGGCTGGGATTTACTACCTTGCGACCTGATTTTGTCTCAATTTCTTTCCGTGCATTGCCGGCCACAGTACCGCCTTCGCGCGCAACTTTCTTATTAGCGTCAAAGGTCTCTGGTTTCCGCTCCTGCGAAATTTCGGTCGTCGCCGTTTCAATGACCTTCGGCAAGGGTCGCCCTTGGCAGTTGGTGACATTTTGTCGCCAACTGAGCTGTCCGGGAAAATCGGACAACTCGTGACAAAATGTCACGAGTTCATTAATACACTAGACCGTATGTTTATCCACCCAATTAATAATCTCTGACAAGAATTGGGATTGCATCTCGTCGCCTTTTGAACTCGCAAGTCGCTTCGCCAAGTCAACCAAATAATTTTCATTATTTTCCTTCTCACTCTCGCGCAACCAGAAGTCGTTGATGTAGAGAAAAACCAAAAGAGTGGCCGTCGCCGTGCGCTTGTTTCCATTTTTAAAAGGGTGATTCTTGATGAGGCTGTAATATAGTATCGCCGCCTTTTCTGCCAGACTGGGGTACAATTCTTTTCCGCCAAAAGTTTGCTGCGGGTTGCCCAAAGCAGATTCAAGAAGTGCCCTTTCGTGCTCATCAAATTTAGTCATCGGGTCGACAGTAGAATCAAAAAGCGCCACCGCAAAGGGGTGGCACATCTTCCTCATCAGTTCAAAATCGATGTAGTTAGTGGCTTTAGACTCGGTCATATTCAGCTAGGCGCTCGAAAACCCGCCGATATTCGGTAACCGCTTTCTCGGCACCACGAACAACCTTCTCTTCAAGCAATTGACGCTTGGCCAAAGTTTCTTTCTCCGACTCCTTTTTCTTATTAAATAGGTTAAAAATCTTCATACAAAAATAATAACACACCGCCGACTTATTTTGTAGCACACACGACAATCTGCCTCAATAATGCTACCTTATCCTTCTTATGGCGCGGGAGGGAATCGTTCTCCGGTTTGAGGACGTCACATTCGAATACGACCCCAATAAACCCATCCTCGATGAGGTCTCTTTTTCTGTCCGCGAGGGCACCAAGCTCACGATTATGGGTCAGAACGGCGCGGGCAAAAGCACGATTTTCTCGCTGATCACTGGCGCGCTGATGCCCACCGAGGGCAGTATCCACGCCCCGGCTGGCGAGACCATTGCCCTCTCGCGGCAGGTCATTCCGCAAGACGAGCTCGGCCTCACCGTGCGCGACTTCTTCGCCAAGCGCTTCGAGCACAAAGTGTATGATATTGACCCGAAGATTGCCGCGGTGCTCGAAGTCGTTAATCTGGACGCGCCGCTGGAGCGAATGGTGAAAAGTTTTTCTGGTGGTCAACAAGCGCGCTTACTCCTCGCCTCGGCGCTGATCCAAGATCCCGACATTCTCCTTCTCGACGAGCCGACGAACAATCTCGACAAAGTAGGTATCGCGCATCTCACGGAGTTTATTAAAAATTATCAGAAGACCTGTCTCGTGATCTCGCACGATGCCGACTTCCTCAACGCCTTCACCGACGGCGTACTCTATCTCGATGTCTTCACCCGCAAAGTGGAGCAATATGTGGGGAATTATTTTGATCTGTTGAAAGAAATTTCGGCGCGGCTGGAAAAGGAAAATAGAAAAAACGCGCAGCTCGCCAAAGAAATTCAGGCGAAGAAAGATAAGGCGAACTTCTTTGCCCACAAGGGCGGCGGCATGCGGCTGGTGGCGAAAAGGATGCGCGAGAAAGCCGAGGAGCTCGAAGAAGAAAAGGTGGACTTGCGCCGCGAAGATAAAACCATTCGTCCGTTCACCATCCCAAGTCAGCCGGAACTGATGGGCGAGATTGTGCGGGTTAATAAAAATATTTCACTCAAGCGCAAGGGTCACCTGCTGCTGGCCGGACCCAATGGCAGTGGCAAAACCACTTTGCTCGAGTCGCTCGCATTAGGGAAAAACAAAAACGCTGTCATCGCGCCGGGCGTGCGATTGGGTTATTATCGCCAAGATTTCTCTACCCTCAACTTCGAGCACACGGTGCATCAATCGCTTATGAGCGTGATGGAAAAGCAAATCGAGCAAGATATGCGGAGCGTCGCAGCCGGCTTCCTCATCACCGGTAATTTAATTAATTCTAAAATTTCGAGCCTTTCGGAAGGGCAGAAAGGGTTGGTCGCCTTCGCTCGGCTCGTGCTCCAGCGCCCGGGCTTACTCCTCCTCGACGAGCCCACCAATCACATCAACTTCCGCCATCTTCCCATCATCGCCAAAGCGCTAAGCGCCTACGACGGCGCCATGATTCTCGTCTCCCACGTCCCCGACTTCGTCTCCCAAATTAGGATTGATGAGGTGTTGGAATTGGGGAAATAAATAACTCCTCCCAACCCTCCTCTTACCTTAAGCGGAGGGCGGCATTACCCCTCTCTTAGAGTAAGAGACGGGCTGTGGGGTGAGTTAGTGAAAAAACTCCGGGACTTTACTCTTAATTAGATCGAAGTCGAGGTAATCGTGATTATCGCCCGGCGTTTCGATGAGAGTGATATTGGGTAAATTAACTTTGGCAACAAAGTTTTTGACCCGAGCATAGTCCGAGTAGGGATCATTGGTGTTTTGGATAATGGTGACGGGCACAGTGAGCGAAAGAATTTTCTCACCGAGTTGCGCTTCTTGTTCTGGTGTTCCCAGTGGTAAACCAACAAAGAGACATCGCACGGGTTTAAGTTTACCCAGATAATTGCCATTAATTGTGAGCACCGAACCAGCCGACTTGGCAAAGACAGCAACCGGTTCATCACCAACCTTTTCTACCACCTGCGTCAGCTCAAAATCAAAATTAATTAATTCTTCCCCCGTCTCCCAATGCCGATAATAATGAGTGTAAATATCCTTAAAATTGTTCTGACTCGCCACGGTCGCTCCATCAGCCCAACCTTTATTCCTTTTACTATTGCCGGATAAAACAATAAGTTTCATACCACTATTACATCCACCCAGCTAAAATCGCCCCCACTACAAGCAGGGTCACGAGATAGTAGCCGGCATTGATGAACCAGAGCTTCCAACTTTTGCCTTCCCAGAGCACACCTCCGAGCGTCACTGGGGCAATGAAAGCGAGCCAAGCCCAGAAGGCGGTGGAGAGACCGCGGCCAATACCCGGGTTCTCGAAGTAAGTTGCCGCCATGGTGATAAAATGCGAAAGCACATAAGCCATAATGAGTGAGCCAACAATAGTGAGCACATAACTCTTCATCATGCTTTTGCCCTCGGCCTTATACTTCGCCATCGCTTCCGGGCTCATGTCTATCCCCGAGAGTCGCGCCCAAGTTTTGCCAAACAAAGGGCCATGCCAAATAAAACCAATCGCAAACGCCGCCAGAGCCGACACGAGCACTGCCAAATAATTTACTTCAATCATGTTTTTAAAAAAATTAAACTTTTAATCCTTCTTCAAATTCTGCCAGAAGCCAAATTTCTAAACAACCTTAACCGACCCTACCGCAACAGCGTGAAGAAAACGCTAAGCGTCAGAATCAGCAACCACAGCAGGGTAAAACCGAAGAATTTGAGTGCCTCGGGTTTGCGACCGTCGAGGTAGAGGAGAATTGGTCGAGCGAGAACGAGGGTGCCAACAATGGTGGCCGAGAGCACGAAAAGCAGAATCATAAAGAGTGGCGCCACGAAAGTGTCGGGTTTTTGGTTATCGAAAAAGGTTTCGATATGCGACATAAACCCCGCCACAAGAGCAATATAGAGAAAGGCTAAAATCGCGTGCCCCAAACTATGCACCACCTGATTATTTTTCATTTAATTCCCAATCGCGCGCACGGCGTCTTGAGCTAAGTCCTCTGCTTCTTCGGCCAACTCAATGGCCTCATCGAAGTCCTCATCATCATAAGCGTCTTCTGCATCTTCAAGCTTATTTTCCGCATCATTTAAGAGATCGTCGGCCTCGTCCACATCATCACCATCACGATCGGCCTCTCTAATATCGTCTTTGGCATTATCAATCGCCTCATCGGCATCATCAATAGCGTCTTGAGCATCTTCCTCATCACCACCCAGATTACTCACCACATCTTCGGCCGACTCAATCGCGTCTTCAGCATGACTGCGCGCCTTCACATAATCCTGGTCGATAAAAGCGAGCAAGCCATCAAACAAGTCCTCTACGGCATCGCTAAGATCATCGTCGGCATCGTTCAAATCCTCGGTATCGGCATCATCAGCGTCGTCAATCGTGTCATCCGCTTTCTCGATCAAATCATTGGCCTCTTGGAGCAATTTGCGCACCGTTCCTTCTTCTTTACTTTCTTTCGTCCCATTCTTTAGCGTGGCATTTTCGGCTTCGAGCCTTTTGATCGTTTCAGCGTATTCATTAATTTTATTAGCAATTTCTTGCGCGGCGGCTACCCCAAGCGTGGGCGCGGCCACCTCCCCCGGCACCGGAGTGGCGGAAGAGCCAATATTTACCGTAGCGCTATAAGTCATGCGGGACTTGGGACCAAAATAACCCGAGGCCGGCGAAACGCTCTGCGCAGTTTGCCAACGAGTCAGCGCCTCTTTGGTGAGCTCGCCAAAAAGATCAGTTTCGGACCCGGGAGCGCCCACGCCACTAGCGGCAATCTGGAAACCGTTATTATTTAAAAACTTTTGCAAACAACGCACATCTTCGCCCATGTCGCCCACCTCTAAATCGCGAGTAAAGTCACACAAGGGCGCAGTTTGGGCTTGGGCAGTAAAAATACCAAAAACTAGGCCCAAACTAAGCCCCAGAATGGCAATTAAAAATTTAATATTTTTCATATGCCCAAGATTATAGCATGGGTAAAAATGGAGGCAAAAAAAAGACCGCTGGGCGAACCATGCGGTCTTAGGAGTCGGGAGGCGTGATCTTTAGCTCAAAATTCAGTTCTCAATAATCTTGATAAGATCTTGAGCAATTTCGGGAGCCATACCCAAATAATATTTGCCGGTGAAATTTAACGTAGTATAAGGTTGAGGGGTGGTCGAAATTCCAATAATTTTCTTGACACCCGTCAGCAGGGGTGCAACATCTCCACCGTTCCACCCAGAACATTTAAGGTTGTGGTCAAGAAGGGCAACCTCTGGCTGGAAAGTTTCGAGAGCGGACCTAATCTCTTCCACGGCTTGATCAAAGTTGTAATCAAAGTCCACAACCTTAATCTCAGCGGGCATTTCGAGGACGCTACACCAAGGGCGAAGGACTAGAACTTCGTGCTTCGGTGAAAGGATTTTAGTCAGGTTCCTAATCGCACCCTCGTCATCTTCAATAATCACCACACGCATGAGCTTTCTCCTATATATTAGGTCTCTGTGTTCAAAAACAACAACTTGCCTCCGAAGTTAGGCTATCACACCAAAGGTTATTTGTCTAGTTCAAACTATAATACCCCATCAGCGCCTTGATACCGGCTAAGTTTTGTTCCCATTCCACCGTTTCGTGAGTTTTGAGCTCGACGGTGATGGCGGGGATATTGATGGAGGCGAGCCAATCTTCCGCCGCGCCGGTAACCGCGTAGGCGTCGAAGGTTTCCGCCGTGCCGTAACCAGCCGCCGTGGCATAAGTGTTCATAATCGTTTTTGTCTCCGGCAAAACATTGCCAGCGCATTTTGAGGCATACACGGTATTGGCCTGACTATGCCAGAAAATAACGGCGCTCGGTTTAACCGCTAAAAAGAAATCGCGTAAAGCCCGCGCTTCTGGCTCGGAGAAAGCGGCCGTGCCCGCGCTCACCTGCTCGCCGCGCCAAGTGGCTTCCGCCTGCCACTCGCAATCAAAGTTGCGATTAAGATCAACCTTGTTGGCATTAAAGCGCGCCGACGCCTCTTTACCCAGCGCAAAACCATCGGGATTAGCATTAGGAATAACGGTGACTGTGAGATTAGCCGGAACGGCACTCGGATTCGTTTTTAAATACGCAATAAACTGCTGGGCCAACTCCACACTATTCCACTCATAACCGCCGTGGATACCGCCCACGAAGGCCAGCGTGGTGGAGCCATGGCCGAAAGTAAAGCTCTGGAGTGCCCGACCTTGAACCGAGGTGCCGATGACCTTAATTTGTGGATCCGGTTTTACAACCACTGGCGGTGGAGGCAATACCGGTTCCGGCTTCGGCCGCAAAACAAACCACGCTCCCACCACAATGGCAACGAGAAGAACAACGAGAGCAACAATCTTCATCTCCTTACAAAATTATTCTGCTGTCGCGAGAGTCTTGAGGATCGCCTCAAGTCCTGCTTTGTTTTTGGTCAACTCTGTATCGGTGTGATTGGTAAGAAGAATGCTAATCGCCGGCACATTGATCTTGGCCAGCCAATTCACCATGTCGCCGGTAATTTCGTAAAAGTTAAATTCTTTATAGGCCGGATAGCCAGAGGCCTTAGCATATTCATTAGTCAGAGCCGTGGTTGCAGCCGGAACACCATTGTGGCAATTAGAAGCAAAGACACCGCCCGCCGCGCTATAGTAAACCACCACGGCCGCCGGCTTATTAGCCTCCACATAATTCTTGATCGCCACGCTCTCTGGCTCGGAGAAGGCCGCCGTGCCGCCACTCACCGTCTTGTTTTGCCACTTACCTTCGGCTTGCCAATCGCAATCGAAGTTGCGGTTTAAGTCCACATTTTTAGCATTAAAGCGCCCGGGAACCGTGGCATCGGTACCAGTTGGCACTTGCTCCTTAGTAAATTTATCCGTCGTCCCCACAGTCTTAAACAAACCGTCGGGATTCATCACCGGAATGACTGAAACCTTTAGACCCGCCGGCACCGCCGTTGGCGTGGCCATTAAGTAGTCCATGAGTTCATAAGCGAGCACCACCGTATTCCACTCATAACCGCCGTGGATACCGCCAACCAAGAGCAATTCCTTGGTTCCCTCACCATAATGATAGGCCACAATATCGCGACCTTCGGTCGATTGGCCCAAAACCGTCTTGGTCTTATCTACCACCGGCGCTGGCACCGCCGGCTCATTACCAGTTAAAGGAATTGACACTGGCGGAACTTCGGTGTTTGGTGTGGGGGTGACCGGTTCCGCTCCCCGCTGACTAATAAAATAGGCTCCTGCTCCCAAAACTATCAAAATTATCACGACAATAATTGCGTTTTTCATATCCCCTATCCTATCACAAACAAACTGGGGGGCAAAAAACCACAAAAGTGCCGCAGGGCTTAGAACCTAAATTGTTCACTGTTGTAAACCGAACAGGTTTGCTAAGAAAAGAGCGAGGAGTGTACCGCCAACAGAAAATGCCGCGGTTATAAAAACCAACAACCAATTGTCTCTCACTTTTTCTATGTACGATGGATACTTAACAGGCCTCTTAACACTACTGATGTGTACTCCCCTTTGCGGAAATAACCTAGACAAAACCGGCAACAAAATGGTTGGCCCAAACAAACCCACTGTCACTGAAAGCCAACGAAGGTTAAAGGGGTTCTTGAAAACTATAAATACACCACCCGCTAAAACACAAAAAACGAGGAATGTCAGTAACTCTCTTAAACCAGGATTACGTACTCGATTTTTGAAAAAGTCCTTGAGATAAAAAACAAGGCCGTATGTGCGCACAGGATCACCAGATGAAACATACAGGTTCGAGGTTAGTTCTCCTTGGGTGGTGTGAAAAATATTGTCTGTGAAGTATAAAATCTTTTCTAGGTCATTTCTAAACAACAAAACAACTTCTTCGTTTGTATCGTTGTTGTATAAACGGACAACAATTCCACCAAAATCCTGATCAAGACCCACAAATCCGTCGACGGAGAGGACTTTACTTGATTGGGGAATATCTTCATCGTTTTTCCTATTTCTGGCCCCCTCAATCGGGAGTACTATCTTCTGATCCTTAAAGCCAATCTGCTCAAAGCGTTTTAGCAAAAACAAAAAAGCTTCCTTATCAAGAAAAGTGTTTTTATTATACAAATCCCTCTTAATAAACGTCTCCTCCATTTGATTTAAATTTAAACCTCCCCAAAAATTTCCTTGAACCTAGCCTGGGTTCTGGGTCCAAATCGGCCGTATCCGGTGGTGTAAGGATCACCAAACGAAATAATTCCATATTTTGTCTGAAACCTTTTTACAGCTTCGGTAGTAAGCGAACCGTAATAACCAGTTACCATTGCCTCTGGGTATAGCGCGGGATCGGTGGCTAATTTTTGTTGCAATAATCTAACCCTGTCGGTAGTTAAATAACCATTAACATAGTTGGGCGATGTGTCATTGGTTACACCAACCACCCCGGCATAATCTGGCCAAGGTTCAGTATAGCCAGTACCGCCCCCACCCAAATGACTTCTAATCGGATAAAGCGGCTGGGGAACACCTTTTGAGTTATGGCAATGATATTCGCCATATGAAAGACCCCAATTAGGACAATTCGTCCTACAAGTATGACAACCGGCACTATCTGTCCTGCCGGGGTGGGCGTTAACAAGAAGTGGCAATGCAAGGGTGATCAAAACGACAGGAAGAAGCAAATTTTTCTGTTTCATAGTATTCCCCTATTCCTAGCACAACGAAAGGAAACGTCAAAACACCTCACCAACCTGGGAGGTGCAACCTTGTCAGGCAAGAAAATCGCTCTCGTTACCAGAAGGTTATTTATAATACAGCCACAATTTTCCTTGCTCCTTTTTTTCCACAAATAATGGCAATAACTCCCGTGCCAGTTCCCATATCTAAAACCTCCCTGCCTTCAACTTCCGGCAGGTGCTTAAGAATCATCTCGGTCGAATAACTAATCCCCGGGTCAGGCGCAAAAACTCCGTTGTGGACAAAAATTTTTTCTCCTCGGACAACAAGTTCGTACGGTTCGTGGTTTATTAGACCACGCTGGCAAGGGCGACCCTTGCCAGGAAAATTCCTATTTCCTATTTATCAAATCACCGTAATGTTCGTGCCCCAGCAAGGGTCGCCCTTGCCAGAAAACAATCCTTAATCTCGTCAAGCGTAACACATTTTTAACGACCGTTAGGGTTGTGTTACGCCCAAAAGGTTTAACCTTGCCGAAGGATCGAACGTGAGCCTTTAGATTTTTGCAAAAGAAAAACCCGCACATCGCTATGCGTGTACGGGCTTCCAGATTTTGTTCACCACTTCTGGAAAGGTGGTTTTGACCTTGTGTCACTTCAAGCTTTTTGCAGATAGTCCAGCGCCGCCGCTGCTGTATAAGAACCAGCTTCACCCTTCATCAACGACCTAAGAAAACTAGTGTCGTCACCGAGGGTGAAAATTGGCGGTTCGCCCGGACTACCCAAACCAGTGGCCGCCAAGAGTCCATTACACAAACAACGCGCCCCCGCCGTGATCGCCGCCTTACCGCCCTTCTCCACGAAGAGTGAAATCGGTTCGCTCGCACACCGGTATCCAATCTCACCGTCTGGACGAACATAGGGAGTCACCAGTGCCGACAGGTCACAAACTCTTGGTCGCGATTCATAAATCCTAGCGTCGGACATCGTCCCCGCGAGCTCAACGACCTTAAAAGGAAAGCCCGTTGGTGATGCGTGTCGATCCGTCCGAACCGAAAGCTCTCCTCGATAACCGAGGGCACGGATCTGTTGGCGGAAGGATGGTTCCAACCCAGATTCTTCACACAGAGCAAAAATGGAACCAGCTTGAATCCCAACCGCGCCTTTCGCTTGCGCCAAAGCTAGTCCCTCCGGTGAGGCGTGGGCACCACCGACCCAAAACGGCTTACCGAGCGCGCGAAGTTTTTCAAAGTCAACTTGGTCGCGCGGTCCATAGACTGGTTCATCTGCTTCATTAAGCACTTCTTTGCCCCGAGGAGGCGCATTGTGACCGCCGGCCACAGGTGTTTCGACCACGAATCCTTCGATGCTTCCTGTCGCGCGAGCCAAAAGTAGTTCGGCCAGCACGTTCGAGGAGACAATCGGGAGGAAGTCTGGACGCCTTAGCTCTGGTATTTTCTCACCAAAGAACTTCCCCGGATCGAAACTCATCACGACAACACCTTCTTTACTTCCGGCGACTTGGACTCGATATTTAGGCGAACCTCCAGACGCGATCGTGTCAAGTACCCCGGGAACTTGAGTCGGAATTCCCGCCCCCATGGTGATAACATCAACATCCGCCAACATTGCTCCCACGAAATAGTAGATGAGAGGCATCTGAACCTTCTCGAGGCAATTAAAACTGACCGGATTGGAGTGTCCCTCTTTGGCGAGATAGACCAAGGCAAAACTAGCACACACTGTAAGCGCGATGAGCAAATCGTTCGGATGCACGGTGAACATTGGAACCGAACGGTAAGTTGACCCCTCGATCCCACCACTGACGAAATACTTTTCGAGAACGAGTTTCGCCATTCTTGGAAACGGGAATTGCCCCAAGGCACGACGAAAGTGCCCTCCCGGATCCCCATTTTGAAGACTCCGGGCCAAGAGAAGATCGCCGGCTACTCCCGAAACAGTGCCGAGGCCACCAGCGAGAGAAACCGCTTTTGCTAGAGGCGAAAGCGAAACGCCAACCCCCATCCCACCTTGGATAACTCGTGTTGGTCTTAACATATGACCCCTTTCTCTTAAAAACAAAAGTTCAAAGAACAAAAAGCCTTGCCCATCGAATCATAGCAGGATTTCCGGCGAAAAAACCACTATCCACACGAAACCCGATCGTCATCACCGAATAACTTAGTCCCCGCGTCGGGAGGGGCAACCTTGCCATGTCACCCTAATTACTTCTCAAGAACAATCCTCACGTGGCTGAACTCAGCAAAATCTATGTCATTACCAAATACTTCTGAATTGACACATCTCCAACCTTCATTTTCAAAAAATTTTATCCATTCATCCTTTGTTCTATAAGAACCCGGTACTGGCTCGCCGCTCTTAAACAAAAGTCGGTAATAATAGTCAGCGACAAAAGTTACATCAAAATCTTTTTCTTTATCTCCCAACCAGCCCAAAGGCAAAGTTTCGAGAAGAATGATTCTTTTCTTAGCTAATCTTGCCATCTCCTTCACTCCATCAATCGGATTGCTGAAATGATGAAGCACCGTAGTTTGCCAAACTTGGTCATAATATTGATTGTCTCGAGGAATGTGTTTGCCGTCATAAATATTTACGTCTCCCTTAGCATCGTCATTGCCAATATCCCATCCCTCGATCATTAAATTGGGTTTTTCCTTCTTGACCTTTCTCATAAAATCACCCAAACCAGCTCCATAGTCAGCGGCCACGCCAGAATCGAGAATATAAGCTCCGATTTGGGAATACATTTTATTAACCCGATTCTGGATCATCACCGGTAAATAATCTCTAAACACAATTCCGTGGACCACATAACCACCCAAGATTTCCCAGATTAGTTTTTCTTTTTCGATCAAAGACAACTCTCCAGCCAGAGTTTTCAATACAAACTCGGCAGTTTCTTCTGGCTTTTCAAATCCAGTTTTTTGGTTGGCGTTTATATATGCTTTTAAACAATAAGAATAAAGCTCGGGATCATTCAAAACCCTTTTGAGTCTCTCGTTTATTTCATTCTCATAGACACTCTTTTCTTGCATTTTTCCACTATAACACAACTAATTACAACTTTGGTAGAATAGGCCCACGCACAAAATGCCAGCGGATTTAAGCAAGGCCATTGCGGCGGCACCAAGAGCGAGGGCGGTGTGGACATAGAACCAAATAATCAAACTGCCACCTCAAAAACTTTTCTTTTGGCATTGGCGCCAGAAATCAAGCGGACCCTAGACTTTGAAACAGCAAAATGTTCTGCCAGAAGCCTAACTATTGCTTCATTTGCTTTTCCTTGAATCGGTTTTTCTTTCGTGGACACGGTGTACCATTCTTCGGTATCAGCTATAAGTTTAAGCGGCGGAGGAATAACTTTATCCTCTCTCGCCCCCGGCTTCGCCTTCACAAATATTTTCATTGCAAACGCTTAAGTCCTTTCTTCCTCGCCCTTATCACCCACACAATACCAACGATAAACAATACCAGCCCCAGAAGTTGCCCGCCGGGGCTGTCGTCCTTTTCACCATACACAAACATAAAAGCCCCGAGCACTATGGCGAGAATAGAAATTAGTAATCTAGTTTTGGCCATCAGAACGATTATACAAGATAACTTTTAAACACAAAAAAGACCCTTGATGTTATCGCGGGTCGGGTTAATTTTTGCACTTCGTTTTTTCCGTTCATCTACCAGCTTCTCTAATCAACCAGTCTGGTATCTCGAAATGGCCGAAAAACACTTTGCCGTCCCGTCTACTGACTCTATCCGTTTTGACAGCCGTAATTAAAGTACGGACCATACCAACGAGAGTTCGTACGATGATAGCATCGTGATCATTTTTGCCCCAAGGAATTCGGTCTGCTTCGTCGTAGTTAAGCGAGACGCGGGCGCATGCCGCAAGATTGTGGACCAGATACGGATCAACGACCACATTCTCACCGCTATTAGAACCATCAAACATGAGCGTAATCGCGTCGAAAATCGCGAAAGCCTCATTGTTGGGACCTAGGGTTCTGACGACAACCTGGAGAATGTGGTCAAAAAGTTGCCCCGCGAGTTTGAAACCACCTGTATCTAGTGGCATGAGATTTTCTCCTCTAAAAATAAAGAACTTACGGAAACCGCCTTGTTGGCGCAGGTACACCCTGCCGCGGCCAAAACATTAACATTATTATCATTCCTATGTCAAATCAGCGTAACGGGTTAATAGTTTGAAGTTATGACTTAAACACCACCTCCAACTTCAATCTATCAGGATCTTCAAAATAAACGGCGTAGTAATTTGGCCCGTATTCGGGGAATAACTTGGGTGTGTTGTAGAGAGTGGGAATACGGCGAGTCTTTAGGAAATCATTGGAAAATTGATCTACCGCTTCTTTGCCCTCAACCGCAAAAGCTAGATGATTGATCCCAGTATTTTTACGATGGAAGCCACTAACCAAATATTTTTCTTCTGTCTTCATTAACCAAAAGTCGGTTGTGCCATTGCTCACACCAATATATTCGTCACTCTCATCAATAATTTTGTAACCCAAATAAGTAAACAGATCTTTATAGAAATCTAAAGACCTAGCACTAACATTGAGCTGGAGGTGATAGAGGTGGGTTTTCATCTTTCCCACTGCTTCACTTCTGGATGGAAATCTACTTGGTACTCGGGAATACCCAAAGAGATACCGTGCTCCTTTGCCTCATCATATTGAGCTTTACTACCTCTGTCGGTGATATGAAAAACCTTGTTTCTAAAAATAATGTAATGGTCGGTTTCTGTCTTGAAGTCGGCGTACCAATTATGTTTACTGTCCAAGGATTTACTAATTTTGTTGGCCACTTCCTCGACTTTATCTGGAGTAATACTTACGGTGTGAAGCGTCCACTGCTTAACCCATGGGGTTTTGTGATTATCGGTAACTGGTTCAACTTCTGTACTTACAATTTCAACATCCCCAAGGACATCCTTGTTTTCCAAACTTTCTTCAATAATAACGCCTTCGTAATTTTGCATCATAAGTAAAATATATCAGAGTCATAAAACTAACCCAAATTCTTAAAATACTCCGAATATAAACGCTTCATTCCCGCTGACTTCGCTACGCCCTGAGCCGGTTTATTAAATTCATAGATCCTGGCCTTCAACCATTTAATCTTTCTCCGTTTGGCAATCTTTTCTACTTCTTCTTGTAAGGCCTTCGCCAGCCCCTTGCCACGATATTTATCTTTCACATAAGCGTCATCCAAATACAAAACTTTTGTTTCCACGAAAAAGCTCTCGACCTTCCTGACATCTGCCTTAAGTACCCCCGCGATCTCCCCTTCTTCTTCAGCCACGAGCAAATAAGACTTTTTACTCCCATTAAAACAATCCTCGAGATACTTGATAATTCTCCTCGTTGGATATGCGCCGATCTTTTTCCTGCTCACATATTCAGGTTCATTATTGGCATGTATCAACCACATTTCCTTAAGAAATCCAGCGACTTCTTGAACATCTCCCCGTGATCCGAGTCTAATTTTCATTTTTAGTGTCCAAATAATCTCTCAACATATTTCTTAAGGTGGTTTTACCCTTCGTAGTTTTTAAGTATTTCTCTCGTCTCAAAGCATCGTACTTATTTAAATACGCTTCGTAGAAAATAATTTTCCACGGCCCACGATATTTGGTGAACTTACTTCTACCATCATTATGTTCAGTAAAACGTTTTTTAAGGTCATGCGTAAAACCAGTATAAATATTACCGTTAGCATTACGCAAAAGGTAGACGTAATACACCAACAAATTTTAGCACAGGACGAAACCCTTTTGTGGGGCTCCGCCCTGTACCGTCTGGTACAGGGCTCCGGAGGTAGGATTCGAACCTACGACCAACCGCTTAACAGGCGGTCGCTCTACCACTGAGCTACTCCGGAATGTGTTGTCTAACAAACTGTCTACCGCGATAACTTTTCAACTGTTTTTCTCTAGCGAGCGCCGATTTTCTATCGGGAGTTTGTTCTGAATATATCAATTGCCATTCACCCGAAAATCTCGCGGTGTAAGCCTTATTAAACCTTTTCTCCTTGTGAAGGACAAGTCTTGTTGGTAAATCTTCCGTTTGACCAACATAGATCTTGTCGTGGTCTCGATTGTACAAAACGTAGACTGTATACACTCAAAACATTATATTGCCGGTCGCCCTACTCCGCCAGCTGGCGGATGAGCTACTCCGGAATGTTCTCTTTTAAAAGAGCGCTTGTATCATAGCAAAAAGTTCAGAAAAAGCTATAATGGCCGATATGGAAATAATTGATAAACTAACATGGATTTGCATTAAAGATCGCAAGGTATTATTTGTTCGATCGCGTGGAAAAGACTCATTCTACACCCCCGGCGGCAAGCGCGAGAAGGGAGAAAGTGATGAAGCAGCACTTTGCCGTGAGATCAAAGAAGAAGTGGGGGTCAAACTAATTCTAGAATCACTGAAAAAAGTCGAAACCTTCACCGCCCAGGCACATGGTAAAGCCGAAGGAACTCTGGTTCAACTCACCAGCTATACTGGTGACTTTACTGGTAACTTAACTCCCCAGTCGGAAATCGAGGAGCTGGCGTGGTTTAATAGTAATGACAAAGAAAAAACCAGTGCCACAGGGATTCTTGTTTTAAATTGGCTAAAAGAAAAAAATCTCATTGATTAAAATTAGTTATCCCCACCTTTCGCTTGCGTGGTGAACTGTGGTTCACCTATACTGGTGGCATGCAAAAAGAAAATTTAATTAAAGTGATGCAAAGTGAGTTGCGGCAGTTGAATCAAGAAATTGATTTGCGGATTGTGAAGGGTTTGTCTTATCAACACGCGGCCAAGCGCCACAAGTTCCTGATGAAGCAATTGAGCAACTTAACCCATGCGCGAGCGGGCTTACAACGCAGTGGCTTCTGGTCCTTCGGTTTCGGTTTCTAGTTCGTCCTGATTTGTAACCATTCGTATATGGAAGAATATAAAAATAAGATCCTCGCCTTCTTTGAGCGCACGCGGCGCATGCCGGGTTATAAGGAGCTCATGGCGATCACCGGCTTTAAGTCCAAGAACGCGGTTTATAAACTCATCAACAAGCTGGTTGAGGCTGGAATTTTAAACAAAGACAGTGGCGGCAAGATTACCCTCAATCGCGTACTTAACGAAGTTCCCTTGCTTGGCCTCGTGGAAGCCGGCTTCCCCTCGCCGGGCGAAGAAGCGGTGCTCGACACTATTAATCTCGACAACTATTTAATAAAAAACAAACTCTCGACCTATTTGCTCGAGGTTAAGGGCGACTCGATGATTGAAGCCGGGATTCACGAAGGCGACCTGGTGATGGCCGAGCGCGGCAAGGTGCCCAAGGTTGGCGATATTGTGATCGCTCAAGTGGATGGCGATTATACGCTCAAGTATTATCGTGAAAAAAATCGCCAAGCGTATCTTGAACCAGCGAACAAGAAATACAAACCCATTTACCCCACCACCGATCTCAAAGTTGAGGCGGTGGTGAAGGCGGTTATTCGGAAATATTAGACCATGGTATATTTTATAAGTGTTTACAAAAAAATCATTTCTCTTCTCGCTCCTTATTATCATTTTAACTATTACTACGCTCTATTCCCTCGGCCGCGAACCGTTCTGCAAATGCGGCAAGGTCGCCATCTGGTCCGGCGATATTAATGGCCCGGAGAATTCGCAGCAAATTGTTGACCCTTACTCTTTCACTCATATCATTCATGGCCTCGCCTTCTACGGCGCGCTCCACTTAGTAGCACCACAAGTCACTCTCCCCGCGCGGCTCCTCATTGCCATTGGTGTGGAGTCCGGCTGGGAAGTGCTTGAGAACACCAACTTCACCATCGATCGCTACCGCGAAGAAACAGTCTCTTACGGCTACTACGGCGACAGCATTCTTAACTCCATTAGCGACATCATCATGATGGTGATCGGCTTCTGGCTCGCGGCCAAGCTCAAACCTTGGCACACAGTGGCTCTAATTGTTTTGATCGAAATTATCCTCGCTCTCACCATCCGCGACGGCTTACTGATCAACATTGTGATGCTAGTTTGG
>ERZ1292629.1602-Hain-H43-01um-R1-1602-length-21333-cov-5_pt1 | contig 21333 bp, 22 predicted proteins | sample MGYA00564399_ERZ1292629 | MGnify/ENA primary metagenome ERZ1292629 (study PRJEB36523, sample SAMEA6512636) | groundwater metagenome | collected 2019-01-08 | study: AquaDiva: Metagenomics assemblies of 32 groundwater samples | reverse complement strand
GAACCGACGTTCCTGCCGTCATCGCGCAATCGGCCGAGTTCCGATCGCTATGCCCGGCGAGCGCCGCCCTTTTGTACAAATGGATTGCCTGATGTCGCGTCTTCGTATCCTTCCCGAACCCGATCACATGCCCGCGCTGGACCGCGCAATGATTCGGACCGATCTCGCCGCCGGGCTCGGCGCGCTTGAGCCGAAACCTCGCATCCTCCTCCTCTACGGCTCGCTGCGCGAGCGGTCGTTCAGTCGTTTCGCGGTCGAGGAAGCGGCCCGGCTGCTCATCCTCTTTGGCGCCGAAGTGCGGATCTTCGATCCGTCCGATCTCCCGCTCCCCGACCAGATCAAGGACGATGATCACCCGGCGGTGCATGAGCTTCGCGAGCATGCGCTCTGGTCTGAAGGCATGGTTTGGTGCAGCCCCGAACGGCACGGCCAGATCACCGGCATCATGAAAGCGCAGATCGACCATTTGCCGCTCGAATTCGGCGGCATGCGTCCGACCCAGGGCCGGACCCTGGCCGTCATGCAGGTTTCGGGCGGATCGCAGTCGTTCAACGCAGTCAACACGTTGCGGCTGCTCGGACGGTGGATGCGCATGTTCACCATCCCCAACCAGTCGAGCATCGCAATGGCGTTCAAGGAGTTCGACGAGGAAGGGCGTCTCAGAGCCTCAAGCTATTATGACCGGATCGTCGACGTCATGGAGGAGCTGGTGCGCTTCACGGTGCTGACACGTAGCCATGCCGATCAACTCGTGGACCGCTATTCGGAACGCAAGGCGGCAGCCGCCAAGCGCGATGCGGCACAAGATCTGGCCTCACGGTCTACGGCCTGACGGTCAGGCGCTTCCATCGAGGGTACATGCCGGCCTTGTGCCTGTCGTCTGGAGCTCGGTTGGTGGTGCCCTTCTCAAAGCTCCTCCGCGCCATGAGCGCCTGACGCGACAGGGCCTTCGCGCCTTTCGCCAGAGGATGCGGCACATGGGCCATCGCGCTGGCGGCGGCAACCCGAACGGTCCGGCCGTGAGGGAGTCCTCCCTTCCTCACGCGCGGACCCACCACGCCGGTTGGCTGATCTCGATATCGGGATGGGAACTGAGTAGCGCTAACCAGCGGGAATCGAGGCGGGCAGGAAAAGTGGCGATCTGGTCGGTATCGGAAGGATCATGGGCCAGCATGAATTCGCCGAACAGCCGATTGCATTTGGCACAGCCATTGCTGACATAGCTGTTGCGTTGCGTATGACTGTAGCGCTTCTGAATGACCTTGCGGTCGAAAGACGATGGCAGCCGTTGCAGAATCTGCGCCAGCAGATGCGGGTGATCGGTAAGGTCGGGCAAGCTGAAATCGAAAGCGCCCTGGTCGGTCGCGATTTCTATACTCGTGATGATCTGCGTCTTTTCCCGGCAGCGCTCGTTCCAACAATCCGCTATCGTGGCCTCGACGACGATTGTCGCATTCTCGCCAACGGCTTCCAACGGCGTGAGAAACCCCAATCTTCGTTCAAATGCGGCGCGAAGGAATGCGTCCATCGGTAATGCCTGCCGCCAGCATTCCGGCAGACGACGATGGCGCGCGAGCATGCGCTCATGTGCAGGAATGAGAGCCTGAAAGCCATCGGCAAGCGAGCCGCCGATGCAGGCCGCAGGCAGATCATGGACGATCGGGAAGCCTGGTTGACGCAGCAACCAAAGCCCGCGAATCCCGGATAGGCGGTATTGCTCTTGTCGTCGCAGGGTTTCCGCATTGGTCTGCCCCGACCATTGTATCTCGATCGCGACCTGCGCGTTTCCCTTCACCGTGAGGACGTCAGCTCGCCATGGTTCGCCGGTTGGCGTTGTGCCGCCCATTTCGGTTGCGGCCTGCCAACCTGAGGATCGCGCGATCTCGACCGCCATCATCTTCAAATGACGATGCTCTTCGCTTTCGTCGGCTGAAGTGCAGGGACCGGCAATTCGATGGGCAAAGAATTTCGTTCCCCTCGAAGACCGTTTGAGAACAACCGTTGCCGAGCAGCAGTCCATTCGCAGGTGGTGCAAACGCCGGTTTTTGACTTCGAGTTCGCGCCAGTCCGCATCGCTCAGATCGAACGACTGAAGCCGATTACCGCTGTCATCGAGGCAACTGAGAGCCATGGCGCAAACATGCTGGCTGGAGGGAACCAAGGTCAAGTTCGCTCAGGCAGATCACTGGACAAGCCGATATCGCCCATTGCGTCGGGCGCCTTCGAAACGCAGCAGACCAGCAGATTGCAACCCCCGGATGTCGCGCCGGGCCGTCTTGGGGCTGACCTGCCAGTGAGCCATGATATCCCAGGCCTTGGCGCGCGCTTCCTTCCCGACTCGGTCGAGAAACCAGCGCTGACGTTCATTGAGGCCCTCCGTTATTGGGCCATTTACGGGGTCATGATCAGGGTCATTTATTGGGTCATTTCCGGCAGGACGCTGAGGCATCGAGTTGGCAGTAGCCGCATCGGGCGTTAGCGGCGCTGCATCCCAGCGAACGGGTCGAGAGGATTGTCGGGCCATCACAGGGCTTTCGATAACGCCCAGTACGAACGCGCGGATGACAGGTGATGTCGCAACGAGCCGCAGAAAAAACACCGTGTCCGGGCCATGTTGCGCGGCAAGCCAGTGTTTTATGGTGCGTTCGCTCGCGTCCGTTTGGCGCATGAGCAGCTTGACGGCGCGATGGCTGTCCCCGTGCTCCTTTTTCAGTAGGTCGGCCATCACGTCCGCATAGGCCTGGCGCCCAGTTAATGCCCCCTTCCAAGCCGGTAACTTCTTGCCCTTTTTCGGCAACATCTCCCGTTCCTTTCGCAGCTACACTGCTGATGAGAACGTAGAGGCGAGCAGTCGTGGGTTTCGTGCTGCAGCGGATGGTCGCCCTGGCTGCTGCAGCAAGCCCATGGAGAGGCGAGCCTTGGAGGACTGGCGCACCCGAGACGGCACCGACCATGAACCGGCATCGCCGTGCGTGCGTGCCGCCGAATATGTTCGCATGTCTACCGATCACCAGAAATACTCGACGGAGAACCAGGCCGAGGCGATCCGTCACTATGCTGCCGCTCACGGCGTCGAGATCGTCCGAACCTATGCCGATGCCGGCAAAAGTGGCCTCAAGATCGATGGCAGGGACGCCCTCAAGCAACTGATCGACGACGTTCAGACCGGTGTTGCCGATTACACCATGGTGCTCGTCTATGACGTCAGCCGTTGGGGCCGGTTTCAGGACGCCGATGAAAGCGCCTACTACGAATATATCTGCAAACGCTCAGGGATATCCGTCGAATATTGCACCGAGCAGTTCGACAATGATGGCAGTCCGGTGTCGACGATCGTCAAGGGCGTCAAACGCGCCATGGCCGGAGAATATAGCCGCGAATTGTCAGTCAAGGTGTTCGCCGGGCAGGGACGCCTCATCGAAAAGGGCTTTCGTCAGGGCGGTCCTGCGGGATTTGGTCTTCGTCGCACCCTCGTTGACGAGCGCGGCGAAACAAAAGGCATTCTGACGCGCGGAGAGCATAAGAGCATCCAGACCGACCGCGTGATTCTCACGCCTGGTCCACCCGAAGAAGTCGCCATTGTTCGGGGGATCTATCACGCCTTCGTGCATGAGGGGCGCAGCGAACAGGATATCGCCGACGATCTCAACCGCCGCAGCATTCCGACCGATCTTGACCGTCCCTGGACCCGGGGAACCGTCCACCAGGTGCTGATCAACGAGAAATATGCGGGTGACAATGTGTGGAATCGACAATCCTTCAAGCTGAAGAAGAAGCGCGTTCGCAACGACCCGGAAATGTGGATCCGAGCGGCCGGCGCGTTCGATGCCATCGTCGAGCGTGACCTGTTCGAAGCCGCCAAGGCGATCATCGGCGCTCGTTCGTTCCGATTGTCGGACACCGAGATGCTGAGCGCGCTGAAGGTCCTTTTGGACAGCCGGGGCCTTCTATCGGGGATAATCATCGATGAGTGCGAGGGCATGCCCTCGAGCAGTGCCTACAGCTCCCGGTTCGGAAGCCTGCTGCGTGCTTATGATCTGGTTGGATATACGCCGGATCGAGACTACCGATATGTCGCGATTAATCGGGCCTTGCGCAAACTCCATCCGGAGATCCTCGGCCAAGTGCTCGATGGCCTGCGCGACATGGGCAGCGAGGTCGTTCAGGACTTCCAGACCGACCGCGTGATCGTCAACGAGGAATTCAGCCTCTCGGTCGTCATCGTCCGTTGTAATCCTACGCCCACTGGGTTGCTGCGTTGGAAGATCCGCTTCGACACGTCGCGGATGCCCGACATCACCATCGTCGTGCGCATGGATACCGCCAACCGGGCCGCCTTCGACTATTATCTGTTTCCGCGTCTCGATCTTATTGCCGACCGCCTGCGGCTTGCCGAAGACAATGGCCTTAGCCTTGACGCCTACCGCTTCGACACCCTCGACCTGCTGTACGAAATCGCCGCGCCCATCGCCATTGCGGAGGCAGCCTGATGTCCGCCACACGCCCACAGCAGATCGAGCTCATCCCGATCTCGCGGATCACTGTCCTTAATCCGCGCGCCCGAAACAAACGGCAGCACCGGGAGATCGTGAACAATATCGAGACCATTGGCCTCAAACGTCCGATCACGGTGAGCCGCCATGATGGCCCTAGTGGTCCGCGCTATGATCTGGTCTGCGGAGAGGGCCGCCTTGAGGCCTTTCAAATGCTCGGCCAGTCGGAAATTCCCGCGGTGGTGATCGAAGCCAGCGAGAATGAATGTCTCGTGATGAGCCTGGTCGAGAATATTGCGCGCCGGGTGCAGCGCCCGATCGATGTGATGCGCGAGGTCGGTGCCTTGCGCAATCGCGGATATAGCGAGGCGGAAATCGGACGGAAAATCGGCGTCGCCAGCTCCTGGGTCAGCATGGTCGTTTCACTGCTGGAGCGCGGCGAGGAGCGGCTCGTCGCCGCGGTCGAAACCGGCCTCATTCCCATCAGCCTCGCCATGGAAATATCCCGGGCCGAGACCGAAGAGGCGCAAAGTCTCCTGCTCGAGGCCTATGAAACCGGCAAGCTGCGGGGCAAGAAGCTGGCAGCTGTGCGCCGCCTTCTTGATTTGCGCATGCGCGGCCGCAACAAGTCCCTGTCCCAGGGGCGGTTGGGCCGGAAAAATGCCAACCGGAAGCTAACTGCCAACGACCTCATGCAAGTCTACCAGCGAGAGGCTGAAAAACAGCGCCTTCTCGTCAAGAAATCCGATTTTACCCAGACCCGGCTGCTGTTCATCGTGGAGGCCATGAAAGACCTCCTCGCCGATGAGGGGTTTGTGACATTGCTGCGCGCCGAGGGCCTCGAGACGATGCCGCGCGCGCTCGCCCTCCGGATCGCAGGAGATGACGATGCCTGATTGGGCATCGGACGGCGGCGGCCTCGACGAAACGGGCGCCGACAATCGCGTGAGCCTTGGCTTCGAGCGCGAGACCGTAACCGTGCCGATCGATGCCATCGTTGCGCTGAAGTCATTGCGGGAAGGGGTGCGCGAAAGCCGGAAATTCGCGCAGATCGTGAGCTCGATCAAGGCGATCGGCCTTGTCGAGGCGCCCGCCGTTGTTCCCGACACGCAGCATCCCGGGAAATATTTCCTGCTCGACGGCCATCTGCGCATCGAGGCCCTCAAGCAGCTTGAAGTGCAAAGCGTCGATTGCCTGATCGCGACAGATGACGAGACCTATACCTACAACAAAAAGGTCAACCGCCTGCCGCCGGTGCAGGAACACAGAATGATCGTCCGGGCCATTGAGCGCGGGGTCGCCTCGGCCATGATCGCCGATGCGCTTGGCCTTGAGGTACAGTCGATCCGGCGGCGCTTCCGGTTGCTCGACGGCGTCACCCCGGAAGCCGCCGATATGCTGAAGGACACCAATTGCTCGATGAAGGTGTTCGATATCTTTCGGCGCATGTCAGCGGTGCGCCAGATCGAGGCGGCGGACCTGATGATCGGCCAGAATAACTTCACTCTCATGTTCGCGCGCGCGCTCCTAGCCGCGACGCCGGATGAGCAGCTTGTCGCCCAACGGAAATCGACGAGGCCCGATGCCTCTGGTCCGACAAGCCAGCAGATCGCGCGCATGGAACGTGAGCTCGCGGCCCTGCAGACCCAGGTCAAGTCGGTCGAGGATAGTTACGGGATCGACAATCTCCACCTGACCGTGGCGCGCGGCTATATCGCCAAGCTGCTCGGCAATGCACGGGTCGCTCGGTGGCTTTCCAATCATCGCCAGGAATATCTCGGTGAATTTCAGCGGATCGCCGAGATCGAGGCGATCGGCACAATGCCGGCTCAGGTGGAAGGATGATGGGGACCCGGACCCGATAAGCGCGGGGACCATGGGAGACGCCGCACGATGGGGCGGATCGAGCATGGCGGTGGGAATGGCGGCGATCCCGCAGGAAGCCCACCAGGCCGACCGACATATGGACCGGCCGCGTGCGGTGATTGAGCCGCATGTTGGAGACGGGCGTGCTGACGACGGACCGGCCCGGCACGCCCGTCCCATCTGCACGAGCGAGCGCGGCACTGCATAGTCGCCGCTTCGGGCAGTAAACGCCTGCTCTTCCCGTTGAGACCTTGGCCCCTCGCCAGAGGATGCGCATGCTTGGGCCATCGCGCTGGCGGCCGCAACCCGGGGCCAATCCGGCCGTGTTGGCGCTTGCGCGCCTGCCCGCACCACCCGGCATTGTCCCGGGTTTCCCTTGGGCTTTGCCCGGCGGTGCTGCCGCCGCTTCCTTCGATGGCCCGGAGGCTGCGCATCCGGCGGATGGGCCGCCGGCCCCAAGTGGAACGAAAGGCAAAGCTCATGACCAGCACTCTCTCGGCGATACTCTCCGCCCTCGAACTTGGTCATCTTGATCACACTGGCGACCTGCGCACCCTGGAGGCGCCGCCCCCCGCCGAAGCCATGGAACAAACCGTCAGCGCTGTCTGGAGCGATCTTTTCGCGCTTTTCCCCTTTAGTGCGCTCGAGCGCGACATCGAGGATCTGGGCTGGGGCCTGGTCAATCTCTTCCACCGCGCCGCCGCCAAGAAGCACCAGATGATCGACCGGCTGACGGACGAGATTCGGCTTCTGCTCGCCGAGCAGGATGGCTCGGAAGTCGCGACCGCCGACCTTGAGGACAAGATCGATCTCGCCCGCAAGATCGAACAGTCCGCCGAGGCCTATGAGACCATGCGCGACACGGCGGCCCGCCATTATCTCCACGAGACGGGCCGTTCCTGGGTGCCGGCGTCGGGCAACCGCATTTCTCTCGGCACGACCGCGGCGATAGTCGATGGCCGGTCCTATCTCCAGGCGCGGCGAGAACGGGTGCGCGATGCCAATATGGTCCATGGTACGCCCGTGATCTTCGCCGGCGGGCGGCTGCGTTTCGCCAGCGACGACGAGGCCAAGCAGTTTGCGGATAACCTGCTGCGAACGCTCAATGCCGTCCGCGAGCGGGTGGGCGACATGTATCTCGTCCATGGCGGTGACATGAAAGGCATTGAGCGCCTGGCCGCGTCTTGGGCCGAGCAGAACGGTATCCAGCAGCTGCGGTTCGGGCTCGATCGCAAGCTCGGCGATCGCGCCGGGTTCCGCCGCAATGAGCAGATGCTTTCGGTCAAGCCGCGCTACGTCATCGCCTTCCAAGGCAATGGTGTCACCGAAAGGCTGGTGATCGAGGCCAAGGCGCGCGGCATCCACGTCGTTGATCGCCGCGGACCGCTTGGCACACCGCCAGCGTCGCGACCCTGCGGCTGATCCGCCGCGCCGGCCGCTTTGGCGGCCGGCTTACCCCGTTTCGAAATGCTGCGATGCCGGAGGGGAGGAGGGCAGGGCGGATGCGTCCCGTTTCCCGGAGGTTTGCATCATGTTCATGCCCGATCACTCCACAGCGCGCGCGCTCCTTGCCTTTCGCGCGGCGCATGGCCGCCGCTGGAAAGCGAAGCTGCTATTCTTGTGGTCGACCGGCCGCGACGTCGAAGAGGCCAATGGCGCCTGCCTGCGCCAGTTGCGCAACCAAGGCGGCCCGGCATGGCTCGGCCAGCTGTCGCCACGCCGCTGGCGCGCGATCGAGAGATTGGCGGAGCCCGGCGATCGGCAGACCGCCTCGATCTTCCTTGATCGCGCGCGCGAGTTTCACGAAGGGGCACGCTTTGGAGCCACCGTTGCTCTTGCTCCCGCGCTGCACCTGCTGGCGATATCCTGCGAGCTGGGGCTCAAAGCCTATCTTATGAGCCGGGGCTGGTCGCACGATGAGGTCGCGCGCGATATTCGTCACGACCTCATCGCCGCCTTCGACGAAGCGCGGCGGCTTGGCCTCCTGTCCCCGGGCCGCATTCTCGTCGATTTGCTTACAAGCCTCGGTCCCGCCTATGCCGGGCATCGTATCGACGCGCTGGTGGCGGATGGTTATGTTTGCGATTTCGCGGCCGGGCTGCGCGCGATGGGCTCGCTCCTCGATGCCGTGGCGGCCGGACTGAGCCTGCCGATGCCGACGCCGTAACTGCGCCTTCTTGCCCGTCCCCTAGCATGAGCATGCCATGGTTTGGGTTCCGCCGGACGGCGGCGCGGGACATGGTCCGTTCAGCCGCGCGGCTTGGGCGTCGGGCGGGGCAAAGTCGAGCTTAAGGTTCGCCAAGGCGTTGGACCGGCGTGGCCCTATAGGTCGGGAATGCCTGTGATCACCATGGAGGGGTTCCTGGCACGGCCAAGCGACGAGCCGTCCTTCTCCTCATCTGACCCCTAAGTCGTCCGCCCGGCCCATCCAACCCGCGATCCTTCGGGCCGAGTTGCCGTGTCCCACGGCTGCCCGCACCACCCCTTGTCTCGGGGTTTCCCGGCGCTGCGCCTGCCGGTGGATGATCCGACCGGCCCGCCTTGGCCGGGGATCAGTCGAAGGGACGGTCCCTTGGACCCAGTTCGAAGGAACTCCAGCCATGCAGAATCTCGTCATCCTCGCCGGCAATGTCGGCGCCACGCCCGAAGCCCGCACCACCCAGGGCGGCACCCGTATCACGCATTTCAGCCTGGCCACCTCGCGCCCGAAGCGCGACAGCAACGGCAAGATCCTCCGCGACGACAACAACCGCCGGCTCGAGGATACCGAATGGCACCGGATCACCTGCTTCAACGGGGTCGGCAAGACGGTCGAGCAGTATGTCGACAAAGGCATGAAGGTCATGGTCCGAGGCCGCATTCACTACACCCGCTGGACCGACAGCGAGAATATCGAGCGCTACGGCGTCGAGATCATCGCCGATGAGGTGACTTTCCTCACCCGCGCCAAGGCGAACGACAATGCGGGCGGCGGCCACGAGCCTGAGGATGATGAAATCCCATTCTGAAATCTGTCCCCTCAGGCCCGGCGGCCTCGCCGCCGGGCCTCCTTTTCTGCTCAGGCGGGAAAGGAGGCAAACGGATCAGCGGGATCGGCATCGCCCTTGGGCATAGCGATCCCAGCGCAGCACGGTGCCGGTGCGGATCATGGCGCAGCTCAGATCGCCGAAAGAGGGCGCCGCGCACCAGGCGCCGGTCCTGTTGCCGCGCGCATTGCCGGTTGAAAGGCAGCGCATGGTGGGACCATCGACTAGAATGTGGCCCGTGCTGGTCCGCCCCTGTGCGCCGCCGAGCAGATTAACAAGAGCGTCACGGGCGGCCAGAGCGCTTGCCTCGGGGCAGGGCTGACCTGGCCGGCAACTCCCGTCCATCTCTCGGGCCGCAATTCCGGCGAGACGGACATGCACACCTTCGCGGCACCAGATCGGCCCGTCTCCATCCCAGACGCGGGTCGGTTTGCAGGTGAAGACCTGGCCATCGGGAATGACGGTGGCGGCAAGCAGGAGTGCGAACAGCATCGCGGCGACGCTAGCCCAGCGGCTCGTGCTTGTCATGGGTCTGCCATCAGTCAGACCGGCGGGGCGGGGTGACCGCCGAGCAAAAGTCGGCGGGATCATGGGGCCTGGCCGGCGGGTCCACCCGCTCTCAATCAGGCGCAATCCTTGGTCCGACCAGCGGCCTATTGCGATCAACCCGCAAGGGGTCCGGTCGCTGCGCTACGGCTTTTTGGGCTGTGCCAAAAAAGTGATCACGGCCGCCGGCCGGACACATCGGGCGCCAGTCGAGCGGGACGGACCCGCCGGCGCGCAAAGGAGCCCCGACATGTTCACCGACATTGCAACCGCTCGTCGTCACGCCTTCAGCCTCTCGCGCAGCCTCATGGTGGTCACCTTCGTCATCGCGATCGGGCAGCAATATGGGGTCATCACCGCGGAGGATGCGGACGGCAGCGTTGCCTTGGTGGCCGAATATGATCCATTCGCCTGATGGCTCCTCCGGGAGCCTAAGGCCCCCGGTTCTGCCATGGAGGGCGTGTCATTGATTCAACGAAAATAAAGACAGCAGCGCTACGCATTTGGCATGGATGAAGGTGCGCCAATCGAAATTGCCAACGATGATCCCTTGTGGAACCAGGCGATCCAAGATGTGAACGCGTGGCGAGGCGCGTGTTTGCAGCATTTCTCGGCGGCTGAAGCGGCCGTCACCGAAACGCTGCTCCTTCTCAAGGCCATTCCGGGTCGAGGGGAGACAGTACGGCTGCGGCATTTGATCGGTCAGCGGTTCGATGACCTCAGCAAACTTATCGAGGCAGAAGGCGCTTTCGCTCAAGAAGGCAAGGCGGCCGCCAAGGCCCTTTCGGATCTCCGCACACTCGAGGGCCTACGGTCGTTTCTTGCCCATGGTCAGGCCAAGATCGCGCTCGAGCGAACCGGAAAATGGATCGTGATCTTGCGCCATGTCTCGATCCGCGGGCAGCAGGCTGAACGTCTGATGCTGCTTTTCGAGCAAGCCGAAGCCGAAGAAAGGCTCGCCGATCTGAAGCGCAAAAGCCAGAAGCTGTGCTCTGTTCTCGGCAATTTCCGGCGAACCGTGAAGAGCTGAACGGGCGGCTCCGGCGATGCCGGATCGGGCTCTAGGCTTCGCCCTGAGCCTTGGATTTCCAAGTCTCAGCCCATTCGGGTGACGATCCCTGCCGCTCGGTTCCCGCCTAACGCGCAAGAGATTGCCAACGCTCTGCCTGCCGATTGACGGCCAAGTGCTTTTCAGGCGGCCATTCAATCGTCGCCAGAAAGGCATTGAGCTGATCTATAGGCTCAGCGGCGCTGAGCACGCGGGCATCATTCCAACGCTTCGCATCTGCAGGCGCCGCTGCCAGGACATTGGCTTCAAGCGAAAGCAGCTCCGCCCGAGAAAGGCCAGGAAGCGCAATCGCTACCGCACGGCAATGTTCCCTGACGAAGAGACGGCGCAATTCCTTGGCGATTTTGCCATCCCTCGGGCAGGAGGCCGCTGCCTTGCGAGCGTGAAACATCCGGCCAGCATTGTAGACGGTCGAAAATTTGTGGCTGTTGTTATCACCGCCCACATGGCGCTTTAAAATCCTGTCGGTCAGGCATTTGGCGGTAATGCCGATGTAGCGCGCATGGCCCTCATGATCGTAGAGCGCGTATATGCCCTGGCCCTGCGGAACCGTCTCAAGGCGGGCGGGCGCCGTCTCCAGCAATTGGGTGAGGATCGATGTTGGATCGTACATAGTCTGTCGCTGAAATCAGATGAGGCGGCGCGCTTCAAGTGTCCCAAATGCCGTCGTGATCTGGAACGGTCAGTCCGGACGGGTGTTCACCTTGGCCTCCGCGATCGCCACCCGTAGGTGACGACACGCCTTCAGCCTGTTTGGATCTGCTGGCTGAGCTGGCTGTAATGACCCAGCAGACGCTCGGTTTCTTCTGGATCAATGCCAAGCGCACCGTCCAGCTTGCGGACGAAATCCTGTTCGGCGGTGGCGTCAAGCGGGGGCCAGCTTTGGGTGGTCTTCCAGATGGCGACCGTGCTGCGGGTCACGAATGCCGCAAGCTGCGTTTGCTTGCTGCCGTCGGCCGCCATCACCGAGCGGGCAAGGGCCCAACGGCTCAATACGATCAGAGCGAAACAGTCATAGGGCAGCTCGGTTTGATGCTGCCCGATAGAGATACGGGATAGCAGCGCTGCTTCCGATCGGCTGCCCAGCCACAGCCGTTGAAGGATGCGCCCGGCGCGAACGACGAAGGCACGTTCACGATCGTGCTGCTTGGGAACGAGGTCGAGCGCGAAGAGCTCGTCGCGCTGATCGCCATCCTTGATCTGGAGGGGACGGCGGCAGGCCTCGACCATCAACCGAAGGATGAAACAGACTTCGGCCGTGAGTTTGCGTGGCGGAGGCGTCTCTTCGCTGGCTAGGCGGGCAATATAGGCCTCGAAGCTATCCAGGGCCTTCAAAATGTCGAGGCTTTGCCTCTCGGCTTCATCGCGGCGGTAAACCCGTGGCTCTCGCGCAGGCGGATTGCCGTCTTCGCTACCCGATGGATCCTCTAAGCGGTTGCGATGATCCGGGCCGGGATCATCCTCGCTTTGCGGCATCTCGTCGGTGTAGAGCGTATCGTCGTCGGCATCATCACCCTCTTTTTGCTGGGGCTGGTTGATCCCACGCAAGATGATCCTGAGGAGATTGACCGCGTCCGGATCATCGAAATTGAGCCGCCCGCTGTCGCCCGTCGCCGGCACACTTGCTGCCATTGCCGTTCGGAAAGCTTCCGGGCTATCATAATCATAGACCTCGTGCTCGGCATCGCTGCCGCTGCTCTTCGTTCTTGCCCGTCCCGCCGACGTGGCAGGTGTCACCGCTTTTCGTCGGCCCTGCGGCGTCTCGGAAAATATGATGGCGGCCAGATTTGCCAGTTCAAGAAAGTCGCCATCCTCCAGTTCGACCTTCGCAAAGGCTGAGCGCAGGCGCTTGTCGCCCATGCCAGGCGCGGCATGGGTCAAGCTGACCTCATCGTTGACGATGACGGCGCTGGTCAGCGTTCCATCGGCCAATCGCACCCGCGCGATCAGAGGAGGGCGGGGCTTGCTGGGTAGCTCGACTGACCGGCCACGGCTGCGGGTCGAATGGAATGGAAATTCACCCTCTGCAATGACGAGGGTGGCACCGTCCGGCTCCGTAATGCGGTTCGAGGGTGTCCATCGGATGGTGTTGCCGGCGGCTTCCAACGTTCCAGGAGGGATGCCCGCGTCGGACTTGGTATCGGTCAGTTGCTTGGTTTGCGGATATAGATCCTTACGATCAATCGGCACCGAAATATCCAGACCTAGAGCGCCTAGGCCGGTGCCCGCCTTGAGCCGGCGATAGATCGAACACTCCGCGTTGCGGGCCGCTTTGTCGGCGAGGCCAAGGGCATCATCTGAGCAATTCGCGCTACCGTAAACGAGATGATCCCAGTGCTCGGTCTGGATGAGCAAAGCCTTGGCATGGATGAAGCGCGCGCGGTCATTACCATCGAAGATGCTTGCGAACCGGGCATCGGGTATGAGCGGCAACCCATCGAGTGGGAATTCGGGCCGGTGGGCGCTGAGCGCGATAATGATTTCCTGGGGGCGCATGGCATCGATCAGGCCGAGCAACCCGTCGAGATTTGCGTCCCAGTAAGGGGACATGACGATGAGCCGGGTTACGGGCACGGTGCCGACAAGCCCAGCGAGGCGCATGAGGATGCCAGCCTCGCCATTTCCGGCTTCGCACAGCAAATCGACAAGCGAGCCATCGCCTAGCGCGAGCGGCGCGTCATTGGCGTCTATCTCAAACAGCCAGGCCGCATCGCGTTCGATCAGATCAAGCTTGCGCTTCATCGCTTCAAGTCCAGCGTCCTTCAACCAGGGCGCGACATAGTCGAAGGCCTTGCGGATCAGCTGGCGACTGGCGTTCGCATCCTCATCGTCGCGTTTGCGCCACCATTCGATTTGACCGACGATCTCCCGGTTGCGTCCCCAACCCGCTGCCGTCGCATTGGCTGAACCGATGATCACGCAACCGGCATCGCTGCCCAAGCGGATGCTGACTTTCGGATGGAAGGCGCCGGGCACGGAAATCGGCAGCAGGGCATAGGCTGAGCCCGCTCGCGCAAAGGATTCCGGTGTCTGCGCGATCGCGCGCTGCAGCATGTTGGCATCGGCCATGAGGATGTTGTTGTCGCAGCCATAGCTGCGCAGCCGATGATGGAGCGATCCATCATAGAATGCCGTGTCTACAGAGTAGGTCGTTGTGATCGATGTATGGAATCCGGTCCGCGCCAGATCCTTAAAGAGGCTGATTCTGTTCAAGGAACGCCTCCCCGTCCGCTGTCACGCCGCTGGCATGCAGGTATCCCGCATCGCGCAGCACCCGGGTCAGATTGAAGAGCCGGGGCGTGGTGTAGCCATACTCCCCCAACCGCCCTTCGCTCAGCAGTCCGTCTTCAACCAGGAAATGATAGGTGAAGGTGCCCGCCGCCGAAAGCTTGCGGCCGGCGATGATCTGATGATCGATGATAATATGCCTGAACAGAACAGCGGCGATCGCTTGCTGAACGGGCTCCTGTCGTGCCGTATCGAGCGTGCGCAAAATGCCGTCCAGCGACCGACCGTCACGCCCGGCTGCGGCGGCGATGATAGGTCGGACATTTCCGTCGTTCTCGGCCCATTTCGCCCAGAGGATGCCGAGCAGCTTGAATGCATCGAGTAGTGTCTCCGGTGTTGGCTGCAAGCCCGACCTCAAATTTTCAAGGACGACTTCGGCGTGAAGCGCCTCGTCATTGTCGGCGAGCCCGACCAGAGCGTCCGCCCAATCCGACCAGGTTGATGTGTTCTGCGGGATCGCCTCATCCACCAGTTTGGCGACGAGTTGTCGTGGTTCGATGCCGTTGGTGTAGCTCTCGCATTGTAGGCCTATCAGGCCATTGAGGGCGCACTCCAAGGCAATATGTCCATACTCATTGGCTTGATAGGCGCGCCACCGGTCGACGGTCTTGCCCGGGGGCTGATACGGTTGCCCGTTTGGAAGCGCGCGCGTGTAAAGCGCCTGGCGCAACCCGTCGATGTCGCCAGGCTCGATGCCGTTGCGATAGAGGTCGAGCACGAGCCAGATAGACGCCCGGCGCGCTAAACTCGCCTTGGATTGGTCTCCTTGCCCGAGCAGAAAGTCGCGCAACGCGGCCTGTTCGGGCGAACCGTGCGGAATGTGTGCAGGGTGGATGGCCGCACCAATGTTTTGGAGCTGCTGCGATGTCGCTGTTCCAGAAAGCAGGACGGTCTCGATCTCATCTGCTATCGGACCGATCGAACCTGCAAAAGCGGCAGAAACCAGCTGGCCCTGACCCTGGGTGACCGGCACGGAAGATGCGGTGAGCCAGCCCATTTCGGTCAAAGTGGGCGCATAAGCCGCCCCATAGTTCCCCCGCGCCGCTTGCAGATAGGTTTTCTCGGATGTTCGGTCGTCGGTGAACGGCCTGAAGTCGATGCCATTGCTGCGCGCTACGTCGCGCTGCTGGTTGGCCCAATTTGCTCCGCCCAATCCATCGCTGCCGTCCATATCATTGATAACCGTCGCGAGCGCGTAAAGCGCCTCGCCCCGTCTCATGAAGCGGGCAAAGCGGGCTGGATCATCCGAGTGGTGCTTCTTTTCGTAGAGTTCAATCAACCATGGGAAATAGGCATAATATCTGAGGCGATTGGTGATGTTCGTGATGTTCGGAACCAGAGATTGGTAAATCCTGATGCTCGTCGCCTGGAGGCCAAGAGGGTCGAGGCCCATCGTCCAGCTGCCGGTCTTCGTCCAATAGGGATCGCCGTCCTGTTCAGATAATTCGAGTGCTACGCTCACTTCGTTCCCATTTTCCATTATTTTGACGCTGGAGAATGCCACTTTGATACTTCCACAATCATATTGGCGTGGTTCTAGGCAGTGGCTCGGCAAAGAATGTGCGCGAGCATCATGTCATCTCCGGCCCGACGAAGCTGGATTCCATTCGCACCAGCGGCGTGATGGAGGGCACTTGTGATGGCAGCTTGATCTCAGGAAGATCCGGTAGATCGCGGGTCAGGCCATAGGCGAGCAGCAGCCGTGATCGATCACATGACATGTCGGTCATGGCCTTCGGCGGGAGCGGGTGGATCGACGGGGCTGCGCCCAGCACCCTTTCCGTCGGCATTTCAGCGATGAACCGGTCATGGACTTCTGTTTTGCAGCCGCCACCGGTCACGAGCAGTTGGACCGGCTTTCTGCGGTAGGCGGCGTGAAAGCCGTCCTGAGCGCGTTCAGGCGAGCGCGCCCGGCCAAAGACCTCCTCGAATTCATGGTCGCATGCGCGCTTGAAATCTCCTGCGCTCAGCTGGCGACTACCGGTCCCAAATGGGACGAGCTTACCTTGAGCGCTCTCGCGGTCGCCGACGCAGTGATCGCGCCCGTCCAGGTCGCCGAAGATTCGGTTGAGTGCGCCAAGATGCTGTTGACCGCGCTGCGCAAGGCCGAGGCGGCGAGAGCAGGGCGCAAGATCGATTTCCTCGGATTGCTGCCATCGATGGTCAACCCGTTCGACCGGCGCGAAATAGACAATGCCGTCAAGCTCGCCCACGCGGTGGGCGAGCGGCTGATGTTCCCTGCCTTCATCAAGGCGCGACCGACCTATAAGCATGCCGCGGAAAATCATCGGCCGGTCTGGATGGAAGGTGGTGGCGGGGCCAAGGCGGCGGCCGGGGAAATTCGGCCGATCCTCGCCGAGATCGAACGGCGGCTCGGTTCAGCGCCAGCGGCCGCCACCTGATGGGTAAGTTCGACGAACGCATCGAGGAGTTTGGCCTGCTAGTCGGCGCGCATGAAACGGCGCGCCGGGTCGAGGAAATCCCTCTGGATCGGGTCATCCCCGACCCCGGCAATCCCCGGCGCAGTTTCGACGATGACGCCCTGGCCGAGCTTGCGGCCTCTATAGCGGCCCGCGGGGTCTTGCAGCCGATCACGGTTGCGCCCGCCGACGCCGCCGGCTTGCATCGCATCCGTTTGGGCGAGCGACGCTTTCGTGCCTCCCAGCTCGCGGGCCGGGTGACGATCCCGGCGATCGTCGTGGCCGAGGGGGAGGGAACCCATCTGCTCGCCGATCAGATCGTTGAGAACGATCAGCGTGCGAACCTTTCTTCGGTCGAGCTCGCTCGTGCGATTGCCCGTATGCTCAAGGGCGGCATGAGCCAAGTCGAAATCGCCGCTGCGCTGGGCCGCTCCAAGCAGTTCGTCTCGCTCTATGCAGCCTATGGTGACATGCCTGCCTATCTCAGGGAGGCGCTCCCGCGCGCGCCGATCCGGCTGCTCTATGACCTGCATCGCACAGCCAGGGATTATCCTGCGGAAGTCGAGGCCTATGTGGGCGCCTGGGATGAGAGCGGCGCGACATTGGCGGACGGCGCGCGTTTCATTGCCGGGCTGAAGGGTAAGGCGGACGTTCTCAGCATCGAGGCAGCGCCGATGCAGGCCGCGGCAGTGACCGTCGCCCGTCCCCAACCGCGGGCAGGGACTGAGCCAGTCGCGCGACCAGGGGAGCAAACGCCAGAGGCCAGCCTTGCCGTTGAAGTCGATGGCCGTCCCGCGCGTCTTGTCCTCGGCCCGCGTGTTGTCGTGATCTTCGGCGATGGTTCCCGGCAAGAGATCGCGGCCGAACGACTTTGCACCGCGTCTGAGGGACGCCCGACGCTGTGATGCTCTGACCCTCTTCCTCCGCGTTCGCATATCCTGTTCGCGTGTATGTCGGCCGCGCCCCTTTCGGGGTGCGGCCTTTTGCGTAGGTCCGAGCTGGGGCGGGGCGGTTGGCGCCCCCCTTCGTGGATCAGGCGTGAATGATAGGCGCATTTTCCCAAATATGGTCGAAGTCTGCTCAAGCAGACTATCAGATGAGTTGAGTGAAGGTGAGGGCCGGATAGGCGTGACGCCGGGGATGTATGACAATAGCCTTTGATGCATGCCCGTCTTCACCTTCCGTCTCGACGATGACATCGCCCAGCGCTTCGATGCTGTGGCGGAGAGCGCCGGCGGCCGCTCGGTTTTGCTGCGGCGCCTCGTCATGAATGCAGTGGACGCGGAGGAGGGCGAGAGGTCGGGGCCAGTCCGTCGGCGGGAGCGAGCAACACGGCGGTTTGAGATCCGGCTGACCGATGCGGAAATTGCCGCGCTGGATGCCAAGGCCGATGCTTTGGGTATGAAGCGAACCGACTGGGTGACGAGGCTGGTGCGCTGCCGGCTGCATTCGGCGGCACCGCTGCCGCTTGAAGAACGGGCGGCAGTGGCCCAGGCGTGGCGCGAGCTCAACCGGATCGGCATCAATCTCAATCAGGCGACGCGGGCGCTCAACGCATCGGTGATGGTCGAATCCGGGCTCGATGTCGCGCGCGAGGCGGCGCGGGTGGCAAGCTTTCGCACGGAAATCCGGATGGCGCTTGCCGGTCTCGGCACCGCGCTCAAGGGCGATCTTGCCTATTGGGATAGCCTCGATGCTTGAGGAGGAGGGCATCCTGCCGCTGCCCAGCCTCATGGAGGCATGGCGGCCGCCCACCGGCGGTAAACGGACACTGCGGGGGGCCTATGTCCGCATCGGACGAGGCGCACCGGGCCGGGGAGGGCAGGGGCGGTCCGTGCCGCTGAGCCAGGCCGAGGCTCGGGCCAAGCTCGAGCGGATCGTGCGCAAGGCCCCGGAGGTCATGGTCAAGGTCTCGGGCAAGCAATATGGCGCGCATCATCTATCGGAGCATTTCGGCTATGTTGCGCGGCACGGGAAGCTTGCGGTGCGCTCGAGCGAGGGCGAGATCATCGATGATCCCAAACGGCTGAAGGAGATCGCGCAGGACTGGGCCATGCTCGACGAGGCGATGAACGAGCATGGCCGCGACCGGCCGACCTCGCTGTCGCTGGTCCTTTCCATGCCCGGCGGTTCGCCCGATCCCGAGACGCTGCAGGATGCCGCCCAGGCGTTCGCCCGCATCCTGTTCGAGGACAATCACGCCTATATGCTGGCGCTCCACACCGATACCGATCATCCGCACATCCATCTGACGGTGGCCACCGAAGGTGCGGACGGTAGGCGGTTCAACCCGCGCAAGGCCGACCTCCATCATATGAGAGAGACATTCGCGCATGAGCTACGGGCGCGCGGCATCGCGGCTGAGGCGACGCCCAGACGCGCACGCGGTCACGTTCAAAAGCGTGTGCGCTCTGCAGCGCTGCATCTCGATGCTCGGATCGGTCAGGAGGGGCGCCGGCTCAATATGGATGAACTCAACGTGCTGCGCGCCCGGGCCTTTGCGCACGCGCGCGATGAGGAACGGCGGCCGCAGGACGTGATGGCGCTGGTTCGCCAGAAGCAGATACGCGGTGCTTATGCGGAGGCGGCGGTGGCGCTTGCACGTACCGGCGAGGCCGACGACCAGGCGCTTTCCGACGAAATTGCGGGTTTCCTGGCGGCTATGCCGCCGGCGGTCTCCCGACGTCTGGCCCTGGCCCGCGAGATGATGCAGGGGCGGCAAGCGACACAGCCGGCGCGCGAGCTGGAGGGTGGAGCTGGTCCCGAGCGGCCAGCGCCGGAGCGTGGGCGGGAGCGTTGATTCGCATGGGGCGGTTGATCTTGCGAAGGGATGCTCCCACTACCATGTGCTAGATTGTCTTGGAAAGTCGAGGGAACTGGCGCTTTCTGTGGTCATAGCTTGTTAGAAAAAACCATGCTATTATCTAACAGACAGGAGCTTGGACATGTCTGCGGTGGCTGATCGGATTATGAAGCGTGTGCGCGGCAAGGGCCGTGGCTGGGTGTTTACGCCCAAGCAGTTCGTTGACTTCGGTACGCGCGGCTCGGTCGACATGGCGCTGTCGCGTCTCGCGCATGCCGGTGACATCCGCCGGATCGGCCGCGGTCTCTACGACTATCCCCGCCAGCATGACAAGCTTGGTGCCCTGAGCCCGGATCCCGGGCAGGTGGCCCAAGCGCTCTCCGCGCAGAGCGGCGATGCGCTCGCGCCGTCTGGAGCGGCGGCGGCCAATAGCCTTGGTCTCTCGACGCAGGTGCCCGCCCGGGCGAGCTACGCTACCAGCGGTCGCACCCGCACCGCCAAGGCTGGCGGCCGCAGCGTCACCTTGAAGCACAGCCGCGCGCCGGTGCTCGACGCGCCGGAGTCTGTGAATGCGATCGTCCAGGCACTCGCGCATCTGGGGAAGGGCAATATCGACGCGGATGCGATCGGGCGCTTCGCCGCGCGCCTCGACGATGCCGGTACGCGCGCGCTGGTCGCGGCCCGCTCGGCCATGCCGGGCTGGATGGGCGACATTGTCCTCAAGATCCAGGCGTCGCGGAGAGATAGGTCATGCAGGGAGAAAGGGTAGCGCCGCTGGCGCCACCAGCAAATCTCCAGATGCAGGGTCGGGCACAAGGATGGGTACGGCCGGATAAAGTGTCGGCCATGTCGAATACTTGGCGATCCATGTCGCGGCGCTTGGAGACAGCCAGCCCGTCAAGGTCGTGATACTCGCATAGCGCTGCGCGAGCGGAAGCGCGATGATGGGTTCATAGTGGGCGACGCGGTTGCGCAATATACGCAGGTCGCGCAAGTCCCGCGCGATCACACCGCGCTGTACGCCTTTGGCCTGAAAGATGGGTCGCAGGCTTTGCCAGAGGTGGTGTGACTTGGGGCCGAAGAGTGACGCCCAGAAGCCGAAGTTCAACTCCGCTACGATCTGCGGACGGGTCGTTGCCTTCCCGTCTTTCTGCAGCGTTTGCCGTGCTTTTGCGATTGCGCCCGTCTGATAGTTCGTCACAAGGATCGCAGGATCGTCGATCCAGGCGGCGCCATGTTGGGCCGCAAGCCGCGCGTCCGCCATGTTACGCAGCACGACCTCTAGCATGTGTAGAGGGCCATAGAGGGCTGCGGAAAGCTGCACATTATAGGTGTACAGGCGCTCTGCGAGCGTCTGATCGGCTCCGGCCCACTTCAGATAAGTGTCGAAGCGGTCAGCGGACAAGGCATGAACGAATGTTGGCACGGGAACCTTTTCACTTGATTTTTAGGCACCCTTGCGCCATATGAACTGGGTATCCCCCGGCGGTCCCTGCTTTGCAAACCGTCGGGGCACTTTATTTCTAGACATCGTCGATTCGATCTTCAATGCCGTTGCTGGAGCAGCGCAGCGTGAATGAACTCGCGCGCCGCCGGCATGCGAGGAGATTTTGCGTGATCACAGCGAAATACATCCCGTGGGACCCGATTGGCGCGATGCCCGACGACCGAAAGGACGGTCGCCTCATGCTACTCTGGGAAGGAGATCGCCCCGTAATCGGCCGATGGGATGACGGGCGTAAGGGATGGGAAGATCCGGAAGGCATGCACTGTTGATTTCCACTGAGAAGTGACCCGGGTAGGGCGTAAATTTCCACTGAGA
>ERZ1292629.1599-Hain-H43-01um-R1-1599-length-21351-cov-8_pt1 | contig 21351 bp, 20 predicted proteins | sample MGYA00564399_ERZ1292629 | MGnify/ENA primary metagenome ERZ1292629 (study PRJEB36523, sample SAMEA6512636) | groundwater metagenome | collected 2019-01-08 | study: AquaDiva: Metagenomics assemblies of 32 groundwater samples | reverse complement strand
ATCTTTTATCACTAATAAACACGAATTCGCGATCATTAGTGAATAGTAAAATTCGTGGAGTATTATACATTTAATTTTATGTTTATTGGAGAATATCAACATACAATTGACGAAAAAGGCCGCACCGCAATTCCTTCTAAAATGAGAAAGGAGCTCGGCAGTGGCGCCGTTATCACCCGCGGAATTGACAATTGTCTTTGGGTATTTCCCAAAAAAGAATGGACAATTTTGGCCGAGAAATTATCAAGTCTTCCTCTTTCTGATGCTAATTCGCGGGCTTTTTCAAGATTGATGCTTGCCGGAGCAATGGAGGTGGAATTTGACAGTCAGGGAAGGGCACTCCTTCCCGGCTATCTTCGAAAATATGCTGGTTTAAATAAACAAACAATTATCGCCGGTCTTTATACCCGCTTAGAAATCTGGGATAAACAAAAATGGCAAATCTATAAAGAGAGAACCGAAAAAGCCACCAGCGAGATTGCCAAGCACATGGCTGATTTAGGGGTATAACATCCGACGAACCTTTTTCCACTAATCAACGCTTATTATTAACTTGGAAATTTGTGAGAATTCGTCCACCTCGGCTCGCCAGCCAAGGCGAGACGGGTGAATATAAGATTAGTCGGAAAATTATTCATTATTTATTTTGTCGACTAGCAGCCAGTTAAAACAAAAAAAAGGCTGCTTACGGATATATTTTTTCGGCCCTATCCGTCCCAAAATGGGCCGTGACGGGGCAAAACAAAATTGGTTAAAATTACGCTATTCGCCATCAGGCGAAGGGCTAATTAAGGAGGGGCACTGGCTGCTAGTCTTTTTTAAGGAGCTGATGGAAACACATCTTCCAGTGATGCCGAAAGAAGTAATTAAATTTTTAGCCCCCCAGACAAACGAGAATTTTATTGATGCAACGATAGGATTTGGCGGTCATTCAGAACGGATCTTGAAAAAAACCGCACCTTTCGGCAAGTTGCTGGCAATCGATCAGGACATCGAAGCGATTAATTTTGCACAAAAGAAGCTTAAAAAATTTTCCTCCCGGGTGGATTTTATCAAAGAAAATTTCACGGAATTAGGATTGATATGTCGCTCTTGGAAAGTAGATCACCTTGACGGTATCCTGTTTGACTTAGGGGTTTCCACTTATCAATTATTAGCCCCTAAGCGAGGATTTTCTTTCCAAGATTTTCCTCAAGGAAAAAATAATCAAAAAGAAGTCAGTTTAGATATGCGGATGTCACCCGATACTCAAAGTTTAACCGCGGCAAAAATTGTCAATTCTTGGAGCAAAAAGGAACTTAAAAAATTATTGCAAAGATTGGGCGAAGAGCCATATGCCGGAAAAATCGCCAGCGCAATTATCAATGAAAGGAATCATCAGCCGATTATTATTGCCAGCCATTTAGTTGAAGTGATTAAAAGAGCCCTGCCGCCCAAATACCGACATAAACGTCAAAAACATTTTGCTACTTCAACTTTTCGGGCTTTACGGATGGCGGTAAATCGTGAATTAGAGGTTTTAGAAAGCGGCCTAAAACAGGCGGTACCTTTGCTTAGTCAAAATGGAAGATTGGTCGTTATCTCATTCCATTCTTTGGAAGATAGAATTGTTAAAAATTTTTTTCGGGAAAATTCTTTTTTAAATGTTTTAACCCCCAAACCGGTGACTGCCTCTGAAAAAGAGATTGCCCAAAATCCCCGGGCGCGATCGGGAAAACTGCGAGCAGCTATTAAATTATAAAATCCTAAATTCTAAATCAGAAATCCTAAACAAATCCCAAATCTTAAATAATAAAAATCAATTAATTTCCAATAGTTTAGAATTTAGATATTAGGGTTTCTAATTTCCTCCGAAGGAGGCCAAATGCTTATCCCCCGAACCAACACCTGGCAGGAAGGTTTTCGCAAACGAACCATCTCCAATGGTTTAAAAATTGGACCAATTTCTTTAAAATTTGTCACTTTGGCGTTACTAGCGATTATCGCCCTTTTTTACCTTGCTCAAAGCACTCAAGGGGCGAATTTTAAATATAAAATTATGGAACTCGAAGATCAAAAATCTCAAATTCAGCAAGATGTCCAACAATTGGAAGTCGAATCCGCCAGACTTAAATCGCTCAATGAAATTAAAAACAGCGCTCAAAATATGGCTCTTGAAAAAGAAGAGTAAGTGACAATTTTATGGAAAATAATATCACTTTTAAAAGAATTAATTTTTTAATTTATATTCTTATCATTATTGTTGCCGGCTTATTTTTTCGACTTTTTCAAAAACAAATTTTAGAACACGCCAATTATTTAGCCCAAGCTAAAGACCAATATATCATTAAAAAAGAGCTCCAACAGGAAAGAGGCAAAATCTACGCTTCGGACATGTTCCCTTTAGCCACTAATAAGCAGTTTTGGCAAGTTTTAGCAATTCCCAAAAATATTAAAAATCCCGATCAAGTAGCGGAACAGTTAGCGCCGATTTTAAACTTAAACAAAAATGATATTTTTAGTCAGATCAACAATAATAAAAGCTATATACCGCCATTAAAACAGGGTCTTTCCGAAGAGGAGGGGGACAAAATCGCCGCCTTAAAAATCACTGGAGTTGCTGTGATTCCCCAATCGCGCCGTTTTTATCCGGAAGGGGAATTAGGATCTCACATTTTAGGTTTTGTTAATAATCTAAGCGAAGGTCAATATGGAATAGAAGGTTATTTTGACGAAATCTTGCGGGGATTTCAGGGCGAGATTTCAGCGGAAAAAGATATTCGCGGCCGATTTTTTAATATCGGCGAAAAAATTGAGCCTCAAAATGGTGCTGATTTGATTTTGACTATTGACCATAATATTCAATATCAAGCGGAAATTGTTTTACAAAAAGCCATCAAAGAATATAAAGCAGATTCGGGTTCAATAATTGTCCTCGAACCGAAAACCGGCGCTATTTGGGCGATGGCTGGCTTTCCCGCTTTTAATCCCAACTTATTTAATCAGGTATCTGAAGAATCTCAAGATGTTTTTAATAACCCGGTCATTACCGCTGCTTGGGAGCCGGGATCGGTATTTAAACCATTGATTATGGCGGCAGCCATCAATGAAAATAAAGTTACTCCGGAAACTGAAGGAGAATTTGGCAATTTTGTCGTCGTTGATTCATACGAAATTCATACTTCAACCGACGAGGCCTATGGCAAAGAAACTATGACCCAAGTTTTGGAGAATTCTGACAATGTCGCTATGGTTTGGGTCAGCGAGCAATTGGGCAAAGAATTAGAATATCAATATCTTAAAGATTTTGGTTTTGGCCGCAAAACCGGCGTTGAGCTTGATACAGAAGCCACGGGCGAGGTTTTGGAGGTTAAAAAATGGTCAAATACCCAGCGGGCGACAATCGCTTTTGGTCAGGGAATTGCGGTTACTCCAATTCAGTTAATTACCGCCTCGGCGGCAATTGCCAACGGCGGCAAACTAATGAAGCCCTATCTTGTTTCTAAAATCGAAGACGCTTCAGGAAAAGTTGATGTTCGCGCCCCTCAAGAAATTAAAAGAGTTTTAAACGAAGAAACTGCGAAAAAACTGCGGGAGATGATGGTCTCGGTGGTCGAGCACGGTCATGGTAAAAAAGCGGCGGTCCCCGGCTACAAGGTGGCGGGTAAAACCGGCACCGCCCAAATTCCCGCTCCCGGCGGCGGCTATTACAAAGACCGCCATATCGGTTCGTTTATTGGCTTTGCCCCGGCCGACGACCCGAAATTTATTATGCTGGTTCGTTTAGATCAGCCGAAAAATGTCCAATGGGCAGAATCTTCCGCCGCGCCGACTTTTGGCGAAATGGCCAAGTGGCTTTTGGAATATTTAAGAGTTCCACCGACAGAGTAAAAATTACATTAAAATTAAAAAAGAAAGCCCCCGTCAAGCGGGGGACAGATAGGGACGGGGATGGGTGCGGATTATGGTTGGGGTGGAATCGATGGAAGGGTATGTTTGGCGGACCCTTCGATGCGGGATGCGCTTATTCTGTCTAGGAGATGACCTGAACGGTCGAAGATAAGTGCTACCAGCAGATGGACAACTTGTCTGGCAAGATATAGTGGCCAAGGGAGTCCCAATGCTCCTCTGCCCGATGAAGCATCTATCACGTAAGGCAGACCAACGAGTCGGGCAAAGTAGACACGGGCGATTGCCAAATGCCACCAATTGGAGACAAGGATGACTAAGTCGAGAGTATCTTCGGCGTGTCGCTGTCGAAGATAATCTTTCAATCCCAGAAACTGACCGGCGGTGTGAGCGGAGGTTCGTTCGCCAATGATAATGTCTTTTTCAAGGGCTTTGATGTAGGTTGCGTCTAATCCACCATAGTGTAGAAGCTGACGTTTCATGTATTCGGCAACAGTTAGGCCGGTGCTATCGGCAGTTCCTGAGGAACAGAGGATTTGGACATCGCATCCCACATAGTAGCATGTTCGCCAAGTCTGGAGGGTACGGAGAATCCGATTATCATGTTCAGGCATGTACTGACCTGGCATTTGGCCTGGCAGGGGAATGATGATAATCGAAGGGCGTCGGGAAAGATTCAGGTTAGCGACAACGTCTCTTAGTTGATCGGAATCCACTTAAGGTACACCCCCGAGGTTCGAAGGATATTGAAGACTAATCAAAACTTACCAAAATCCTCGACAAAAGTCAAGCCATGAACTAGAACGAAGTTCAGTTTATGGCGAAGACCCTGCATATGACGCACTGTTATAACAGGACGGAGTCCGTTTAACAGTAAGGAGTTGTGCAGGGTCAGTAGATAAGATATAATGAAGAACAATCCGACGAATTTGTTTTCACGAATCGTCACAAATTAAGGCAAACTAAATTCGCGATTATTAGTGAATAGTAAATTAGTGGAGTGATACTTTGCTAAGTAAACTCTTACAATCTTACCTTCGTTTTTGGGCGGTTTGGTATTTGAAACGAGCGAAACCGCAAATTATCGCCGTCACCGGTTCGGTCGGCAAAACCTCTACCAAAGAAGCAATTTTTTCGGTTTTAAAAATAAAATTTGGAAATCAAATCCGTAAATCCGAAGGTAATTTAAACAACGAAACTGGCGTGCCGCTGGCCATTTTGGGTTTTCAAAAATCGCCAGAAATTTTTTGGCACTGGCTGCCGATTATTGTTTTGGCAAAAATCAAAGCCATTTTTGCCCCAAAAGTAAAAGTTTTAGTTTTAGAATTAGCGGCTGACAAACCGGGTGACATTGGTTATCTTACCTCGTTTGTTAAACCAAATGTCGCTGTCATTACCAGCATCGGTCCGGCTCATCTTGAGGCCTTTGGGACAATTGAGGAAATTGTTAAAGAAAAAAGTTCTTTGCTTTTAGCACTTTCAGAAGACGGCACCGCGATTTTAAATATCGATGATATAAAGCTTAAAGAAATCGTCGAAAAACATCCCGGTCAGATAAAAACTTATGCTATTTTTCAAAATGCCGATTGTTTCGCCAAGAATATCACTACCGAAATTTTAAATTTCCGTCCTTTAACAAAATTTCAAGTAGTGGAAAATTCTCATAAATTTCCAGTCGAAGTTCCCAGTCTCGGTCGTGTCTGGAATGTTTATGCTGCTTTAGTGGCGATAAGTTGCGGAATAATTTTCAAACTTAACCCCCAAGAAATTCGCGAGGGTCTCAAAACCCTGCCGACCTCTTCCCACCGCCTTCAAGTTTTCGAAGGCAAAAAAGCAAGCACAATTATTGATGATAGTTATAACGCCAATCCAGTTTCGATGACAGCGGCTTTAGATATATTGAAACTTCTGCCGGCTCAAAGAAAAATTGCCGTTTTGGGCGATATGCGGGAGATCGGCAATATTACCGACGAATCTCATAAAATTATTGGTCAATATGCCCGAGAGGTTGCCGATGAAGTTATCGCTTTAGGTCAGCTGGCAAAAAAATATCAAGCCCACCAGTATTTTGATAAAAAATCTCAAGCGATTGATTATCTTTTGAGTAAAATTGGTAATGGTGATATAATTTTAGTAAAGGCCTCAAGAGCCCTTGAGTTGGAAAAGATCGTTGAGGCAATAAAAAAATAAGGTAGTTCTTCCGACTAATTTTTATACACCTATCGTCGCGAATATGAAATCTGATTCTACCCGATTCGTAATGATTCGTGATAATAGATCCGTCGGATGTTTTACATTTGACTATATGGAGACTATTCAACTTTACTTACCCAATTTAGCTAAAATCTTTTGGTTAACAGCTTTGTCATTTATTATTGCCATTATTTGGACACCGCTCTTTACCGATTTTTTATATCGAAACCGTCTTGGCAAACGAATTCGTAAAACCGGTTACGATGAAAGCCGAGCACCAATTTTTTATCGTTTACATAAAAATAAGCAAGATACTCCGACAATGGGGGGCCTGTTGATTTGGCTGACAGTGGCGGTGATAACTTTGCTCTTTAATTTGTCTCGTTCCGGGACTTGGCTGCCGTTATTTGCCTTGGTAGCCACCGGGATTGTCGGGGCGATTGATGACATTGCCAATATTCGAGGTTTTGGTCCGTCGGGCGGCGGCTTGCGTTTCCGATTTAAATTTTTAATCTATATTACAATTGCCGCGGTCGGCGCCTGGTGGTTTTATTTTAAACTCGGCTGGGATATTTTTCATATCCCCGGCATCGGTGATTTCTTTTTGGGCTGGTGGTACATTCCCATCTTTATTTTAGTTTTGGTCTTTTTTGCCTTTGCCGTCAATGAAACCGATGGCCTTGATGGTCTCGCCGGCGGCACTTTGGCAGCGGCTTTTTCTTCCTACGCAATTATCGCCTTAGTCCAAAATAAACCGGCCTTGGCGGCTTTTTGCGGGACAATTGCCGGAGCGCTGTTTGCTTTTTTGTGGTTTAATATTTATCCGGCCCGCTTTTTTATGGGCGATACCGGCTCAATGGCTTTGGGCATGACCTTGGCGGTGATTGCCTTTTTAACTAATTCAGTGGCGGTTTTGCCGATTATCGGCTTTGTTTTTGTTTTAGAAGCATTAAGCGTAATAATACAAATATTTTCCAAGAGGATATTTAAAAGGAAGGTTTTTTTGTCAGCGCCGTTACATCATCATTTGGAAGCTCTCGGCTGGCCGGAAACTAAGATAACCATGCGTTTTTGGGTGATTTCAGCGGTCATGGCCGCCATCGGTCTAATGATTGCTTTAGTAGGGAAGGGATAAATTTGAAATAATTCTGCGGAAACTTCAGAAATTTTTTTAATACATGTTAGCACCTCTAAGGTGTCAACCATATAACATTTAAAAATATAAATGCCGGGAAGGGAAATTCCTCTGGTTACAAACGAGATTTATCACGTATTCAACAAGGGAATAAATTCGCAGACAATTTTTGAGTTAGAAAAAGATTTTAGTGAAGTTATCAAAAGAACACAATATTATCGGAATCAAAATCCTCCGATGCGATATTCTCGATTTGTTGACTTTTCTATTCAAACGCAAGAAGAAATTATTAAAAAGTTATTAACAGAAAATAAGTATTTAGTCGTTGTTATTGCTTTTTGTTTTATGCCCAATCACTTTCATTTTATTCTAAGGCAACTTTTAGATGGGGGAATTTCAAAATTTATAAGTCAAGTAACCAACAGTTATACTCGATATTTCAATGTAAAAAATAAAAATGTTGGTCCTCTTTTTCAGGGCAAATTTAAAGCAATTAGTATAATAACCGATGAACAACTTTGTCATTTATCAAGATATATCCATTTAAATCCTTTTTCATCATCAATTATTAAAGATCTGAAAGAGCTTAAAAATTATCGATATTCATCTTTCCAGGAATATTTAGGAAAATATCAAGTTAAAATGACCAAGCCTAATATAGTCCTTAATTATTTTAAAGATAATAACGATTATGAAAAATTTGTACTTGATCAGGCTGATTATCAGCGAAACCTCGAAATAATAAAAAAATTTGCAATTGATTAATATTATTAGAGTCGCAAGCTAACGGGTTGACACCTCTAAGGTGTACGTATCATTATTTTCTAATATATCCATATGTGGTGTATCCCAGGGCGGGTAGCACCCGGGGACTTTTTTTGCTATAATATACTTATGAGAGAGCTCTTCTTTCAATTTTCGAATTTGAGAAAATTTTCAGAGATAAGCCACGCAATTTCCAATCGCAATTTTGGCGATATGGGATTTGGGAGGATCTCCGATAACGAAGTCATTCATAATCGCCAAGAATTTTTAAAAAATCTCAATATTAATCTTAATGATATAGTCGTTGCCGGGATTGCTCATGATTCAAGAATTGTGACGGTCGGTAATCAAGAAAAAAGTCGCGGAAGTAAATCCTTAAAAACCGCAATTTTAAAAACTGATGGTCTAATTACTTCTCAAAAGCAAATTTTTTTAATGGTCACAGTAGCAGATTGTCTGCCGATCTTTTTTTATGATCCGTCTTTAAGGATTGTTGGTCTTCTTCATGCCGGCTGGCGGGGGATTTTGGCCCAAATTGTTCCTAAAGCATTAGAAAAATTTAATAATTGCGGCACCGACGCCGATAATCTAATTGTCGGCATCGGTCCTGGTATTTGTCAGCGGCATTTTGTGGTTCAAAAAGATGTTTTAGATAAATTTAAAGAATATAATCACAAGGCGGTTTTTATTCGAAACCACGATGGCTATGTGGATTTAAAAAAAACTGTTTTGGATGATTTAAAAAATGCTGGCGTATTAGCGGAAAACATTGAAATTTCAAGCGATTGTCCAGTTTGTCATAATGGTTTATACGGCAGTTTTCGCAAAGAGGGCGCCAAAGCGCCGGTGCAAGCGGCAATTATAGGATTAATATAAGATGGATTCTTTTAAGAAAGTTTTAGAAAAATTTAAAAATCAAAAAGTTGGGATTTTGGGTTTAGGCGAAGAAAATATAGCTTTAATTGACTTTCTAATAAAAGCCGGAATAAAGGTTGTTATTTGTGATCAAAAAACTAAAGACGAGTTAGGGGATTATTATAAAAAAGTAAAAAATTGGCCTGTTCAATTTCGTTTAGGCCCGCATTATCTTGACAATCTCAAAGATTTTAAAATAGTTTTTCGAAGTCCGGGAATCCCCTACTTGAATCCCAAAATCCAAGCGGCAAAGATTGCCGGGGTGGAGATTTCCTCGCAGACCAAGCTCTTTTTCGAGCTTTGCCCCTGTCCAATAATTGGCGTTACCGGTACCAAAGGTAAAGGAACAACGGCCTCATTAATATATGATATATTAATGAGGAAATCCGAAATTCTAAATCCTAAATTCCAAACCCGTCTCGCCTTCGGCGAGCCGAGGCGGGCAAATTCTAAATTAAAAATTCTAAATTCAAAAATTTATCTCGGCGGGAATATCGGCAATCCCCCAATTGAATTTTTAGAAAAATTAACAAAAAATGATATCGTTATCTTGGAACTTTCATCTTTCCAGCTTCAAGATCTTGATTGTTCGCCTCATATAGCGGTGGTTTTAGATATAAAAATTGATCATCTTGACTATCATAGAGATGAAAAAGAATACATTGAGGCCAAAAGGAATTTAGTTCGCTTCCAGACTAAAAAAGATTTTGCGGCAATTAACGCTGATTATTTTACCAGTATTGAATTTGCCAGTCTCACTAAGGGTAAAGTTTATTGGTTTTCCAGGCGGAAATCAGTTGATCAAGGGACTTTTTGGCAAGATAAAAACCTGATATTAAGAATTAATGATCAAGATATTTCCATTATTAAAGCCGACCAAATTAAATTATTGGGGGAACACAACTTAGAAAATGCCGCTGCCGCCGCTTTGGCTGGCTTTCTAGCCGCAGCAGAGATAAATACAATTAAAAATGCCATTATTGATTTTAAAGGTCTTAAGCACCGCTTAGAATTTATTAGAGTTTTAGATGGGGTGAGTTTTTATAACGATTCTTATTCCACCACTCCCGAGACAACTATTGCCGCTATCCGGTCGTTCAAACAGCCGGTTATTCTCTTGGTCGGTGGATCTGATAAAGGAGCGGATTATAATTTATTAAGTCAAGAAATTTCTAAAAGCTCGGTGAAGGCAATCATTAATATTGGTCAAACGGGCCAAAAAATCATTGAAAAAATTACTTTGCCAAATATAGAAATTTTTAATAAAATCCACACCCTCGAGCAAGCGGTCAACTTGGCTGTCCAAAAATCTAAAAAGGGCGAAGTAATCTTACTCTCGCCAGCCTCGGCTTCTTTTGATCAGTTTCAAAATTATCAGCAGCGAGGAGAAATCTTTAAAAGTTTAGTCAACAAATTATGATGAGAATGAGAAAATTTAAACCTGATTATCTGTTTGCTTTAGTGGTTTTTTTGCTTTGTCTATTTGGTTTAATGATGATTTCTTCCGCCTCAATCGTCATCTCCCAAGAACGCTTTGGCAATAATTTTTATTATGTAACCCATCAGGCAGTATCATTAATTATTGGTCTTATTTTAATGTTGCTGGCATATTTTATTGATTATCGTTTTTGGCAAAAAATTGCCTTAACTTTTTTTCTGGCTTCTCTAATTATTCTTTTGGGGGTTTTTATCCCCAAAATTGGTCAAGAGTTTGGTGGCGCTCACCGCTGGATCGGCATTGGCGGGTTATTTTTCCAACCTTCGGAGATAATTAAACTAACCTTTGTAATTTATTTAGCCGCCTGGCTTGCGAAAAGAGGCGATAAAATTCAAAACTTTTCTTTGGGTTTTATTCCCTTTGCTTTTTTAATGATAGTTTTAGGCTTTTTAATTATGAGCCAGCCGGATCTCGGAACTTTATCGGTAATTGTCATTACCGGGGCAGTGGTCTTTTTTGCCGCCGGTGCCCGGCTTTCTCATTTGGGAGCGGGTGCAGCAATTGTAGCAGCGTTATTTTATTTCTTAATCAAAATCGCTCCCTATCGTCTCCAGCGATTTTTGGTTTTTTTAAATCCCAACCAAGAAACTTTAGGCGCTGCCTATCATATCAACCAAGCCCTAATTGCCATTGGTTCAGGCGGTCTTTGGGGATTAGGATTTGGTCAAAGTAAACAAAAATATCTTTATTTGCCGCAAGCCCATACCGATTCGATTTTTGCCATCATTGCTGAAGAATTGGGATTTATAAGAGCGGGTTTAGTGATTTTAGCTTTTATATTTTTAGGTCTTAAAGGTTTAAAAATCGCCCAGAACGCCCCTGATGATTTTGGGCGGCTTTTAGCGGTAGGCATAACTTCTTGGCTTGTTTTTCAAGCGTTTATTAATATTGCCGCAATGGTCAATTTACTTCCCTTTACCGGAATTCCTTTGCCATTTATTTCTTTTGGCGGCACCTCACTAATTATTTCTTTATTTGGGGCGGGTATTTTACTTAATATCTCAAAATATTCACACAAGGGAGAGGTCTAAATGCGGATTTTAATTGCTGGCGGCGGTACCGCTGGTCATACCTGGCCATTAAGACTGATTGCTCAAGAGCTATTAACAAATCCAGAAGCAAAAATTTTATATCTTGGATCGCGCCAGGGAATTGAAAAAGAGATAATTCAAAAGGCAGGCGATATTCCTTTTAAAGCCATCATTGTCGGTAAATGGCGGGCCTATTTTTCTTTTTGGAATCTTTGGGATCTAATAAAAATATTTTTAGGGATAATACAGACTTTTGGAGTAATATTTGTTTTTAAGCCGATGGTAATTTTTGCTAAAGGGGGATATGTTACTTTTCCAATAATATTTTGGGCAAAGATTTTAAAAATCCCTTTAGTCATTCATGAATCGGACTCGGTCATCGGTCGGGCAAACCTTTGGGCAATAAAATTCGCTTTTAAAGTTTGTCTCGGTTTTCCGGTAGAATTTTATCAAGAAAAATTGCCGATTGAAAAAATTGTCTATACTGGAACGCCAGTCCAATTGGTATCAATTAATCCCGATTTAAAAAATCCCCGCATAACGATATTGATAACCGGCGGCTCCCAAGGTTCATTAAAGATTAATCAAATTATTGAGGAAATTTTACCTTGGCTTTCAGAAAAATACGATATTTACCATTTGTCCGGGGAAAAAGATTATTTAAAATTTGCTAAATTGAAAAATGACTATTATCATTTATATAAATTTTCATATCAAGTACCATATCTGATAGGAAAGTCAGAAATTGTTATCTCTCGCGCTGGCGCTAATTCCTTAATGGAAATCGCCGCCATGAGCCGTCCATCAATTATCATCCCTCTACCAAGCGCTGCCCAAAATCATCAATTAAAGAATGCTTTAATATTTGAAAAAAATAAAGCAGGGATTGTAATTTTAGAAAAATATCTGACTCCAAAGCTGTTGAGAGAAAAAATCGAAAATTTAGCTAAAGATGAGATTTTACGTCAAAGTCTTGGTCAATCTGCTCATTATTTTTTTCAAAAAGATGCGGCTCAAAAAATAATTAAAACAGTTTTTCAAGCAGGAAAGCATGTTAAAGAAAATCAAACTTAATCAGGGGTGGCTGGCGATTTTGGTTTTATTAATATTAAGTCTGGTCTTACATTTTTGGCATCTAGGAAAAATTTCTGAAAAAATCTTTGATGAAGTCTACTTTGTCGAATTTGCGAAAAATTATCTATCGTCAGTCAGTTTTTTTGATATTCATCCGCCTTTAGGCAAATTAATTTTAGCTTTGGGAATTAAAATATTTGGCGACGATCCTTTTGGCTGGCGAATAATGCCAGCGATTTTTGGTAGCGGTCTAATTTTTATCGGTTTTCTTGCCGGAAGGGAACTTACCGGAAAAGTAATCGGCGGTATCTTTAGCTCTTTAATATTATTTTTTGATGGTCTTATATTAGTTTATTCGAGAGTTGGACTAATTGATATCTTTTTGGCTTTTTTTATTCTACTTTCTTTTTATAGCTTTTTACGTTTTATAAATTCTCGAAATTTAATTTATTTATATTTAGCGGGTTTCAGTTTGGGACTCGCGGCTTCGGTTAAATATATTGGCGCCTTGATATTGCTTATTTTTATCTGTGTGCTAATTATCAAAAAAATGCCGATTAAAAAATATTTTTTCTCGCTCATAATTTCTTTAATTATCATTCCAAGTTTAGTTTATATTTCATTTTTTCTTTTTAATTTCGGCTTTAATGCATCTTTTTTTAGCCAACTTATCCAATGGCATCAACAAAGTTTTAATTACAATTTATCTTTGTCTGAAGGCCATCCCTATGCCTCCAAATGGTGGTCGTGGTTTTTACTTTTAAGGCCTATCTGGCTTTATTTTAAAGATTCTAACGGCGACATCGTCGGCATTAATGGTCTGGGAAACCCCCTTGCTTGGTGGTCAGCGATTATTATTATTCCATTATTAATCTGGCAAAGCGCCCGTCAAAAGCATGACAGTCTCATTATTTTGAGCGCCTTTTTAATATTCTTACTCCCGTGGGCTTTTTTTAAAAGAGTTTTATTCTTATATCATGCTATGCCTTCATTTTTATTTTTGACTTTGGCTGGCGGTTTGGAGTTTTCTCAAATATGGTCGAAATCTTGGGGCAAAACTTTAATCGTCAGTTTTTTTATCATCATGGGGATATTATTTATTTTCTTTTTGCCAATTTGGTTAGGGATCCCAATTAGTCAAAAAAGTTTTTATCAGCGAATTTGGTTTAAAAGCTGGATATAATTTTTCTTTTAAGCTAATATATTTTTGAGTATTAAAAATGATTGAAACACTTCCAGGTAAAAAAATTCATTTTGTTGGCACTAAAGGGGCAGGCATGGCCCCCTTGGCAAAATTGCTCAAAGAAATGGGTTATGAAGTCTCTGGATCTGATAAACTGGAGCAATTTCCAACCGATAAGATATTGGCTGACGCAAAAATTATTGCCACTGAATTTGACGTCCATAATTTGGAAAATAAACCAGATTTGGTGGTTATTTCTGCCGCTTATTCAAAAGAAAATCCCGAGGTCAAAGAAGCCTATAAAAAAAGATTAGCTGTTAAACCTTATTCTGAAGTCTTGGGAATCATATCGAAAAATTATCAGACGATTGCGGTGGCAGGCATTCATGGGAAAACTACCACTGCCGCCTTGATTAGTTTTTTGCTTAAAAAGGCCAATTTTGATCCGACTTATTTAATCGGCGCCGGGGAAATTTTCCCTTTGGGGTCAAGCGCCCACGCCGGTAAAGGTGATTATTTTGTAGTTGAGGCTGACGAATATCGAAAAAGTTTCGAAGATCCATCACCAAAATTTCTTGATCTTTCGCCGCAGATTGAAATTATTACCAGTATCGAAATGGATCATCCAGATATATATTTATCGGAGGAAGATATTTATCATGCTTTTTATAAATTTGCCTGTCATCTGCCGCGAAATGGTTTTATTGTTCTAAATACCGATTATCCCAAGGCAAAAAAATTACAGCGTTCATTAGTTGATCGAGAAATTGTCTCCTACGGTTTAGAAAAGGCCTCTTTCCAAATTATTAATTTGACTGAAAATCCAACAGAAACTACTTTTATGCTTGCCCACAAAGGCGAAAATTTAGGACCGTTCAGATTAGCCATTCCCGGGTTAGCTAATGTATTAAATGCCACCGCAGCGATTATTACTTGCCGACATTTAGAGATCGAAGAAAAAATAATTAAAAAATATCTTTGTCAATTTTTAGGCGTCAAGCGCCGGTTTGAAAAAATTGGCCAAATTGATGAGATATTTATTTATGACGATTATGCCCATCATCCCCGAGCGATAAAAATGACCTTAGAAGCCGCCCGTCAAAAATTTCCGCTATTTAAGATTATCGCTATTTTCCAGTCTCACACTTATTCCCGGACTAAAGCTTTATTAAGTGATTTTGCCCAAAGTTTTAAAAATTCCGACAAAGTAATTATTACTGATATTTATTCTTCTAGGGAAAAAGAAAAAACCATTAGTGGTTTTGAATTATCCCAAGAAGTTAAACGTCATCAACGTTCTGTCAAATATATTGCCGAAAAAGAAAAAATTGTCCAAGAAATTTTAGATACTGCCAGTGGAAAAACATTAATTATTACCATCGGCGCCGGCGATGTTTATAAGATAGCTTTAGAAATATTTGAAAGTCTAAAGAATGAAAAAAGTCAAAATAACTGAAATTATCCCCAAAATCCGTGAACATCAAGTGATGAGGGATTTTACTACTTTGCGCGTTGGCGGCGTCGCCGACTATTTTTTAGAAGTGTTTACTGCCGATGAATTAGTTTTTGCTGTCCGTAAAGCTGTTGAATTAAAAATACCTTATTTTATTTTAGGCAACGGTTCAAATATTCTCTTTTCTGATTATGGATTTCCGGGGTTGGTGATTAAAAATTCGACTGCCAATATCTCTTTTATGAACGAAAAAAGTCAAATTATGGTCGACTCAGGGGTGTCTTTAGGACGTTTAATTACTGAAGCGGTTTCAAATCATCTTTCCGGATTAGAATTTTTGTTTGGCGTCCCAGGAACCGTTGGCGGCGCTGTTTACGGCAATGCCGGTGCATACGGTTCGGCCATAGGCGATTATGTTAAAAATGTTACTATTTTAAATCTTGATCCCAAAGACGGTATCCCAAAAATTTATCAGTATGATCGCTCATGGATGAAATTTGCTTATCGAGATACTTCTATCAAAAAATTAAAAGGCAAAATGAAGCCAACCATTTTATCGGTGAGATTTCAATTAGCTCAAAATCAAAAAGAAGAAATATTAAAAAAGCTTAATTTATTTAAAGAAAAACGCCAACAAAGCCAACCAGTAGGTTTGTCTTGCGGCTGCATCTTCCGCAATCCCATCCCCAAAGAACTTCAAGGCTTTGAGGGTCAAGGGACAAAAGGTATGCCCGAATTGCCTACTGAGCGGCGAGCGGGATTCTTGCTTGATCAAGCCGAGGCGAAAAAAATGAAAATTAATCAAGCTGAAGTATCTTCCAAACACGCTAATTTTATTATCAACAAAGACGGCGCCAAAGCTGCTGATATTAGAATGTTAATTGAGGAAATGAGGGCGAAGGTTTTAGAAAAGTTCAATATTGTTTTGCAAGAGGAAATTGAATATATCGGCCAGTGGTAGGAAGGGGAAAATGGCTAATTTTCCAAAAGTCTTTAATCTCCCTCAAGAACCGAAGAAAAAATCTCCGATTTTTAAAAAAATAATTGTCATCGGTTGCTTGATAATTGTTCTAATTAGCGCAATTGGCTATTTATTATTTTTCTCGTCAGTTTTTAGGATAAAAAATGTTATTGTTGCCGATCAGATTAAATCTGTCTACAATTGGGAAAATCTTAAAAATAAAAATCTGCTTACTTTGAAAACTGCTGATTTAAAAAAGGATATACTTGAAAAATCTCCGGAATTAGTTGACATTAGTCTTGTTCGAGGACTGCCAGACACTTTAAAAATTGAGATCAATACTGATCAGCCAAAAATTATTTGGCAGACCCAAGAGAGAAAATATTTTGTCAACGCTCAAGGTTTAATTTTTCAAGAAGTTAATGGTCAAACAGATTTGCCTTTAGTTCAAGATGATAAAAATTTGGCAGTCCTGTTGATGCAGAAAGTGGCATCGGTCAATTTCGTCAATTTCGTTGAGAACTTAAATACGAAATTTTCGTCTAAAAATGGTTTCAAAATTGTCTATTTTCGGATTAATGAAACAGTTTTTCAAATCGATGCTTTAACCGAAAAGGGTTATTTTGTTAAATTTGATACTACGAGAGAAATTGATAGACAATTAGACGATTTAAGTAAATTCTTGGAAAAATACCAAGAAGAAATTCACGAATACGCCGATGTCCGCATTGAGGGCAAGGTTTATTATAAGTAAACCCCTGGTAGAAATCTGACTGCAAATTTCAGAATTATAAAACATTTATCGAATACGAGAAGAACAAGCTTGAGTACAAAAAAAATGAGAGACGTCACTTGTAACACGTAGTCACAAGCTCGTTTCTCTCTCATGATATCTTAATCTTATCAAAGTTTATTTATTTTGTCAAGTGCCGTTAGATATCAGCATCCGACTTAAGCCTCAGAACTCGAAAAATTTGAATGACTCAGGGGTCTGAGCCATTAAGAATCTAACAACTTTGTAATTATCTCTTATGTTGGCTGAAACTCTCCTTATTTTCTTGGTTTTCGTGTTACAATTAATGTATGCGGATTGAAATCGATCAGAGCGGGAAAATTGAAAATACTAGTAAGCATACCTATTTGGCATTTTCAGATCATCAGCATTTTATTTTAAAGATTAGTTCTGTTGAAAAACGAAAACTACAAAAATATTTTAGAGCCACGGGAAAACCAAAATTGTTTATTTATCTAACTTTTACTGCTCTAATAATATTACTTCTTAAAAATTTTAAATCCAAACGATATCAAATAATAATAGATGTTGAATATCCGGGAAGAAATAATCTCATTAAGAATTTTATTAAAATATATGGTCAGGGATTATCAATCAAAGATATAAGTTTTCATCAAATTGGTAAGAAGTCACGCGCACATTATTTAGCTTCTGGGACAGCAATTAAAAAGTTAAGACCTGATATAATAGTAAATGCTAAACAAGTATTGAAAATAATTAAAAAATCGGGGAGTGCTTAAGCTCTTGACTTAGCAAGATGGGTCGGCACCCTACCCGATTCTGATTATATTGTATAACAACCACTAGTATTTGTCAAGCCCCGCCGAATCCAAAATTCTTAATGGCTCAGGGGTCTGAGCCATTGGCCATTTTGTAAAGTTTATACTAATAACGGACAACTAATAACTTTGTACTTATTTCTTATGCTGGGGGCAAGCGGGGATAAGTTCTCGGTAACCAGGATACCACTTACGAAGTGGTATTTTTTGCAGGTTAGGGTTTGAGAAAATAGTGGATTATTTTTGGTTTTTTAATACTGATTTATACTAATAACCAATAACTAATAACATTGTACTTATATTTGGTATTGGCCAAACACTCCTTGCTTTGCTCTGATATTTAGAGATATAATTTAGGTATGACCGAAGAATATTTTCAAAATCAAACCGATTGAACGGCTCAGACCCCCGAGCCGTTAAGAATTTAATAATAATTCTCTTGCAGGTGTAGCATGGGGGTGAGAAGGGGTTAATTGTGACTAAAAAGCTTTTAATTCGAGATCTTCCAAAAATTGATCGGCCGCGAGAAAAGCTCGCAAAATACGGGCCAGAATTTTTAAAAGACCAAGAACTTTTAGCAATCCTGCTTCGGACCGGCACTGAGGGTAAAAGTGCGATTAAAATTGCCGAGGAAATTCTTTCTAAATATTCCAAAAAGAAACTTCTTGGGTTATCCCTTGATCATTTAAAACAAATTAAGGGAATTGGTCCGGCAAAAGCCTGCCAAATTTTAGCGGCCTTTGAACTCTCAAAAAGAGTCTTAAAAGTCGATATTTCCAATACAAAACCAGCAATCCAAACTCCTAAAGATGTTATTGCTCAAGTCTCTTATTTGAAAAACCATAAAAAAGAAAATTTTGTTGTTTTGTATTTAAACTCAAGAAATGAATTATTAAACAAGGAAACTATCTCAATTGGCACTCTTAATGCTAATTTAGTCCATCCGCGAGAAGTTTTCGAACCCGCGATCACTGGCTACTCGTCATCGGTTGTTTTTGTCCACAATCACCCTTCAGGCGATCCTGAACCATCGGAAGATGACTTAAAGATTACTGAACAGTTAATTAAAGCCGGGAAAATTTTGGGAATTGAAGTAGTTGACCACATTATTATCGGTAATAACTCCTTTACTAGCTTGAAGGATAAAAAATTGCTGTAATTTTTTAGCGGAGTTGACAAAATTATTTGATGTACGTTACTATGAACATAGGAAGGAGAAAAATGGCTAAAAAAACAATTACCATTACCGAGGGTAGAAAAGAACTATTCCGAATTGCCGAGGAAGTACAGAAACCAGATACTCAATTTGTTTTTACCGTCGAAGGAAAACCTGGAGTAGTTTTGATGTCTGTGGACGAATATGACTCTTTAATGGAAACGATGGAAATATTGAGTAATCCGGAAATCATAAGAGATATTAGACAAGCCGAAAAGGATTATCGGGAGGGCAAATATTCAAGCTGGGAAGAAGTTAAAAAAGAATTAGCACTAATGAAGGAGCCGGCGCCTGCTTTAAGAGATAAATCTCGAAAAAAATATGGCAAGAAATAATTGGCGTATCGAAATTCGTAACGAGGCCAAAAAAGATTTAAAAAAACTTCCTTTCTTTTGGCGCGAGCGAATCGAAAAAGCGATTGATATTTTAGGTAATAATCCCTTTTATGGTGAGAAAATGTCTGGTGCATTAAAGGACAGGAGGAAAATCAGGGTCTGGCCGTGCCGAATTATTTATCGGCTTTTCGAGAAACAAAAAATAATTTATATCGAGCGCCTCGACCACCGAGGAAGTATTGGCTATAAGTGTTTATGAGTTCCTCGCGGCGGAGTGTATAAAAAATGACTACCAAATATCCAATCCAGCCAGAAGAAATCGGCTCACAGCCGAAAAGAAATTACCTAAAAGAATCTGATACGAGATCAAAACTTATAGATCCTCTGCTTTATTCTGTCGGTTGGGAAGAAGATTTAATCAGCCGTGAATATCCGGTTTCCGCCGGACGGATTGAAGTTATCGGCACAACTTCCAGAAGAGCACCCGGCAAAAAAGCGGATTATGTTTTAAGAGTTTCTCCTTGGGGTACTCCCTTGGCCGTGGTAGAGGCAAAAGAAGAATTAAAATCTGCTACTCATGGTCTTCATCAAGCCAAAGAATATGCTAAAAAATTAAGCGTTAGTTTTGCTTATTCAACCAATGGCCGAAAAATCGAAGAATTTGATTTTACTACTAATACCCAAACCGAATGCAAATCTTTTCCAACGCCGGCAACCCTCAAAGAAAGATTTTTCAAGACCAAATTATCTAATCTGCCAAAGCCAGAGGAAGCTGAAAAAATTTGGCAAGGCCAATACTATCATTCCCCTGATTTTTCTTTACGCCATTACCAAGAAGCAGCCATCCAAAATACCATTCAAGCAATTACCCAAAACAAAAAAAGAATTCTTTTAGCCTTAGCCACCGGCACCGGTAAAACCGTCATCGCCTTCAATCTTACTTGGCGTTTAGTCAAATCAGGCTATTTTAAGCGAGTGTTATTTATATCAGATCGCAATTTTTTAAGCAACCAAGCCTATAATGTATTTGGTCCTTTTGGTGAAGCCCGAGTCAAGATCGAAGAAGGCAGAGCGCCCAAGCATCGGGATATTTATTTTGGTATCTATCAAGCGCTGTATAGTTTATCTTCTTCGGGTAAGCGACTTTTCGAAGAATATCCGGCCGATTTTTTTGATTTAATCATCATTGATGAGTGCCACCGCTCTGGATTTGGCACTTGGAAAGAAATATTAAAACATTTTTCCAGCGCAGTTCACTTAGGTATGACCGCTACCCCCAAACGAGCCGATAATATTAATACTTATCAGTACTTTGGCGACCCGGTTTACACTTACAGCTACGGACAAGGTGTCCAAGACGGTTATCTGGCGCCATTTATTGTTCACCGCATTCTGACAGATATCGATCAAAAAGGCCAACTGGAAATCGCAGAAGCCAAATCCAAAGGCGCGGAAATTATTTATTCCGAAGATACGGAAGTCAAAGATATTTATTCTCAAAAAGAATTTGAACGGACAATCACTTTACCAGACAGAACCAAAGAGATTGCCAAACACTTGGCCAAATTACTTAAAACCTTTGATCCGATGGCAAAAACAATGGTTTTTTGCGTTGATTCCGACCATGCCGAAGCCATGGCTAAAGAACTCCAAAATGAATTTGCCGATTTAGGCTTTGATAATTTTGCCGTGCCGATTATTGCCCGTACTGGCGACATTAAGGAAGCTGACTATGAGCGATTTCGGGATTCGGAAAAATCAACTCCGGTCATTGCCACCACCGTTGATCTTTTAACAACCGGTGTCGATGTTCCCAGTGTCAGAAATGTCGTTCTTATTAAACCGATCGCTTCAAAAATTGTTTTTAAACAAATTATCGGCCGCGGCAGCCGAATTGACGCCATCACTAATAAAAGCTTTTTTAGGATTTTTGATTATGTCGGCGCCACCAAGCTTTTTGACGAATGGGAGAGAGTTGATCTGCCAGAGGGAGAGGAGGAAGAAGGACCAACCGATTTCTTTATTTCTGGCATTGTTGTTGATGCCCAAACCCAAGAACCAATTCCCAATGTGACGATCGCTCTGCAAAAAAGCCCCAACAATCAACTTCACCAAAGAACTCAAAATGACGG
>ERZ1292629.1364-Hain-H43-01um-R1-1364-length-24065-cov-6_pt1 | contig 21354 bp, 21 predicted proteins | sample MGYA00564399_ERZ1292629 | MGnify/ENA primary metagenome ERZ1292629 (study PRJEB36523, sample SAMEA6512636) | groundwater metagenome | collected 2019-01-08 | study: AquaDiva: Metagenomics assemblies of 32 groundwater samples | reverse complement strand
AAACGCGCGTTTATCGGGGGAATCGTGGTGGGAGTTTTGGTACTGTGCACGATTGGATTCTTTATTTTGTTGGGCGTGGTGCTCAAGGGTGACCGCACCGGCGCCACGCCGTTGGCGTTTGGCGATGCTCCGTCGCCGAGCGCTCCGCTTCCGGATGCGCCCGCGCCGCCGGCCGGTCCGCTGAAAGAGGTGCAAAAAGACGAGCACATTCGCGGCCCGAAGGATGCCAAGGTCACGATTGTGGAGTATTCGGATTTTGAATGTCCGTTCTGCAAAAATTTTCACGAGACGATGGTTGAGGTGCTCGCGAACAATAAAGATGTGCGATGGGTGTATCGCCACTTCCCGTTGTCGTTCCATCCGAGTGCGCAGCCGACTGCGGAAGCTTCCGAATGCGCGGCGGACTTAGGCGGCAATGATGCGTTTTGGAAGTTTGCCGACGCAGCGTTTGCGAAGGGCGGGCCGCACGCCGATGCGGATATAGAAAGTTACGCGCGCGCAGCCGGGGTGAACATTGAAAAATTCAAAAAATGCCGCGATGACGGTCAATTTGCGGGAAAGGTCAATAAGGATTTGCAAGAAGGCCAGTCGGCCGGCGTGCAAGGAACGCCGGGCAATTTTGTGGTTGGGCCAAACGGCAGCCGCACCTTGCCGGGCGCGGTGCCGGCCTCATCCGTGCAGGCCGCGATTGACGGAGTAAAGTGAAAAAAGAGCCCCGCGTCGGGGCTCTTTTTTCATCCTGAGCGAGCCCGCCAAAGGCGGGCGAGTCGAAGGATCTCGTTTTTTTGTCATTCCGAGCGAAGGCCGGCGAAGCTGGCCGAAGTCGAGGAATCTAATTGTCATCGCGTCCGCCGTCTCTGTATTTCTCCCCACCCTTCCGTCGCTACAAATCCAGCCGCGAGCATCATCCACAGGTGCTGGTCTTGCAGCAATCCGCGCACTGCCGCGGCAACACTGCGATACGCGCCGGCGCCAATAGTCACCCGTTGTAACGCAACCATGATAGACAAAAGAAGCGCCATGGCAACCAATCCGGTGATGAATTTTTCTTTGCCGATGACGAGCGAAAGCGCTACAAGTCCTTCAACAACCGGCAGCGCAAATGCGCCGAGTGTGAGTAGGCCGCTCGGGAGCGTCAGCGGCATCAAACTGGCGAATTGTCCTGTCCACGCGCCCCAGTCCGCGAGTGTATATCCCAATTCTACCGCAAAAATAGCGGCGAGTAGGTAGCGTGAAAGATACGATGCGATATTCATATAATCACTGCAAACGACCGGCAACTGCATTCCAATCAATCGCCTTCACAAACGCATCCACGTAATCCGCTTTTTTGATGCCGTAATCCAGCGTGTATGCGTGCTCCCACATATCCATCACCAGAAGCGGCACGCAGCCGGCCAGATGGTTTTCCGCGTGGTCGCTCACCCACACGTTGAACAAGCGGTCTGCCATGTTGTCATAATACATCACCACCCACCCGATACCGCGCAACGCTGCCGTATCGCGAAAGTTTTTTTCGCACGCTTCGCCCGAATTGAATGACGCGGCCATTTTTTGGCGTAACGGCGAATCATCGGACAGTGTGACTGCGTCCTTCGTCATATTGCCGAAATATAACTCGTGCAACCGCATGCCGTTCCACTCCCATCCAAAACGCCGTTTGAGTTCGCTGTATTCCGGCGTGCCCGCTTCCGCGGTGCCCACTTTTTCAAACAGCGTGTTTACATTTTTTACGTACCCCTGATAGAGCGTGAAATGATTGTTTAACAACTGCTCGCTGAACCCCGGCGTGCCGAGGAGCGCGGAAAAGTCTTTTGGTTCGTATAGCATAAACTAAGCAGTCATTGCGAGGAGTCCCACTTTGTCATTGCGAGGAGCGAAGCGACGAAGCAATCTAATGCAATCTAATTAGATTGCCACGCGCCGTCGCGGCGCTCGCAATGACATTAATTAAATCCTCCCCACTAAATCCAATCCGGGCCGCAATGTTCCCTTGCCCGGTTTCCAGTTTGCCGGACACACCTCGCCGTCATGCTGGCTGACGTAAATCGCCGCCTGCAGTTTGCGGAGCAATTCCTCCGCGCTCCGGCCGATACTATTATCGTGTATTTCAAGCGTTTTAAGAATACCGTTCGGGTCAATGATAAAACTGCCGCGCAGAGACAATCCTTCGGCCTCAAGGTACGTGCCAAATTCTCGGCACAGTTTTCCCGTTGGGTCTGCCGCCATGGGATAGCGTATCTTCCCGATGGCCGGCGAGTTATCATGCCACGCTTTGTGCGCGAAAACAGTGTCCGTGCTCACGCTGATAATCTCCGCTCCCAGCGCGCGGAATTCTTCGTAGCGAAGCGCCGCCTCCTCCAGTTCGGTGGGACAGACGAACGTAAAATCCGCGGGGTAAAAAATGAGCGCGAGCCACGTTCCGCGAAAGTCGGAGAAGCGCGTTTTGCGCGTCTCGTTGTTTTGGAAGACTTCAAACGAAAGGTCGGGAATGGGTTGGCCGATGGTGAGCATAGTGGAAATAGTATATCACTGATTAAACACCGTTTCGTTTTTTATACAACGGAAGCTGGCGAACCGGCAGCGTATTTTCAATTTCATGCACGAGCGTATCCAGCGCCGTCTCGTCCTCCACGAAATTCACCGCATCCGTATTCACGGTCATAATGGGCGCGATGGTGAACGTGCGCGTCCAGCGGTCATACAGTTGATTCAGCTCCGCAAGGTATGAGGTGGGTACGCGGCGTTCATATTCGCGGCCGCGCAATTCAATGCGGCGGCGGAGCGTGGGCACCGTGGCGCGGAGATAAACAATCAAATTGGGCGGCGGCACGAGGTCAATGAGGTTTTGATAAATTTGCTGGTACGTTTGCCAATCGCGTTCGGACAGCAAATCTTTTTCATACAAATTGCGCGCGAACACTTCCGCGTTTTCATAAACGCTTCGGTCTTGCACCACGGTATTTTGCGCGTGCAGCAAGTCAATGTGCTGTTGCAAACGGTGCGTGAGGAAAAACACCTGTGAATGGAAACCCCAGCGTTGCATATCTTTGTAAAAATCCGCGAGGTACGGATTTTGCGTGGTGGGTTCCAGATAAATTTCCCAGCCGAGTTTTGTGCCCAGCCGTTCGGTGAGCGTGGATTTCCCCACGCCGATATTCCCCGCGATGGCGATGAAGTAGGACATAATCTGCCTCCATCCTAGCGCATATTGCAGCAGGCGACAAGGCGTAGTATACTAATAAAAATTATGCCTACTGCGGCGGTGTCCACCAAGAATGTCACTCAATTATTTTTGTTTCCTTTTTTAGTATATCTCTTAAATTATTTTTTGCTGAATTTTGCGAACGCGGCGTACTGGTCATTCCCCGTTGATATTCCCATGCACGCGCTCGGCGGGTTCAGTATTGCATACGGTGCGGTGCGCGCGCTCCGGCTTTTGGAGAAAAAAAATACGGTGGTCATCAAAAATGTGCTGGTCAAAGTTTTTGTCGTTTTGGCAACGGTGGCGCTCGCGGCGGTGATATGGGAATTTTATGAGTTTTTTCACGATTACTTTTTTGAGACGTCCTATCAGGGAGGCACCATTGACATCATGAAAGACCTGTTTATGGGTTTGTCGGGCGGTTTGCTTTTTTGTGTGCTTGCGGTACGGAAAGGACGTCCTCGGAGCGGTAATAAATAAAAAAAGCCCCGGTTCGGCTGAACCGAATCGGGGCGCTGACCATTAGTGCGTGGGATGTCCGTCCACGAACGTGATGAACGGACACACGCGTTCCTTGACGGCCATGACGTAGCCGCGCAGGAACTGCCACGTGTCGCGGAGGAACGCCTTGGTGGCGCGCCAGATGCGGCCGGGGAGTTCCATGAACCACCAGACGCATGCGGCCCACACCTCAAGCAGCGCGCGTCCCCACCGCGTCCGCTCAAGCGGAATCATGATGAGGAGCACGAACGCGGCGAGGAGGAGCTCAAAGAGCGGAGTGAACGTGAAGATGAGCGTGATGGCCGCCGCTCCACCGATGAGGTAGGGGGCTGCCTTTGCGAAAGCCGACTTCATTTCGGCCCACGCTTTGGCATCTCTCGCTGCCTCTTTCGCCTCATACTCCTCTCTCCACTCCTTCTCCCATGCCTCATCTATGGCTTTTTTTCGTGCCGTTTCTTCGGGATGCGACCTCAAATACGCTTGCTTCTTCTCGTGTTTTGCAACGATTTCAGCAAGTGCGGCTGACTCTTCTGCCGCTTTGGCTATCCGGACTTGATTCCACTCCACTACCTTGCCCGGCAGCGTCGCGATGTCGCCGCGCACCCACCAAACACCAAGCAACGCGGCAATCGCGGCTTGCGCCGCAAGCACCACGAGCACCGTCCGCCAGTTGGCCCGGAGGAAATTCCGGGTTGCGTACCACGGCACCGCGACGAAGCAATATACCAGAAGCGCGTAGAGCGTCTTCCAGAAGTACGGACAGATGGACATCAGTCCGTTATCCAGCCGCGTGCGCACCACCGCCGCCTTCTCGGCGGATTTCTCATGCCACTCTCTGCCGGAGATGGGGTGGTCCAGCCACTCCCGGTCATCCGCGTACGCTCGCCGATACAGGCGAGCATGCCACGAACCGCTTCTGAACGCGAGCATCGTCTCCCTCCTTCTTCTCTTGTTTGATTACGCCTGTTTACAGGTTAGCAGAAAACCGCTGGCGCGTCAATGCCCACTTTTTTTCTTGGTAAACACGAGCGCGGCAAGCGCGGTGGTGAGCGGCACGGCAAAAATGAGCGTGATACTGCCAATCAGCGTTCGCATTACCTCTTCCATTACCAGTTCGCTGTTTAATGTAACCCACGCCGGGCGTTCATAGATGGTAAAAAGTAGCAAAAGCGGAAATGAGGCGCCGGTGTATGCGAGCACCAGCGTATTGACGAGTGACGTAATGTGCTCGCGGCCAACCGACGCGCCGCGGCGGTAGAGTGTTGCAAACGACACGGCAGGGTTCGCTTTTGCAATTTCTTCAACGGTCGCCGCTTGCGTGGTGGTTACGTCATCCAAGATGCCGAGCACGCCGATAATGATGGCGCCCAAAAAGAGCCCCTGCAAATTGATTGGCGCAATGGGCGCGAATTGCAAATAAAACGCTTCTTCGGTTCCCATGCCGAACAGCGCGACAAAACGCACCACAAGCGTTGAGACGGCAAGCGCAACGCCGATGGCAAGGAGTGTGGCAATCACGGCAACGGTGGTGCGTTTCTTCACGCCGTGCGCGAGATACAATGAAAGCGTTGCAATGAGCGTGGTTGCTATTATGCTAATCAGGAACGGATTTTGTCCGGCAAGAATGCGCGGAATGACAAACGACATCACCATGAATAAACTGAACACTAGCCCCAAAAACGCCATGACGCCGCGATAGCCGCTGAAAAGAAGCGTCAGGAGGAAGAAAATGGCAAGGACGACCCATAACGCATTCAGACGATAGACATCGCTTATGTAGTATAAAACGCTCTGCGGCGACGTGTTTTTTCCCACGATAATGCGGCTGCCGATATCCAGCCGTTGATTCTCTGCTCCGGGACGGTTTTGCACGCGATGTTCAAGCGGTATCGTTTTACCCGTTTCTTCGCCGCTCTTTATTCGTACTTCTAATTTTTGCACACGCGCAGAGCCCAGCGTGATTTCATCTATTTCCTGCGTTTCGCCGAGAATTTTCGTGACAGTGCCGCGCATGAACGTATCTTGCATGACGCGCGGCGCTTCCGGATTATCTTCCGATGTCGGCGTGCGGGTAGTGACCGTTGGATTGAGCGCGAGCGTCGCAACAATAACTGCGGTCATCAGGCCGATGATGATAGCGGGCGGAAGTATTTTTTTGCTAATAGACATGTGTCGCGATTACTGAACAAAACCAGAACCTTTTATTTTACGCCAAGTTAAATGTTCATAAATACTTGACCACAAAAAGCCGAAGCTCAACGCGAACATCAGTTCTTCAAGCGGTATTCCGAGAATTAATACACCCGAAATCGCTTCCAAGTTCCACACTCGCTGAACATATCCGGGATACAGGGCAATCAAGGTAAGGAAGTATACAAAGTATAAAGCAAGAAAAATTAAGGCGCTTGCGAACATTTTCCTTTTAAGGTCGGGGCGACAATACCACGTGAACAAGCCACCCGCAACCATTGCGATAGCCGCTGAATAAATAGGATTTAAGTTTGTAGCGAGAAGCAAAACGATAAAAATAACCGGCGCCGAAGCAATAGTCCAAAGATGATAGCGATGCCGGCTGGAATGTCTGACATGCAACGGCACCGTTTCGTGCTTGGTATTGAAAATTTTCTCATAAAGAACAACTGCCAGACCGCCGATGCCGAATGAAAAAATCAAACTTTCAATGTCAAAGCCTATTTTTAGCGCAAGGTTAAACAATGACGGCGGCGACCAATATTCCGTAACGAAAAGCGGTTCAGTCAGTCCCAAAAGCGAAGTCCATAGACTCACAATGAGCATTTCGCGTTTTTTGTCTTTACTGCCGAGCGAGAAATATACTATGAACCAGACAGTTATTAATAAGAGACTCCATATCAGCCAAGCGTAGTGCATATTTTTTATTTTTCAAAAAAGGTTCTAGCTTCGTTTTGTCGGGCTGGCGGGACTTGAACCCACGGCCTCACGGTCCCGAACCGTGCGCTCTACCAACTGAGCTACAGCCCGAATCGGAATGTGCATAGTATACCTGCTTGGTGGAAATTATCAAGCGTAGTAAAATAGGGGATACGCTATGCCAACGGAACGTGCGGATAATGACGTGCGGCGATTGCGCCTCATGGGGCTCCTCGGAGTCCTCTTCGCGGCGGTTGTTGTGTTTCGCCTTTTTACGCTGCAAATCTGGCAGCGCGACCTTTACACCGCCCTCGCGTTCGGCACGCATCAGGCATTTCAGGAATTATTCCCCGCGCGCGGCGGTATTTTTTTCAAAGACGGCGCCACGGGGAACACCGTGCCCGTGGCGATTCATCGCGATGTATTTTTAGTATTTGCGAATACTACAGAGGTGGCTGACCCGGAAAAAACCGCGCGCGCCATTGACGATGCGCTGTTTATCGGCGACGCCAAACGATGGGACGCGTATCAAACGCTCAAAAACAATCCGAATGACGTATACGTGCCGCTTATTTCGCGCGTTACGGAAGACGAAAAACAAAAATTGGAAACAAAACAACTGGCGGGCATTTATTTTTCGCGCAAGCCGTATCGGTATTATCCCGAAGGGAAAATGGGCGCGCATGTCATTGGTTTTTTTGGATTGCAGGATGATGGAACGCCGGTGGGGCGGTATGGCATTGAGGGTTTTTATAATGAACAGCTCGCCGGCCGTCAAGGCGCAGTGCGCGGCGAGCGCGACCCGCTCGGCGCATGGATTCCGTTCGGCGGACGCGACTATCGGCCCGCGAAGGATGGAGTGGACATTACCCTAACAATTGACCGCGCTATTCAGTATGAGGTATGCGCGGATATTGAACGCCGCGCGAAAGAATTTGAAGCAACCGGCGCATCGGCCGTGGTGGTGGACCCCAAAACTGGCGCGGTTCTCGCGCTCTGTTCGTATCCCGCGTTTGACCCGAATGAGTATCAAAAAGTGGAAGACGTGCAGTATTTCAACAACGACGCCATTTTTAACGCGTACGAGCCCGGGTCCATCATGAAACCGCTCGTTATGGCCGCGGCGCTTGACCAAGAAGTGGTAACGCCGGATACGATGTTTGATGACCCGGGCGTGCGTGAAATTGAGGGATTCAAAATTAAAAACGCCGGCGAGAAACGCTACGGAAAACGCACCATGCGCGAGGTGCTCGTCAATTCCATCAACACGGGCATGGTGTTCGTGGCGGAACGGCTGGGCGGCGATGCGGTGCGGGAATACGTTGAACAGTTTGGATTCGGCAAGAAAATCGGCATTCAGTTACACACGGAAGTTGCGGGCACCATCGCCAGTTTGGAAAAAGAGGGATTCGTCTATCCCGCCACCGCGTCATTCGGACAGGGGATTACGGTGACCGCATTGCAGATGGCGCAGGCGTACAGCGCGCTGGCGAATGGCGGAAAGATGGTGAAGCCGTATATCGTGGAAAAGATTCAGGACGGCGACAAGGTGATTTTTGAAGCCGAACCGTCGCAGTATACCGAGGTGCTCTCGCCGCGCGCGGCTGCGCTCACCGCGGACATGATGGTGTCCGTGGTTGAGGAGGGGCACGCGAAAACCGCGCGGGTGCCAGGGTATCGCATTGCGGGGAAAACAGGCACGGCGCAGATTGCGGAAGGCGCGGGATACGGCGATGACACCATTCATTCGTTTGCCGGTTTTGGGCCGGTGGAGGACCCGCAGTTTGTGATGGTGACGAAATTCGTGCGGCCGAAAATTGCCAAGTACGCCGAGTCAACTGCGGCGCCGGTATTTGGCGAATTGGCGCGTTTTATTCTACAATATAGGGGAGCGCCGCCGAGTAAATGACCTTGCTATGATGAAATCCTTCATTCAAAACCGTCTCCGCCGTCTCGCAGAGAAAATAATCCGCACACAGCGGCCTAAAATTGTCGCGGTAACCGGGTCAGTGGGAAAAACATCGGCAAAGGAAGCAATCGCCGCGGTGTTGGGGCAGGAGTTTCGCGTGCGCGGCGCGAAAAAAAATTACAATAATGAACTGGGGGTGCCGTTGACAATCATCGGCGCGGATTCGCCTGCGCGGTCATTGCTTGGATGGCTCGCGGTGTGGATGCGCGCGCGGAAACTCGCATGGTCAAAAGCAAAGGACTATCCGGAGTGGCTGGTGCTGGAACTGGGCGCGGACCGTAAGGGAGATATTCAGTATCTCTGTGACATTGCGCCGCCGGACGTGGCGGTGGTGACGGCGGTGAGCGCGGCGCATACGGAATTTTTTGGTTCGGTGGAGGAGGTGGCGGAGGAAAAGGGGGCGCTTGTGCGCGCGCTCAAATCGGGCGGCATCGCGGTGTTGAACGGCGACGACCCGCATGTGCGCGACATGGAGCATGATGTGAAGGGAACGGCGCTGTTGTATGGTTTTGGCGATGAGGCGGTGCGCGCCGACGGCGTTGAGATGGAATTTCCGGACCGCGGCGCGTGGCCGCGCGGCATGGCCGCCATTTTGCGGTATCACGAACGCGCCATTCCGTTCATGATTGAAGGCGCGGTTGGGCGGCATGCGCTGTATCCCGCGCTCGCCGGCGCAGCGGTTGGTTTGGCGGTGGGGCTTTCTATGGAAGATGTAGAAGAGGGATTGCGCCACTATCTGCCGCCGTCCGGCCGTATGCGTCTGATTCCGGGCATCAAAAATACGCTCATCATTGACGATACGTATAATTCATCGCCGCTGGCGGCCATTGCGGCTGTGGAGACGCTCGCGGAGATTGAACCGGCTGGTTCTGGCCAAGGGGAGCGCTACGCCGTACTTGGCGATATGGTGGAACTCGGGAATCTGGCGCTGGAGAGTCACGTCGCGGTGGGGCGGCGGGTGGCTGAACTTGGCGTTGATGTGCTCATGACCGTGGGCGAGCTCGGCAAGGAAATCGGCAAATCCGCGCGAGCCGCGGGAATGGCAGAGCGGCGTGTGGAGGCGTATAACAACAGCGAAGAGGCGGGATTGGCGTTGCAGGAAAAATTGGAGCCGGGCGATGTGGCGCTGGTGAAGGGTTCGCAGGTGGTTCGGATGGAGAAAATCGTGAAAGAGGTGATGGCCGAGCCGCTCCGCGCCGAGGAGCTACTGGTGCGTATGGACGAAAGCTGGGCGGAAAAGTAGCAAATTTGACATACCATTCAACATATTATATGATAGTTGCATATGGCGCCTCAAGCGATTCCAAAAACATTTTCTACCCGTGATTTACAGCGCAAATATCGTGATATTGTTAACGTCGCGCGCGAGACGCAGGATGCGGTTGTGTTAATTAACAATAGTCAACCGGAAGCGGTCTTATTGCATATTGAGACGTATCAGCAACTCGTTGCCGATGATTATTTGTTTGATGTGCCGGAAACGTTAAAACGTGTTCGAGAGGCGGAACGTTCATATCGGGCAGGCAAAGCGCGTATGCTCAAATCGTGGGATGAGTTAGATTGAGATATGGCGTTCCGAATTTTGTACGCGCCGGAATTCAAACGAGATTACCAGAAGTTAACTCCCGAACTCAAACAACGTTTGAAGGTGTTGGGAGTTCTTTTTGAGCACAATCCGTTTGACCCGCGTCTCCGTACGCATAAATTGACAGGAAAATTGCATGGGCGGTGGTCTTTTTCGTTGGATTATCGCAACCGCGCGTTGTTTTGTTTTCTCCCGGGTGGAGCGGTGTTGCTCTTGCGCGTGGGCGATCATTCAATATATCGTCGTCAGCATTGACGGTTTGTCATTATAGTGGTAGATTTGACGTGTTTCGGCCCCTTCGTCTAGTGGCTAGGACATCAGGTTCTCATCCTGGTAACGCGAGTTCGATTCTCGCAGGGGTCACCAATATCAATAAAAAAGCAGGGCATTTGCCCTGCGTAGCGCGACTACACGAATTCAAGCGCGAGCGCCTGCAACAGATGCTCGTTGCATGCGCCTTCCCGTACGGCCTCGCGAAGCTCGGCGTGGGTGAACCATCGTTCGTTCGGCTGCGGGTCGCCGATTGACTGTTCGGTCTTGAGTAGCACCGCGTACCTATTCACCTTGCCGTGGAAGATGCCACCATCCTGCACGAACTCCGTCCACCGGAGCTCGCGTCCGTCCAAAAGCTCTGCGCGCGGCGGGCGCTTGCCGCCATGCGCCGCCTCTAGGTTCGCGCGGCTCGCCTGCAGCGTGGGCGCCAAAAGCACATGCCCGTCCTTCTTCTTGTTGCCCGGTTCCGTTTTCGCCTGCAGCAGGTATCGGTGGCTGTTCGGGTCGCAGACGAGCGCCACGGTGCCTAGTCCGTCGAGCACCTCCACCATCGGCTGCTCCCATGCGGGGACTTCGCGCTTGGCGATGATTGACATGCCAATCACACGCCAAAACCTCTGGTCCCAGCGGCCGAGGTTGCCGGCCACCATGCCCCAGGGCTTCTTGCCTTGCGCGCCAAGAATCCTCTCAAGCTCCGTTTCCGTCACTTCCATCGTTGACGCATCTCGCTGTTCGGCGAGCCACTCCTGCCACATTGCCATCCCTGCCTCCTGATGTTGAAGAAGGACGCTCGGATGAGCGTCCTTCTTATGTTAGATGATGATGCGCAATCGGTCAAGAGCCGGATTTGAGCGATTCTTTGAGCACTTTTCCCGCTTTGAATTTCGCCACGCGCACGGGCGGGATGGTTATTTTCTCGCCGATGTTGCGCGGATTCACTCCCACGCGTCCTGCGCGGGTGCGGGCGCTCCATTCGCCGAAACCGGAAATGGTCACCTCTTCGCCGCGTTTGAGACTCGCAATGACAATATCCACGAGCGCCGAAATGATGGCTTCTCCTTGAGATTTGGAGAGGCTGACGCGTTCGGCAATGAGATGCGCAAGGGTTGCTTTGTTCATACGTCGTGTAGTATACACCACCTAGCGCGCGTATTCAATGACGCGCGTTTCACGAATCACCATCACGCGGATTTCACCCGGGTACTGCATTTCCTGTTCAACTTTGCGCGCAATATCTTTCGCGAGCGTATACGCGGCGTAATCGTCAATTTCTGACGGCGTCACAAACACGCGCACCTCGCGGCCGGCCTGAATGGCGTACGCCTTTTCCACGCCCTTGAATCCGGTTGCGACATTTTCCAAGTCCTGCAGACGCGCAATGTATTCCTCGTACGAATCTCTGCGCGCGCCCGGCCGTCCGCCGGAAATGGCGTCCGCGGCTTTCACAATGGCGCCGAGGAGCGTCTCCGGTTTGTCTTCATGGTGCGCGATGCAGCAGTACGCAATTTCCTCCGGCAATCCGAATTTCAGGAGAATGCGGTAGCCGATTTGCGGATGGCCGCCTTCGGTTTCATGGTCAATGGCTTTCCCAACGTCATGCAAAAAGCCGGCTTTTTTCGCAAGCGCGGCGTCAACGCCCAATTCTTCCGCCAAAAGCGCGGACAGATACGCAACTTCTTTCGCGTGCATGAGATTATTTTGTCCGTAGCTGTAGCGATACTTCAGGCGGCCGATAATCATGACGAGTTTGGGGTCAAGGCCGGTGATTCCCAATTCATAGAGCGCCTCTTCCGCCGCTTTTTTCATGTCCAGTGCAAGCGTTTTTTTGGCGTCCTCAATGAACGCCTCAATGCGCGCGGGCTGAATGCGGCCGTCCTCAATCAGTTTTTCAAGCGCGATGCGCGCCACCTGGCGGCGAATCGGGCTGAAACTGGAGACCGTAATCACTTCCGGCGTGTCGTCAACAATCAGGTCGCAGCCGGTGAGCCGTTCAATCGTTTTGATGTTGCGCCCCTCTTTACCGATGATGCGGCCTTTCATTTCTTCATTCGGGAGCTGCACGACGGATGTGGTTACATCCGCGGCATGCGAAGAAGCGATGCGGTGGATGGTATCGCTCAAGATGCGTTTCGCTTTTTGTTCAAAAATGTCGTTTGATTCGCGTTCCAGCTTCAGCACGCGCACAGCGAGGTCCTCCTGTGATTCCTTTTCAATGCGCTGCATGAGTTCTTTGTACGCCTCTTCGCGCGGCAGTTTGGCCATGCGCTCCAGTTCCTTCACCTCCTGCTGTTTCAATTCGTCCAATTTTTCGTGCTCGTGGTCAAGCTGTTTTCCTTTGTCTTCCAGCCGCTGTTGTTTTTCTTGGAACTCAATGAGTTTTTGGTCAAACAAACCCTCGCGTTTTTCCAAGCGGTCTTGAATGCTGCGCAGCTCGCGCCGGCGCGTCTCCTCTTCTTTTTTTGCTTCATCCAGCATCTCAAGCGCCTTCTCTTTCGCGTGCATGAGGAGCTCTTGCTGTTTGTTTTTTGCTTCGGTCAGAAGCGCGTCCGCTTTCGCTTCAAGCGAATTAACTTGTGCCCGTGCCACGTATTTGCGAACCGCGTAGCCGATGCCGATGCCCAACGCCATGAGCGCGAGGCTCACGACGACGCCGATTAATTGTTCCATATTGTTCTGTCGCCGACAGAACCAAGAAGACTACGTCCGTGGTAACGCGCGAAGAGCACTGCAATGGTAACGGTAAATGCGCAGAGTGACAGATGACATACATCCACTGAATAGCTTCTTGTTCGTCGGTTGATAGTTATGAGTAAGGGTACCCGTATGATACCAGAGGCGAGAGGCAGTGTCAAGCGTTGGTTTTTGTCATTCTGGAGCCCGCCAAAGGCGGGCGATAGAATCCATACATTCTTGGCTCCTATCGCCCTCGCTTTGCGAGGGCTCCAGGATGACATACCCGTCAAGTGTTTGACGGGTATGTCAATTTTCGCTATACTGCGGACACTTATGAACGTATCCGAACTCGCACGACGGCTCCGGTCAAATCCGCGTGAACTGTTGGAAGCGCTACCGCAGTTCGGTTTTGGCATTGGCGCCCGCGCAGTGAAAGTGGATAATCGCGTGGCGCAGCAAATCATGAACCAGTGGCCGTCCATTCAGCGAGAATTGCGCCGTCGCGCAGCAGTGGCTCGCGATGCGCAGAAGGAACGGGAGGTGGGTGCGCGCCGCGAATCCGGCGCCGCTATCGTCATTCCGGCGGTGTTGACCGTGCGCGAGTTTGCGGAACGGCTCGGACTGCCCGTAACGCGCGTCGTCGCAGAGCTTATGAAGAGCGGCGTGCTCGCATCGCAGAACGAACGCATTGACCGCGACACGGCAACCATAGTGGCCGGCGACCTCGGATTTCAGGTACAGGCGGAAGCCGCAGCCGCCGTCGGCACCGATACCGCCAGCCAATCGCGTCTTGTTGAAGTGCTTGAGGGCGATGGCGCAGCCGCTGGTGAACCGCGCGCGCCGGTGGTGGTCGTGATGGGACACGTTGACCATGGAAAGACGAAGTTGCTGGACGCGGTTCGCCGTACGCACATCATGGAAGGCGAGAGCGGCGGCATTACGCAGCACATCGGCGCGTATCAAACCGTCTGGCGTTCAAAAGACGGCAGCACGCGCGCGATTACCTTCATTGACACGCCGGGCCATGAGGCATTCACCGTGATGCGTTCACGCGGCGCGAAGGTGGCGGACATCGCCATTTTAGTGGTGGCGGCCGATGACGGCGTGCAACCGCAGACGTTGGAAGCGCTGCAGATTATTCAAGCGGCGAAATTGCCGTTCGTGGTTGCGATTAACAAAATTGACAAAGAAGACGCAAATCCGGATAAAGTGAAAACCGAACTCTCACAGCGCGGGGTTCAACCGGAGGAGTGGGGCGGCACTGTGCCCATGGTGCCCATTTCCGCGCGCGAGAAAATGAATATAGATAAACTGCTTGATGTGCTGTTGCTGGTTGCGGATTTGAACGCGGAGACGATTCGCGCGCCGCACAACCGTCCGGCCATCGGCACGATTATTGAATCACACGTGGACAAGGGCGAAGGGCCGGTGGCAACGGTGCTCGTGCAAGCGGGGACGCTGCATATCGGCGACCCGCTCGTGGTGGAGCATGAAATCTACGGGAAGGCGCGTGCCATGAAAGATTATAGGGGCGCTGATGTCACAGAAGCCGCGCCGTCCATGCCTGTGAAGATTTTGGGGTTCAAAGTGGCGCCGGATGTTGGTGATATTTTGGATGTGGAACGCGCGGCGGATGCGACGGTCATTGATATTAAACAAAAACGCACGGCACAGCGCGGCGCGGAGCGGGCGAGCGTTACGGCCACGATGCCGGAAACCGAAGGCGCAGAAGGCAAAAAGCATGTGGCGCTGTTCGTGAAAGCGGACATGCTCGGTTCGCTGGAGGCGATTTTGGGCGAGCTTGAGAAGATGCAGTACGCGGAAATCGGCGTGCGCGTGGTGGGGAAAGGATTAGGGAATATCACGGATGATGACGTGCATCGCGCAAAGGCCGCCGAGGCATTTTTGCTGGGATTCAAGGTGAACCCTACGCCGATTGCGGATGAACTGATGCGCGAAGAGAAGGTGGTATTCAATCGGTATGACGTGATTTACGATTTGTTGAAATTTGTCCGCGCGGAATTGGAGCAGACTCTGGGCGCCGAAAAAGTGGAGACTGCCGTGGCGCGCGCGGTGGTGTTGAAAATATTTCGCACCGAGAAAAAATCGCAGACTCTTGGCATTCGCGTAGAAAATGGTACGATAGTATCCGGTCTGCACGCGCGCGTGATGCGGAAAGGTGAAATTGTCGGAGAAGCAAAACTCGCGAGTTTGCAAATGGGGCGCTCTGCGACGAAGAGCGTTGCGTCAGGTTCCGAGTGTGGCGTCGGTATTGAAGGGCGCGCGGAGGCGCAGGAGGGCGATGCGCTGGAGTTTTACATGGTCACAGAAAAGAAAAAGGTGTTAGTTTAAAAATCCAGCTATGTTGGAACTCACCACCGATAATTTTGATAAAGAAGTATTGCAAAGCGACGTGCCGGTGCTCGTGGATTTTTGGGCTTCGTGGTGCGGGCCGTGCATTCAGATGGGGCCCGTAATTGAAGCGTTGGCGGAGGAATACAAAGATAAAGGTGTGAAAATCGGCAAATTGAACGTTGACGACAACGGCGATGTCGCCGCGCGGTACGGCATTATCAGCATCCCGACATTTATTTTGTTTCGCGGCGGGAAAGAAGCGGATAAAATGGTCGGGAGCATCGGAAAAATGAAACTTGAGGAGCTCTTGTCAAAGAACACGGGGTAGGATAAGGTGAGAGCACTATGCGTATTTTTTATGCCATAGGAGGGCTCTTGCTCTTTGGTGTGTTTGCCGTTGCGGTGCCGCTTGTTGCGGCATGCGCGGCCGACCCGTTTTTGGCAAAGTGCGATGGGGATTTTCCGTACTATATCCGCGATGCCGTCATCGCATCGGACGGAACCGCAAGCGCCGGTACGCGATGGGTCGTTCCGCGGGAGGATATCAAAGCGTCGTGGGGCATGGCGAACACCGTGGTAACGTACATGACCGGCGCGAAATTATCGCTCTTGCCGCTTCTCGGCACCGTTCCGTATGCGCCCGGCACGTTGCTCAAAGTGCCGGATGATTCGGCGGTGTACGTGGTGACGCGCAGCCGCGTATTGCGGCCCATTGCGAATGAGGGGGCGGCGGCAAAACATTTCGGCCGCGAATGGACAAGCAAGATTAAAGAGATTCCATCATCGTGGCTGCCGCAGTATCAGTTTGGCGGTTTGGTGTTTCCGGAGACGTGGTTTTCAAACAAAGAACGCGAGGTAAGCGCGGCGGCGCTCTATGAGGCGACGGACGCCGGATGGGATTCTCGCGAACGCGCCGCGCGATTGCGCGACGAGGAACGCTTAGCCGCCGTTCAGGGCATCATTATTCCGTTTTTGTCCAACGTTATTTTAAGTGAAGGCCATGTGGCGCCGCAGGTTTCTGGCAAATGGCTCCTTGGCACCAAGGGCGCGGATTGGGTGTACGGTGCCGATGAGCTGAACAACAATTTTCGCAACGTGCCATTATCGGAATGCGGCACGCTTCCCGGCGTTACGTGCATTCCGCCCGCGCCGGACGCCCAGTTTAATACCCAACTGTGTGGCACCCAGGCGCCGTACGGGTATGAAAACAAGGGAGCGTTTGAGATATCCTTTTGCATTGAATCCAATACCGCCGTGTGGCAGTCACGGAACGATGATTTCGATGCCGCTAGCTCGCAACTTCTTCGGCCCGGATGGTACAAATACACAATGAGCGGCCTGGATCGTATTTCGCCATAACTATGTCCGCCTTCCAAAATGCCATGCAGCAGCTTGACACTGCCGCCGGAATAGCCGGAATTGACCCGGCTATTGTTGATGCCCTCCACGTTCCGGAACACATTCGCGAATGCGATATTCCGGTGGCCATGGATGACCGAACACAAAAAGTGTTCAAGGGATATCGCGTGCAGTACAACTCATGGCGCGGGCCGTACAAGGGCGGCATTCGGTATCATGCAAATGTGGATTTAGATGAGGTGAAAGCGCTGGCATTTTGGATGACGATTAAAACCGCGGTGGTGGATATTCCAATGGGCGGCGGCAAGGGCGGCGTTATCGTGAATCCAAAAGAATTGTCTCCGGGAGAATTGGAACGTCTCACACGCGGGTATGCGCAGGCGATAAAAGATTTTGTGGGTCCGACCGTTGATGTGCCGGCTCCGGATGTGAACACAACGCCGCAAATTATGACATGGTTTGCGGATGAGTATTGCAAATTGGCGCCTAGTCCGACATGCCGCGCGGTGGTAACCGGTAAACCGGTTTCTGACGGCGGAAGCGAAGGCCGCGATACGGCAACGGCGCAGGGAGGTTTTTACGTGTTGCAGGCCGCGCTGGAAAAAATTGGTCTGCCCATTGACAATGCGCGCGTGGCCATTCAGGGTTTCGGCAATGCCGGCAGCGTGATGGCCACGTTGTGCCATGCGGCAGGCATGCAGATTGTCGCGGTCTCGGATTCGCAGGGCGGCGTGCGTCATCCTGAGTCCGCCGCAGCGGACGAAGGATCTCGTACGCATTACAGTGGCCTTGATCCAAGTGCAATTCTTAATTTTAAAAAACAATACGGCACCGTCGTCGGTTTCCCTGAAACCGAAACAGTAACCAATGAGCAGTTGCTGGAAACCGACTGTGATGTGCTCATTCCCGCCGCCCTTGAGAATGTCATCACCAAAGACAACGCCGCGCGCATCAAAGCGAAAGTGGCGCTTGAACTTGCCAACGGCCCCACTACGCCGGAAGCGGATGCAATACTGCAAGAACGCGGCATTACGGTGGTGCCGGACGTGCTCGCGAACGCCGGCGGCGTCACCGTGTCGTATTTTGAATGGGACCAGAACATCAAAGGGGAACACTGGAGTGAAGAACAGGTATTTTCAAAACTCAAACCAATCATGACTAACAATTTTTTCGCCATCTGGAAGTTGGCGCAGGAACGGGGGACGAACCTTCGCACCGCGGCATTCGTCGTGGCGCTTCAACGTCTTGCTTCAGCAAAAATCGGGCGTAGTTGACATTTTTATCGGTCCGTGGTAGGCTGCTTTCAGCGGTAAATCATTGGTTTTGAGCATAGGTCAGCCCCCCCGACCTGTGCTCGCCAGTGGTTTACCGCTGTTTTTATTGCTGTTGTTCTCTTGGCACCGGCACAAAAATACGGTACCATAATCCTATGCCTTACAATTTCAAAAGAACTGAAAAGAAGTGGCAGAAGTATTGGAAAGACCATGACGTTTTTGCGGCGTCCGATGACGCCGCCAAGCCGAAGTTCTACGGCCTCATTGAATTTCCTTATCCGTCCGGACATGGGCTCCATGTGGGGCATCCGCGCAGCTACACCGCGCTTGACGTGGTTACGCGCAAAAAACGAATGGAGGGGTTTAACGTGTTGTTTCCCATCGGTTGGGACGCGTTTGGATTGCCGGCGGAACAGTACGCCGTAAAAACCGGCACGCATCCGGCGGTTACCACGAAGAAAAATATTGGGACATTCAAACGCCAGTTGCAGATGCTCGGCCTGGGATTTGATTGGTCTCGTGAAGTGAATACCACGGACTCGGAGTATTATCATTGGACGCAATGGATTTTTCTGCAACTGTTCAAACAGGGATTGGCGTACAAGGCAAAAGCGGCCATCAACTGGTGTCCGTCGTGCAAAATTGGGCTGGCCAATGAAGAAGTGGTGAACAACGCCTGCGAGCGGTGCGGCGGGCCGGTGGAGAAGCGCGATAAAGAACAGTGGATGCTTCGCATCACGCAATACGCGGACCGGCTTATTGATGACTTGCAGTATTTGGATTACATAGAGCCGGTTAAAATCCAACAGCGTAACTGGATGGGGCGATCCGAGGGCGCGCGGATTAAATTTCCGTTGCCGGACATCAAAGAGCCGGAATTCGGCAAGGAACATTTTCAGAATTTTTTGGAAGTGTTCACCACGCGGCCGGATACTGTTTTCGGCGCCACCTATATGGTGATTGCGCCTGAACATCCGTTGCTGGAAAAATATCGCGCATTGATTACCAACGGTACAGAAGTGGCGGCGTATGTAAAAAAAGCGCGTCATAAATCTGATATGGAACGCACGGATTTGGCAAAAGAAAAAACCGGCGTTGAATTAAAAGGCATCCACGCGCGAAATCCGCTCACCGATGAGGATATTCCAATTTGGGTGGCGGATTATGTGTCGTTGCAGTATGGCACGGGCGCCATCATGGCGGTGCCCGCGCATGACCAGCGGGATTTTGAGTTCGCCAAAAAATATAAACTCCCCATGAAGATTGTCACCTGTCCGCATTATCCGGAGCAATCATGCCCGTTTTTGCATGAGGCGTATCTGGGCGACGGACACAATATTGAATCGGATTTTTTGAACGGACTTGCAACCGCGGAAGCAAAAAAGAAAATCATTGCGTGGCTTGAGGAGCATGGCGTCGGCTCGCGCGAAGTGCAATACAAATTGCGCGATTGGGTGTTTTCGCGCCAGCGCTATTGGGGGGAACCCATTCCTATGGTGCATTGCCAGAAATGCAAAGAGAAAAGCAAATACGGCGATGGATGGATGCCGCTTCCCGAGGATGCGCTGCCGCTCAAACTTCCTGCAATAAAAAAATACGAAGTGGCAGATACCGGCGAGAGTCCGCTCGCAAAGATTGCCAAATGGGTAAAAACCAAATGTCCCGCGTGCGGCGGCTCGGCCACGCGTGAAACCGACACTATGCCAAACTGGGCTGGTTCCAGCTGGTATTTTATGCGCTATGCCGCGCCGCGCGACAAGCGGTTTTTTGACCACGCGGAGTGGCATCGCGATGAAATACAGCCGAATGATTTGGATAAACGGCTGTTCGCGCTTTTGAAACATCTCAAAACGTTGTTGGGCCCTGCCGAGATTCCGTTTTGGATTGCCGGTTCCATGATGTTGAACGGGTTGGACCGCAAATTGTGGCGCCACATGCACGACATAGATATGTTCGTGCGCGGCGCGGATTTTGAACGCCTGCTTGAAGTGTTGCGCGCGGACGGATTTATTATCCATGAGGAACATAACGGGTGGAATCGCGTGGAGAAAGACGGATGCCAGATAGAAATTTGTCCGGCAACGCCGCTTGAAGGGGAACTGTACGCGCATTTACGTCATGGACAAGAGCAGGTGTTGCACCGCTATGATTTGGAACGCGCGGAACGCGGCTGGTTGTGGGGTGTGCCGTTTCGCACTATCTCGCCGGTGTACATGCTTGGGTTTTACCGTTTTTTGCGCGAGAAATTTCCGAAAACACGCGATGTCAAAGCGGACGCCGAAAAAATGGCATTTCTCAAGCAGTATCTCGCGCATCCGCTGAATTACTGGATGCCGGTGACGTGGTACAACGGCGGCATGGAGCACGCGACGCTCCACATGTTGTATTCGCGATTCTGGAATAAGTTTTTGTTTGACATCGGCGCGGCGCCCACGTCAGAACCGTATGAGAAACGCACGAGCCACGGCATGATCCTCGCGAAAGGCGGAGAGAAAATGTCAAAATCCAAGGGGAACGTGGTGAATCCGGATGAGATTGTCGCGGAGTATGGCGCCGACACGTTCCGCATGTACGAAATGTTTATGGGGCCGTTTGACCAGGCGGCGGAGTGGGACACGAAAGGGCTTGTCGGCGTGCATCGTTTTTTGCAGAAAGTGTGGGCTATTGGTTTGTCATTGCGAGCATCAAAGAAAACGAAACAGTCTCATAAAACCGTCATCTCGAGCGAGCGGAGCGAGTCGAGAGATCTAATCCGCTCTCTTCATCAAACCATCCGCACGGTCACGGACGACATTGAATCCATGCATTTTAATACCGCCGTTTCTGCGCTTATGGAATTGGCGAATGAAATGCAAAAGGCGGGCGGTGTTTTGAAAAAACAGTTCAAGCCGTTTGTGCAACTGTTGAGTCCGTTCGCGCCGCATATAGCGGAAGAATTGTGGACGGCGCTGGGAGAAAAGGGGAGTATTACGCATTCCGTGTGGCCCGCGTATAATCCCGAACTTGCGCGCGAAGAAGAAATTGAGTTGGTGCTTCAGGTGAACGGGAAGGTGCGCGATACGGTAACGGTGTCGGTTGGCATTTCTGATAAGGAGGCAGAGGCAAAAGCGCTCGCGTCAGAAAAAATTCAAAAGTGGCTCTCCGGCAAGAAGCCAAAGAAGGTTATTGTGGTGAGCGGTAAGTTGGTCAACGTAGTATTGTAACCCATGGAACGCATTCAGAATATCATCATTGGACTCGGATATTTCGGCGTTTTTGGCGCCATCTTTGC
>ERZ1292629.1597-Hain-H43-01um-R1-1597-length-21362-cov-4_pt1 | contig 21362 bp, 34 predicted proteins | sample MGYA00564399_ERZ1292629 | MGnify/ENA primary metagenome ERZ1292629 (study PRJEB36523, sample SAMEA6512636) | groundwater metagenome | collected 2019-01-08 | study: AquaDiva: Metagenomics assemblies of 32 groundwater samples | reverse complement strand
AATAGGAGTTGGTGGGACGACCTTCATCTCCTTCAGTTTGTCGTAGGGGAGCTGTGGCCATCCAGCACTGACTAGACTTTGCCAGTCAATCCTCTCCTCAGCCAGCAGTGACACGACCTGCACGTGTGTACACTTGGCGAAGTATATTGCCTTCCCTTCCTTCACGACTCCCGGTATAGGTCGACCATGCTGGTCGGATACCCTCACAGTCCCATCGAGGAAGAAGGTTATAGAGGTTGGACGCTGCTCACCCCAAGTCCATCCCTGTATACCGAAGATGAACCCACCCGGTGACTGGAACTCACCAACCACGTCGTCTCTCGCATGTACTGGCATCATGTCACCTTTACTGTTCGAGTACCTGTAAACTGAAAGGGTCCGCTGGTCACTGCCTGCTTCACACTCGTCGCGTTAGTGAAGGTGATGGCATTTAATGGATCGTTGAAGCTGCACGTGTCCCCGTCTATCGTGCTGTTAGTTATGGTGAGCGCTCGAGCGTCAGTGGTCTTGTCGAGCGTACAGCCAGTGGTCACAGTGTAGGTTGTAATCGTACCACCAGCATTGAAGTCGAAGGTGCACCCACCCTGTCCGGTGATTGTCGTGTAGGTCAGTAGATCGGTATTGAATGTCAGTCGCGCACCATTGCTCGCCGCTATGGTAGTTGGAGCAGCATTCACTACTGCACTGCCACCGTTTACTGTGAGGGTGCTGGCTGCGGTCCATGTGACATTAGAACCGATGGTGGCTGATGCGCCCGTCTCCACGCTCGAGCTGCTCAGGTTCGCCTTCGTACCACTGTTGGAGGCCACACTCACTGAGCTACCGGGCATGGCGGTGAAAGTGTTGGCAGTGTGCTGGCCGATGATATCCACTGCCCCAGCACTAATGTTTACTGCAGTAAGCGTAAACTGGCTGGACTGGAGGTCGTACCTCTCCAGTAATGGACCACTACCACCCAGTCCATCCACGTCGGCACCTAGGACCATCGCCAGACCACCAGCAGGCACTGACCCAGCAGGTCCGAGGATACGGAACCTAGTCGCCCTCCACTCGGCGTACCCGTCGGCGTTGATGTCTGGCAGTCCAATCTGTCCGAACATGGACTGGTAGCGGTTGTAGGTGTTGAACTGGATGGTACTCAGTCGGTCCAAGTTCCACAGCATCGGTGTAGAGGTTGCACCCACTACTACGTCGTCAGTGTTCTGTGGCAGTACTCGGCTGGTACTGGGTGGGGTGTTGCTTAGATTCACTCTCAGCCAGTTCAGCGGATCGTTCACATCGCTGGGTGAGACACTGGCCTGAAGCTCAGTCGTAGTAATACCATTAACCAGTCCATTACCGGTGCTGAGCACGAGTCCCTGGTTTGCCACACCATTAACCGTCACCCCAGCGAATGGTGTACCTGGAGTCGATGCTGTAGCAAGTAGCGTGCCACTACTGGGGTTGGTGAAGCTTATCTCACTCAACTCTGCTGGAACACCAGTTTGCTGAGTCAGGAGTGCGAGTAGTCCGGTGGCAGCTGCTGCCGCAGTCAGACCGTCCGTCGAGTTGGCGGTGTAGGTGACGGTCTTGCCATTGATGGTAGCTGTATAGGTGTTACCAACTCCATTAGGTATGGTGAATACGTACTGCCGCTGCTGAGCTATGGTCGCCTGATTGGGACTCCAATAAGTCGTAGTCGACATTAAATCTCCTCACAGGCGTCTTTTAGCCCCTTCTCAGCTGAGAACATTTCTCTCATCGCTTTTTCAATTGATTCTTCAAGAGTCGTAAGTTCACTACGAAGCTTATCTCTCTTAGCCATTCCAGAACTCACAACCTGTTGTGCTGTCCTGTAAGCTTTTGCTGCCTCCAATACCTTCTCGTCTTTCATCATATTAACTGTCCCTCTTATAGACTGCGCAACTCACGATACTCGGTGCATTCACACAGCTCGTTAGGTGCCATAGGTGGCAGATACTGCACTGGTACGGACGGAGGTTAGTCTTACCTCGCCTGAGTCCCATACGCTTCGCAGTCTTACCTGACTGCTTAGCTCTGGCTCTGGTCGGATAGGTCTGCTTACCGCTCGGACACTGCATGGTCAGACTCCTACTGTGATTGGGGTGTCTGCTACTTTCTCAACTCTGAAGTACACGACATTCTCACCGTCCATCACCGGCAGCAGTGTACCGGAGATGTTCTCTACCACCAGATTAGCGAGGACAATCCTGTCACCGTTCGGCTGCGTGATGACGATGTCCTTCATATCGAGACGAAGCTTCATCTTGACCTTAGGTCGCCTAGAGTACAGCTCCTGACTATACTCTAGCGGGTCAATAATGTTTGGCATTGACAACTCAACCTGAGCTCCATCTATCACTACGATATGCACTGTATCACCTCAGTTTCTTACCCTTCCCAGACTCCCCTTGAGAAACAATAGCGGACACTGGAGCGCTCGGAGTGGTGGGCATGTCTACAGGCTGGTTGATGTCAGGGCCATGACCAATTGCCTCCAACTCTGCCACTCGTGCTAGTAACCCAGCTCGCTCACTCAGCAGCTGGTTGGCTACTCCTATAATAGTCTGCACTGCTATATCTACACCTGCTGGTAATGCGCCCTCACATATCTGTACATGCCTCTCACCATTGAACCCCTCGACTATCTGTCGCCAGCGGAACTTGGGTGGGACTGTGTTGGGTATGACCTCTATCGGCAGCTTGACGTCCATGATTACTTTCCTTCTGGGCGCTTGTCCAGACCCTTCTCCTTCAGCAGTGCCGCCAAGTCGTCCACGTGCAGCATGTCGCAGAGGCACGCAGCGGTGTCGTTGACGATGGGAGCGATACTGCCGTTGCAGAAGTCATTTCCGGGGACGGAACTGTTCAGGACGCCGAAACACACGACTTCTCCGCCGGTGCCGTATCCACCCAGCTTCACACCCTTGTCACCGTTCTTCGCTTCCCGACCGTTCCTGTAGTGCATGTTGGACTCCTTGTTTGAAACCTTCGATGAACATGGCTTCGTCGATTGCTCTGTTTTCCGGTGTACCGGATTGGTCTCGCCTCCAGACCGTCTCCTGTTCGTGCTTCTCGGCCCACTTTAACCACGCCGAACGCGCTGTCTCGGTTAGGAGCATATCATGAATGCGCTCGCTCACTTCCTCCTGATTAGGAGGTGGAAGCGGTCCCATGCGAAAGTTTGCTAAGTCATTCATCAGTTCATCTCACTTCCTAGGCGACCGAGGAAGTCGTACACTGGTCCGGTGGCCACTCCACTGGCTACGAGTACTGGGTCGTATACATCCTCAACTTCGTCATCTCCGGGAGTGAACTCGTCTGCGAGTCGACCGAGTATACCGAAGCAGTCAGCCACGTCGTCCTCGGCCCCCTCTTCACCACTGAACGTGCGGAGCTGGTCCTCCATCTCCTCGTACCATTCCTTCTGCTCCTGCGGCAAGTATATCAACCCCGCCTGTGAACGGATTACGGCGGCTTGTGCGCGAATGAGTTTCGAGCGACTGCGTATCTCCAAGCGCCGGACTTCCCCGATGGAGCGGTAGCGTCGGCAGTCTACTGCTTCGGCTGTAGATAACATGTCATCATCACTGGCGACCACCTTGATCAACTTCTCACCGTAGCAGCTGGAGTACGTCTCACACTGCTTGGCGAGTGCTGGAGCGTTCTCCTCGTACCGGAGTCTCTCATTCAGTACGTCGAGGATGAGGAGCTTACCATCTGGGGTTAGTGCTGCAGTTACTATAGCCGTGTGGTCAGATTTCTTCCTACCTGCCTGTGCCCAGTCTACTGCGTGGAGGATGGTGCACTCGTTCTTCTTGTAGTGCGCCCACTGGAGACCGAGGTTGATCCTCCAGGCGTCACCCACGTCCATGTACTTCGGCCAGGCAGCCGGCTGGAAGTGCAGACCCTCGACCTCCTCCGGCTCTCCCTGCCAGCAGGCCTTGAACCAGCGGGGTCGCTTCTTGGCGATACCCTGCAGTCTGGCCAGTGGAACTCGCTCAGGCCACAGTGCCTCACCTGGCTTGCGCCCGAGTAGGTCGTGCTGTCCAGCAATAGCTCGGAAGTGTACCGTCTTCCACTGCTCACCACCTAACTTCTCCTCACGCCCCCACCTGCCAAACAAGTCCTGTGGACCCCAGCGAGTCCCTACCGCTACTACTGGTGCGCGTGGTCCGAGGCGACTATAGGCGACTGTGCAATACCAGTCCCACAGATTCTCTAGAATGGTAGGTGACTGGGCCTCCTCAGCGTTCTTTATCATGTCGTCGAGGATGAGTAGGTCCGCTGGTCGGCCAGTCAATGCACCACCACGTCCTCTACAAACCATACCCCCACCGTGTCCGTCTATCACCCACTCACCCTTCGCGTTGGTGTCACTGCGCAGGTTGATGCCCAGTCCAGGACCATATCGCTGCACTATGTCTCGGACCTTGGCACCGAAGTTAGTCGCGAATGTCTCCTCATAGGAAGCCAGTGCTATGCGAGTCTCAGGCCACAGCAGCAGTACCCAAGCGGGGAAGTAAGTGCTGCATAGGACGCTGTTATGAGTCGGCAGCATTGACCTTCCAGCGAGGAACATATTGTCGAGGCTATCTACCTGTATACACTTGGTCTGTGCTTCTCCCGCAAGTGTTACCTCAATGTACCTCCTGTGTGCCTTTATACCGTGACGACATCTAACTGCCTTTCGACTCATTAGTGCCGCACCAGCCATGTAGAACATGACTCTATATTTCGGTCCACAGTCCTTACCATTGCACATCGCTGTTCCGACGATGATAGTTGCTTTGTGTCCGAGAGATGCAACCAATTCCTTCACTTGGTTAGCGAGGTCAAGGAGGATCGTGCAGTACTCGACCTGTCCATCAGGTGCCACATGCCCATCGGTGTCGACCAATCCCTGTAGTAACCTCTTGCGCTGGTTGAAAGACGCTCGCATGTATTCAGTTGGTATATGCTTATTCCCCAATACACCGAGCGACCTCAATCGAGCCTGTAGTGTGTCCTCCTTGTCGCGACCGTCTCTGAAACTGACACCGAACCTGTACATTCTTGCTTTTCCCTTTTCAGCTTTCGTAGCATGTGGCTCGCCCTCATACTTGGCGATCTCATCCACAATCTCTTGGTCCGCACTGGTGATACCAGACGATCCAGTGTTACCGTCCCCCAACCATGCTCCGAGGACGTAAGGCTCAATAAGTAGTCGAGCCTCTGGCAGTACAAGTGGTTCTGCTGCCGTAACCATCGGCGCACTCTGGTTTGCCCACCTAGACGTTTCTTCTCTGTTGTACAGGTATCTTGTGGTCTTTATCTTGTGTGGTCCCTTTCGATCCAAGTTGACCAGCCACTCGTGCTCTGCGTCCGCAATTATCTCGTCTCCGTCATCAGTGCGGACGTAGAACACTGGGCGGTCCTCGAATACTGGAGAAACGGCCACCACATTGCATGGAAACCCATTAGCACCGAATACTTGGTCACCCACTTTGAGTTCACCCATCGTAGTCCACCCTGTTGGGGTCGCAATAGGTGTATCAAGGGTGAGTGCTTTTCCATGCTGGAAGGGGATGGTTACAGCTGTCCTACTGTTAGGGGTCTTCCACGCCTCTACCAGCGTGTTACTCAGCATCTGCAGGTGGCGCACAGGCTTCCACTTACCGTTAGTGTCAGCCGCCGCTAAGTGCGCGGGAGACTGAAGGTGGCCCATCTGTGCTAGTGCTGAGGACTTGTCCATTACCTGAGTCTTTTTGGTTTTGGTGGAGTGTCAGGATGGGTACTTTGTGGACCCTCCATCCACGACACTTTATCTACCCAAGCTTGTCTTATATTGATGAGTGACTTGCGGAAGCACTCGTGGTGAACGTTTTCAGTCACATCATTCCCACCTGGAGTGTCTCTCAGTTGCTGCCAGTGACCCTTCTCTCCCTTATCAGGAGACCAATACCGACACTGTATCGCCTGCTGTTGGAGCATACCGCCATCAACACTGGTGACGTTCAAATGGTTAAACAGCCTCAACTGTGCCTGCGGTGAACCACCTAGTAGGTGGCACGGTCGCCTCTTGAACTCCGATAGTGGTACGTCGGTTCCACCGTAACTTGTAGGGACGCTGTAACCAAGCACTACTGAGGCTGCACCTATTGTCTCTGGTATCTCCTCAATTACCCCACCTACCTTGGGTATCACCACCACTCTGCTGACGTACTGTGATGCCTCCTCAGCCCATGTCATTACTTCGTCCAACTGCTCTCTGCGCTCTATATCGAGGACTGTGGCCATCACAGGTCGGTGGGTCGCTAGTGCCTCTATGTACTTAGCTCTGTTCGGGCATTTCCAGTCCTGGTCTGCAAAGTGCAGTGGGATGTTAGTGTCGAACCAGTCTGGCAGGCGAGCACCGTAGAGCCACCCAGCATCGTTGGCCATGTGAGCGAAGACTGGGTTCCCTGATGCGCAGTAGATCAGCTCTACTGATAGCAGCTTTCCAACTTGTTCCCACACAATTACGTTATTCGTGTCGTCCTCTCCGCTCGTCTTGTCTGTAGGTACTTGTGTGAACCCGATGTGGTCCCAGAATTTGTTTGCTGACCAGTCGGTGGGGCACTTGGCTCGGATCAAGTTACTAGGGTGGCGTCTCCTCACCTCGGTCACTAGTGACTTCCCGATACCATGACTCCGCCTCTCAGGAACTACAAGCAGCTCTCGTATTACCACCACCCCATCCTTACGCGAGTGATAGTGGCACATGCCACCGTTTACAAGTATCAGTTCGCCACGGTCAGCGGCGTCTACGAGCGGCACTAGGTTCATTTCCTGTTGACACCTCGCATGGGTGCGAGTAGCTTCTCAATCTCGTCCTCACTGAGTTTCTTCTTGTCTGTCGCTTCAGTCTCTTTAGGTGTCTCCTCGTTGGAGTCCTTGATCTCTACTGGCGTGGATTCTACTGTGGTGGGAGGTGATAGTGGCTTGGGGGTCTTGTTGGTGGCAATAATGTCCTCGATATGTCCTATCTGCCCTGACTCGATCATCTCTCGTATCACTGTCACTGCCTGGACGTTGGCCTGCACGCTCACGGAACTCGTCCCACCCTTCTTGGCTATCTCCTCTGGGTGGTCACGCTCGTACTGCTGCTGATCGGCCAGTCGTAGTGCGTTAAACGCTGCGACCTTCTCCTTCGTGGTCGCCTCAGTATCCTCCACTATATCTATCATCTCGTCAACCAGTTTAGGTTTCTTCTCCTCTGGTACTGCCCAACCCTTCCTTATGGCACCACCTACCAAGCTGGGAAATACTTGCTCACTCTGAGTCTTGGGGTCCACTACCTCATTACGGATGCCGCCCTCTGGTATGGTGGGGATGACGCCAGCCAACTGTGCTTCCTCTCTGATCGCTGAGTACTTGGCCCTCAGATGCTGCTTCTTCTTCCGGTCCCTACTCCGGTGGATGTTATCTGGGAACACCTTACCACTACCACCATCTACATCCCCACCATCCTCTTGAAGAATAACAGCGCCTGTAGTGTCGGAGTCGGTTGAGTTAATAGGGTCGGGTGATATGTACACCTGGGGCTGCTCTTCGGTGGTGTCAGCCTGCTCCTCATCCCACGGCGGTACTGACATGTTATTGGCCTCCCCACTGCTCTGCCATTGCACGTGCGATACCAAGGAATGTCGCACTGCGCTCTTTACTGTGTCCACCACCTAGCAAGTGAATGGTGTTGTTACGGTTAGGGTTTATGTCTGTCGGGGTCAGTAATGGCAGTCCCCTCAACCATAAGCAGGTTGCCTTTGACTCAGGATGTCCAAACCACCAAGGTTGGATGATCTGAGTAGGCTCGAACTTTATCAAGCCCTTACTGTACTTATGCATGATAGGGTTCTCAACTGCCACCTTCGGCGCGTTAGCAGCCATGCACTCAAGGAAGAATATGGCCCCGTCCATCATCTGCTGCCATCTTCCTTCTCTTTCACTTAACCATCTAACCCCACTGTTGCACAGGTAGGTGCATGGTGGGTGTGCAATAACCAAGTCCCAAGGCTCCTTCAGTAGTGGCCGTACGTCTCCTCTTATGTGTCGCCTGAAGTTGGGGTTGGGGTGGTCGGCACGCTGGATGTCGCAACTGTACGCGTCGTGTCCACGTACTAGGAAGGCGTCCCTCACAGTGTTAGAGCACTCGCAGGCCACCAGTACACGCACTAGGTCACCTCGTTTGTATCATCGGTGGGCAGTCTACTGAAGGTACGCCTGGCGACGTTCGGACCTTCGAGGTAGGGTATTCAGCACTTGCCCACCGTGCCGCTGTCGTTCTGGTCCGTACATGGCCTTGGTTAGACAGCGGCTTACCGGAACACATCCGGTGTCTCTTATCGTGACCCTTGTACCTCAGAAAATGTCAGCCTGTGTCCTTCGCGCTCAATGCGGACCTTCAAGTCGTGTATTATCTTGTCCTTGTCCTTGGTCGGGTGTGTGCCAAGTGGTTCGTATCGACCACTGACTGGGTCATACATCCCTAAAGTAAATGTACTTCCCTTGTGCGTCAAAACCACTCGGCACTCAAGTTGCTTGCTCACTCCCGGCCCTCCATCCCCTCTAATCTACCTGACTGAGCAACGCACTCTACTGTGGGTGTTGGTGGCTTCCAGCCGACCACTTTCCACCCGTAGCCGAGGAACCGTTTGGCACGCTGAGCGAGTAGTGCAGCGGCCTCAGTCAGGTCGGCCAACTCAGCCTGCGTCAGTGGTCCACGCTCGTCTACAGCTTGCACGCACACGACAGCTTCGTGGTGTCCATCGTCGCGCTTCAGGTCAATCAGGTGGCCAGCGATAATAGTGGACAGTCCTTTATCAACCACAATGACTCCCTCCCAGTCTCGCACTGGCACAAACGTCCCACGTCGAATACGCTTACTGACCATCATATCACACCTCCAGTTATTGGGCTAATAGCACTCTACACTCGCTCAGGCCGGATGTCAAGTATCAAAGTGGAAAAAAATTCTCACCCACTCGTTATAACGGTTCCCGGCGCTGGTAAAACTTCCGATACTGCGCTCCACCCACATATGGGACTCCGGCGCTGTAAATACACATAGGGGAGGGGGATGGAGACTGTCGTATACCAGTAAGTAGGAGGGACTACATAGACAGAGAAGTATACACTGGCGGACTGGGGAATACTTCTACATACTTTTTCCTCACTGACTAAAGGGGCCACCCCTCCCTCCCCCCTATACATCCGCACAGTGCGCAGGGGTCCATGCGAGCACACCCGTACACGTATACGCACGAGCACACCTGGACGCCTACGCACGTGGACGCACGCACACCTGCACGAAGAATAAGATGTCTTTAAGACCACGTGTACGCACGAGCACACCCACACACGTACACCTGCACATACGCACACGTGAGCACGCATCTACGCATACGCATGTCCGCCTATACGCACGCACACGTGAAAATCCGTTCCGCGCTTAAATGACTAGGTGGACTGGGGACTAGGAAGACTTGCATTCACTCGTACAGACTTGCACTAGCTTGTATGTACATGTGGACTGGTGTAGAGATGGATGGACGTGTACGTATACGTGTGAGCAGGTGGACTGGGGAGTAGTGGACTGGTATTCAGATGTACCTATTTGCACCCGCAGTTGTATTCAGTTGTACAGACGTGCACGTGGTGGACTGGTGAGTACATGGGACTGCGTTCACCTATACGGTTGTGGACATGGTGAGATGTATAGCTGAACGGACTCGCACATGGTCACATGACCTAGTGGACTTGTGTGAACTGGAGGCGGGTGGGTACTAGTGTATACGTGTGTGGACGTACATTGACCAGTCCCACCCACACGTGCCTCCGGCGATCCGCAACCGCCCACGCTACACAACCCCCATTTCCCGTTACAGAACGTGGCCTAAAACCGCCGATCTACCGGGCCGTGAACAAACCCCCGGTTTTCCCCGTTGTGCGTTTTTAGGCCCTATTCCGGGTCGTGGGGACTGGGTAATGGTCGTGTGACCAGCGCTCGTAACACCCGTTCACTTCCGCACACATGACTAGTGGACAAATAAATTAAAAATTGTGGCCCGGATTCGCTTGCCTCGACCCGGTTCGCATGCTAGGGTTGTGTGGGTAAACTAAACAACGGGCTGCACCAGGCCACAACCAACAACGGAGGCAACGGGATGGCAAAGATTTTCTATGATCACAACCAACATCGATGGATTGCAGAATGTGGCGGCAACGTGGTTGCGTGGGATGAAAGACTTGCCGGATTGATCGAGAAACTATGCGACCTCGGTATCTCCTACGACAAAAAAGATGTTGAATTGGCTTGACAACCACGGTTCCGCAGGCAATGATTCACTATCGCCCATATGCACGCAATGACCCGAACCGTTCGCCACATCGCCCGACCTACCCACTACCCTCGCCCGGTTAGTGGGATTGCCCCACTGGAAGAACAACGCAACGGGCCGCACTAGGCCACACGGCACTAGGCAACCGGGGCGAACCAACAACGGAGGAGGCAACGGGATGGGTTTCTACATCAATCGGGACGAGTTTGGGCTGTGGGCATGGGACCGCACAACCGGGCAACGATACTACATCCCCGACCTATATTGCGACTCGGCGTGGGACGTGATTCGGTGAAATCCGGCTTGACAACCGCCCGAACCCAGGCAATAGTTCAATGTGACCCGATACCCCACTAGCCGACCACTAGTGGGGTTAAGGCACTGGAAGAACTACCCTAATCGCCCCGCAACGAACTAGGAGGTGTAGGTAGTGGCCAAACAGACTTTCGCGGAATCAATGCGGGAAGACCGCGTTGACCTGGGATTGACCCAGAAACAGTTTGCCGGGTTGATCGGAGTATCGCAGGGGGATGTATCCGCCTACGAGCTGGACCTCCGCAGACCCAGCAAGCGGGCCATGAAGGAGATTGAGCGGCTGCTCGGCAAGCAGCCTGCCACGAAGTAACGAAGGCCGAAACCTACGCCCAGTAGGTCGCACCGTATCGCGGTGCCTGATGATGGCCAGTTTGCCTATCACAAAGGAGGTTCCTAAGATGGCCAAGACTCTGAAGATGCCGAAGAACTTCGACGCAACGACCGCGTGGAAGAGCAACAAGGGCGGCAGCGGTGCCCACCCGTACAAGTGGGATGAATGGTTCTCCGGCGACCTGGTGTTGCTTGAACGCAGCGAGGGGCCGGAGAACGACAAAGGCACCATCGAGGAGCCCACGGTCATGCGGGACTACGGCGTGCCCAGGGACGCAATGCACCCCAAGACCAAGACGGCTGCCCGCAGACGCTACAAGGTGGTGTTCCTGTCCAACCGCGAGTACGACACCAAGGCTGGTAGCTTCAGCGGCCCGAAGCTGGAGAACGGTGGCATCATCCTCCAGGCACGCGACATGACCCCGGATGAACGGGTGGAGGAGGATATTCTCCGGGCCGAGGAGAAGGAGAAGCTGAAGGCGAAGAAGGCTGCCAACAACGGCACGGACGACGATAGCGAAGAGGAAGACTCCGCCATCGAGCCGGCTGCCACGGAATCCGCCGTGAGCTAACCCGACCTACCATCGGCTGCTGCTACCCCACTACCTCGCCCGTAGTGGGGTAGCAACGGTGGAAGAACTAACCTATGGGAGATATCGCACATGAATGGTCGAGTCTATCGGTTGAAGCGGTACAACGACATATGGGGTGTCTGGTCGGGTGGAGTCATGGTAGCGGAGGGATTCGCTAGCAAAGAGGAGGCACTAACCTGGCTAAAGGCTAACCACCTATCGCTGTGAACCGGCCTACCATCGCCCCATGACCACACCAACCATCGCGGAGGTCGTGTGGTCCCTATCGCCCGCACAGCACTACCAGACTAGGGGAGGTGTACCGATGTGGACTGTCCGAGTGGTGGACGCTAACGGCGTCACGACATTTATCAAACGGGGTATGATTCGTCCGCTCGCATTGAGTTGGGCCAAGACCCTGATAGCCTGCCCAGCAGATGGCCAGCTGATAATACTGGATACGATACATGAGTACCGTATCATTCGCCCGTAGGACTCCCGCACCACCACCCTCAATCGCCCCAGGGTGGGACTGCGGCAGCCCTGCGTAGTGCAACGGCACGCGCGGCTCGTATCGCCCCGTATGGAGACCACCCATGCTCTTCCTGCTCGGTTGCATCCCGTTCACCCTCATGGTGGTCGGATGCTGGCTGGACGCCCACAAACGTTCGTAGACCCCTCGTATCGCCCACCATTGGGCTGTGTTGCACGGTTGCATCCCCTACTGGCTCGCCCTCACTTACCGCTTGCGGAGTGCAGTAGGGTGGTATCGAGAGGGTTCGACTCCCTCCACAGCCCCTCGTATCGGCTCGTATCGCCTCGTATTCACTACCATCGGAGGTTACATGACCCATGAAGAGGTGCGTGAACTGGCACTAAGCCAGCATCACGACATGGAAGACATGGCGGATGGGCTGTTCAGACTGCTCGTAGACGTGGCAGACGCATACGTTCGGGAGCTGGAGGACATAGCGTCTGATGACCCAGCCCCATTCCTCGGTGGTACAACGCCACTAACTGCTGCCATGAACGGACTGGTCGAGAATCTGGAGATGCGTCGTAGCAACGACTGGCAAAACATTTAACACCTACCATCACCCTGGCTCCCACCACTCTCACAGGCGGGCGTGGGACCACTCGTATTCGCTCGTATCGCCTATCACTACCACTCGCCCTACTGGAGGTGTCTGCATGTACAGACTTACCCTAACTGCTGAAGAGCGTCGAGCATTCGACTGGATTGGCGACCGCTATGAGACTGGTGGCCCAGTCGCTCGTATGCTGTCGGACTACATGCCAGAGGCTGCAGAGTGGGATGGCCCGGACGACATCACGTTCACCGTGCCAGAACACGTCGCTTGGCAGATTGACCAAGCGAGCAAGGCTGAGGGGCATTACTGGCCCTGCTTCAGTCCAGACCTCGCAAAGAAGATGTGTCGCTTCACTAATCAGCTCGTATAACCTTGTATCGGCTGGTATCGCCCACCAGCCTCCACTTCCTCGTAGAGAGGTTCCAGTATGGGACGTAACGTCCATATCGCTGTGTATTACACTCAGATCGTCACTGCTGAGCAGTACGAAGCTCTCGTCGCATACGCTCGTATCTGCGGGCATGACTTCGACAAGGCCAGTGAGCGTAACATCGTCAAGCGGCTGCTGGAGGAGTCTGGCACTAGCGTCGTTCGCTTGGCTATGGACTACCATGAGCAGGAGAAGGTCGACGCTGCTGCGTATGAGCAGCACCAAGCAGACGAGGGGCCATACGGTCGCAACACCTAATACCTCGTATCGGCTCGTAAAGCACCGCGACCCCACCAACATCTACTGGTGGGGTCACCTCACTTCCCACCATTCCCTCGTACAGCCTCGTATTCTCTGGCAGTCTCCAGTCTCCAGCGCGGCAGAGAATTCCGGCATTTCGGCTTGCCTCCGGGGCGATTGCAGGGTATGATTCGTTATACTGCCTACGCCACGGCCCTACCACTACGGGGGCCAGGGTTGACTGGGCAAGACCACACGAGAGAGGTGAGAGATGGCTTGGACACCTGACCCGAACAACCGGAGTCACTACATCGGTGGGACGGACTTCATGTTCCGACCACTGAACGACCTCGAAGAGGAGGCATTCCGTGAGCACGCCAGACTCAACGATCCCGGCGACACGGACCTGAGCGTCCTCCACCCAGTCTGCCGGGAGGAGTGGGAGAAGCGCGAGTGCCCCCAGTGCTGCGGCATTGGTAAGGTTCCCATGCCAGACGCACTGGACGCGGTGTGCCCGACGTGCGAAGGCAAGAAGTACATCACCACAACGAAGGAGTGACTCATGAAGTTTTCCTGGTCGGAGTTCTTGGTGGGCGAGGAGGCTGTGCTCACGGTGGTCCTCCCATCCGAAGTAGCCGAGAAGCACAAGGTGCCGAGCTACTGCTACGAGTTCAAGCGGGCATTACTGTCGAGTGGGAATGATGACGTGACGTACCACTTCGTCCGGGTCATGACAGACGACTTCAAGTGGGTGTACGTCGGCAAGCTGGACACCTACACACTGCAAGTGGTACCCACCCGTGCCAGCCACTGGCCGCAGAGCAGCTACCGCCTGCGACTGCTGAACCGCCTGCTGCCTAGGCTGTGGTACGACGACCTGCAGGCTGTGGAGCGGGCAGGCTTCCGGGTGTTCCAGGGTGTGCTGGACCCGGAGCAGCTGTACTGGACGGGGCTGGAGGAGGAGTGGTCGCTGCGAGAGGAGGTGATGAGTTAACTAAGCCGAAACAGGTCGCCCACCTGTCTACTGCGCTTGACCCGCAGTACTGAAGAGGCAGCTACCTCAAAATACAACGAGGAAAGTATCATGACCAAGAAAGACTACACGCTGGTCGCTGAGGCGCTTGCCAAGTCTAGACCCATCTTCAAGGACACATACTGTTTCATCCAGTGGAGGCACGACGTTGAATACATCGCTTATGCACTCGCCAGAGACAACCCTCAATTCGACCTCAGCAAGTTCTATGCTGCGGCTGAGAAGGGACTGTCCGAAGATGAAAGGACCAAGTGATCATGCCAGTGTACCGAGGTAGACGACCGCCACCACTACCACCGATGCCGCCCCCAGCCTGCCAAAATGGCATGGCATTTCCCGTTACAGAAAGGCCCCTAAAACCGCCATCGGTTTCGGTCGACCTATCGGCCAAGCCAGCGGCCGTTCCCGCCCTACGAACGCCCCAGGCACGCGTTCTGGCCGCACTAGTGCCTGCGGACGCGACCGATCCCGTCTTCGATTGGCCGCTCGTCACCAGACCACAGCTCGCTGTGAGGGCTGGATGTACTGCAATCAGTGGGACCATCACACGCGCCCTCAATGGCACACGAGCAAAGAAGGTATTCGGTGATAGACCGAAGACTGGGGTATGGTCACTCGTCGGGACAGTGGGAGGCAAGGAGATATGGGAGGGAAACAGTTCAGGCGACCCACACGCTGGGCTGCTGGAGCTGAAGTGTGTCGAGGAGGTGGTGCTAGATATCGAGGGCACGAAGGAGGTGAACTACCGGGCCACCAAGCTCGGTGTGGCAGCATATCAGGCGTGGGTGAGGAAGAATGGGAAGCTGCCTGCACTGAAGGATGCAAGTGTCTGCGTCAACGACCGATACAAGAAGACTCAAACAAAGGATGATGAATGATGGAGACTAATCCGAGAGTGGTGTACGAGAAGGCGACCGGGGAGAAGATTAATCCTAACTCATTCTCCTCAATAGCCAAGTACTGTGGCTGGTTGGAGGGGGAACTCGCTCACGAGTACATGGACAACATGATCGCAAACGAGCCACCCAAGCTGTGCAAGTACTGTCACAGTGACCACTGGCGTCCCGACTCAGAGTTCTGTTCCGGTGCCTGCGAGGATAACTACAATAAGTACGGCGTCGAGGAAGGGGAAGAGCTGGAGCCAATGAAGGACTCACTACATCCGGAGGGGCTGTGAGAGTTGAACCTGCCTGACCCACTTCAGATAGCATGTCACCAGACACCTCACGACGACACCCAGTAGCTCATCACTACTGGGTGTTTCTACTCACACAACCTACATCTCATATCTCATCTCAGCTTGCGTGGTGCGGGTGCTGTGTCTGATGGTCCACGCGCGTCAGGGAATAGCGTCCTGTTGAGGTATGCTTGGTTGCCCACCACGTAGGTCAGCTCCTCGTGGTCTGGCACTCGGCTCCAGCCGTCTGCCGTGCCGATCCAGCAGCGAGGTATCGGCAGGCTTGCTTCCCTGGCCTGCCCCTTAGCCACGTCGCAGGTGAGTGCCGCTCGCTCAGGTATCACCATCTCTAGTGCCTCGACTATGTCGTTGCTCACTTCGAGAGCTATCCCACCCACTCTGCACTCAGGCATGTCTAGATCGTACACGTCCACCTCACCGCAGGCAGCAGCGGCTCTAACAGGGTCACCCTTGACGAACACTAGGACGTTCTGGTGCGACTTGCCCACCTTCCTGCTGCCTGTGAACTGCTTGCCTACACGTAGTGGTAGGGAGCCTATGGCCGTCACCAGCACCATGTCGTTGTACAGCTCCAGGCCAGCTGCTCGGTGTGCTGCTACGGTGTCACCGATGAACCCACGGTAGGCACCAGTCTTGGGGTCACGGAAGTCACCGATGACGTACACGGCGAAGCGGTCGTCGCGCAGGCACTTGCATGTCTCGCGGATGATGGTACTGTACATGCCGATGAACTTGTTGTAGTCATTGATCGTCGATATGTCGCGCGGGTCGTCGGAGTACCGCACCAGGTCTCCATAGGGTGGGCAACTGAACAGCAGGTCGCACTGACCACCGTTACCAGCGGTGTCGATGTCTAACTCAGTGAGTATCTCTACTGCCTCAGCCGAGTCACCGTGCAGCCACTCCAACCGCTCGCACTCCTCCTCGCTGCACAGTCCATCGCGCTCCACTCGGTTCTGGTCTATCTGCTGTGGGTTGATGTCGATGCCAGTGAACCGCCTTCCCAGCTTCGTAGCCACGATGCCACTCAGTGCGGTCCCAGCGAATGGGTCTACGATGTGGCCCTGTGGTGGGCAGAACCAGCGGAACATCAGCTCGCACAGTACCGGGTCGAATACCGGAGTGCTGTACCGCTTGTTCTCGTCGGCTTCGGCGTCCTCACCGTCCATCCCCATGTTGAAGCACTTGCCAGGTTTGAACCCCTTGATCTGCTCGACCTGAGTAGATATTCCTATGCCAGCTTCTTGCTTTCGCTTGTTCTTGTACCTTTGTATATCGCCACGTTTTCCGCTGCCCTGCTCTCCATGCCCGAAGAAGTTTCCACCATCTCTCGTCTCCAGTTTTTCTCTGAATCCGTTGTCACTCCCCTCCGTCGCCCTCACTCCGTAGCCCATCCCTAGGTCCAGCCACTGCCGCTTGCGCTTCTGCCAGTAACCCTGTCGGGCGTCTAGGACACTGAATGGTGGTATGATGAACCTGTCGAACAGGGATGCTTTGGCAGCGTCAGGTGGGATGGGCGGCAGTTGTCGCCGGAGCTCGATCAGCTCAGTGAGTGTGGGTGTGGTCATCGCCTCTCCACCTTTCCGCCGTACTTCTCGGCTACTCTGTCAGCTGATGTGATGTCGTAGAAGGTGCGTGCCTCGCTGCGGACGTTCGTCCACGTCCCATTCTCGGTCAGGTAGCGGACACCTTCAAAACCCAACTCCATGTATATGATCCAGAAGTTCACCGCTTTACCGCCTTCCCACCCTCGCGCTCAGCGATGGTATTGGCTGAGGATACATCGTCGAATCCCTTTGCCTGATTGCGGCTCTCGACCCACAGTGGACCACCTTCTTCGTTGGTCCCACCATAGTACCATATACTTCTGTTGCCAGAGGTCCGGTAGATGATGTACTCGATGATGGTCTGCTTGTGCTTCATCTTGGTCGCGTGACCGTGGTTGTAGCTGTGTTCAGGTTCAAAGTTCATATTCTTCATCCTTTCATTACTCTGAGGTACAGGTCGAGCATTCGGTCAGTCATCAGCCACCCACCGTGGGATGGGCTGATCGGTTTCCAGTCTAGTACGTCCATCTTCCGCAGAAATACAAGGTGTCTGCTGGTCCTATCCTTTGACATGCCAGTCCATCCACTGACTACCTCTTCTGACAGCCCACCTGTGTCTTGGTACACCTTGCCTTCATGCTTCGGGTCGCGTGAGAACAGCCAGCGAACTATGTCGAGCGAGTGTCCTACTGCGGTGTCTAGTGCCACCTTACGGACGATACCCAGTACCTCAGCGTCCACTACGAACTTGTTGAGCACTACAGCGATACAAGAAGCCATCCGTATGTTCTGACGGGCCAGGCGGGTGGGTAGCTCCTTGTAGTCGTGCATCTCACTGGCCCCATTCTCCTTCTTGCCGCGCACAGGCTCGTGTGGTCTGGCTCGGAGGTCAGCGCTCATCTCGGCTAGGTCGATGCAGTAGTCCTCCACGTACTCAGGCACGTCTACCTTCTGGAGCTGCTCCTCGATGTTGGCCCTCAGCCAGTCCACATACCCACCAGTCAGTGCGTAGGCGTGGCGGGTCTTGGCATCCATAAGTGATCCAGTCGTGCAGTTAGCAGTCTCTAGGATGGCTGAGCGCTCCTGCTTGAGTGCCATCTTCGCTATGAGCCGCTTCTCAGACTGTACTGGGTCCGACAGGATGAACCTCATGAAGCGGTCACCGAGCTGGCTTTGGTCGTGGTCCAGCATCTTCGGTGTCCCGGCCCTGATCCAGGGTGTGCGGAGTGCAGTATAGACCCGGTCCTCGTCGCTGTTGCCATAGGTGGCCGATGTCTCACCGTCGAATATGCGCCTCACCTTGCCCATCAGGTCGTGGTACTGTGGTGAGTTAGCTAACGTATCGAACTCGCATGTCACCCACGTCTTGTTGTTAGATCGAGCGAGGAAGCTGCAGTCCTTGTCGGCCTCTCCGGGCTTCTGGTAGCCGGTTATGAGCTTGCTGATGTTCTCCAGGTGAACGCAGTGTCCACTGACCAGCAGAGCACGGCACAGAGTAGTCTTGGCACTGCCCGGCGATCCGATCAGGTCGAGGAACAGTTGGTTGCCTGCCTGCTTGGTGGAGGCGCACACAGCGAGTAGTACGGTGAGGCAATCATTCAACTCAGCCCGCCAGTGCATCGCTACCTTCCATACGTCTAAGCACTCTTTGAATGCTGAGCAGGGCAGTGCCTCCACACTCTTCTCATGGTGGGGCTGTCCGTTCAGCATTGGACTGGAGGTGTTGAACCACTCCCTCGGCGCGTCCCCTACCTTGGTGAATAAGTCGCTAAGGTAGCCCTTGCGTGTCATGATGCTGGCCCGGTCGCTGGTGAGGTGGTCCCGCACGTCCCAGCCACTCGGTCTAGCCGGGTCATAGCCCTCCTCACCCCACTTGACCCACTTGACACCGGCGGCCACCCCGGACAGTCGCTTCGCTATGCGAGCCATTCCATCGTAACCTGCTCTGCTCACTTTGCCAGGTATGAACTCCTTCGGGTAGTCGCTGTCGAAGAACAGGGTTACTTGCTTACCACGGCACATCTCCGTCCACTCGTCACGCCACACGTTGCAGCCGGGTACTGCGATGATGTCGACACCCAACTCTGCGCACAACTCCCATATGGCCATCCCGTCCCACGGTCCCTCCATGACCCATACGTGGTTAGAGGTGTTACCCGCTCGCCAGCTCTCAGCTATAACGGTTGGTATGTGCAGCGCGTGGGCTTTACCCTCTGGCCAGATACCAGGAGTTGGACGTAACTGCCACACCCACTTGTCCCCATCCTTCGCCTTCACCCGTCGGTATACTTGGTCGAGCCTGCCGTCTGCCCCATAGCCAGGCACTAGCCAAGTCCCATCCCTCGCTGGGGCCATACCCCACGCTGCAGGCGTATCTACTGATAGGAGCCGCCGGTCGTTGGCTACGTTCGAGGCCCACGACGTAGTACCGTTGCTGTCGTAGACGAGTGATCTAACGGCGTACTCGTGTATCAACCGGGTGAACACCAGGCCGTTGCCACCACCTGCTGCTGTGCCTGACGCGCACACGAAGCACCGCCACAGGCCGGTCGCCACGTCCACACTGAACTTGCCGTCCCTGCCGCAGAATGGGCAGTCCCCTACTGCGTGACCTCCCTCTACCGATAGGTCTACACCGTGGAACTCGTAGGGCTTGAGCCTCTCCAGCTCCTTGTCTGCGGCGTTGATCGACTTACTGAATACGGGCATCCTGTTCTCCTGCCTCTTGTTCGTGATTATGAGTTAATCTTTTTTCGTAAGTCAGCAGCGAGTGCAGGATACTCTTGTTCGCAGGCTTCAGCGTAAGCTGATATTGCCGCTGCTGTGAATTTGTTCACATGTGTCAGATTGAGTACGAAGTACTCGCAGTTGTGGTGCTTGTGACCGGGTTCACTGCTTCCATCTATACGCTCGACTATGTACTTTTTATATAGCCCAAGCTCCTTGTCATTTGACATGATACATCTCCTCTTGTTTGTGGTAGTATCTTCGCAGTCGGTTCAGCTCCAGCACGGCAGCCCACCTGCACCTCGTCTCCTCGTCCGGGTGGACCTGCTTGACGATGGACCACGTCTTCGATGTCTCAGGGTCGTTGGCCAGTGTGAACCACTCGTCCCACCTCGCCGTGCAGTCGCGCGGTGGTGGTGTACTGGGCTTGTCTTCCCATATGATCTCTAGGCTGTTCATGCTACTCCTCCATTAACACCAGTGCTAGAACACAGTAGGCGACAGAGCGGGTTTTGTAAAATTTGTATCTGCAATAGTCTGTTTCAAATGTAAGTAGTCTTAAAAACTGATCATCAGTTATATAATCTTTACACCAAGCCCAACCATCTGGGGTTTCTATTGGGGCAAGTGATTCTTCGATAATGCGTCGTATTCCGAAGCCACTTCCTTCTTCTTCGTCATCAAGTGCGTCTGCCAAGATTGGCAGTACAGTATCGTCTCTTGCATCAACAGCGTCAAACAGACCTTTAATTGCTCCTTCTAGTCTAGTAGTCATACTGATACTCCTTCTGCCCACGACTCGGTGATGTATTCGCAGGTAACCGGGGTCGGGATGGGTGGAATTAGGTCCATGCCTCCGCGCTCCAAGTGCTCCCTCAGCACCAAAGCGAGTGGGAGGTTCTCCTCCATACTCTCGCCACGGGGGAAGTCGAACAGTACGTCGTCGTGGACCTCTAGAGCGATGTGTGCGTCAAACCCCTCGGCCCTCCACTCAGCGCACTGGTCGAGGCACCTCACCAGACCCACGTTCTTGATCCAGCAGGCGGTCCCCGACGTGTGGTAGTTGAACGGGGTGGTGCTGAGTACCCTGCCGTCCTCTGTCCTGCTGGCTAGGATAGGGTATCCCCTCTCCGAGTCCACGGTCCTGTCGGGCAATGTTTGCACGTAGCCTATCCTCTCGGCGTCCCGGAGGTACTTGGCCTGGAGTGCTGCCAAGCGTGGGAGTGCGTTGTCGACCATGTCGGTAGAGCCTTTGATGCCCGACAGCAGGTCGCCCTTCTTCTTGCCAGCACCGTAGAGCCTGGCGAGGTTGAAGAACTTGGCTCGCTTGTATAGTCGGGGCTGTGACTTCTTGAATCCCCTAACATCGTCCGGTGAGTAGTCGGCGCAGGGCCAGAACTCGTCTGGGTAGAGGACTGAGGCTGTCAGGTAGTAGAGGCTCCCCCAGTAGGGCTTGTCGTTCGGGTGTTCGAACACCTCTACCATCTTCGGCTCGCCGCTCTCATACGCCGGTATGCGGTT
>ERZ1292629.1596-Hain-H43-01um-R1-1596-length-21396-cov-6_pt1 | contig 21396 bp, 26 predicted proteins | sample MGYA00564399_ERZ1292629 | MGnify/ENA primary metagenome ERZ1292629 (study PRJEB36523, sample SAMEA6512636) | groundwater metagenome | collected 2019-01-08 | study: AquaDiva: Metagenomics assemblies of 32 groundwater samples | reverse complement strand
AACAATACCGCGAACTGCTCGAAAAAGTCCCGCTTATCTCCCTATCCGCCACTAATATGGTGGGTTGCAGTTATTGTAATGTGGCCGAGGGCGACAAAAATTGCTATTTAATTTCCGCTTCCTGGCGCAATGAAAATACCTATTTTTCCAATCGAGTCTGAATGGATAAGGACTCGATGGATCTCTACCTCGCTGAATCAAGCGAACTCTGCTACGAACTTATAAACTGCAGCAAATGCTACCAGCTAAAATTTTCTCAAAACTGCCTGGAATGTTCCAACTCGGCTTTTTTGTTTGACTGTATCGGCTGCAATAATTGCTTTGCCTCCACCAATCTCCGCAACAAATCCTACTATTATTTTAATGAGCCCTTGAACAAAGAAGAATACCTCTCTAAAATCAAGGCCTTTAACTCCGGAAGCTTCAAAGCCACGGAAGAAGTAAAACAAAAATTCGAGGAATTAAAATCCCGCCCCATCCATCGCTACGCCCAAATCATCAAATCCACCGGCTCAACCGGCGACAATCTATTGGGAGTTAAAAATTGCCGCTCTTGTTTTGATTTAATCGGCCGGCCTTCAGCCGAGGATTGCAAAGATTCCCATTGGGGCGGCTACGGCATTAAAGACGTCTGGCGCTCTGGTCCGGGACTGGGCCTTGGCGAACGGCTCTACGAGGCCTTTGATTCCGGCATCTAAGGCAGTGACTTATTTTTCGCGGGCGTAATTTATGGCTCTTATAATATCCGCTATAGCATTAACTGTCACGGCTCTAAAAATCTTTTCGGCTGCTACGGCTTAAGAAGCAAAGAATACTGCGTCTTAAACAAGCAATATTCAAAAGAAGAATATCAAAAACTCGTGCCGAAAATTATCGATCAAATGAACCAACTTCCCTACCTCGATAAAAAAGGCATTCGCTATCCTTATGGAGAATTTTTCCCTGTTGAATTATCTATGTTTGCCTATAACGAAACCATTGCCCAGGATTATTTACCGCTCACCAAAGAAAAAGCCGAGGCGCGTGGCTACAGCTGGCAAAAAAATGACGCCAAAGATTACCAGATTTCAATTTCAACCGATAACCTGCCGGACGAAATCGACGATGTTAAAGATGATATTCTAAAAGAAATTATTGAATGCGCTCACCAAGGCAAGTGTAATGAAGAATGCGCCACGGCCTTTAGAATTATTCCCCAAGAACTGGAATTTTATCGCAAACTTGGTCTTCCCCTACCTCGACTTTGTTTCAACTGCCGGCATATACAAAGAATCAAGAAAAGAAATCCGATGAAACTTTGGCCTCGAACTTGCGAGTGCGATGGGTTGGCTAGTCGCCAATCGCTAATCGCTTATACGAACACCGCGGAACATTTCCACGGCTCCGCGCCTTGCCCCAATCAATTTGAAACTAGCTACGCCCCCGACCGCCCCGAAATTGTGTACTGCGAAAGTTGCTACAATAGTGAAGTCTCATAAAAATAGCAACTGCAGTCCCGAGTAAATCGAGGGGCGAGGCCTGTTACAATTCTGAAGTTGTCTGACAAAAACATGATTCATCCTGAGCGAAGTCGAAGGGTGAGCAATGCTATAATTCCGAAGTTATTTAACATTCCAACATTCTGCAGAATGTTGGAATGTTTTAATAATCCGCTCTCTAATCAAAAATATTCACCAAGTACCCGTCAATATCTCTCTGCGGCAACTCATAAAAATATTTATTCTCATTGTACAATTTCGTGGCGAGCGCCACGCCCACAAACCGCCAGTGCCACGACTCAAATTGATAATAAGTATTGTTTGAAGGATACGACAAAACAAATCCAAATTTGTAAGCGTTTTGTCCGAGCCACTTATAACTGTTGGTTTTTTCAAATCCGGAAAACACCTCACTCGTTACCGAAGAAGTAAAATCAACTGCCGTTCCCAATTGGTGCTCCGAATATCCTTGGTCAGCCGAGAATTGATTGGCCCCGCTACCATAAGTAATTTTGTAGCCCGCTTTTACCGATGATTGAGTATTAAACGACCGATACGCCGAAACTATCTTTAAAATAATATTTTCTCCTGCCGCGGCCTGAAACATTCGCTCCAAAAAACTAAGCCCATTGGTATGAAACTGTTGCGGTTTATTTTTATCGTAAATATACTCGGCGCTAATAATCGAAAGCGCGGACGGCACATAATGTTCGTTTAAAAAATACGTCTTGGAATACTTCTGAAGCAATTCTTTGTCGGTCTCACTTAATTTTTTAAGCTCCCCCACTGTACCCGAGAGCCCGCCCACCACGCCAGAAATATTCTGAATCTGATTTTGAAAAAGCTGATTTTTGGCCCGCTCACTGGTGAGCACCCCATTCAATTCTAAATTTTCTTGTTGAATCAACACCAACTTCTTTTCTTTAATCTCTAAAACCCGCTCTAACTGAACGGCTTTTTCTTTAAAAGTATTTTTAAGCACATTTAAAGCCCAAACTCGATACCCGCCATAGGCCAAAAATCCCACTACCAACCCAACCGCTATAAAAAAAATCTTTTTTGACTGCAATATTTTCACAAGAATTATTCTAACACAAACCTTCCCTACTCCTTTTTCTTGTCCAATTTATCAAGACCAATTATTTTTACGCCAAAATAAACCACTAACACCACTACTAGAAAATCAATCACCACTACCACTAAGTCCCCATAAAGAATCTGCGCTGAACCAATTTCAATTGCAGCTGTTTTAAAATCCCCCACCGCGCCCAAAGCCGCTCCTAGAATCGGATTGATAATATCATTTACGAACGCCGCCACCACTTTTGAAACCGCTCCACCTAATATAAAACCAACCGCTAAACCGACAACCCCCTGTTCCCGAACAAAATTAATAAATCCTTTCATGTGTCTCTCCCTCAATCAAACCTCGCGTTTTAAAACATAAACCAATGTCATCCCCGTCCCAATCAATATTAGTCCTAAAAGAAGTATTAGACTGGAAAATACATAGGCCATAATTCCCAGATTAAGCGCGGTAATAAGTGTGGTCGCAGTTATCCAAATATCCCGAGCCGTATTGGCTGTCATGACTGGTTTGACAGCCTCATCTAAAATAGGATTACCACTTGAATCAAGTTTAGGAATTTCCCGCGGCATCTCAGCATAGGCCTTACCTCCAGCAATACGAAGCGCATGAGTTCGAATAATATCAGCTTGCGCCTTAAGCGTCAGAGGTCCGCTCACTAAAGTTTTAGGAATGGAAGCATCATCCGGCGTAACCACTTTTTCTCTTGCTACATTGGACCGCGTAAACAAAATACCATAAACACCACCCGCAACCATTAAAACCCCAACCACAATTGTAAACGCCGACAAAACCAAAAATAATTTTTTCATATTTTAAGAATAGCAAAAAACAGAAATCTTTTCAAATATGCTAAAATCAACTCATCATGCCCGAACTTGAAACAACTCCTCCTAGCCCCCAAAACAATTCCGATAATCCGGAAATTATCCAAGACGTCAAAACTACCACCTGGTCCCTGATTCGTAAAAAATATCTCTCCGCTTCAATCGGCGTTATTTTGCTGTCCATCTTAATAATTATCATCCACCCGTTTTTGCCCATCATCGCCCTCGCTGTTTATTACTTTTATATTCAAAATAAAGTCCTCGCCGAATTTATGAAACAGTTCGCCGCGGCCAATAATCTGGAATACCAAAAAAATCTGCCGCTCTCATCCATCCGCGGAGATTTTTTCAAAATCGGCCACTCCCAAGGTATTTCAAACGCTCTCTCGGGCATCTACCAAAACCACCCGACCAAACTCTTCAGCTATCGCTTCACAACCGGCGGCGGCAAAAACCAATCGGTGCATCTCTTCACTATTTTTGAAGTCACTTTTGAAAAAACAATTTTTCCGCGCATCCTGCTCCAATCCCAAACAATGCGCCGCTTTGGCGAATTTACCTTTGGCTCCAAAGAAAAAGAAATCTCGCTCGAAGAAAATTTCAAAACCAGTTATCGTCTTTTCGCTGACCCCGGCTACGAAGTCGAAACTCTCCAAATTTTCACCCCTGAAGTGCTCGAATTTTTAAAAACCCAAGCCCCCGACTTTACCGTGGAATTTGCCGAAGATAGGATGTACCTCTACGACGATCGGCAAATTTCAAACCGCGCCCAGCTCTCTGAATTTTATCTAGTTGCCAAAAAAATGCTGGACACTTTGGGCCCGCTACTAAACCGCCTCCACGACGACTTCGCCGCGCTCCATCCGTATTACAAAAACAAAAAATAATGCCAATAACAAACCTACCCGACGAAATTAAAAAAAATATTAGCCTGGGAATAACGGACGAATTGGTTTCTAATCGTTTTTTGAAACGACTAGAGGAAGGAAATTATACTCGCGATGAAAATCCGCAAAGCCATTACTGCGTATATTTCCTACCTTATAACCCCGAAACAAAACGGGTATTCATTATTCATCACAAAAAAGCCGGATTGTGGCTTTTTCCCGGCGGCCATATCGATAAGGGAGAAACATTAACACAAACCCTTAAAAGAGAAATTCAAGAAGAGCTAGGAGTGGTAGATAAAGTAAAAGAGGAAATCCAACCCTTTCTTTTAACTATAATTCTTATTGAGAATCCCAATATCCCCTGCAAGGAACATTTGGACATTTGGTATCGAATTCCAGCTAGTGAAAACGAATTTAACATTGACCCCAGAGAATTTCACGCTACCCGCTGGACGACAATCGAAGAAGCAAGGGGTATTATAACTGATAAACCTAATCTCGATGCTTTAGACAGAATGGAAAAATTTTTTGAATCATAAAAGTACGCATTCTTTACATAGATTTACTTTGTTTCGTCGGTAAACAATTTCAAATATTTTTTGTACTCAAAATCACGGCCATATTTCGTACGACGATTTCGTTGTTCCAATATACCTTCTTTAACAAGAACTTTAACCAACCCGTTCGCCGCCGGACGAGAGAGGCCAGTCCATTCTTCAATTTTACGAACGTTGATAATTGGCAACTCGTATAGCTTACGCAATACCACCATACCACTTTTCGCGCGAAGACCGCCAAGGGCATGAATTTTCGCCATATCTTCCTCGCGTAACACATTAATCTTTTTTGCGGTTTCCACAGCGCCTCCAGATACATTCGCCACGCCTTCCAAAAAGAAATTCACCCATGACTCAATATCTCCTCTGTTGTGGTAACCCTCCAACAAATCAAAATATGCTTCGCGATGCTTTTTGAAGAACTCGGAAATATACAAGACGGGCCGTTCCAAAATGTCTTGATGACACAAATAAAATGTAATCAAAAGACGCCCAACTCGGCCATTACCATCAAGAAAGGGATGAATGGTCTCAAACTGTGCGTGCATGAGAGCAGTTTTTATGAGAGGCGTAAGATTATCTTTTTCGTGCAAAAATCTCTCCCAATCAGAGAGGGCTCTTTTCATCTCCTGAGCTGGAGGCGGCACAAAGCGAGCGGTAGTCGGCGAAGCGCCGCCGATCCAGTTCTGTGTAGTTCGAAACTCTCCCGGCGTTTTCCCCGGCGCATCTCCGGTATTTTCAAGTAAGATTTTATGTACCTCACAGATAAGACGAGTTGAAAGCGGAAGTGATTCCAATCGCCGCAACCCTTGATTCATCGCTTTAATGTAATGCAAAATCCGGTCAACGTCTTTGGGCAAATCACTTGTCATTTCAACTTCCGCGCGGATTGCATCACTCATGGTTGCCTTAGTACCTTCAATTTCACTCGATAAAGCAGCTTCTTTCCTCGCATACATAAATATAAAAAGATCAACGTCTGGCAAGAGTTGAGTAACACCATCAAGTTTACCCACTAAAAGAGCCGCTCGCGCGTGAAGCTGTTCGGTTAATTTGGAAAACTCAAAAGATCCCGCGGGTGGAAATTTTCCAGGAACAAAAGCCTTAAAGCCTTGTGATTGTTGTACAAATTCACCCAATTTCATAACTTAACAACTATAGCATAGATGTTAAGTTATTTGCAAATAACTTAACATCTATTTAAAAAGGTGCAAGCTTACTCCAATTCCGTAGCTATTTAACTCTCCATCTAACTCCCATCCAACACCTCTCCTTGAAAATACAAGGTTATTAAACAATTTCTTTTTAAAATTATTTATAACCCGCCATTATTAATTAAATTAATTAGATCGTATTCTTTTTCAATATATTTCTTGGATATAAAAATAACCGCTGCTATTGCCACAAACGTCAAAACTAAAGAAATAGTTCCAATTATTTTTGATTTTCTATCCGATTGTTTCAAATATTTAAAAGCATAGCCCAAACCGAATGGCGCCAGAAAAAAACTCACAAAATAGATAAGAATTTGTTTTGGAGTAGAAGTATCCTCTGGTGTCGATTTTAATTTCCGGCCGCAATTCGAACAAAAATAAGCTGCTTCGGAAATTTCGGCTTTGCATCTGGGACATACTTTTTGAAGCGTTGATTCCATATATTTGTTTCCCAATACTTCTTAGTAGTGATTAATAGAATTATAATATTAAAATGAGCTCAAAATCTATTGTTTGGATTGGAATGATCATCGGCTCCACTCTTGGCGGTTTTATACCAGCTCTCCGGGGTGGAAATTGGTTCTCGCTTTCATCCATTCTCTTTACGGCCATCGGAGAAGCCATCGGCATTTGGCTTGGTTTCAAAATCAGCCGCTAAACTTGGCTCCTTATTGAACGAGTTGAGAACTCCGGATTGAAAAAAATAAAAACAGAGTTGTCGGGTTTTAATTTTATATAAAACGCAAAAGAAACCGCACACTATCAAAAACACAAAACCCTATGTGTGCACTTAACGATATTCTTAACTAGTGCTAAACTTAAATCAGCAACTAACTTTACGTAAAAATATAGAAAGGAGAGACAAGACCTATGGTGCCGTTGCCGAAAATTACTGTCCGCGGCCTGGACCGCAAAATAATCCTTATCCAAGGCGGCATGGGTGCGGGTGTCTCGCTCGCACGCCTTGCCGGAGCAGTTGCTCGAAGGGGTGGTATCGGAACGATATCCTCTGTTGCTTTGGATAGGATGGTTGAACGCAAAATTGGCCGCAAGGTAAGCCATCGCGAAGCGGCCAAGCTTGAAATCGAAGAAACAATACGGCTATCGGGAAATAATGGCGCAATCGCCCTCAATTGCATGGTCTTAATCGAAAAGACCTATATTCCTTCTATTGAGGGCGCAATTGAAGGCGGGGTAAACATTATTGTCGCGGGCGCAGGTCTGCCAATGACCTTGCCAGAGATCGCGGGAAAAAAACAGGTGGCACTTATCCCAATCGTCTCTTCTTGTCGGGTGCTTGAATTAATATGCCGACGTTGGAGTCGTTACGGACGGATGCCAGATGCCGTAATTCTAGAGGGACCACTTGCCGGTGGACACCTCGGCTTTAAAACTGAAGATATTTCTAAGCCCGAGTTCCAGCTTGAAAAACTCTTCGATCCAGTGAAGAAGGTTGCCCAGGAAAACGGGAACTTCCCAGTCATCGTGGCGGGCGGTATCTACACGCACGAAGACATAGTGCGCTGGATTAATACCGGAGCCGATGGCGTACAGATCGGCACCCGCTTCGCCGCCACGCATGAAAGTGATGCATCGGAAGAATTCAAGCTAGCCATCGTTGCCGCGCGCGAAGAGGATATCGAGGTTGTGACAAATCCAGGATCACCTGCCGGTATGCCCTTCCGTATCATCCGAACCTCGCCTGGATATGCGCAGGCGCTCGAGCATGGAAGGCCGCTTCTCTGCGACAAACAATACTTGCTTCATAAAGACAGGGATGGCAATATGACCTGTCTTGCATTGGAAGGCTATGAAGCTTTCTGTATTTGTAACGCGCTCCTTAGTGCGGTGGACTGTAACACCACGTCTGATCTTCCAATCTTTACCGTAGGAACAAATGCGTCGCGCGTGGATCGCATTCTCTCTGTGGACGAATTAATGAACGAACTCACCGGAGTAACACCACAAATTCGCTCAAATCAATAACCTAGCGCCTGACCCCAATATGGACCAGGCGTTAATTTTTTATCAAGATAAATTTCGAAAATTCGTGGCTCCGCAATGAGAAGATTCACATCCCCTCATTCAGTCATTCATAGAGCGGTAACTAATTATTTTTATTTTATACCCTTGAATGCAAAAGACATGAGCACGATAGTCAAAGCATTAAGAATCACTAATAATACTTTTTGTGAGGTTGGTGGAAGAGGATTCCATAAAATATAGATTGTGTAGATTATTGCAACAATCGCCGCACCAAGAAAGTTTCCTTTTATCATAGTTTTATAATTAGGTTAATTAAATACACCAACCCTTCAATAATCATATCATTTTTTGCCAAAAAGTTCTACCGTCATGCTCCCGTACAAAAATTATCCGCATAAAATCAGGTTATTTTTAGTTGCTCCGGCGCCTGGATTTCCGCCTGAGGCGAACAGATAACAATAAAGAAAATAGTTTCCTTTACTCAATAATTTTATAAACCTACCCGTACAAAAGAACACAACGCAGACTACATATTTAAACGACGAACTATATGATCCTCAGACATACCCCAATTATTATTTACCCACTGCCATTTCCCATTATAATCTTTATAAACATATTCCTTTTTATACCCTAAACAAACCCCACTATCTTTTTCATTAAGTGGTGTAACTTTCACAACTAAAGTTATAACGATTTTATTATTTTCTGAATATAAACCAATATCTTTAAACAAAGCCTCAAATTGAGGTTGGAGAGCAGTCGATACTATCCCTGGAAAAATACTGCGACTGCGGTGAGGCCATCCTAGTAGGTTAGATGGATTATAACCATTTTCCCCTTTAACTTCTTTATCGTAACTCACTCCATTAATAGTTACTTTAGTTTCAAAATCAATATAGCCTGATATTGCACTGGAATTTACAATGTATGCTCTCGGTTTTTTATCTTCGCCGCACAAAAAAACTTGCACTTTTGGCAATATACTATCTCTCGCTAAAACCTCCGTTGCCTTAGCCTGCTTATAGACATACAAAATTGTTAAAACAATTGCTATTGCCGAAACGATCTGCCATATAGTATTTATAACTTGCCAGTCATACCTAAAAATAAAACTCAGTATGACAGCCACCACTAACAAAACCCAGAGGACTATATACAATAAATACCTCATGGCTCCCCGGGTAGGATTCGAACCTACGACCTTATCCTTAACAGGGATCCGCTCTACCGCTGAGCTACCGGGGAATATATTTTTTTACAAAATCTCTGCCCTTATGCGACTTTAGTTGCCTCTCCCTGATTAAAGCCGCGACTCGATTATAAGCTATTTCAGAATAAATTAGCTGCCATCCTCCGTCAAATCTAGAAGTATAACTATTAGTTAGCTCTCCAGAGTTATGTAATGCAATGCGCCTTTCGATGTTCTCGGTTTGACCGATATATATTTTATTATGTTTTTTATTATAAACTGCGTAAACAATGAACATAAACCGCTCTACCTCCGGCAGCCGCCGGAGAGCTACCGGGGAATCCGTCAATTGCCGGATCGCCGTTAAAGTTTACAAAAACTCTTTATAAATCGCAAGTTGTTAAATCCAAAATATTGAAATAATGCGAAATAAACCTTAAAATATTACCGTTATGAGCAAAATCCTGGGCTTTATTAAAAAAAGGCCATTTTACTTTTTAGGCGGCGCTATTTTGGTAATTCTTTTAATTACCGTCATCTTTAAAAACGGCCAAAATAAAGGGCTCGAGATAACGGTTAGAGAAGGCACGATTATCCAAGAAGTTGAGGCCACCGGCAAAACCAAACCCGCCGAAAGCGTGGACTTATCTTTTGAAAAAAGCGGGTTGGTTAAATCCATCAACGTCAAAATCGGCAATCAAGTCGTAGCCGGCCAAACGCTCATCACTTTAAGCAATGGAGAACTTAGAGCTCAACTCCTGGAAGCCGAAGCTAACCTAGATGCCGAAGGAGCCACGCTTGAAGAATACAAAAAAAGCACTCGGCCCGAAGAAATCGCCATCCAAGAAACCAAAGTTCAAAATGCCCGCGTGGCGCTTGAATCAACCAAACGCAACTTGATTGAAAACATTAAAAACGCCTACACCGAAGCCGACAACGCCATTCACAACGAAACCGACCAGCTTTTCTCAAATCCCAAAACCAATCCTCGGCTCTCTTATGAAGCCGCCAACAGCAGCCTTAAAACCGAAATCGAATTCTCGCGGTTAAAAATTGAAACCTCGCTTACTGTTCTGGAGTCAGAAGTTAATAAATTGACCTCGCAAAGCGACTTAAACTCGCAAGCCGAGAAAACTAAAGACGCCCTGGAAACCATCAGAATCCTCTTAGACAAAATTAATCTGACTTTAAACAACCCCAGCAATCTTTCATCCGCCACCGCCCAAAGCTACAAAGACATTGTCTCTGGCGCGAGAACTAGTATTCTAGACGCCCTCTCTTCTCTTTCCGCCTCACTTGAAAAATTCAAAAATGCCGAATCGGATTTGAAACTCAGCGAAAACGAATTGCTACTAGACCAAGCCGGCCGAACTCCTGAAGAAATCTTATCCCAAGAAGCCAGAGTCAAAGAAGCGCTGGCTAAAATTCAAAATATCCAAAGCCAAATTGAAAAAACCATTCTGCGCGCGCCGATTGGCGGCACTATTTCTAAACAAGAAACTAAAGTCGGAGAAATTATCTCTACTAATTCAAACATCGTCTCAATTATCTCAGAAAACGATTTGGAAATTGAGGCCAATATTCCAGAAATTAATATTGGCAACATGGCCCTAAGTAATCCCGTCTCAATTGAATTCGACGCCCTGCCGAATGAAAAATTCACTGGTAAGGTTATCCAGATTGAACCTGGAGAAACTATTGTAAATGGTGTGGTTAATTTTAAAATCGTTGTCGCTATCGACCTTCTCGACCCGCGTGTCAAAAGCGGTTTTACCTCCGGCCTCACTATCGAAACTGGAAAAAAAGAAAATGTTCTTATTCTGCCCCGCTACGCTGTTTTCAAAAAAAACGGCAAATATTTTGTTAATCAACCCATCTCAAATAATAAAATTGAGGAGACAGAAATTACTCTTGGCATAAGCGGCCGAGACGGCAATGTTGAAATTGTTTCAGGTCTCTCTTTAGGCGACATTGTCCTAGAAGAAAAAAAATAATTTTCATCCTCGCTCTAGTGAAAAAAAATAATCAAAAAACCAAAAGCTGGCCCATAATCTTCAAGGTAGCTTTCTTTTTGGCGTTCCGGCAGGTAAAGCGCAGCAGCATCTGGACCAATGTTTTAATTATCTTTATTATGACGCTCACTTTTTTGAATTTAGTGATTGTAAGCGGCATCTTAGTGGGGCTAATCGAAGGCGCGGTCACCGCGGTTAAAAACCACTACATTGGCGACGTTTTTATTAGCAACTTAAAACAAAAATCATTTATCGAAAAAAGTCAGGACTTAATTAAAGTGGCTGAAAACCTGCCCGGCGTTGAAGCCCTAACTTATCGCTACATCGAAAGCGGCACCATTGAATCCGAATACAAACAAGGCAAAGAACGGCCCACTGACCGCGATGAAAGCGTTGGCACCTCTATCGCCGGCATTAATCCGGAAATTGAAGATAGAGTCAGCGGCCTGGCTAGCTTGGTGGTTGAAGGCGAATACCTCGATGAAGACGACTACGACCAAGTTCTAGTCGGCGCTATGCTCCTTAAAAAATATCTCGATTTCGAATCCCCTAATTTTCCGACTTTAGCCAATGTCGAAATTGGCAGCCGCGTGCGTATTACCGTGAATGGCAACACCCGCGAGGTCACGGTCAAAGGCATCACTAAAAGCAAAGTCGATGAAATTGACCGCCGCGTCTTTTTCGTGGACAAACAACTGAAAGGTCTAATCGGCCGCGACGACTATAATGTCGATGAAATCGTTTTAAGGATTTCCCCTAAAACCAACCCCATTGCCATCAAATCCGCTTTAATTGCCAACGGCTTTGATAAATACGCCCGAATTCAAACCCAAGAAGAAGCTGAACCAAAGTTTATTAAAGACATGAAAAAAACTTTTGCGCTGCTCGGTAATATTATCAGCTCGATTGGCCTGGCGGTCGCCGCCATCACCATTTTCATTGTTATTTTTATCAATGCCATCACTCGCCGCAAATTTATTGGCATCTTAAAAGGCATCGGCATTGAACCCAGAGCTATTGAAATCGCCTACATCTTACAATCATTATTTTACGCATTTATCGGTTCAACCCTAGGCACTTTTTTGGTCTTTGCGGTTTTAAAACCTTATTTTCTAGCTCACCCAATTAACTTTCCTTTTAGCGATGGCATCTTAGTGGCGACTGTTGACGGTACCATAATTAGAATTGCAGTTCTCGCTATTGCCACTCTTATCGCCGGCTATATCCCGGCTCGCATTGTGGTTAAACAAAATACCTTGGACGCTATTTTGGGTCGATAAAAAATTAATGACTATGATTATCGAAGCCAAAAAACTGGTTAAAAAATTCAAAAGCGGAGCTGATGAACTTACGGTTTTAAAAGGCCTGGACTTAAGCGTCAAACAAGGCGAATTTCTCTCTATTACTGGCCGTTCTGGATCAGGCAAAAGCACCTTGCTTTATCAACTTGGACTTTTGGACCGGCCCAATACCGGCGAAATTAATATTAACGGCATTGACGTCTCATCCTTAAGCGACAATGAACGCACCCTTTTCCACTTAAATGAACTAGGTTATATCTTTCAGGACTACGCTTTAGTGCCAGAGTTAACTGCCATAGAAAACGTACTCATTCCCCTTTTGATGCAAGGCCTAAGTAACCAAAACGCTGAAAAAATAGCTAAAGACGCTATGGCTAAAGTTGGCCTTTCCGATAAATTAAAAAACCTGCCCAGCCAGCTCTCTGGAGGGGAACAACAAAGAATTTCAATTGCTCGAGCTATTAGCCATAATCCAAAAATTCTTTTTGCCGATGAACCCACCGCTAACCTGGATTCCGAAACCGCGGATGTTGTTTTAAAAACTTTTCTCGCCTTAAATAAAGAAGGCCAAACTATCGTGATGGTTACCCACGAACCCGAATACGCGGCCCTAACCGACCGCGTCTTAACTTTACAAGACGGCATTATCGCGCGCGAAGAAATAAATTTAAAAAAATAAAATGACCCCGTAGGAAATAGCGAAAAAATATAAATATTTTTGAGCTAGTAGAATTTACAAGATATTGTAAAAAAGTAAAATAATAAACAAAAGGTCACTTATGAACTCACAAAAAATATTTAATTTCCTACGGGGATGACTTTTAGAATTCCCGCTTCAAACGAAAACTTGGCAAACGCTATGCGCAAAATCGGTTATCACCCGATTGACGTAAGCGAACAGGGGCAACTCAACTGCGTCCGCCCTCTTTTTGGCCAAAACTATCCTCGCTTCCATATATATAGTAAAGAAGAAAAAAATGAAATTATTATTAATCTTCATCTAGACCAAAAAAAACCGTCTTACCCCGGCGCCCACGCCCACTCCGGCGACTACGACTCCGAAACCATCCGCGACGAAGCCGGAAGAATTAAATCTATTTTAAAATAAGGTCTTGACCAAAATCATAAAAATGATAAAAATACTATCAGCATTAATTGACACAACAAACTTAAAGGAGAATGAGTCATGAGTCAAAATGAAGACAAAAAACCTCGACTTATCCAACAAGGTGAAAGTTCAACTTCAATAGCTGAAGGTGGAATTCCAGTTATCGCGCTATTCAATCTCCCAAAACCCATTCAAGAAGTAACAAAGGCCGTTAACTTCCTACGCTGTGGCTGTCCCCAAGCTCAATTAGTAATAGGATCTAAGTCGACCATAATCGACGACCCAAATGAATGTCACCAAAAAATCGAAGCGATTCTGAAAAACTTGAATACGAAAGGAGAAACGCTCACGGCTTCTTTAAGTCAAAATGAACCTTGGATTATTACTATCTCAAGAGAAACCAATAAAACCTAAAATTCAAAATTACTCAGCCCCAATTTTCGTATATCAAATACTTAAAATTGGGGCTGTATCTTTTTTAAGAATATGCGAAAATTATCTAGATGAATTTTTTGGACAGCTTAATCCTTGGCTTAGTTGAGGGCATCACTGAATTTCTGCCCATCTCCTCAACCGGCCACCTAATTCTCACCTCCCATATTTTAAATATCGCCTCATCTGAATTTCTAAAAACCTTTGAAATCTCCATTCAACTGGGCGCCATCTTAGCCGTAGTTTTTCTCTACTGGCGACAAGTTTTTTTAAATCTGGAAATTATAAAAAAAATTCTGCTGGCTTTTCTGCCAACCGCTTTAATCGGCTTAATTTTCTATAGCGTGGTTAAAAAATATCTCTTAGGAAGCGAGACGGTGGTTTTAATCGCGCTTTTCTTAGGCGGCCTATTGCTGATTTTGTTTGAAAAAATCCACCGAGAAAAACCGAATGCCGAAACCAACCTCGAAAACATATCTTACAAAAATTCTTTTTTAATCGGCCTTTTCCAATCTATCGCCATTATCCCCGGCGTCTCGCGCGCCGCCGCCACTATTATTGGCGGCTTAATTTTAAATATCAGCCGTAAAACCATTGTTGAATTTTCATTTCTTTTGGCTATTCCCACCATGGCCGCGGCCACTGGCCTGGACCTTATAAAAAGTCCGAATGTTTTAGAAGGTAACCAAATCTACCTTCTTTTAATCGGATTTATAACCGCTTTCCTGTCCGCGATTTTAGGCATAAAATTTTTGCTTAAATTTATCCAAACTCATTCATTTATTCCGTTTGGCATCTATCGCATCGCCCTCACTATCGCTTTTGCTATCTTCTTATTATAATTCTAAAATTGTTTTAAATTGTATTTCCTTTTTTTATTCACGTCATTTCCGCTAAAAGCGGATCCTCCTTCAGAGGACACATAAAATTCGTAGATTAGTATTATATTTATGAAGTTCATCGCTGACCTGCAAATCCACTCCAAATACGCACGCGCCACTTCTCCCAGAATGGTGATTGAAGAACTATCTAGATGGGCCAAAATAAAAGGCATTCAAGTGTTAGGCACCGGCGATTTCACTCATCCGGAATGGTTTCGTGAGCTCAAAAATAAACTCGAACCAGCTGAACCTGGTCTTTTTACCTGGAAAGACGATCCAGATTTAAAAACCGGACGCGCCACCCGTTTTATGCTCACCGCTGAAACCAGCCATATCTACTCCAAAAACGGCAGAACCCGACGCGTTCATATCTTAATCTGGGCTCCTAGTTTTGAATCCGTGGAAAAAATTAACACCCGCCTCTCTTGGATTGGCAACCTCAAATCCGATGGCCGACCCATCCTAGGCCTTGATTCCAAAGAACTTTTAAAAATCGTGCTTGAATCCGACCCAACCTGCGCCGTGATTCCGGCCCATGCCTGGACTCCGTGGTTTTCGGTCTTTGGCTCTATGTCCGGCTTTGATTCACTTGAAGAATGTTTCGATGAACTCGTCACAGAAATCTACGCCATTGAAACCGGGCTTTCTTCTGACCCGCAAATGAACTGGCGGCTCTCAAAACTAGATAACATTTCTCTGGTTTCTAACTCTGATTCTCACTCGCCGGAACGCATTGGCCGCGAAGCCAATGTCTTCAACACCGAGCTAAGCTACTCCGCTATTACTCAAGCGGTTAAATCCAAGAATCCAGAAAAATTTTTATCCACTATTGAATTTTTTCCTGAAGAAGGCAAATATCACTTCGACGGCCACCGCGCCTGCAATCTTTGCCTCTCGCCCGAAGAAACCGAAAAAAATAAAGGGCTTTGCCCTAAATGCGGCCGCCCAGTCACCATTGGCGTGATGAATCGAATCCATAAACTCGCTGACCGGCCCGTTGATTTTAAAGACCCAAAAAGAGTGCCTTATAAAAACCTCGTGCCGCTTGATGAAATTATCGCTGATGCCTTAGGCGCCAAATCCAAAACTAAAAAGGTTTGGGAAGAATACCATAAACTCTGCGAACATTTTAAAGGCGAATTAAATCTGCTTTTAGATGGAGATTTAACGGAAGCCGCCCAAATTTCCGACCCGCGCGTTTCAGACGGCATCTCGCTGATGCGGCAAGGCCGCCTAAAAATCGAACCCGGCTACGACGGCGAGTACGGCAAAATCAAAATCTTTGGCGAAAGCGAAACCGCCCTTAAACCCCAAGCCAGCTTGTTTTAAACATGAATCCAGAAACCAAACAATGTCAAAACTGCAAACAGAATTTCGTAATTGAATCTGAAGATTTTAATTTCTACGAAAAAATCCAGGTTCCGCCGCCAACTTGGTGTCCGGAGTGTCGGATGATCCGAAGACAAATCTGGCGCAATGAACGTTCACTTTACAAACACACCTGCGATTTATGCAAGAAAGAAATAATTAGTATGTATGCCCCCGAAAAAAAATACATCGTTTATTGCACTGAATGCTACCAATCTGATAAATGGAATCCACTCGAATATGGCCGTGATTATGATTTTTCAAAATCTTTTTTTGAACAATTCCAATCATTAATGGAAATAGTCCCCCGACATACTCTCTATCAAGATTTCGTAACCGCGAGCGACTATACCAACTGGGCAGTTTACCTAAAAAACTGCTATCTGGTCTTCGGTGGCCATCACTATGAAGATTCTTTTTATGCCAGCCAAAGCTTCTATTTAAAAGATTGTTTTGATGTGGACTTCTCTAAAAAAAGCGAACAGTGTTACAACTCTATTCATCTAAAACAATGTAATCGCGTTTATTTTAGCGCTTTTTCCGAAGATTCATCGAATTCGTGGTTTCTATTTGGTTGTAAAAACTGCCATAACTGTGTTGGCTGTACTAATTTGAGAAATGCTTCCTATTGCGTTTTCAATGAACAATATTCAAAAACCGACTACAAAAATAAAATCAAAGAATTAGACCTAAACTCCAGAAAAAATATAGATTTGCTGACGAAAAAATTCAGAGAAAATTCTCTCAAATTCCCCAGAAAATTCGCCTGGACCAAAAATATTCTAAATTCTACCGGTGACGATTTAGAACAAGTTAAAAACTGCCATCATTGTTTTTCAGCCTTTGAAGATGAAAATTGCCGATATTCTTTCTTTGTGCCAACCGGAGCCAAAGACAGTTTTGACCTCGATCATTGCGGACTAGGCACCGAACTTACTTGTGAACTTATGAGTGGTTTTGGTAATAACAAAGTTCTATACGGAAACAGAATTTATTATTGCCACGATATTTACTACTCGGACGACTGCCATCATTCAAACAATCTCTTGGGGTGCATCAGTTTAAGAAAAAAAGAATATTGCATCTTAAATAAACAATATTCAAAAGAAGAGTATGAAAAACTACTACCAAAAATTATTGAGCATCTAAAAGAAAATCAATATAAAAGTAAGGATGGCAAAACTTATAAATTTGGAGAATTTTTCCCGTTTGAACTTTCTCCCTTTTCATATAACGAAACAGTCGCCCAAGAATATTTTCCGCTAAGTAAAATCGTCGCCGACACCAAAGGATACACCTGGCAAGATCAAATCGAAAAAAACTATAAAATCACGCTCAAATCTAAGGATCTACCTGACCAAATCAATATTGTCAACGATGAAATTATTAATCAAGTTATTGAATGTAAACATAAAGGAAATTGTACCGACCAATGCTCAACTGCCTTTAGAATTGTCAACCAAGAATTTCAATTCTATAAAAAAACCGGGATCCCATTACCAGAATTATGCCCCAATTGCAGACATTACGAACGCCTAAAACAAAGAAATCCACTTAAACTCTGGTCAAGAAAATGTCTCTGCGCTGGCTCAAATTCAACAAACAAAGTTTATCAAAACACCGTTTCACATTTCCACGGCGAGAATCCCTGCTTCAATGAATTTCAAACCAGCTACTCTCCTGACCGCCCAGAAATTATTTACTGCGAGGCCTGTTACAACGCTGAGGTTGTTTAATGAAAACAGGCCGAAGTCCTGCCACAGCTTAAGCGACGGCGGATGAACAATGTTATAACGCTGAAGTTGTATAATTAAATAAATTCATAAATGCAGTCAGAAACCCTCTTTAAAAACCTAAAAAAATTAAGCGCACCTTTGGCTCGCTTTTCTTTATTTATCGTTTTTTTCTGGTTCGGCACGCTTAAAATTTTTGGCGAGAGCCCGGCTAATCCACTCGTGGAAAATCTACTGAGCCGAACCATGCCCGGCATCACTTTTGAAAATTTCATTATCTTCTTAGGAATTTGGGAAATGGCAATCGGCGTTTTATTTATAATTCCCAAAATGGAGAAACTCGCCATCATCCTGCTTATCCCACACATGATTACAACTTTTATGCCGCTGGTTTTCTTAACCGAAATCACTTGGCAATCAACCTTTACTCCCACTTTAGAAGGCCAATATATTATCAAGAACCTGGTAGTTATCGCCTTAGCTATTAATCTTTTTATTTCTACCAAAACCAAAAGATAACCATACTTCACTAAAAGAAAATACCGATATTCTTTTACGCGGCTATGAGACCGAACGAGCAAGGTTTCCCCGCCTCGGCGGGGAAGAGTGAGGCCGAATGCCAGCGAAAATCCTCGCTGGGAATTTGAGCGATAGCAAAAGAAGTCCAAATTTTCTTTCAACTATTCACAAAATCCTGAGTTTTTGATAAGATAAGCGACATCAACCCTTATGCACGAAATCTCTCTCCGCGCCGAAGAATTATTCCATTTAGGGCCATTTACTATAACCAATGCCCTACTACTTTCATTTGTTAGCTTAATTGTCTTAATTATAATCGGCTTTTTTATTAAAAAAGGCCTTAAAATCATTCCCGGCAAACTTCAGAGTATTTTTGAAATTTTAATTGAACAAACCTTTAAAATTATGGATTCGGTCTTAGGCGACCGCCGTCTTTCGGAAAAATACCTCCCGCTTATTGCCACCATCTTTCTGTTTGTTATGACCTCAAATTGGCTGGGGCTTCTGCCCTTTACCGGACCGATTGGTTTAAATATCTTACATGGCGAAGAAACTGTTTTTACTCCTCTTTTTCGTTCGCCCGGCAGTGATTTAAATTTCACGTTAGCCCTCGCTCTAATCAGCATGACGAGCATTCATTTCTTGGGTGTGTTAGCTTTGGGATTTAAAAAACATTTCTCAAAATTTTTCAATTTTAAAAAACCTTTCCCGCTCATTTCTTTCGTTGGCCTACTTGAATTCTTGTCTGAATTTGTTAAAATAGTGTCGTTCTCGTTTCGATTATTCGGGAACATCTTCGCCGGAGAAATTTTGTTGGCGGTAATCGGCATTCTAATCCCCTATGTATTGCCCCTGCCTTTCCTCTTTTTAGAAATCTTTGTGGGTTTTATCCAGGCCTTCATCTTTGGCATGCTAACTCTGGTTTTTATCGCCATCAACATCCGACACGAAGAAGCTCATTAAACAAAAAGGTCGCTTCGTTATTATTAAAAATCAATCTAAAACATATAAATTATGGAACCTGAAGCAATGAAATTTTTGGCCATCGGTTTAGTGATGGGCTTAGGCACAATTGGCCCAGCCATCGCCATCGGGCTGATTGGTTCAAAGGGAGCAGAAGCTATTGGCCGCAACCCTGAAGCTACTCCCAAAATCCAAACTAACATGATTTTGGCCATCGCCTTTGCTGAAGCTATCGCCATCTACGCCTTAGTCATTTCGTTAATCTTAAAATTCGTTTAAATCGCAAAAGTTATTAGTCATTTCGTTAAATTATGTCCGAATTAATTCATCAATTAGGCATTGATTGGAAGCTCCTCTTAACCCAAGGAGTTAACTTTTTTATTCTGCTGGTCGCGCTTACTTTTCTGATTTATAAACCGCTAGTCAAAACTCTTGAGGCAAGAAGAAAAAAAATCGAATCCGGCATTTTAGGCGCCGAAGAAGCCGAAAAGCGACTTCACCAAATAGAAATCTTGAAAAAAGAAAAGGTTGGCGAAGCCGAAAAAAAGGCGGCGGGTATCATCTCTGAAGCCGAAAAACAAGGTCATCACAAAATCACCGAAGCGGTTAAAATAGCCGAGATTAAAGCCAATGAAGTTCTCCTTGAAGCCGCGCAAATTGCCGAAAACAAAAAACAAAAAGAGTTAAGCCGCCTCGAGAAACAAGCCGGCGCTCTAATTAAAGAAGTCATTATTAAAACTGTCGAGTTAAGCCCAGAACAAATTGACGAAAAACTAATTGCGCGGGCCAGCGAACTTGTTAAGCAAAAAATCTAAAATGAAATTCTCGCCCAAAATTTACAGCGAGGCCTTCATCCAAGCTATTCACTCATCGCCCGAAGAAAAAGAAAAGTTGACCAAAAGCTTCGCCAAGCTCATTCGAAAAAATGGAGACCTCTCGCTTCTGCCTAAAATCGTTGAATACCTGAAAGGTCTTCTAGTTAAAGAAAAAGGTGGGCAAAGAATTAAAATAGAATTCGCCCGTGAACCACAAAAAAAATTAGCTCAAACTTTAATGGCGAAATTTAAAAAAGAAGACCTGATTGAAATTTCAATTAATCCCGATTTAGTTGCCGGCGTAAGAATCAATATTGACGGAGAAAAAGAACTAGACAATTCTTTAATCCGTAAACTAAACAAAATATTTAAATAATTAATTGAATTTTTAAAAATGAGTTACGACATTATTCAAAAATTAAAAAAGGAGATTGAGAATTTCAAAGATGAAGCTGAATTTCAAAATGTTGGCTTAGTCACCGAAACCGCCGACGGCATCGCTAAAATTTCAGGACTCGGGAAAGCTCTAAGCCAAGAAATTTTAATGATTGAAACCGAAGATGAGAACATTCCTTGCCTGGCCTCTAACCTCGAAGAAACAACCATCGGCGCCATTATTTTAGGCGATTTTAAAAAAATAAAAATTGGCCACCGCGTTCGCCAAACTGGCCAAGTCCTCTCAATTAAAGTCGGTGAAGAATTGATTGGCCGAGTGGTTAACCCCTTAGGCGAACCACTAGATGGCAAGGGCCCAATTTTTAAAAATCCGGAGAAAACCAAAGATTATCGACTAGAAAGAAATGCTCCCTCAGTTATCAGTCGAGAATCAGTCAAAACTCCTCTCCACACCGGCCTTAAAGCCGTTGATTCTATGATCCCTATTGGTCGAGGCCAAAGAGAGCTTATTATTGGTGACCGTGGCACCGGCAAAACCGCCATTGCTATTGATACCATCCTTAATCAAAACCAAGATTCCGGCCGACCTCAAGTTATTTGCATCTACGTCGCCATCGGCCAAAAAAATTCGAAAATC